>MDSZ01180385.1_pt1 | contig 39429 bp, 36 predicted proteins | sample 811201 | NCBI WGS metagenome assembly MDSZ01 (sample SAMN05326647, study PRJNA326480) | marine metagenome | isolation source: seawater | place: Indian Ocean: North | collected 2010
AATTAACACTGGCACTATAATAGAGCATGGTAGCACAATAGGTAATAATACCCATATATCAACAGGTGTTATAATAAATGGTAATTGTAACATAGGTAACAATTCATTTATTGGTTCTGGATGCGTTTTACCCAATGATGTCAATATTAATGATAATTCATTTAAAAGAGCTTTTAAATTGATAATCAAAAAATGAATAATAAAAAATATCCTTTTATCATAGCCGAGATAGGTGTAAATCATAATGGATCTTTAGATAGAGCAAAAAAATTAATTAATTTTGCATCATCTAGAGGTATAAATGCAGTAAAATTTCAATTTTTTAATTCAAAAAATATTGTTACTTCAAATACAAGTTTAGCTCCTTATCAAAAAATTAATTCTAAAATAAAAACACAATTTGAAATGTTAAAAAAATATGAGCTTAACTTAGAAGGTCATATTTCACTAAAAAACTATTGTAAAAAAAGAAATATTGAGTACATGACTAGTTTTTTTGATGTCGACTCTATTAATTATCATAAAATATTAAATTTGAAGAGATTGAAAATTCCATCAGGTGAGCTAACTAATATTCCTTATCTTGAAAAAATTGCTGGAATTAACAAGCAAATACTTCTTTCAACTGGCATGTCCAATCTAAAAGAAATTAAGTTTGCTATGAATACTATTTTTAGAATAAATCCTAATCATAAAAATAATCTAGTAATAATGCAGTGTACTTCTCAATATCCCACAGAATTTAAAGATGTTAATTTGAATGTGCTAAAGACATATTCTAAGATGGGTTATGATACTGGGTTTTCTGATCATACTCTTGGTTATGAAGCTTCAATATTAGCAACAGCGTTAGGTGCAAAATTTATTGAAAAACATATAACTGTCAATAATAATTTGTCTGGACCCGATCACAAATCAAGCTTATCACTAAAAGACTTTGATGTGTTTCTAAAAAAAATAAGCCAAACAAAAGAATTGTTAGGTACTTCAGAAAAAAAACCAACAAAGGATGAAATAATAAACAGTAATTTTGTAAGAAAAAAAATTATAGCTAAAAAAGAAATTAATATTGGTGAAAAGTTTACATCAAAAAATCTTATAACGAAAAGATCAAAATATGGTACTGACTCTATTTATTGGAATAAGTTGATTGGAAAAAAATCAAAAAAATATTACAAAAAAGACCAATATGTCTAAAAAAATATTATTTGTGACATCTACAAGAGCTGATTTTAGTCTTCAAAAACATTTAATCAAATTATTTACTTTAAACAAAAACTATGAAGTTTATTTAATAGTTACCGGAAGCCACTTATCAAAAGCTTATGGATTGACTGTAAAAGAAATCAAGATTAATAAATGTAAAATAATCAAAGTTAGACAGGACTTATCTAAAGATAAAACATTTGACGTAAGCAATTTATTTACTAAGTATTTAATTGTTTCAAATAAATTAATAAAAAAACACAAATTTGATTTATCAATACTGATTGGAGATAGGTACGAAATATTATCGATAGCTTTATCCCTTTTTCTTAATAATATTCCAATAAACCATCTTCATGGTGGTGAGACTACTGTTGGCTCCAAAGATGACATTTTTAGGGACATTATTTCTAAAATGGCAAAAAATCATTTCGTTAGTCATGACATATATAGAAAAAAATTATTATTTATGGGAGTTAATTCTATGAGTATTTTTAATTTTGGTGCTTTTTGTAGCGATAATTTGAATAATTTTAGAAAAAAAGATTTTAATGACATTTCTTATAATCTTAAATTAAATTTAGAAATCAAATCTTATTTCGTTTTTACTTATCATCCTGAGACAAAATTTATAGAAGATGAAATTGAAAAATTGAAGATAATTCTTGAGTCTTTTAAAAAATTTAATAATAAAAAATTTATATTTACTTCATCTAATCATGACATTTCATCAAATAAAATAAATAATTATTTAAACAAATTTTCTAAAAAATATAAAAATAACTTTTTTTTCGTATACTCATTAGGATCAGATAATTATTTTAATTTAATATCAAATTCTGCTGGAGTTATAGGAAACTCATCGAGTGGAGTAATAGAGGCACCTTTCTTTAAAATTCCTACTATTAATATAGGACTTAGACAATCGGGTAGGTATTTGCATCCATCTGTAATCAATACTCGATGCGATACCGAGGATATAATAAATGCGATTAATAAATCACTCAATTCAAAATTTTTATTTAATATAAAAAAAATGAAAAATCCTCTAATAAAAAAAAATACTTCTTTAAATTGTTACAATAAAATAATCTCTTTATATGAATCATAAATCAAAAATAATTGTTGATAAAGAAACAAGACTTGCTGTTTCAATGAAAATCATGAATAAGTATGGATATAAGTGTTTAATATTAGTTGATAATAAAAAAAAGCTTTATGGCACTCTTAGTGATGGAGACATTAGAAAATATTTGACTAATAATTATGATGTGAATATTAAATCAAAAAAAATTGCTAATATTAACTGTATATATGTGAATAGTGGTAATTTTACAAAAAATGATTTACAGAAACTCTTTTACGATAAAGATATTTTTGTTATTCCTGAGATTAGTAAAAATAAATTACTAAATAATTTTTATCTTAAAAATAATTTAGATGAAATTAAGTTAAGTAATGAGTTAATTAACCATCGACTTGTAATCATGGCTGGTGGATACGGAAAAAGAATAGGAAAATTTACACAAATACTCCCAAAGGCTCTATTACCTATTGGAGACAAAACAATTATATATAAGATTATTGAATCATATAATGACTACGGAGTTAGAGAAGTAACAGTATCATTAAATAATAAATCTCAAATCATCAAGTCTTATCTGCAACAGTTTAAAAAAAAATATAAAATTGGCTATCTTGAAGAAAAAAAACCCCTAGGAACAGTTGGGTCCTTATCATTAATTAAAACAAATAAGCCGATATTTCTTACAAATTGCGATGTTTATTCAAACTATAATAAATTAGCCTCTTTGAAATCTCATATTAACAATAAAAATGACATGACAATAATAATTTCTATGAAAACAACGAAATTTGATTATGGTGTTTGCTCTTTAGATAAAATAGGAAATTTAAAATCAATTACTGAAAAGCCAATTCTAAGAAATAAAGTAGTAATTGGCCAGTATATTATTAATCCAAAAGTAATCAGGTTAATACCAAATAATATTGAATTTAATATGAATCAGTTATTGGATAAATTACTTAAACTAAAATATAAAGTAGGCTCTTTTGAGATTAATGAGAATGAATGGGTAGATGTTGGTAAATGGAATTTATACAAAGAGTCACTTAAAAAATTAGAATGAATAAAAAAAAAATTTATGTATTTATATTTGCTAGATCTGGTTCAAAAGGTATTAAAAATAAAAATTTAAAAAAGATAAAAGATAAATCATTATTAGAATTATCTATAAATACCGCAAAAAAAATAAATCCAGATAAAATTTTTATTTCTTCAGACTCTAAAAAAATAGAGGCCATTGCAAAAAAAAATAAAGTTGATTTTATCAATAGACCAAAAAAACTATGTTCAGATAAATCACCAGAGATTCTATCATGGAAGCATGCTATAAATTGTGTTGGTATTAATTTCGATATATTTATTTCTCTCCCTACAACAGCACCCTTGAGATCAATTAGCGATATCAAAAAATGTATACAAAAAAAAATAAATAAAAAAAATGATATTGTAGTATGTATTACTAAATCTAAGAAAAGCCCATATTTTAATATGGTTACAAAAAAAAATAATTCATTAAAAAAAATAATTAATTCTGATATCTCAAGACGACAGGATTGTCCAATTTCATATGATCTAACAACGATATCATATGTCACTACTCCAAATTATATTTTAAAGTCAAATAATATATTTGCAGGTTTAGTCCATGGTGTTGAAGTTCCTTATGAAAGATCAATTGATATAGACGATAAATATGATTTAGAATATGCAAGATTTTTAATGTCGAAATTATAATGTTTACATATATTAGACATTATTTAAATTAGCTTCAAATATATGTTATATAGGTTGAAATATTTCATTCTAATTTTTCTTGTTTCCTCAATATTATTTTTTTTTTTAACTTCGTTTTTATTAAACATTTTCATAAAAGATAGGGAAAATTATAATATTAATATTGATTATTCTTTAAGTCATGATTTGATCAAATATTTACAAATTGAAGAAACAAAGATGAGAGATGTCCTAAAAAAAATTGGGTCTTTAGGATATGAATTGAAAGAAGAAGATTGGCTATTCGCTAATGACGGCTTATATTACACTCTTTTTAAACTTTATGAAAAAATAAGTTTAGACGATTTATTTACTACTGTTATAGAAAATAACTATGATGTTCGAGAACTGAAAAATGAGGATATCCAAAAATCCCGTTTAGGTCGTAAAAATATAATTAGATTATCTAATAAATTGAATTTATCATATAGTTTTTATAATTCTGATATCGCTCAAATTCTTATTGATAATCAAGAGCTAGTAAAAGATTATATAAACTTAAAATTATTTATAGAAATTGAAAGTATTTATAATGAAAATTATAAATTTATATCAGATATAAGTGAAAATTTAAATTATTTGGAAAATTTTTGTAGTGAATTTAAATCAGACAAAATTTATGATATAGAAAAAAATAATTTAAATCATACCATAAATAATTTTAAAAGTTTTCCTGATTTATGGCTTAACGAAAATTTTAAGGTCGATTATTATTGTCATTTTGTTAAAGCTTACTATCAAAAAATTAATTTAACAGAAAATAATAATATTAAACTTACAAATTTAAATGAAATTATTTCTCTAAATTCACTATTATTAAAATATGATATAGTTAAAAAGTCATCTAATATATCAATTCTAATATTAGGTTTTTTTACTTCAATTACATTTGGATTATTTATGTCAATGTTGTTTTTTAGGATACAAGAAAATAAAAAAAATGAATAAACCCTATATCTTAATTTTAGGCTCAAGTGGTTTAATAGGAAAAAAAATAACCACTGATCTTTTGAATACAGGTAAAAATGTTATAGGTATTGATTTAAAAATTCATAAATCACATCAATTAAATAAAAATTTTAAATTTATAAAAAAAAATTTAAAAGATGAAAAAAGTGTTTTAAGTTTATTTAGTTATTTACAAAAACGTAATATAATTATTAATTGTGTCGTTTACTTAATTTATCCCAAAAGTAAACAATGGGGCTCAAAATTTGGAACATTGAAGCTTAAGTATTTGAATCAAGACCTATCTTTCCAGTTAGGAGTTCAAATTTTTTTTCTACAAGAATTATTTAAATATTTTTTAAATTTTAAAATTAAAGGAAAGATAGTTCTTTTTTCTTCTATACAAGGTATACACGCTCCAAAATTTTCTCATTATAAGTCTACAAATATGAGTTCTCCAATTGAGTATAGTGCGATTAAATCTGGAATTATTACAATCACTAAATATCTCGCAAAATACTATAAAGGAAAAAAAATTAATATTAATTGTATTTCTCCTGGCGGCATTAAAGATAATCAAAATAGAAAATTTATTGATAAATACAAAAAAGATACATTAAATAAAGGTTTATTAGACTCTGAAGATATTTGTGGAACGATTAAATTTTTAATTTCCAAGGACTCTGAGTTTATTAATGGCCAAAACATTATTGTTGATGATGGTTGGTCATTATAAATACTAGATAATATGAAAGAGAAAATAATTTTTAAAAAAAAGTGGGACTACGAAAATGGCTTTTATTTAACCTCTGATAAATCTCGTTTACAAAAAATAATTACTCATTATGAAATTTTCAAAAAAACTCGAAAAGTCAGAGGAGACATAATTGAATTTGGAGTATTTAAAGGAAATTCCTTAATTAGATTTGCAACTTATAGGGACATATTCAAATCAAATAAAAAGATTATAGGATTTGATGCATTTGGTAGATTTCCAATACAAAATAATAAAAATGATAATAAATTTATTAAGAAATTTGAAAAAGAGTCCGGTATTGGAATAAGCTTAAATAATCTTAAGTCTTTTCTAAATAAAAAAAAATTAAAAAATATTCTCTTATATAAGGGTAATATAGAAACTACTATCGAAGAATTTTTAAAAGAAAATAAATTACTTAAGATTTCTTTTTTACATATTGACGTTGATGTATATCAACCTACAAAAATTATTTTGGAAAAATTATTTGATAAAGTTTCAAGAAATGGGATTATTTTATTTGATGATTATTCTGTTATTGAAGGTGAAACTAAAGCAGTAGATGAATTTCTTAAAAAAAAAAATATAAAGAATAAATTAAAAAGAATTCCATATACAAAAGGTCCTTATTATTTGGTAAAAAGTTGATTAAAAACATTAATAATAATATTCAAATTCTTCCAGATAGAATCATCACAGTCGATGGTTATACTGCATCAGGTAAGGGCGTACTTTGTAAATATCTTCAGTCTTTTAAAAATGTTGAGAATATGTGCGTGGACCATTTATTTCATGAAATCTCTCTATTAAGTGAGAGTAATAGGTTAAGTAAAGAAATTGGTCAATATTTATTTAAAATTAAAATTAATGAAAAATTTGAGAATACACTTTTATCTAGAAATCTTAATTTTAGACCATATGACGACTCCAGTATTTTTAAAACAGGTAAAACTTTTGAATATATAAAAAGATTATTTAATGAAGATGGTAGTAATATTTTTAATTTATTGGATAAATACAAAAACAATAATTTTTTACTCATGTCACATTTTTCTATGCCTTTTATAAATTTTTTTTTTGAAACGCTCACAGATAAATTAAGATTTATCAATATAATTAGACATCCAGTTTACACTTATAGTCATTGGATATATCTTTTTGAGTCTTTATCGATAAATAAAAATAGAATTTACAAATTTTTAAATGAGTATAAGGGTAAACTTTTTTTTTGGTTTGAAAATCCAAATGAGGCATATGATATGTCTTTAAATGAAAGATTCATCTCATCAATATTATATTTAAATGAACAATCAAATTTAAAAAAAAACAATTTAAAAAATCAATTTAAGAAAAATTTCAAAACAATTTCATTTGAAAAATTTGTAATGGAAACAGATGTTATAGAGGCTGAACTAATTGATTTTCTTCAATTATCAAAATCAAAACATACTGATAAAATTAAAAAAAGTTTGGACTTAAATCAAAATTTTTTTTCAGAAAGAACTTTTATTAGAGGAAAAAAGGGATGGTTTATTAAAAAAAATAAAGAAACTCAATTAGACTATGAAAAAAAATTAAGTAAAATTAAGTTAGGAACGAGTCAAGATATTTATAGTAAATTTCTTGATGAGTGTAGAAATTATGAATTACAAAATTCTCTTAAAATGATTATTACAAATTAATGAGAAAAAACTTTATTCTAGTTTCTGGTGGTGCAGGATATCTAGGACAAAACTTAATTAAACAATTAATAAAATTAAATAAAAATGTAATAAGTATTGATATTAAAGAGTTCCCTTTTAAGCATCATCATCTAAAAAAGATAACTTTGAATATGACTAATTATAATCATTTACTTACAAAATTAAAAAATTTAAATATATCTTTTATATTCCACTTTGCCGCAATAAGTAATATTGAATATTCTGTTTTAAATCCAAAAAAAACATTAAATAACAATATATTCTCAACATATAATTTACTCAAAATTGGTAATGAGAAAAAAATAAAAAAATTTATTTTTGCTAGTTCAATTTATACAAATAGTACTCAAGGTAGTTTTTACAGAATTTCAAAAATTTGTTGTGAGGAAATAATTGAAGAATACCAAAGATTATTTGGTTTAAAATACATTATTGTAAGATATGGATCATTATTTGGTGATTTGAATTTTACAAATACCATTAACAACATTATCAGTTTAGGGTTAAAAGGAAAAACAATAATTAGGGAGGGCTCAGGTAGAGAAATTAGAAATTATATATCTATAGATGATGCAGTCTCATTAACAATTAAATTATTAGAAGAAAAATATAATAAAAGTTATTATAATATTATTGGTAATGAAAAGATTAATTTTAAAAAAATAATAAAAATAATTAAGGAACATATTCCTAATTTAAAAATAAAATACACGAATAAAATATACAATCATCATTATATAAAAAGCCCTTACAATAAACGTAAAAGATTATTTTATAATCTCACAATTAATAAAAAAAACTATTTTAAAAATAATATCAAAAATTATATTGATTTTTCAGATAAATATAAATAATGACACAAAAAAACTGCTCAATTTGTAAATCTAAATTAATTTCAAAAGTTCATGATGAAATTAGAGAATTTAAAAATGATGTTTATAGATGCAAAAATTGTGAAACTGTATTTTTAAATGATTATAAATCAATTAATTATAAAGAAGATTATGGAACAAAACTTTTTGACTCAAGTTGGAACGTAGATAAAATTCTATCAGAGAGATCTAAATCATTAAAAGACGTCATTAAGAAAATAAATGACATAATCGAAAAAAAAAATTGTAATGATATATTAGAATTAGGCCCTGGTTTTGGTTCCAGTTTAATTGATTTAAAAAAAAAAAATAAAACAAAAAACTTTTTCTGTTTAGAGCAAAATAAAAATTACATATCAATAATTAAAAATAAAACAAAAACAAAAATTTACTCTAATTTAAAAAATATTAATAAAAAATTTGATCTAATTTATGCAATTCACTTTATAGAGCATATTGAAAATCCTGTAATTTTCTTAAAAAATTTGAAAAAAATAATTAAGAAAAATGGTTATCTCTTTCTTGTTACCCCAAATCATGATGATTTTTATATGTATTCTTTACCTAAAAACAATTTAAAAAAATATAAATCATTTATATATCATGCTGCACATCCTTTTTATTACAGTAAAAATTCTCTCAATTTTATTCTCAAGAAATCAGGATATTTTAATAATACTATTTCAACAGATCAGGATTACTCAATTCTAAATTTTATGAACTGGTTTTCTCATGGCAAGCCATCTGAGAATATATCTACAGCAAAAAAAATTCCAAAAAATATTAAGAAATTAGATATACTTTTTAAAAAATATATTAATGAGTCGGATTTAGGTAGTAATTTGTGGTCAATTTCAATTAATTAAAAGAGTTAATATGAAAATAATAAAATATTTAAATAAAGAAAAAGAACATACTTATGCACAGCTTATAGATGAGGATAATTTAATAGTGAAGGACTTAATCCATAATCCTTTTACTTCAAATTTTTATGAGACTAAGTCCAATGAAATTAAAATTAATAAAAACAAAATATTGCTTCCTTGTGAACCAAGTAAAATAGTATGTTTTGCTATAAATTTTAAAGGCATTACTGGTTTTGATAAAAAAATGACTGAACCATTGGTCTTTTTAAAATCAAAAAATGCACTTTGTTTAAATCATTCAAAGGTAAAGTTACCTTTAAACTCAAATACATGGGGTGAAGCCGAATTAGGAGTAGTAATTAAAAGAGAAGCAAAAAACATTAAAGCCCAAACATCTAAAAAATACATATTAGGATACATTGTGGGTAACGATATATCTTGTTCAAATGTCGATAATAGAGATCACCATTTAGCAAGATCAAAATCTGCTAATGGTTTCTGTCCTATATCAAATTATATTGATTTGAATTTTGATCCAGTTTCAAAAAATATTCAATCTTTTCATAACAGTATTCTACTAAGAGAAGGAAATAGTGATCAAATGTTATGGAAAATAGATAAACTTATTTCTTGGATTAGTTCATGGATGACACTATATCCTGAAGATATAATCTTAACTGGATCTCCGGGCAGAATTAGAGAGAGATTATTTCTGAAAAGAGGCGATACATTTTCTTGTAGAATTGAGGGATTTAGTGAGTTAATTACATATTTTGAGTAATAACAGTGAAAAAATTTTTGTATTCGATTTTGATGGAGTAATTTGTGATAGCACAAAAGAATGTCTTATAAACTCTTTTAATTCTTATAACATATACATAAATAAAAACTTCAAATTAGCCAAATCAATTGATGAAATTGATGTCAAGTTGATAGAAGATTTCAAAGTTTTTAGACCTTATATCAAAGGAGCTAAAGAATACCTAAAGTTTTTTGATTATTATTTTTTTAAAAAAAAAAATTTATCCATAGAAGACTTCCATCAGTATAAAAATAATACTTTAGATTACGATCGTTTCTCAGAGATTTTTTATTACCAAAGGGAAAATTTAAAGAAAAATGATTTCAATTTATGGATCTCCTATAATTATGTTTTCAATGATATTATTAACTTTTTAAATTCTTTAGATTTTTATTTCATAGCAACGCTTAAAGATAAAAAATCTGTCATAGATATACTTAAATTCCATAATATAAATTTTTTTGAAGAAAAAATTTTAGATTTTAAAATTATTAAGACGAAGCATGAAGCATTGAATATGATCATTAATAATTATGGTTATAATAAAGATGATCTGATATTTATTGATGACAATGCCTTTCACCTTTTAGATCCAAAAACTAATGGATATCAGGTTTATCTATCTAATTGGGCAGATCTAAATAATGATATACATATAAAGATAGCAAATGATAATAGTATCGATATTATTAATAACATAAACTATTTCAAATGAAAAAAATTGTTGGTATACCAGCGAGACTTGGATCCTCTAGATTCCCAGGTAAACCAATGTGTAAAATACTAGATTATACAATGATTGAGCATTGTTACATCAGATCAAAATTATCAAAGGACATAGACGATGTATTCGTTGCAATATGTGATGATCAACTTAAAAGATTTTGTATTGAAAAAAATATTAAATACATAATGACTGATCCAAATATACAAAGACCTAGTTTAAGAGTATCTGCAGCGTGTGAAACTTTAGATTTAAATGATGAAGATATTGTTGTAGTGGTTCAAGGTGATGAACCATTAGTGACTCCTGATATGATTTCTCTTTCTTTAAAACCATTAATTAACAATAAACACATCCATGTTAGTAATTTATGTTATGAGATATCTGAAAAAGAGATGAGAGACCCTAATGAAATAAAAGTAGTTATGGACAATGAATCAAACGCTTTATATATGTCAAGGTCACCAATACCTTCAGTAGAACATGAAGAAATAAGACAAAAATGGTTTAAACAAGTCTGTATAATGCCATTTAAATGGAAATTTCTTTATGATTTCAATACAAATTTATCAAAGACCTCTCTTGAGTTACAAGAGTCTATTGAAATGTTAAGAGCTATACAACATGGTTACAAAGTAAGAATGGTAATTTCTCAAAAAAAAACTAAATCTGTTGATTGTGAGCAAGATAGGTTAGATGTAGAAAACTTAATGAAAGATGATAATTTTTATAAACTATATAAAAAAAATGAATAACTTAAAAAAAAGACTTTACGATAATGATGTAGTATTTGGTACATGGTGTAGTTTGTCAAGTGCAAACGCTGTTAATGCAATAAGTTTATCTGGATTAGATTTTTGTGTATTAGATATAGAACACGGCTCTGCAAGTTTTGAAACTCTTGAAAATATGGTCAGAGCAACAGAGGTTACTAATTGCAGTCCAATCATTAGATCATGGGATGCATATCAACCAAACTTACTTAGATGTTTAGAAACAGGTGTTAAATCAATATTAGTTCCAAATATTAATTCCACTAAGCAGGTCAAAGAAATAGTGAAATATTGTAAGTATTACCCTCAAGGTTCTAGAGGATTATCTCCTTACACAAGATGCCATGATTACTCTGATAATAATTTAGAAACTAAATTGAAAAAAGCAAATGATGATATGTTGATTGGTATTTTGGTTGAAGGCAAAGAGGGACTTAATGAATTAGAAAATATTTGTTCAGTAGACGGATTGGATTTAGTTTATTTAGGTTTATTTGATATTTGTCAATCCTTAGGTCTTCCTGGCCAATTAGAACACCCTAAAGTTTTAGATAAGCTATCAGAATATAGAGAGATAATTTCACAAAATGGAAAAATACCTGGTTGCATGTCAGCAACTATTGATTATGCGATTTTACTCAAAAAAATTGGATATAATTTTATTGCTTATATGAATGATGCAGCTGCGTTAAAACAGTTTTTTTTAAATTTTAAAACTCAAATCAAATAATTGATCAATTTTCTTTTAAAAGAAAAATCTATAAATTCAATTTTTTTTTTAATTTTAATTTTATATCCAATAACTAATCTAATTTACAACTATTTTCCTCAAGAGTTATTTGGTGTGAATTTATATAGCTTATTTTGCTTTGGTTTAATTTATTTTATTTTTTCACTAATCTTAATAAAAAATAAAAATTTGCTTTTGTTTGTTACAATAATTATCTTTTTTTTTCTTTTAATATTGATGATAAATCTTCATTTACATGAAAATAATTCAAATTATTTAAAGCAATATGAAATTGGATTATCCTTTTTTATAATTAACACTTTGTGTTTTATAGTTATAAATAAAAGAAATGAAAAAACGGTTTCGACAATAATTATTTTATCCTGTTTATTACAGGCATTATTTTCTATTAATAATGAATTTAGTACTCACGATGAAATTACTTTTTTTAATTATGACGATGAAAATAGGCAGACCGGTTTTTTGCTCAATGCAAACTTGTTTTCAAGTTTTATTCTCACTGGATTTATATTAAATCTCCATATGAGCTATTCCTTTTTTAATAACTTTAGTGATAAGATAATCAAGATTTCTATTTTTGTTATTTTATTAATTGCTCTTTATTTTTCTGAGTCAAGATTTTCAATATATATTTCTTTGGTATATTCAATAATTTTTATAATTTATCAATTTTATAAACATTTTAATTTCACTAAATTTTATACTGTATCTTTATTATTTATTTTTATTCTCACTATATTATCAATCATAATTTATAATTATATTGGCCCTATCAATAATAGAGTAGTGATGGGTTTTAATGATAGTATCAGACTAATAAAATACTATTTAGGAATAAAAACTATTCTACTTAATCCTTTGGATTTATTATTTGGAATGAACAGAGAATTATTTTCTCAAATCAGAATACTTAATATAAGATTATCAGATAATTCAATAATTTATCTAATTATGTATTTTGGTTTGCCATATACATGTTTATTATTTTTCTCAATTTATTATATTTGTCTCAAATATTCAGTGGTTAACGTTCTTCTTGTAGTCTTACTTACTATTTTAATTTGTAATTTATTCTTAACTGGTGCAATTTTTTGGCATGTGTATCTATTATATTTTTCAACAACATTAGCTCTGATTTTTAAAGAAAAAATTGAATAAAGAATTAAATATTTGTTTATTATGTAGGGACTTTAATAAACTTGCTGATTGGGAATATCGATTATTTAATGAAATATTAAATCACAATTCAATAAAAATAAAAAAAATTTATCAAAAAAAAAATCATATAAACATATTAGCTTTAATGATTTTTTATTTAAAATTTTTATCAGAATAGAACATATTCATACTAAGTTACCATCAGTTAATAATAAAATAAGATTTGATGTAATAAGAAAATTAAAAAAGATTCCCTTAGAGTATGTTGATTTAAGATCTACAAAATTTTACGATTATTTTGACGAGAAACTATCTAATAAAATAAAAAACGAAAAGTATGATTTAATATTGAGACATGATTTTAATATTATTAAAGGAGAAATTTTAAACTCAACAAAATTTGGTATCTGGTCATTCCATCATGGAGATACTTCAAAATATTTAGGGGGCCCCTCTGGTTTTTGGGAAATAATAAATAATGAGCCAGTTACAGGTGTTACTTTAATTAAGCTTAATGAAATGTTAGATAAGGGTGATATTATTGATAAAGGTTTTTATTCAACTAAAAAAAATTTTCTTATAAATAATTATTTTATAATGGATAAATCATTTAAAATTTTAATTAAAAATATCAATATTTTAGTGAGCAAAAGAAATATTTCTTTCACCAAACAAGACTCTATAAGTAACAAGATTTATAAGTCACCTAGCTTAATAAATTTATTTAAATATTATAGAATTTTTTTATTTCAAATCTTAAAAAAGTTAAAGAATTATTTATTAAAAAAATTTAATAAACATAATAACATTTGGACTATATTTAATAGCGATATTACAAAAATTGACATTAACTCAAATAAAGAATTTAAACCTAATAAAAATGAATTTTGGGCAGATCCATTTTACTTTAATTATTTAAAAAAAGACTATATTTTTTTTGAAAGATATAATTTAAATAAAAAAAAAGGAGTAATTTCTTCAGGAGAGTTAATAAATAACAAAATTATTAATTTAAAGGATATAGTTGTAAGAAAACATCATCTATCCTATCCACAAATATTTAATTATAAAAACAAAACATTCATGACATTTGAGTCCTGGCAAGCAAATAAATGCGAATTGTTGCAATTGGTTAGTTTTCCAAATGAATGGAAAAATTATAATAATTTTCTTAAGGGTGTAAATTCAGCTGATCCTACTTTTTATATAGATAAAAAAAAAAATTTATGGTTATTTGTTAATATATCTAAAGATTTATTGAATGATCATGACTCAGAGTTATATATATATTTAGTTAAAGATAATTTTAAAAAATTTATACCTCATCTAAAAAATCCAGTTATTACCGACTCCAGATATGCCAGAAGTGCTGGATCTATTTTTAATTATAAAGGAAAAATAATTAGACCATCACAAATAAATATTCATGATAGCTATGGGTATGGTTTAAATTTCCAAGAAATAAAAAAACTCTCACTAAATGAATATATAGAAGTTAATTATAAAAGATTTTTTTATGGCAAAAAATCTATATACAACGGTATTCATCACGTATCAAAATCTAAAACTAGTTTTTATTTCGATAGGAGATATCAATACCAATAAATGAATATTTGTATATTAACAGAAAATTATTATCGAGGGGGATTAGATACATTTATCATTAACCTAATAAATAATTGGCCAAATCAAAATGATGAATTTACAATTGTCTGCAATAAGTCCCATCCAGGTTTAAATGATATAGAGAAAAGAGTCAAAAAATTAACTAAGATAAAAAGATATAATTTTTTTTTTACCACCAAAATTACTAATGGTTTTTCAGATAATAAATTATTTAAATCCTTTTTTTTTAGAGCATTTTTTAGGTTATCTAATAATTTATTAGAATATCCTATTTTATCTTTTTTTTATTTCTTTCACTTTAAAAATTTTTTTTTGAATAATAAGTTTGACCGTTTTTTATCAGTAAATGGAGGTTATCCTGCCAGCTTAATTTGTCGAATAGGGCTGATTTCATGGAATTCTTTATATGGAAATAGTAATTCATATTTACTATTTCATAGTCATGCTATGAGAGTAAGATTTATATTTTATTTTATCGATAATTTTATAGATAAGTTAGTCTATAAATCTGTATCGAAAATTATTACAGTCTCTCTAAGTTGCATAGAAAGTATTGAAATCAGAAATAATATTTTTAAAAACGAAAAAATTTTGCATATTTATAATGGAGTGGATGATTTATATAATGAAAATCTAAAATTTCCTGACTCAAAAACTTTTATTATGCTCTCAACTTATACATCTATCAAAGGTTATGATCTATTGGTTAAAATTGTAAAAAAATTAAAACAATATAATTCTGATTTTAAGATAAAAATTTTTGGGTATGGTAAAGATCACGAGTTAAAAAAAATAAACAATTGTATAAAAGACAATAAATTAGAAAACTTTATTGAAATTTCCGATTTTACAAATAAACCTGTCTTTCATATAAATAATTCATTAGCATTATTATGTCTTTCACAATCTCAAGAAGCTTTTGGTTTAACACTGATTGAAGCTATGAGTTTAGGGAAGCCTATTCTGACTACAAATGTAGGTGGATTAAAAGAAGTTTTTAAATATTCTGAAGCAGGTTATATGTATGATAAAGATGATGTAAAAGGTTTTGTTAAAGGTATGTTATCAATGCTTGAAAATAAAGGTTTAGTTGAAAAATTTTCATTAAATGCAAGGCAACACTACTGCAAATATTTTTCTTCAACATTGATGGCAAAAAAATATTATGAAATTATTAAATAAGCTTCACTTACAAAAGTTATTACAATTAATTTTAAAAAAATTTAACTTAAAAATTAATTATTTTATAGATAATGACTATTTTGATTTCAAAAAATTTGTATTTAATTACATGAAAAAAAGAGAAAAAATTTATTTCGTTCAAATTGGAGGTAATGATGGTATTTTAAACGATCCAATATATGAGTTATGTAAAAATTTTCCAGAAACATTTCATGGTTATATTTTTGAACCTGTTCCAGAATATTTCTCAGAATTAAAAGAAAATTATAAATTTTCACATAACATATCTTTATTAAATCTAGCAATTAACAATTATTCAGAAACCGCAAAAATTTTCAAAGTTAAAAAAAAATTTTTAAATAAGTTAGATGATTTATCTAAAGGCATTGCATCTTTTCAAAAAGATTGGTGGAAAAATAAATCAACTTTTGTAAAGGATGCAAATATGATTGAAGAGATTGACGTTAAGTGTGTTCACACACATTATATTACAAATAATCTAAATATTGATTTTATAGATTTATTAATAATTGACACTGAAGGTTATGATTATGAAATTTTAAAAAATTTCGAGTTTAATAAGTTAAAACCTAATATAATTCATTTTGAACATGGATTAATAGATGATGTTATGAACAAAAATAAATTTAATGAAATTACAGATTTACTATCTAAGCATGGCTACAATTTCGTTTTTCAAAATTATGATCTTACTGCTTATCAAATGAAGTCTCTGATAAATTGATTGATATTAAAACAAAATCAAAATTAGAATTAAGCCAATTTTTAAAATACAATAAATTTAGTTTATTTAACATTATAGCTGTAATTTTTGAATTTGTAATATTTTCATATAGACATTTCAAATTAAAGTATTTTAGTAAATATTTCAAAGATCGTAGAAATTTTCTAAAAAATAAAAAATTACAACTAGGAGAAAAAATTGAATTAAAAGATTTCAATTTCATTCGTTTTAATAGGGTTAATTACAAAAATAATTTAAATGATACTAATAGAAAAAAATTTAGTATTTATGATCAAGAATTAATTAGTAATAAAATAAGATATTATTTTTTAATTGAATTTATAAAAAAAAAAAAATAATCCAAAAAAAATATTTAATAAATTTATTAAACTTCATAATTCTGATAAAAATAAATATTTATATAAAAAAGACATTTATTCAGCATCTGAAAGATTATCTAACCTAATTATATTTTTGTGTTATAATAAGTTTTCATATTTTAATTCTGATCTTACTAAAGAAATAATTATTTCTCATATTAATCAAATTGCTAAAAATATTGAATTTTATAGTAATAATACAAATAATCATATTTTAAATAATTTAAGATCATTAATTTTAGCTTCTGTTTTTGTGGGTGATAAAAAATTATTTTTATCATCTTTAAAGGAATTTCTATATTTCTATATGAAAATTTTTAATAAAGATGGATCAATAAAAGAGGGTTCTACTCATTATCAACTTGTAATTCATAATTGGATAGAAGATGTTTATCACTTTTCAATTAACAATAATTTTGGATATGACTCGAAAATATCTAATCTTATTAAAAAGTTAAAAAATAATTTAATATCTGTGAGAGCTTTTTCCTCTGCAATTTTTGAAATGTACAAAATAGATAATATTACTATTGGTGATATTTCTCCAGATTTAAGTCCTAAATTTTTAATTAATAAAATTAATCAGTTATATTCTTTTAAATTTGATAATAAGTTTAAAAATATTTTATCTCAAGATTGGGCTATATATAAAAAAAATAAACTATTTTTTGCTAGTAGTATTTCAAATAAATTAATAGATTTTCGAAGAACTCATCATCATAACGACTTAACAAGCTTCGTATTTTTTTATAAATCATTTCCTATAATTATTGATTTAGGTAGGTACGACTATACTAAAAATCAATTAAGTATCTATCATTATTCATCTTTTGCCCATAATTCAGTATTCATCAATGGGCTTAGCTTGTATCCACACTTTTTTTATAAAAATTTTCTTCCAAATGAGTATTTCCAAAAGTATTTAAAAAAAAATAATATTATAAAAAAGAGCAAAGGATTCAAAATAATAACTGATGGATTTAAAAGATATAATCTATTATCGAATTATTCTAGAGAGTTTAAGTTACTGAGCAATAGACTAATAATTAAAGATAGCATAATTTCAACTTTTAGAAGAGAAATAAAGTTAATTTATAATTTAAGTAACCACTTAAAATTATTATCAAATTCTAATAATTTAATAACATTTTCATTTAAAACAAATAAAGTCTTATTTGATTTTAATGATAATAAATTACCAATGAATTTTTCATTTAAAAAAGTATTGCTTTCACAAAACTATGGAAAAAAAATTTATATCAATCAATTGATAATAAACTTTACATATAAAGGTAATTTAAGTTTTTTTAGTAAAATAAATATAATCTAATGTGTGGAATTTCAGGTATCTTCAGTTTTAATGATAAGGATCGATCGGATAGATTAAAAAAGATACATTCATTAATTAAGCACAGGGGACAAGATGCTAATGGTTTTATCGGGAGAAATAATAATTTATTTTCGAAAAACATTTATTTTGCTCATAGAAGATTATCAATATTAGATTTAAGTGATAAGGCTAATCAACCATTTATAGATAAAAAAAATAACAATATGATTATTTATAATGGAGAAATTTATAATTTTAGAGAATTAAGAGAAGATTTAAAAAAAAAAAATTACAAATTTAAAACAAATACAGATACTGAAGTTATCTTATATTTATATAATGAACTAGGAATCGACTTAATTAACTATTTAAATGGAATGTTTTCATTTGCAATTTGGGATGAAAAAATAAAAGCCCTATTTTGTGTAAGAGATGAATTCGGGGTAAAGCCATTTTATTATAAAATATCTGATAATTCCTTTGAATTTTCATCAGAGTCAAAAGCTTTATATCAGGGTGAGGAGTTAAATCATTCTTATATTCAAAGTTACTTTTTAGGCATGTATTCCCCATTTAATCTTTCTGTATTCAAAAACATTCAAACTTTAAAACCAGGTCATTATTTAAAAATTCAAGATAATGAAATTAAGATACATAAATATTTTTCAATAGAAGACAATTTAAAAAAAAGAAGAAAACCAAATTCTAACGATATTCAAAAAGTAAAAAGCTTATTTGATAGTTCAGTTAAAAGCCAATTAATTAGTGATAGGAATATTGCTGTGTCTTTGTCTTCTGGAAATGATTCATCAGCAATTTTTCATTCTATGTATAAAAATAATATTAATTTTAGCTCTATATCGATAGGATTTGAAAATCATAATAATTATGATTTAAAAAATGCTATAGAGCTCTCAAAAAAATTTGGTATAGAAAATTATAATGAAATTATTTCAAATGAAGAGTCATTTAATTTAATATCAAAATCTGTAGAAGCTCTATCTGAGCCCATAGCTGATAGTTCAATAGTACCAACATTTAAATTATCACAAATATCAAAATCAATAAATGCACCTGTATTATTATCTGGTGTAGGGGGAGATGAGGTTTTTATGGGTTATGATAGATACAAAGGAAATAACAATTTATTTAGATATTTATTAAATAAATTACCTTATACATCTAGAAATTTTTTTTCAATTCTTTGTTCACAAAATAATCCCGTAAGCTATAGAATTAAAAATAAGTTCTTTGATAATTTTTTATCAAGTGGGGGTTCTAAAAAACTTTTTAGCATAATTAAAGATGCTAATTTTAAAGATTATTATGATTTATTCTGGAAATATTTTAGTGAAGATAATTTTAAAAGTTTATATGGTGGTTATCAATTCGCTTATTTTGATTTAATTTCTTATTTGCCCAATTTGCTTTTAAATTTTTATGATCAAATTACAATGAGTCATACTATTGAGGGAAGGGTCCCATTTATTAATAGAGAACTAATTAAATTTTGTTCAGAATTTGATTATAAATACCATGCTGATTTTAAGAGTCAGAGAAAGATTTTTAAAAAGGCAAACTTAAATCAAAATAATTTTCCAAAAAAGAAGTTTGGTTTCTCTGGCCCAATTAAAAATTGGATTGATTTCAATTATAAAAAATTTAAAGAACAAATAATGTATTCAGATTTAAATTTATTTTTTAGAAAAAAAGATTTAGAAAAAATATTTTATGAATTTGAGTCAAAAAAAATTTATTATAATGAAATATACATACTCTATGTTTTTTGTGTATGGAAAAACTCTTTGAATGTTAATTAGCGTTATTATAGTCACCAAGAATAGAGCAGAATTTTTAAGAAAGGCCATTAATTCTGTAATTAATCAAACATATAAAAATATTGAATTAATCGTTATAGACGATGGATCCCAATTAGACAATTCGCCCATTATAGATCAATTTAATTTAAAAGCTTTAAATATAACTTATTTTAAAAATATTACTTCTAAAGGCGCTAACTATTGTAGAAATTTAGGCTTTAAAAAATCTAAAGGAGATTATGTAGCTTATTTAGATGATGATGATCTTTGGTTAGAAAATAAAATAAAAAAACAATTAGAGGAATTTACAGATGAAGAAGTTGATATAGTTACATGTGATTTCAAATATAAAAAGTTTTTTAGTAAATATCGTTCAAATATAAAGAATGAATTTAAATTAAACTATATATTTAAAAATAATTATTTAGGTGGTATGTCTGGCATCATATTAAGAAAAAAAAGCTTTAATATCGATCCTTTTGATATAAATCTTCAATCATGCCAAGATTGGGACTTTTGGATTAAATGTTTTTTAAACAATAAAAAAATAAAAGTAGTTAAATTACCCCTATATATATACACAATTTATAGTTTTGATAAAATAACAGACAATATAAAAAAATCCTATAATGGTAGAAAAACACTATTTATAAAATATAAATCATATTATGGAGAATTTTTAAAAAAACAGAAAATTTATGAACTATTAACTATTAAATATATTATTAATAAGGATCTATCTAATTTTTTGGGAATTTTGTTTAAAAATAAATATATGAATTTTAGATTAAAAGTTAGTTTTATTAAAAAATATCTTTTAAATTAAATGATTAAAAAATAATGAAAACTATTATATTTGGTAAGGAGTCAAACTTAACTCATTCTTTAAAAAAAAAGATAAAAAAAAATTTATTAATTATTTCAAGTAGAGAATATTACAAAAATCCTGATCAATATCATAAAGAATTAAATAAAGAGAACTTTTATTTGATTGTAAATGGATTTAGCCCAAGTCATTCTTTTAAACATATTAATTCTTATGAGAAATTTATAAATAATTCAGTTTCTTCAATTATAATTTTATTGCAGAAATTAAACAAAAAAAAAGTAAAAAAAATAATATTTAGTAGTTCAGTATCTGTTAATAACTTAGTTTCAAGAAAATTTAAATCCGAAATTAATACTACATTACAAGCTTCAACTAAATTATTAATTGAAAATATCATTCTTGATTTTTGTAAAAATAATAAAATTTCTTATAATATATGTAGAATTAACAACATATTTGGGGGAAATGACAAATTTTCAATTATTTATTATTTGACTAAAAATAATAATTCCAAAATTAATATCTCAAATAATGGAAATCCTACAAGAGATTTTATTCATGTTGATGAAGTTGCTAATATTTACCTAAAACTTATAAGTACGTCGAGATACGATGGTACGTTAAATATTGGAACGGGTGAATTTATAAGAGTTAGAGAGATTATTGATAAATATCAATTACAAAATAAAATTAAATATTCTAACTTTTTTACTAATGAGTTGATCCTACAATCAAATGAAATATCTGCTGTTCGAAACTTTTATAAATTCAAAAAAAAACTGTCTTTAAATCAATACTTAAATAGATATTTTAATATTAGTGTTGTTTTAGACTCTTTTAATCCAGTTAAAAATAATAAGATTAAACTTGTCTGTTATGGCACTGGTGTAGCTGCAAAACAAATTTTTAGTTTTGAGTCCTCTAAATATTTAATTGATGATGTAGCATTTTTTGTAGACGATAATGAAAAATTAGTTGGAAAAAAATTTTTAGGAAAACCTATATTATCTTTTTATCAGCTAAAAGATATTAGTAATGTTTACGAAATTTCAGAGGTCATTATAGCTATAACTAATATTTCTGAAAAATTTAAAACAATCATTTATAAAAAACTTATAAATATATCCAATACAATTACAACTGTCCCAGTTAAATCAAAACTATTTTACAATAATCTATCATTTTCAGATTTAGAGGAATCAGATTTTGAATATCTTTTTAATAAAAAAACTTCCTCTATTTCAAATAAATTTTTAAATATTTTTTCACAAAAAAATATTTTAATTACAGGGGGAGCAGGCTCAATAGGCTCAGAATTGGTAAATCAGCTAATAAGAAATAGAAACACAAATATTGTCGTTTTAGATAACTCAGAATATGCTTTATATTTATTAAATAAAAAATTAGAGTTAGATCGTTATAAAAACTGCACAACAATACTTGGCGATGTTAATGATTACCATCTTTTAAATTATTTATTTAAGAAATATAAATTTCACTATGTATATCACTCTGCTGCATATAAACATGTTAATTTACTAGAGGATAATATCAATTCGGCAATTAAAAATAATATTTTATCAACTCATTTACTACTTAAAGTATGTGAAAATTATAAAAAATTAATTAAATTTACATTTATTTCATCTGATAAAGCTGATAATCCAAAAAGTATACTTGGTTATACAAAAAGAATAGGAGAATTAATTTGTCATTCATTTAATAGAACTAATAATATTAAAGTTAATATTGTTAGATTTGGCAATGTATTTGCTAGCAGAGGTTCTGCTATACCTCTCTTCATAAAACAAATAAGAAATAATAACCCTGTTACAATTACTAATAAAAAAGTGGAACGATATTTTATGTCAATTAGACAAGCAGGCATTTTAGTTATTAAGAGCTCACTTATGCAGTCTTCAAAAAATAAAATTTTTATCTTAGATATGGGTAAACCTATTAAAATTTTAAATTTAATATATAAATTGCATTCCATTTACGGTAAAGATAAACATTTAGATATTAAAGAAATAGGTCTAAATAAAGGTGAAAAGTTAAAAGAAACTCTTTCACATAATAATAAGATTTATAAATCAAGAATTAAAGATATTTTATATATTAATGATAATTCTTATGATTTAAAAAAAATTATACTTCGTATCAATGATTTAAGAAATAATATTAATAATAAAGAATACAATCACCTAAAAGTTATAAAGACTATACTAAAGTAATGAAAATTTTATTTATAGCAGATATGTATAGTTGGCATACTTCATTATGGTTAAAGTATTTTTCTAAAAATCATAAAGTTTACTTACTATCTGATGAGAGAACTTATGCCAAAAGTCAAGAATATTCAAATGTTAATATAATAAAACATCCTGGATACCTTGGAAAGTTTATCAATTTTTTTTCTTTATCATCTAATTTTTTAAGACATCTAAATAAATTTTTATCAACATACATCTATGTGAGAATTGCAAATAAAATTATTAAAGATGAAAAAATAGATATTATACATGCTCATTCTTTATATTACGGATACATTGCATCAAAAATTAAAAATAATCAGATAAAAATTCTTTTTAGTCCTCTTGGATCTGACGTTATGGTTGATGCTTTTAAAAAAAAATTTTATAAGCATATGGTAAACAAAGTTTTTTCAAGAGTAAATATTATTACCTCAGACTCTAAAGTCAAATTAGATGCTTGTCATAAGTTGGGAGCTAAAAATATCGAAAATTATTTAATACAATATGGCGTTGATAGTAACTACTTTAAATATAAACCTAAAAGAGAAATAGAATCTTTCAACATTAACAAAAAAAATTTTATTTTATTCAGTCCAAGAGGATTATCCCCTGAATACAATATTGATAGTATTTTAAAGTCTTTATCCTTATTGAAAAAAAATGGATTAAAATTTAAATGTATTTTTGCATTTAATTATGGTGACAAAATATTAAATAAGTACATAGATATTGCCACTAATTTAAATATCGCAGACTCTTTGATTTGGTTGGGCTATGTAAAATATGAAAATATGCAGGATTTATATAATCTTTCTGATGCTGTAATATCTTTTCCTCTAATAGACAGCTCCCCTAAGTGTGTTTATGAGGCCTTATTTTGCAAAGCTAATGTTATTGTAAGTGATTTACATTGGTCTTATGATTTTCTCAAAAATGAAATTATAAGAGTAGAAAGCAATAATCATTTAAAACTATATGAAAAACTTAAAGAAATCTATAATCATAGAGACCTTAAGAAAATAGATATTGAAAAAAACTATAGTAGAATCTTAGATCATTATGATTACGAGAGAAATATGAAAAAAATTGAAAAAATAATGAAAGATAAAATAAAGTAAAATGAGACACCTATTAAATATTTCCGATTTAGATATTAATGAAATAAATGAAATTTTAAGTTTCAATAAAACAAATCATATTAATAATTATCAAGATATTTTAAAAAATAAATCAATTGGATTAATTTTCGAAAATTACTCAACTAGGACTAGAATTTCTTTTAAGGTAGCTATATCCCAAATGGGAGGTAATTCAATAGACATAAACTTTAATGAATTAAATATAAAAAGAAGTGAAAGTTTTGAAGATACTTTTAAGACTTTGTCTTTGTATCTAGATTGTATTGTGTATAGAACAGACAATCATAAAAAATTGGACTTAGCTTCTAAAATATTTAATAAACCATTAATAAATGCATTATCAGATATTTCCCATCCATGTCAAATTTTGTCTGATTTATTTACTTTAAAAGAACATTTTGGTCAAATTGAAAATATTACCATTTCATGGTTTGGGGATTTAAATAATGTTTTATTTAGTTTAATAGAGGCATGTATAAAATTAGATAACTTCAGATTAAATATATTTACTGATGAGAGTATTTATAAAAAATTTAGTTATCCAAAACATAAAAATATAAAATTTTATTTTGATATTAATGATGAAATTTTATCTAAAACTGATTGTATAATGACTGATGTTTTTTTTTCTATGAATGATGAATATAGTAAAAAAAATATTCTTAATAAATTTCAAGTAAATGAGAATATAATGGGACTCTGTAAACCAAATACTGTATTTATGCATTGTTTGCCAGCAAATATTAATGAAGAAGTTTCAAAAAAAGTATTTGATAGCCAAAACTCGATTGTTTGGAAACAAGCAGAAAATAGAATGTATATTCAAAAAAATATTTTAAAAATATTATTAAAATAACTTAAATGTGTGGATTTATTGGATTTTCTGGCAAATTTAGCCAAGAGTCATTAAAAAAAAGTTTACTTTCTCTTGCACATAGAGGTCCAGACAACAGTGGTTATATATATTTTGATCATATAAATGTGGGCTTAGGACATACAAGATTATCTATTATTGATCTTTCAGAAGATGGAAATCAGCCAATGACTTCAAATGACGGAAACATAATTGTATATAATGGTGAAATTTATAATTTTAAACATTTAAGAAAAATATTAATAAGAAAAGGTGTAAAATTTAAAAGTCAAACTGATACTGAAGTTTTATTACATTTATATGAAAAATATGGACTTGAAATAACTAAATATTTGAATGGTATATTTGCAATAGCAATATTTGATAAAAAATTAAATAAAATATTTTTAATCAGGGATAATTTTGGTGTAAAGCCACTTTATTATTTTAGAAATTCGCATGGCATTATTTTTGCAAGTGAAATCAAAGCAATTATGAATTTTATAGATTTTTCAAAAGAATTAATCTGTAAAAAATCTATCAGAAATCATTTAACTTATTTATTCAATCCAAATAATACAGTTATGATTAAAAATTTAAAGAAAGTATCTCCTGGTGAGTATTTAGTAATTCATAAAGGAAATATTGAGGAAAAAAAAATTTGGTTTAGTTTAGCCAAAAGAAAAATAAACAAAAATGCTGAAAAAAAAAATATTAAAGATCAACTTATTAATAATTTTAGAGATGCGGTTCATAGACAAATGGTATCAGATGTTCCTGTCGGAGCTTTACTTTCAGGGGGCCTAGACTCAAGTTCAGTTGTTGCTTTTGCAAAAGAAGTAAATAGTCAAATACCCTGTTTCACTATAGTTAATGATAATAATAAAAAGGAAGGATTCATTGACGATCTTCCTTTTGCTAAAAAAGTTTCAAAAATCTTAAATACACCACTATTTGAGGTTGAGGTTAATTCCTCAGACTTAATTAATAACTTATATAAAACTATTTCAATTCTTGAGGAACCAGTAGCGGATCCTGCTGCTCTTAACGTTTTATTTATTAGTCAAATAGCAAAATCAAAGGGAATAAAAGTACTACTTTCTGGCGCCGGAGGCGATGACGTACTTACTGGTTATCGTAGACATACAGCATTAAAAATAAATCAATTTTTAAAATACTTACCTAACTTTTCTGTAAATTTATTTAAAAAATGTAAGGTTAGAAATTTTTCAAATCCTAATATTAGAAGATTAGACAAATTCATTAATAATTTGGGGTTAAAGGGCAATGATCAAATAATAAATTATTTTAAATGGACAAGTGATAACGTTATTAACTCTTTATTAACAAATAATGGTAAATTTGAATTTAGTAATGATATTGAAATGCAAGAATTTTTAAATCTATCTCCAAAAGATCAACCAATGCTTGAAAAAATGTTATTAATAGAAAAAAGGTTTTTTTTAACAGATCATAATTTGCTTTATAATGATAAAATGTCAATGGCATCTAGTATTGAACTTAGAGTCCCATTCCTTGATACTGAATTCGAAGATTTTTGTAATAGTATACCTTTAAAATATAAACAAAGAGGCTTACAGAATAAATGGATATTAAAGAAAGCCATGGAAAAATATTTACCAAAAGATGTCATATACAGAAGCAAAACAGGATTTGGATCTCCTATTAGAAGTTGGGTAAGAAATGATCTAAAAGATTTTATAAATGAAATTTTATGTGAGTCCAATATTAAAAAAAGAAATATATTTAATTACAATTTTATTAAAAACTTAATTACAGATAATTTAGAATATAATATTGATGCCTCCTACACTATTTTTTCCTTAGTATGTATCGAAATTTGGTTTCAAATTTTTATAGATAAAAAGCAAATTGATCAAAACTATAAAATAAAGGCTGCATAAAAATTGTACAGAATATGTAATAATTGTGTAATGGACACATCAGATCAATCTATTTCTTTTAATTCTGAAGGTATTTGTTCTCATTGTATTGATTATGGAAATTCAATTCGACCAAAATACTATAATCAGATTAAAAATAAAAAAAAATTTGAAAGATTGATCTCTTCAATAAAATCTTCATCTTCGAATAAAGAATATGATAGTGTTATAGGCCTGAGTGGGGGTTTAGACAGTTCATATTTAGTTTATACTGCAAAGAAATTAGGTTTAAATCCACTAATCTTTCATGCTGACACAGGATGGAATAGTAGAATATCCTCATCAAATATAGAAAAAATCGTTAACAGTCTTAATTTTGATCTTTATACATACGTAATAGATTGGAGCGAAATGAAGGATTTACAATTATCTTTTTTTAAATCAGGTGTTCCCCACATAGATGCACCACAAGATCACGCTATATTCGCATCCTTATACAAACACGCAAAAAATTTTGGAATTAAATATATATTGACCGGAGCAAATTATGCATCTGAGGGAATAAACTCACCAATTAATTGGATGTATTATCAATCTGATGATATTCAATTAAAAGATATACAAAATAAATTTGGAAATCTAAAATTAAAAAATTTTCCAATAACCTCGCCAATTTTTAATAAATTTTTAATGCCATATGTTTATGGCATTAAAACCATTAGATTACTTGATTTTATTGAATATGAGAAAGAATCAGCAGAAAATGAACTCACAAAAAACTTAAATTGGACAGCTTATGAAGAAAAACATTATGAATCTCGATTTACAAAATTTTATGAGAGTTATTGGTTATATGAAAGATTTAAAATAGATTTAAGAAAAATTAAATTTTCTAATCTTATACTAAGTAAACAAATGAAACGGGAAGATGCTTTAAAAAAATTAAGGCAAAAGCCTTATAATAAAAACTCAATTGAAGAAGATAAAATTTTTATTTCTAATAAATTAGGAATTACAAAAGAAAAATTAAATGAATATTTTAACATGCCATTAAAAAGTTTTAGAAATTATAAGTCAAGATATTTTTCCTATTACATTGGAGCTAGGTTATACAAATATCTTGGAAAAGAGTTATCATTAAAAAGATGATAGCTATAATTGATTATGGCTTAGGTAACGTAAAAGCAATTAAAACAGCTTTAGATATTTTAAATGTAAAATCAGTTATAACGTCAAATTATGAAGACATTGAAAACTGTAACAAAATCATTCTCCCTGGTGTTGGGACATTTGATAATGCAATGAAAAAAATTCAAAAAAATAATTTGGATTCTATTTTAATTAACAAAATCAAAGATAGCAAAGTTAAACTTCTTGGTATTTGTATTGGTATGCAAATACTTTCTAAAAAAAGTGAAGAGGGTATTTGCAAGGGTTTAGGCTTAGTTGAAGGAGAAATAATAAAGTTTAAATATCAAAATAATAAAAAAATACCACATTTAGGTTGGAATTTCATATATGATAACAAAAATATAAAACTATTTGATGGTATAAATGATCCAAAGTATTATTTTTTACATTCTTATCATTTTATTGGTACAAATGATGATACACGTATTTCTATATCTAAATTTGGTAATTCTGAATTCATAGCTGCAATAAATTATAAAAATATTTATGGTGTTCAATTCCATCCAGAAAAAAGCCATCATTATGGACTAAAGTTATTAAAAAATTTTGCATCTTTATGAGACCCTTGCCAAGAATCATTCCTTGTCTACTGATTAGGGAAAATAATCTTGTAAAAACAATAAATTTCAAAAATGATATTTATGTTGGAGATCCTATAAATGCAATTAAGATATTTAATGAAAAAGAAGTTGATGAAATACTTGTTATAGATATATCTGCAACAGCTTTAAATAAAGAACCAAATTATGATTTAATATCGAAAATATCGAGAGAATGCAGAATGCCGCTTAGTTATGCAGGTGGAATAAATAATATCTCTCAAGCTGAGACTATCATAAATTTCGGTGTTGAAAAAATAGGTGTAAGTAGTGCGATTTTTATGAAAGAAAACTTTATTTCTTTGTTGGCAAAAAAAATAGGAAATCAGAGTGTAGTTGCTATCCTAGATGTAAGATATGATGAAATTGAAAAGACTTATAGGGTATTTACTAATAATGGATCTGTTAAGTATGAACATAACATTGATAAGCTTTTAGATGAAATTATGTTACAAAATCCTGGTGAAATAATCTTTAATTCAATCGATAGAGATGGAACATTAATGGGATATGACGAAAATATATTAAAAAATTTTGCAAATAAAGTTAATTGCCCAATAACATTAATTGGTGGAGCAAATTCATATGATCAGATGAAATCAATTATAAGTAAATATAATAATATTGGTTTAGGCGTAGGTAGTAAATTTACATTAAATGGTAAATTTAGATCAGTATTAATAAGCTATATAGAGAAATCAGAAAAAGATAAATTAATTAATTCATGAAACAGTTATTTCAAAACTTAAATAATGGAAAAATAGACTTATTAGATGCTCCAGTTCCTAATATAAAAAAAGATCATTTAATAATTCGTACACATAACTCTTTGATATCAAAAGGAACTGAAAAAATGTTACTTGATTTTGGAAAGTCGAATTTGATTTCAAAGGCTCTAAACCAACCCAATAAGGTAAGTCAAGTTTTGGATAAAATTTCCACAGACGGCATCTCAACAACCTTAAAGACAGTGAGGAATAAGTTAGATGAGCCTGTTCCTATGGGTTATTGTAATGTTGGAGAAGTAATCGAAAGTGACTGCCCTGAGTTTAGGGTTGGAGATCGAGTTGTTTCTAATGGTTATCACGCAGAGATAGTATTAGTTCATAAAAGTTTATGTTCTATTATACCATCTAAAGTCTCATATAAAGAAGCCTCATTTACTGTTCTTTCATCCATAGCTTTAAATGGAGTAAGATTAGTGAAGCCTGAGATAGGAAATACAATAGTTGTATATGGTTTAGGACTAATAGGTTTGTTGACTTGTCAATTACTTCTAAGTTCAGGTTGTAATGTTATCGGCATTGATATTAATAATAAATTGACATCATTAGCTCGTTCTTATGGTGTAAATACAATTTGTAGTAAAGATAAAAATGAAATATTAAGCTTTGTTAATTCATTAACTATGGATCAAGGTGCTGACTCAGTAATAATTACTGCTGCAGCTAAAAATGACAATATTATTAATGAGTCAGCGAGCATTACCAGAAGAAAGGGTTCAATTGTTCTAATAGGTGTCGTTGACTTAAAGCTTAATAGAGATATTTTTTACAAAAAAGAAATTTCATTTCAAGTCTCATCCTCATATGGGCCCGGTAGATATGATAATAATTCATCTCAAGATGCCATTGAGATTCCAACTCATATTCGTAGGTGGAGTGTATCAGGTAACTTCAAAACTTGTTTAAATTTAATTGAAGGAAAAAAAATTATTGTTAAAGATTTACTAACACATGAGTTTGAATTAAAAAATTATCAAAAAGCATATAGTTTAATTAATGAAGAAAATTTTTCTTTAGGAATAATTTTGAATTATAATTTAAATGATCAGGAAATTATTAATAAGACTATAAACTTAAATAAAATAAATAATTTAAATAAAAATTTAAAAAATAATGCAAAAATAAATATTTTAGGATCTGGTAATTATGCAAATTCAACTTTAATTCCTTTATTGCATAAAGAGCACGTGCAATTTGGAAAACTTATTTCGGCAACTGGAACTAAAGCTGCTTTTTATGGAAAAAAATTTAAATTTGAAAAAATTTCTACTGATATTAATGAGTCTTTTAAAGATGATGCAAATACAATATTTATATGCACACAGCATGACAGTCATGCAAAATTTGTTATAAAAGCTTTAGAGGCAAATAAAAATATTTATGTTGAAAAACCATTATGTTTAAATTTAGAACAATTAAAATCAATAAAGAAAAGTTACTATTCTGCTTTAGAAATTAATCCAAATTTAAAATTTTTAGTTGGATATAATAGACGTTTTTCTCCACATGTGCTTAAAATTAAAAAAATTTTAGATAAAAATAAAAAACCTATGTCTTTTGTTTTTAATATTAATTCTGGTCATATTGACAAAGATCATTGGATTAATGATCCTAATAAAGGAGGAGGAAGGTTAATTGGAGAGGCATGTCATTTTATAGATTTAGCAAGATTTTTAGTTGGAAAAAAAATTATAAATTTTTCAAAGCAAGTAATGAATAACCATATTCAAGACACATTTAGTATATCTCTTAAGTTTTTGGATGGATCAATAGGTATAATTAACTATTTCTCCAACGGAAATAAGTCTTATCCAAAAGAAAAAATTGAAATATTTTCAGATGGTAAAATATTCTCTATAAATAATTTCAAAAATACTAATATATTTGACTCACGAATTAAGTTTCCTAATTATTCTCTTTATCAGGATAAAGGACAAAAAAATATGATTAATCTTTTTCTGAATTCAATTAGAAATAATTCAAAAAACATCATTTCAATTGAAGAAATTTTTGAAGTATCTGAGCTATCAATTTTAATCAATGAAAAAGAAATTTAATTTTGTTAAGTAAATTTCTACTTTATAAAAGAACAATATTATTTCTCCATCCTAAACAAATTTTATATCGTGTTTATTATTTTTTTTTTAAAAGTAAATTTAATGAAAAACCTTTTTATTTTAATTTAAGATCTCACAAAAGTAATAAATTTCATTACCTAAAAAAAAATAATTCAATTATTAAAAATGGAAAATTTAGATTTATTAACATAACACATAAAACTGATTATAAGTGGCAGATAAAATCTAATAATAAATTATGGTTATATAATTTACATTATTTTGATTACTTAAATTGTGGAATATATAAAAAGAAGTATTTAAATAATTATATAAATAATTGGATAGATATTAACACTAAACATAAAAGCGTAGGATTAGAACCATATCCAACTTCTTTGAGAATAGTTAATTGGATTAAATATTTTATTACATACAATGTTAATGAAAAAAAATTTAATAATAATTTATTTAATCAGATTATTCATCTATCTAAAAATTACGAGTATCATTTATTAGGTAATCATTATATTGCTAATTTAAAAGCTGTATTTTTTGGTTGTATTTATTTTAATTCTGATAAGTTAAATAAAATTTTTACTGATTGTCTAATTAAACTCGAAGATGAAATTAATAATCAGATCTTAATGGATGGTGGACATGCTGAGTTCTCACCTATGTATCATGCGATAATATTAGAGGACTTACTTGATATTATATCAATTATTAATTTTTATGATTATAAATTAAAAAAAAAATTCAAATATTTAATTACTAAAAAAATAAATTCTATGTTTTATTGGTTGAGATTATTGACACATCCGAATGATACATACTGTAAGTTTAATGATACATCAGAAAACATTGCGAATTCATATTCATCACTATTAAAGTATGCTCATTCTTTAGGATTTAAAATTAATAATTTTACTCCAAAATATACTTATTTAAAAAACACAGGTTATTTTTCATATATAAATAAAAACATTTTTTTTTGTATAAATGTCGGAAATTCATCTATTGATCATCTATCAGGTCATACACACGCTGACACATTATCTTTTGAGTTATCATACAAAAAAAATATTTTTTTTTCTAATGGAGGAATTTCAACTTATAATGTTGGTAAAACGAGAGAATTTGAAAGATCATCGGCTAATCATAATACAGTCATAGTCAACAATAGAAATTCATCTGAAGTTTGGAATAGTTTTAGACTATCCCGAAGAATAAAAATTGGAAAACTAATGATCATTAATAAAAGAAATTCATTAAAGATATCTAATTTTTACCTTGATTATTTAAGAGAATATAAGCACACAAGGTCAGTTGAATTTAGTAATAATAAAATTAAAATTTTAGATGAAAATAATTTATCTGATAATTTTTTTTCAAGATTAATTTTAAGACCTGACATAAGATTAAAAAAATTAAATAAAAAGATGATTGTTCTTTATAAAAAAAATATTTCCATAAAATTACACTCACTATCTGGTAATTTTAAGATCAATAAATTTCAATATAAAAAAGAATTTGGATTAAAACAATCTACATTTTGTATTGATTTAAAAAGTAATTTAAAAAAAGCACTTTATGAAATAATCTTTACATGAATATTTTATTTATCACAGATAATTTTTATCCTGAAAAAAATGCACCAGCAATAAGAGTATATGAACATACTATTAATTGGTTAAAAGCAGGACATAAAGTAACAATTTTGACTTCAAATCCAAACTTTCCAAAAGGTAAAATATTCAAAGGCTATAAGAATAAATTTTTTCAGAAAGAACAGATAAACAATCTTAGTATTATAAGAGTTTGGACATTTATGTCTAAAAATGAAGGTTTTATCCTTAGAGCTTTAGATCAACTAAGTTTTGGAATAAGTGCCTTTTTAGCTTCTTTTTTTATAAAAAATAATGATATTATTATTGGAACCTCTCCTCAATTTTTTACTGTTATATCATGTAGTATTATTAGCTTCTTCAAAAGAATTCCTTGGGTTTTTGAATTAAGAGATTTATGGCCAGACTCTATAATGGCTCTAGGTTTTATGAAAAAATCAGATATCTCATATAAAATTTTGAAAAAAATTGAAATTTTCTTATATAAAAATTGTTTATGTATTATTCCTGTAACAAAAAGTTTCAAAGATTATTTAGAAAAAATGAATATTGATAAGAACAAAATTAAGGTTATAACAAATGGAATAAACTTTGACCTAATTAGCCCTATAAAAAAAAATGAACACTTAATTAAAAGTTATAATCTTAAAAATAAATTAATTCTAGGTTATATCGGAACACATGGTTTGGCCCAAGGCTTAAAGTCAATATTAAATACAATAAAAAACCTAAATAAAGATGGCTATGAAGACAAATTGTTTTTTTTCTTCATTGGAGAGGGTTCTGAAAAAAGAAAACTTATTTCATTCAAAAATATGCATAAATTATCTAATGTTATTTTTTTAGATAGCCTAGATAGAAATATATTAAAAAATTATTGGTCTATTTTAGATATTTCATTAATACACTTAAAAAAAATCGATTTATTTAAGGAAGTCATACCATCAAAAATATTTGAAAGCATGGGAATGAACGTACCAATTCTCTTAGGAGTGGACGGAGAGTCAAGAGAAATAGTTGAAGAGTACAAAATAGGCGAGTATTTTGAGCCTGAAAATGAAATTGAACTTTATAAACTAATTACAAAATTTCATAATAAAAGACACTACTTGAAGCTTTACAAAGAAAATGCAAAGCTGCATTCACATATTTTTGATAGGTCTTTACTCTCAGATAAAATGATATCATTTATACAACAAAAACTATGAAAAAAATTTTATTAATATTTGGTACAAGACCTGAGGCGATTAAATTAGCCCCAGTATATAATTTATTGTCTGAAAACAAAAAATTTAAAACTTATGTATGTGTTACATCTCAACATAAAGAGATGTTAAATGAAGTTATTAAAATTTTTAATATTAAAGTTAATTTCAATTTAAATATTATGAGAAATAATCAAGATATTACATATATTACAGTGAAGGTATTAAATAAATTAAATCATCTTTTTAAAAGATTAAAACCCGATCTTGTTTTAGTTCATGGTGATACAACCACAACTATTTCCTCTTCATTGTCTTGTTTTTATAATAATATAAAAGTTGCTCATATAGAGGCTGGCCTTAGGTCGTTTAATTTAAAAGAGCCATTTCCAGAGGAACTTAATAGAAAAGTTACATCCATATTGAGTGATCTTCATTTTTCACCAACTAAAGGCAATAAATTAAACTTAATAAAAGAGGGTGTGCAAAAAAAAAATATTCTTGTTACAGGCAATACTGTAATTGACTCTATAAAATATTTAGATCAAAAGTTCAAAAATAATCTAAAATTTCAGAACACAAATATTAAAAATTTAAACAAAATTTTAAATTTTAATATTCTATTATCCAAATACATTTTATTAACTTGCCATAGAAGAGAAAATTTTGGAGCACCTCTTGATAGTATATGTGGAGCTATCAAAGATTTAGCAATTAAATATAAAAATTTTTACTTTGTTTATCCTATGCACTTAAATCCCAATATAATAAAAAAAGTAAGTAATAAATTATCAAATATTGATAATATAATTTTAATTAGACCACAAAATTATATTAATTTTTTTTTAATCATGAAATATTGTCATTTTATAATTACAGACAGCGGAGGACTTCAAGAAGAGGCACCATCATTAAATAAACCATTACTAGTAATAAGAAATGTAACTGAAAGACAAGAGATTTTAACCAATGGAAATGCTATTTTAGTAGGTACAAAAAAGAAAAATATTGTATTAAATTCATCAAAACTAATAGAAGATAAAAAGTTATACAAAAAAATGTCCTCAAAAAAAAATCCTTATGGAGATGGCAATGCATCGCAAAAAATAATAAAAAAAATTGAAAAGTTTTTAAGCCATGAAAACTAATACTAAAATATCTGTTATTGGTCTTGGTTATATTGGTTTTCCAACAGCTTTAGTAGTTAGTAATAATAATTTTCATGTCACAGGGGTAGATAACAATATCAATTTAATAAATAATTTAAAAAAAAATAAAATTCATCTATCAGAAAATGAAATTAAAAATTTTTTCATCAAATCTCAAAAGAAAAATAAAATAAAGTTTACTTCTAAACCTGTGATAAGTGATATTTTTATAATTTGTGTACCCACACCACTGAGAAATAATAAACCAGATATTTCTTCAGTTTTAAAAGCAGTAGAGAGCATTTATCCAGTTTTAAGAAACGGTGACACTATTATTATTGAGTCTACTTGCCCTGTAGGCACAACTATCTTCATTCATGAAAAAATTAATAAATTTTTTAAACATAAAATAAGTTTTAATTTGGCATATTCTCCTGAGAGAGTTTTACCAGGCGATATTTTTAATGAAATAATAAATAATGATAAAATTGTAGGCGGTATTAATAAATCCTCTACAGACATCGTCGCAAAATTTTTTAAGAAAATTATTAATGGGAAAATTTATAAAACTAATTCAAAAATGGCTGAATTATGTAAATTAGTAGAAAATAGCTATAGAAGTCTAAATATCGCATTTGCAAATGAATTATCTTTACTTTGCTACAAAAACTCAATGGAAATTAACACTCTTATTAAATTAGCCAATCAACATAAAAGAGTAAATATTCTTAAACCAAGTATTGGAGTAGGAGGTCATTGTATACCCATTGACCCTAATTTTTTAAAAGAGTTTGATAAAGAAAATACATCATTAATTTCTATATCAAATTCAATCAATAAAAAAAAAACTAATACTGTAAAAAAATATTTAATCAAAAAATTAACAGTATTAAATAAAGGAATTATAAAAAAACAAAAAATTTTATGTCTAGGTTTATCTTATAAACCAAATGTTGGAGATACAAGGGAGTCACCAGCATTACAAATATTTAATTTTTTAAAAAAAAGAAAAAAATATAACATTTCTGCTTACGATCCATATGTAATTGATAATGATAAATATCTTATCAAAAATTTTAATAAAATTAGAAATCAAGATGTATTTATTAAATTAGTTGACCATAGTTTATTTCATGAAAAAAAGTTTTTAGATTTATTTAAATCAAAAATATTAATTGACTTAACTATTTTTTAAAAAATATTAAATAAAATAAATAAAATATAAATTGAATAATTAATATTAAAAATGCATTTGTTAAGCTCACTAAAACTGACTCTTCGTTAGTAATTCCAACTAATGGCAAAATACTTAAAAAAATAAATTCTCTCCATCCCCATGGAGTAATACTTGCTGGAATAGATATTAAAAAATTTATTATAGGTAAAATTAAAAGCATAGTTAATAAGTTAATCTGCAAACCAAACATTTGAAATACAAGACATAAATTGATAATTGCTAATAATTGGATTATTAGTGTTGTAATTATTAGTAAACCAAAATACTTAAAATCTAAGAAATAAAATAATTTTTTTATTAAATCTTTTTTTTTGAAAAATGAAAAAATTTTTAAATTTTTATATTTAATTAGAATTAAAGGACCCAATATCATTAAAGATATAAATAAAAAAACAATTTCGTTTTTAAGAATATTGAATTCTAAAATATTATTTTCTACTAAAATAAATAAAGACACGAAACATAAAAGAGACAAAATGTATATAGAAAATATTTTTTCTATAAAAAGAGTAATTAAGACATTAAAAACTTTGATCTCAGAATAAAGTTTAATCATTGCTCTTGAAAAAATTCCTATAAAAGATATTTCACTTAAAAGATTTGAATATGTTATAAATTTAAAATAAAGATAAAAATTTGATTTTTTATTAAAATGTTCAATCAAATATTTCCATCTTAGAGCTTGAAAAATATTTGTTATCAAAGTTATGATAAAAAATGTAAATAATATTAAAAATGAATTTGTCCCAAGTTCTATTAAATTTAATAAATCTCTTAAATCTTTTAAATCAATATTAAAATAGATATATGTCAGAACAATAAGAAAAATTATTGTTTGCAAAATTATTTTTAATTTTTTTAAGGTCATTTATAAAGCACTTACAAATAAATTTAGAAAATAAAAATCTATGAAATTATTTTTTCATTATATAACCTTCAAAAAATAAATTTTTGAAAATCAAATTAATATTTCTGAATTTACATTTTTTAAAATTTTTAAAATTCTCTTCTCTAGTTACTGAATGCATTGCACCTCTTAGTGTATGAGTTTTATTAAAAATTTCACTTGATTTAAAATTGTTAATTATTTTAAAATCGTTGTAAGCCATGGTAGTTAAATTTTGCATAAATCCTGACTTTTCAGAAATTTTTTCAAAAATTATAAAATAACAATTATCATTTAGCTTATCATATACACTTTTTAGGTATTTAATTTTCTTTGATGGATGAACAAATTGTAAAGTAAAATATGATAAAATAAGATCAAATCCTTTTCCTCTTAGATCATTTACACTTTGATTGTAGAACTTTATTTTATTGGCTCTGCATCTTTTTTTTGCCTCGTTAATCATCTCTTTTGAGATATCGATACCATACAATTCAGTATCTATGTTTAACTCTGTATTTAATTTTTTCAATAAAGTGCCAGTAGAACAACCAATATCTAATACTTTTGATTTATTAGTTAAAACATCTCGAGAAATAGAAATAATTAAATTATGACCATCTAAGTATCCCGGCACTGATTTTAAAATATGATCTTCAAAATTTTTTGTTACATCTTTATTAAATTTCCAAACTTCATTATCAGGTATAGAAATTTTTAAGTCTGTCTTATATTTTTTTCCCATGATAAATTATATTTCCTGATAAATTTGATAATATATTGTCTTTACTAAAGTATGGATCCAGTTCAAAGTTGGGTTCAAAATAATCAAAGGCATCTTTAGTTGAGATATATTTTGATTTGAATTTTGAAATGTTAATTAAATTTTTTCTATTTTTAAAAGGAGTAATTTTTTTTAATAAATTTTTTTTATAAAACATTTTATAAAGATCTTGGAAATAAATATTACCTTCTGCATACCACTCAAAAAATAATTTTAAATTCATCTCTCTTTTATTTTTTCTTAAATCTTTTTTTACTTTAGGTAATCGGTCTAATAGATCAAATAATGCATTTTCACCCCAAGCTCTTGAAAATTGAGTACCTATACTTCTATCACTGATATTTATTTTGTAGTCAGCAAAAATTTCCTTCATTTTCTTAGGAGTGATTATATCAACGTCAGTTAATGTCATAGGAAAATCAAACA
>MDSZ01159143.1_pt1 | contig 39388 bp, 42 predicted proteins | sample 811201 | NCBI WGS metagenome assembly MDSZ01 (sample SAMN05326647, study PRJNA326480) | marine metagenome | isolation source: seawater | place: Indian Ocean: North | collected 2010
ACCGCCCGCCGAGCTGCACGCCGAGATCGCCTTCGACCCGCCGCTCGAGATCGCCGAGCAGGTCGGCTTCGCGCTGCGCCGCACCGCCGACGCGTTCATCGCCCGCCTCGATGACCAGCGTCTCGTCTGCACCGAGCTGCGGGTCGCCCTCACCGGCGACCGCGGCGAGCACGGCGAGCGGGTGTGGCTGCACCCGGGGTCGTTCGACGCCGCGGCGGTCATCGACCGGGTGCGCTGGCAGCTCGCCGAAGACGACGCCCTCGCGAGCGGGGTCGCGCTCGTGCGGCTCGAGCCCGCCGCCGTCGAACAGGCCTCCCACCATGCGCCGCGCCTCGCCGGGTTCGGCTCGGGTCCCGACGAACGGGTGCACCACGCGCTCTCGCGCGTGCAGGCCATGCTCGGCCACCGCGGCGTGCTCACCCCGACGCTCGGCGGCGGGCGCTGGCTCGCCGAGCGCGAGGTGCTCGTGCCGTGGGGCGACCGGGTGGTGCTCGCCCGTGAACGGGGGCGCCCCTGGCCGGGGTCGCTGCCCTCGCCGCTGCCGGCGACGGTCTATCGTCCCGAGCGGGCGGCGGCCGTCGTCGACGTCGACGGTGAGACGGTCGGCGTCGACGAGCGCGGCATCCTCTCCGCCGTTCCCCACCAGCTCACGGTCGAGGGGCGCCGACTCGGAGTGACGTCGTGGGCGGGGCCGTGGCCGGTGATCGAACGCGAGTGGGATGCCGCACGCCGCCGCATCGCGCACCGGTTCCAGATCGTCGACGCCCGCCAGAGCGCGTGGCTGCTGGTGTGCGAGGCGGGGGTCTGGTCGGTCGAGGGGCGGTACGACTGATGGGCTGGCACAACCCGGCCGTGCCATGGTCGGAGCTCGAGCGGGCGCTGAGCGACCGGCGGCGCCCCCGCGGCACCCCGCCCGGCGCCGACGGCGGTGACAGCCCGGCCTGGTCGCACAAGCGCGGACCCTACGTCGCCCCGCCGATCGAGCGGCCTGAGACGGTCGTGCCCTACGCCGAGCTGCACGCGCACTCCTCCTACTCCTTCCTCGACGGCGCCTCATCGCCCGAGGAGCTCGTCGAGGAGGCGGAGCGGCTGGGGCTGCACGCGCTGGCGATCACCGACCACGACGGCTTCTACGGCATCGTGCGGTTCGCCGAGGCCGCCGAGCAGCGCAGCGTGCGCACCGTGTTCGGGGCCGAGCTGTCGCTCGAGCTCACCGCGGTGCAGAACGGTCGCGCCGACCCCGAGGGCACCCACCTGCTGGTGCTCGCGCGCGGACAGGAGGGCTACCACCGGCTCGCCGCCGCCCTCACCCACGGTCAGCTCACCGGGGCCGAGAAGGGCAAGCCCGTCTACGACCTGCCGACCCTGGCCGAGCAGGCGGACGGCGCCTGGACGATTCTGACCGGATGCCGCAAGGGCGCCGTGCGCTCCGCACTCGCCGCGGGCGGTGCGCGGGCGGCGGCCGACGCCCTCGACACGCTGGTCGACCTGTTCGGCGCCGACCAGGTCGTCGTCGAGCTGCTCGACCAGGGCGGGGTGCGCGACAGCGCCGACAACGACCTGCTCGCCGCGCTCGCCGCCGACCGGTCGCTCGCGACGGTCGCGACCGGCAACGTGCACTACGCCGACCCTCGCACCCGCACCCTCGCGGCCGCCGTCGCGGCGGTGCGGGCGAACCGCAGCATGGACGAGCTCGACGGCTGGCTGCCGGCGCACGGCGGCGCGTTCCTGCGGTCGGGCGCCGAGATGGCGACCCGGTTCGCCCGGTATCCCGGTGCGGTCGCCCGCTCGGTCGTGCTCGCCGACGAGCTGGCGTTCCCGCTGCGTCGCGCGAAGCCGGCGCTGCCGAAGCTGCCGGTGCCGCCCGGGCACACCCCCATGTCGTGGCTGCGGCAGCTGGTGTGGGATGCGGTGCCCGTCATCTATCCCCGGCTCGGCGACGACGACCGCCGCCGCATCGAGAACGAGCTGGCGGTCATCGAGCGGAAGGACTTCCCGGGCTACTTCCTCATCGTGCACGGCATCGTGCAGGAGGCGCGTCGCCGCGGCATCCTCTGCCAGGGTCGCGGCTCCGCGGCCAACAGCGCCGTCTGCTATCTGCTCGGCATCACCGCCGTCGACGCGATCTTCTACCGGCTGCCGTTCGAACGGTTCCTGTCGAGCCTGCGCGACGAGGAGCCCGACATCGACGTCGACTTCGACTCCGATCGGCGCGAGGAGATCATCCAGTGGGTCTACGCCACCTACGGGCGTCACAACGCCGCCCAGGTCGCGAACGTCATCCAGTACCGGCCGAGGAACGCGGTGCGCGACATGGCCCGCGCCCTCGGCTACTCGCCGGGGCAGCAGGACGCCTGGTCGAAGCAGGTCGAGCGGTGGGGTGCGTCGCTCGACAGCGGGGAGGGGCACGACATCCCCGATCAGGTCATCGAGTACGCCTCGGCGCTGCTGAAGGCGCCGCGCCATCTCGGCATCCACTCGGGCGGCATGGTGCTCACCGACCGTCCGGTGGGCGAGGTCGTGCCGATCGAGCATGCGCGGATGCCGGGGCGCACCGTCATCCAGTGGGACAAGGACGACGCCGCGTGGATGGGGCTCGTCAAGTTCGACCTGCTGGGGCTCGGCATGCTCGCGGCCCTGCAGTACTGCTTCGATCTGATCCGCGCCTCGACGGGGGAGGAGTGGACGCTCGCGACGCTGCCGAAAGAAGAGGCGGCGGTCTACGACATGCTGTGCCGGGCCGACTCGATCGGAGTGTTCCAGGTGGAGTCGCGGGCGCAGATGGGGCTGCTCCCGCGGCTGCAGCCGCGCTCGTTCTACGACCTCGTCGTCGAGATCGCGCTCATCCGGCCGGGGCCGATCCAGGGCGGGGCGGTGCATCCGTTCGTGCGCCGCAAGCTGGGCCGCGAGAAAGTGACCTACCCGCACCCGAAGCTCGAGCCGGTGCTCGCGCGCACGCTCGGCATCCCGATCTTCCAGGAGCAGCTCATGCAGATGGCCATGGCCGTCGGCGGGCTCACCGGCGAGGACGCCGACCTCATGCGGCGGGCGATGGGGTCGAAGCGGGGTCTCGAGCGCATCGACTCGCTGCGGGAGAAGCTCTACGCCGGCATGGCCGAGCACGGGCTCGTGGGCGACGATGCCGATGCGATCTACGCGAAGATCCAGGCGTTCGCGAACTTCGGGTTCGCCGAGTCGCACTCGCTGTCGTTCGGGCTGCTGGTCTACGCCAGCTCGTGGATCAAGCTGCACTACCCGGGGGCGTTCCTCGCCGGGCTGCTGCGCGCCCAGCCGATGGGGTTCTACTCGCCTGCGACCCTCACCGCCGACGCCCGGCGTCATGGCGTCGAGGTGCGCAAGCCCGACCTGCAGCTCTCGGGCGTCGAGGCAGGGCTCGAGCCGCTCGCCGGGGCGGATGCCGCGCCCCCGGGTGACGCCGGGGCGGATGCCGCGCCCCGCCCCGCACCCGCCGACGATCGCGTGCCCGCCGCACCGGCCGCGCGTCCCGCGCCGACCGGGCGCCCCGCGTGCGCCCACCGCGACCAGCCGCCGGTGGCGCCCTTCGACCCGGCGGCCCCCGATGAGAGCGCCGCCCACCGTCGCGACGGCGGGTTCGCGGTGCGGCTCGGGCTCGCGGCGATCCGCGGGATCGGCGCCGACGTCGCCGGGCGCATCGTGGCCGCCCGCGACGCCGGGGGGCTGTTCCGCGACATGCGCGACCTGGTGCGCCGCACGAGCATCACCGAGGCGCAGGTCGAGGCGCTCGCCACCGCCGACGTGTTCGCCTGCTTCGGGATGTCGCGGCGCGACGCCCTGTGGAGTGCGGGCGCCGCCGCACAGGACCGCCCCGAGTACCTGCCCGACTCGATCGTCGCCGTGCAGCCGCCGCTGTTCTCCGACCCGTCGAGCTACGAGACGCTCGCCGCCGACCTGTGGGCGACGGGCATCTCGACCGACGACCACCCGATGACCCACTACCGTTCCGGACTCGACGCGCGCGGTGTGCTCACCTCCGCCGAGCTGCGCACCCACGAAGACGGTCGCCGGGTCGAGGTGGCGGGGCTCGTGACCCACCGGCAGCGTCCCGCGACAGCGTCGGGGGTGACCTTCCTCAACCTCGAGGATGAGCACGGCCTCGTCAACGTCATCTGCTCGGTCGGCGTCTGGAACCGTCACCGCACGCTCGCGCGCGACGCTCCCGCCCTCATCGTGCGGGGCATGCTCGAACGGTCGCCCGAGGGTGTCGCGAACATCCTCGCCGACCGTTTCGAAGACCTGAGAGTCGGCGTCGAGCATCGCTCCCGCGACTTCCGGTGACACCACGAGGGGGCGGATGCCGCGGCATCCGCCCCCTCGCGTCCCTCCCGGGGCGACTCAGCCGTCGGTCAACGACTGGTGGGTGTTGGGGTAGGTGATGTTGTGCGCCGTGGCGCCCAGCAGACCGAACGTCACCCGCAGCAGCGAGGTGATGCCGTCGGCGGGTGGCGGCGTGTCCTGCCCGATCGTGATGGCCTGACCCGTTGGCAGCACGGCCGTCAGTGAGCTCAGGTAGACCTGGGCGTCGCCGCTGAGCGTCATGCTGTCGGCGGTGGTCGCGAGCGACGGGCCGGTGAACTGGCGCACCGTGAGCGAGAAGCCCTGCACCGTGACCGAGTCGGCGCTGATGCGGATGGCCGGCTCGAGCGTGCCGTCGACCGTGCGCACCGTGACGAGTGCGATGCCCTTGAGCCCCGTGAACGAGAGACCCTGCGCGCCCAGCTGCGCCGGGTACTTCGTGAGGGTCGGTGCGCCCTGGTCGAAGATCGCCTGTCCCCATGACGCGTTGGTCTGCGTCGGGGTGGTGGGCGTGCCCGGGGAGGTCGGCGTCGTCGGTGAGGTGGATCCGCCGCCGAGACCCGGCAGTGACGGCAGACCCGGCAGCAAGCCGCCCGAGGTCTGCGACGGCGACGGGGTCGGCGTCGGCGTGCTGCAGTTCATCAGCAGTGGGATGCACAGGCCGGTCGGGGCCTCGGGAGACCGGGCGGCACCGACGGTCGCGGCGCCGACCACGAGGCATCCGACCACCGCGGCGGCCGCGATGGCAAGGCGATGGCGGATCATGATGCGCTCGCCGCCGTGATCTCGTCGATCGTCAGATCGGCGGTGGCGCCGTCCGCATCGCCCTCCTCCGCCGCAGCCTCCTCGTCCTGACGGGCGGCCCGCTTCGCCTCGCGGCGGCGCAGGCGACGCTCACCGTCGGCGGGCACCCATGACACGGCGATCACACCACCGACGGTGGAGACCACCATCCCGATGATGAAGCCGCCGAGGTTGACGCCGACGAGTGAGTAGATCGAGATCGCCAGAGCGATCACACCGTAGAAGATGCGATGCATGGGCATCGCGACGATCAGCACGCCCAACAGCACCAGGGCGACCGGGATGATGGTCGCCTGCAGCCCCGAGAAGCCGAGCTGCACCTGGATGTTGCCGAGGTCGAGCTGACCGGAGAAGAACATCTCCACGCCGCCGACAGCGATGAGGATCGCGCCGACGAGGGGTCGCCGGCGGGACCAGGCGGCGAAGCGGGCACGTCGAGTGGACATGGCAGCAGCCTCCGATCGGGTTCGAGGAACGGTGGTCATGGGGCTGCTCAGAAGCAGCCCTTCGACCCGTCGGTGATCTGCACGTGCATGTTGGCGAGGTTGAATACGCCCGCCTGGGTGCTCCACGCGATCTGCTGCAGGTTCTTGATCGTGATGGTGTCGGCGTCCTGGGCGAACTCGCCCGCCGTGCCCTTCGCGTTCGTGTTCACCTGCGAGGCGTCGACGCCGATGCGGATGTTGCCGAACGACGAGTCGCCCTTGAGGTCGGTCATGCCGATCTGCAGGTCGGTCGCGGTGGCAGGGGTGCCCTCGCCGCCGGCGGTGACCAGCAGGCCCACCTTGCCGAGCGGGGTGTCGGTGATGACGGCCTGGCAGAGCGCCGTGAGCGACGCCGACTTGATGTTGGCGATCGCGACGCTGTGCTGGCCGCCCTTCGCGTCGGTGGCGACGCCCGAGTACTGGGAGAAGCCAGTGCCGGCGAGCTCGGTGGCGGAGATCTGGAACGAGCTGCCGGAGACCGAGAACGAGACGGGCACCTGGCCCTGGGCGACGCCGCCGGCGAGCACCGAGGTGACGACGGCGACCGGGACGGCGACGATGGCGATACGTCCTGCGCGCGAGCGCGCGATGTTGCGGAACTTCATTGTGTCCTCCGGGGGGGTGAGGTGCAGCGTCATTGCTGCGGGGTGCAGCGGCTGTGCTGCGGGTGGTTCTGACACGATGATAGACACCATTGACTAATTGTCAATAAGGTGGACGCGTTGGTGAGAAAGTCCTCACAGTCCGGGTGCGACGCCGATGCCGCGCCCGGAGGACGGGAGGTGTCGACAGTATGGTCATAGCCATGGTCGGGGTGCGTCGTACGCGGTTGACGCCCGAGGAGCGACGGGAGCAGCTCACCGCCCTCGGCGTGGCATTCCTCGCCACGCGCCCCCTCGACGAGCTGACCATCGAGGTGCTCTCCGAGCAGGCCGGCGTCTCCCGCGGCCTCGTCTTCCACTACTTCGGCTCGAAGCAGGGCCTGCACCGCGACGTCGTCACCCTCGCCCGCGACGGCATGCTGCACGCGACCACCCCGCGCCGCGACCTCGCCCCGCGGGAGCGCCTGCACGACACCCTCACCCGCATCGTCATGTTCGTGCGCGAGCACAGCGGCGTCTTCGCCTCCCTGGTGCGCGGGTCGTCGAGCCGCGACGCCGAGGCGAGCCGGGTGGTCGACGAAGCCCGCGATGCGCAGGCCGCCCGCCTGCTGGAGGTCTACGGCGAGCTCGGCTATCGCGACACCCGGATGCTGCGCGTCGCCCTCCACTCCTGGGTCGTGTTCGCCCAGGAAGTGCTCCTCGACCTCGCCCTCGGCACCGGCACCCCGGTCGAGCAGATCGTGGCGTTCCTGGAGCAGAGCGTGGAAGGCGTCGTCGCGGCCGCACAGGGGGCCGCGGCATCCGAATCCGGCGGGTGAGGCGCCGCTAGACTCGAGGGGCCAGCCTCTGTAGCTCAATGGAAGAGCAGTTCCGTCCTAAGGAAACGGTTGGGGGTTCGAGTCCCTCCAGGGGCACCGCCAAAACGAGCTCCGTATGACCCGGCCGCTCCACCCCGAACCCGCCGACCGCTCGCACCCCGCATTCCGGCCGAACGCCGAGCCGTTCTACGCGATCGTGCGGGAGGGGCTGCGCGATCTCGTCGACGGTGAGCACTTCTGAGACGCCGTGGCGGAGGACGCCGAGTTCGAGTTCCGTTACGTCTTCGCCGGGTTCGGGCCCGTCATCCGCGGGCGCGCGGCCTACATGGACTGGTTCGCCGGCTACGACATGCAGATCGAGCGGGCCGACGGGCTGCAGGTCGCGCACGACGCCGACCGTGGCGTCGTGACGCTCGAATACGAGGTGCACGGACGCACGGCGGCGGGCCGCGCATACGACAATCGGTTCTGCTCCGTCGTCACCCTCGTCGATCGGCGCATCGTCGGCTGGCGCGACTACATGGACTCGCTCGCCGTCATCACGGCTCTCGGCGGCTGACACGGGACCGCGGCATCCGCCATAGGGATGCCGCATACCTCGCGCGCTGCGGCCGGTTCACCAGCGAGGTTGCGATGCGAACCCTCGCTACGCGAATACCCCGGCGCCGCTCACCCGGCGATCGTCTCGATCCGCGACGGGCCGTCAGGGCACACGCGGTCGATGACGGCGAGCGTCGACTCCGCCAGCGGTCGATCGAGCGCGGCGAGGTTCTCGCGTTGCCGGGCCGGGAATCTCGCCGTCGGCAGCGGGATCATCCCCCGAGCCGCCGACCAGGCGATCGCCAGCTGCGCCGGGGTGAGACCCTCCTCGCGTGCGGCGCGCACGAGCACCGGATGCCGCAGCATCCCGTCTCCGAGGCCCGTCGGATGCGCGGCGAGCACCCTGACGCCTCGGCCATCGAGGTCGCGCCGCAACTCGCGCTGGGGAGCGAGCGGGTGCACGACGATCTTGTCGACGGCCGGCCGATCTCCGGTCGCCTCGAGAAGGGCGTCACTCTCCGCCGCGCCGAACCCCGCGACACCCACGCGGCTGACGAGGCCTCGCACCCGGGCCTTCGCGAGCGAGTGCCAGGCCGCCACCGAGCGCGCCGCCCCGATCCACGGCACCAGCATGAGATCGATGTGCTCCAGCTGAGTGCGCAGCAGGAACTCCTCGACGAATTTCGTCGCCTCGTTCGCGCTCGTGCGACTCGCGGGCAGCCGGGTCGCGACCGTGACGAGATCACGCGGGACGGCTGCCGCGGCAATCGCCGCGCCGACCGTGCCGTCGTTGTCGTAGTCAGGGTCGGTGACGATCAGGCGGAAGCCGTCGTCGATCGCCGCTGAGACGACATGGATGCCGCCGCTGCCCCGCACGCCCGCGACCGCCAGTCCGATCGGGGGGATGCTCGCCGAGGCGGGACGGGCAGGTGCGCTCATGGCGTCATCGCTGTCCGAACCTGCGCGCTGTCGACGATCTGCTCGAAGCTGACCACCCGGTCGGATGCCAGCCGCCAGATGTGCGCGACCCGCGCGGTGAACGGGCGCCCGGTCTGGCGGAAGGTGCCCGAGTAGGTGCCGATGCCGACCTGCACATCGCCCGCGTCGACGAGCTCGTCGAGGTCGAAGCGATAGCCGTCGAAGTCGCGGGCGAGGGCTTCGAAGACGTTGACGCGCACGGCATCGGGGCCGATGTACGTCCCCGCGCGTGGGAACCCGGCCGCCTCGGTCCATGTGGTGTCGGCCTCGATTGGCGCGAGCATCCCGGCGAGATCGCCGCCGGCGCTCGCCTCGTAGTGGCGAGTGATGATGTCATGAGCGCGAGTCATGGCGGTGTCCTTTCGGTGGGTCAGACGGGCTGGACGTCGGGGTACACGACGTTGCCGAGCGGATAGATGTGGCCGCCCGCACGCCGGTGATCGGCGCCGCCGTCGGGTGCGGTGCCGAGGAAGATCCCCGTCGTTCGCAAGGCGTAGCCCAGGTCGTGCAGCCAGACGCTCGCGACCGGGATCACGAACTCGCGGAACGTGAACAGGTAGAGGCCCGAGTCGTCGAACTTCCACACCGTCGACATGTCGACGTCGCCGTGCCCGCGCTGCTCGCCGTGGAGGCACTGCCAGCAGTAGCGTTCGCTCGAGAGGAACACGTGCTCGTACAGGTGCACAGGGCTGTAGCGCACGAGCTCGCGGAAACCGATCAGGTCACGAGAGGGCGCGGGCTTCACCCCCGTCACATCTTGTCCGACGACACGCCCCGCGGCGATCGTCTGCTGCACCTGCGGCATTCCCGGTCGCGGCTCGCCGATCACGGAGTGGATGATCAGTGCGCGACCGGTCGTCTCCGACCAGAACACCGTGATCGCGTCCTGAGACCGCGACGCGAGGGGCAGGTTGAAGAACACCACGTCGTCGCGCACACGCACGGCGTCGTACGGGTCCACCGTGCCATCCGGTGCGCTCAGAAGGGCTGCCGACCGCCACCGGGCGGTGCCATCGGCCAGGACGTCCACGGCGAGACCGATGCCGCCGTCGAACTCCCAGGCGATCGATCGTCCGGCGAGGTCGGCCTGCGGCATCCGATAGGTGTCGATTCCGGTCGCGAAGTCGTCGTATGACTTCCACGTGCCCTGGTCGGCATCGTGGGTCGTGCGCGAGACGGTGACGTTCTCGGAATGGGACATCAGTGACCTCCGGTGAGAGTGGGTGAGGGGGAGGGGATGAGGAGTACGGCCTTGATCAGCCCCTCCGTACGACCGCGAACGGCGGCGAGCGCGGTGCTCGCCTCGTCGAGCGGGAAGATGTGGGTGATGAGCGAGGCGAACGGGAATCGCGCCTGATCGAGCAGCGTGATGGCGCGTTCATAGCCGCCCGCGGCAAGGAACGACGGCAGGATGTCGATCTCCCGGGTGAGGAGGTCCTCATCCGGTGCGATCGTGAGCGCCGCGCCGCCGCCACATGCCCCGGCGAGCACGACCCGACCGCCGCGCCGGACCAGACGGATCGCGTCCTGCTGCGCCGTGGGGTTCCCGGCGCACTCGATGACCACGTCCGGACCGCCGGGGAGCAGGTGGCGAATCCGCGAGTGGAGCTCGGCCCCGCGCTCTGCGAGGGTGTCCGTCGCGCCGAACGAGCGTGCGAGCACCCGCCGCTCGGGGCGACCGCCGACGACGATGACGTGCCGCGCGCCGGCCGCCGACGCCACCGCTGCGACGAGCAGACCGATCGGGCCTGGGCCGATGATCACGACGTCGTCGCCGAGGCCGACGCGACCGCGCTCGACCGCCCGCACCGCGACCGCGAGAGGCTCGGTGAGCACCGCGACGTCGTTCTGGAGTGTGGGCGGAAGCACGTGGATGACGCCCTCAGGGGGAACCACCAGGTGGGTGCCGTAGCCGCCGGTGAAGGGCGAGAGCGTGCGGGGGATGTTCACACCCATCTGGCGCCCCGCCGCAGGTGAGACCGCGGGATCGTCCCGCTCACAGAGGTTGCGCCGACCCTCGCGGCATCGCGCGCACCGCCCGCAGGCCAGCAGCATCTCCACCACGACGCGATCACCGACGCGCAACCCCGGGCGGGCCGCCTCGGTGCCGATGGAGATCACCGTTCCGACGAACTCGTGACCGGGCACCAGCGGGAACGGGTCACCGATCTCGCCGTCGAGCAGGTGCAGATCGGTTCCGCAGATGCCGACGCGGTCGACGGCGACCACGACATCGGATGCTGCGGGTACGGGTGCCGGGCCGGTGACCGTGTCGATCATGCCGGGAGCGACGAACAGGACCTGCGTCGCCGTGCCGGTCGCGTCGTTCATGCGAGTGTCCTTCCCCGCGGCGCATCGTCGTGCCGCTGTGTGAAGGCTCGCGTGCCCGGACGCGGGGCGGTTGCGTCGGAGCGCGCAGATGTTGAATCGGCGCGCAGTGTGTCCCTCCCGGGAGCGACGTCAGCGGCGGGTCATCCGGGACCGGAACTCGGACGGGGTCTCGCCGTAGACAGACTTGAACGTGCGCGAGAAATGGGCCACGTCGGCGAACGACCAGCGGGCGGCGATCGCCGTCACGGTCATGTCCGCGAAGTCCGGGTCGGCGAGTTCGTCGCGGCATCGCTCGATGCGGCGCAGCCGGATGTAGGAGCCGACGCTCACCCCCTCGGACTGGAACAGCGAATGCAGATAGCGCACCGAGATGAAATGGGCGTCCGCGATGAGCGACGGCGTGACGCCCGGGTCTTCGAGCACTGCGTCGATGTACGAGTAGATCCGATCGATCAGCCGTTCGCCGCCAGCGCCCTCCGTCGCCGGCAGCGAGTCTCGCAGCAGGATGTTGACGAGGTCGACCGCATTGCGCGCCAATCGCCAGCCTGTCGCGGTGCTGACCGCCTCGAGTCGCCCGGCCAGTTGCAGGAGCACGCCGCCGACCATGCTCCCCAGGTGGTCGTCCTTGCCCAGCGCAGTCGCCGTCAGCCGGGCGATGCGATCGTCGGACAGGTCGACGAGCCGCTTGGGGAACATGGCGACGATCGTGCGGATCGATGAGTCGTCGAACGCGAGCGTGTACGGACGAGTCGTGTCATAGACGGCGATGTCGCCCGGTGACAGCACGACGTCGCGGCCGTCCTGGCAGATGAAGCCGGAGCCTTCGACCATCAGGCTCACCTTGTAGCTCGGTTCGGACTCCGACTCGGCGACGAGGCGGCGTGTGCGCTCGACCACATGCGGATCGGCGGCGATCTCGACGATCTTCAGGTCGCGCAGCTCGGCGCTGCGCGCCGCGGCGTGGAAATGGTGCGGGCGCCGACTGGAAACCTGCAGGGGGACGAACGTATCGCGCACGCTCTCACGGAAGGCCGTGAACGAGTCGATGTGGTGGAGCGGGCTCGGGGTGGCGTGGAGCATTCGGGGTTACCTCCAACGAGTCGCGGTCGCCGGTGACCGCGTGGTCTGCATCGTATATGACCGACGACGTCGCGGCTACGGCGCCTGGAAGACGTTGTGCACGCACGTGCAACGCGGGTGCCTCGCCGTTCAACGGCCCCCGCGCCGGTATTGCGAGGCTGTCCGCGACGCAGCTGTCCCTCGCGTCGCATCTCGTACGAAGGAGTACACCCATGAATCGCACCATGCGGGCACTGCTCGCGGTAGCGGCGACAACAGCTGTCATCGCTCTCGCGGGATGTGTTGCCGACACCTCCGCGTCCCCCACATCCGGCGGCTCGGCGGCCGCCGGGACGGCCGCGTGCGGCCTCGGCAACGGCCAGAAGGCCACCGGAACCCCGATCAAGGTCGTCGCCATCGCCACCGAATCCGGCGGCGTCGACTTCTCGTCCTCCCCGAATTCGGCCAAGGCCTACTTCGACTGCATCAACGACAACGGCGGGATCAACGGCCGCCCGATCTCCTACCAGGTCGGAGATGACGCCCTCGACCCCACCAAGACGGCGCAGATCGCGACCGGCTATGCGTCCGACTCCTCGATCGTGGCCTCGGTGGGCGACGCCTCGTTCGTCGGCTGCCAGCAGCAGAACGACGCCTACAAAGCGGCGGGGCTCTACTCGATCCTCGGCGTCGGGGTTCCGCAGTCCTGCTTCTCGTCGTCGAACCTCGCGCCCGTCAACGCCGGACCCCGCATCTCCGCCCTCGCCACGCTGCAGTACTTCGAGCGCGCCGGGCAGGCCGGCAAGTTCTTCGCGATCGGCATCAACACCCCGGGCAACGGCGACTGGGTGGCATCCGGAATCTCGGCCTACGCGAAGTCGAAGGGTATCGACCTGGTCGGCAATGTGCTCTCCGACCCGAACGAGAGCAACTGGCTTCCGCTCGTGAGCCAGATCTCCTCGAGCGGCGCGACGAGCCTCGTCATCGCGGACCCGGCGCCGATCACCGCGTCGATCCTCACCGCGGCCGAGCAGCAGGACGCGAAGGGGTCGATCCAGTGGTCGTGCACGGCATCCTGCTACGACAAGCAGTTCGGGCAACAGATCGGCCAGTACTGGGACGGCTTCGTCGCCAACTCCGAGCTGCAGCTCGTCACGACCACGACCGGCGCCGACCAGACCCTCTGGAAGGCCGTGATGGACAAGTACGCGGCCGCCGACGCGCCGCGCGACACGTTCAGCCAGGCCGGCTTCCTCGCCGCCAAGATCTTCACCGACACCCTCATCAAGCAGTTCCCGGACCCGTCGAAGATCACCCGCGACACCGTCTCGCAGGCGCTCCTCGGAATCAAGGGCTTCTCCTCCGACCTCCTGTGCGCCCCGTGGTACTACGGCGTCGCCGACCAGCATCACGCCAACCACGCGACCCGCATGGCAAAGCTCGTCAACGGCGAGTGGCAGGAGCTCGAGGGCTGCCAGAACGTGACGGACCCCGAACTGACCTCGATCGAACAGGCCGAGCAGTCCCAGGGTCTTCTGACGGGGAACTGATCACACCATGAATCTGCTGCCCTTCCTCGTCGCCGGCCTCGTGATCGGTTCGGTGTACGCCCTGTCCGGAGTCGGGGTGCTCGTGCTCTACCGCACGACCGGCGTCCTCAACTTCGCCCACGGCGCCATCGGTGCGTTGGCCGCGATGCTGCTGTGGCAGCTGGTTCCCACCCAAGGACGTCTGCAGCCCGCGATCGGGATCGCCGTGTGCATCCTGATCGCGGCTGCGGCCGCCCTGCTGTTCGGGCTGCTCGCCGGCCCCTATCTCGCGCGCATCGACGAGCTGCGCAAGGCGATCGCCACCCTCGGTTTCGCCCTCGTCATCATCGGCGTGCTGCTGTTCACCTGGAACGACAAGGCCCGCACTCTGCGGCTCGACACCAGCTCGATCGCGATCAACGTCGGCGGCACCCGCGTGAACCTCACGCAGATCATCTGCCTCCTGCTCGCCGTGCTCGTCGTCGTCGCCACGGTGCTGGCCTTCCGCTACACGAGCATCGGCATGTCGATGCGAGCGCTCGCCAGCGACCGCGAGCTCGCCTCGGTCGTCGGCACGAACGTGCGACTCGTCGAGAACGTCGCCTGGGCGCTGTCGGGCGCGATCGCCGGAGCCTCCGGCATCCTGCTCGCCAACCAGACTCGCCTGGAGCCCGCCTTCCTGACCTTCCTCATCATCCCCGAGCTCGCGGCCGTCGTGATCGGACGCTTCTCCTCACTGTGGCTCACGCTGGTCGGCGGACTCGTTATCGGTGTCCTGCAGACCCTCGCGTCAGCGTGGGAGCCGATCACCGCCTACGCGACGATCGTCCCCTTCCTCATCGCCACCGTCGTCATCCTCATCGGCCGACGTCGCGTGCTGACCATCGGAGTGGTGCGCTCATGATGTCCTTCCTCGCCCGCCGAAACACCCGTGTCGGCGCGATCGGCCTCCTCGTGGGCCTCGCGCTGGCGGTGGTGATCCCGTTCCTCCCCGGTATCGGCCAGGGCTCCGGCCTCTTCGCGCTCACCGCGTGCGCGATCTACTCGCTCGCCGCCCTCGCCGCCGGCATCCTCTACGGGCGCCTCGGACTCGTGTCGCTCATGCAGATCGCCCTCGTCGCTGTCGGCGGATGGGTGACGCTGCGCCTCTACTACGCGACCGATCTGCCGTTCGAGCTGGTCGCGGTGGCGGCGGCCGTCGTCACGGCGCTCATCGGAGCGCTCCTGAGCCTTCCGGCTCTCAAGCTCTCGGGACTCTCCCTCGCGATCGTGACCCTCATGATCGCGGGCGGCATCCAGGTCGTCATCACGGCGACCGGGTTCCCGAACGGCGGAACCGGGTTCCTCGGGCGTCTCCCCGCCGGCACGGTTCCCGACACCATGCCGCGGCCGACCTGGGGTGCCTCGGACGATGCCTACTTCCGGTATGTCGCGGTGGTCGTCGCGGTCGTGTTCCTCGCTGTCTGGTGGCTCCTGTCCTCCCGGGTGGGACGGGCTTGGGCGGCGATCCGGCAGGGTGAGGCGGGCGCCATCACCCTCGGCATCCCGGTGACGCGTTATCGCATTCTGGCCCTCCTGATCACCAGCTTCATCACCGGGCTGTCGGGGGCGCTCCTCGCGGCCAACACGGGGGTGCTCGACTCCACCGGCACGACCTTCAGCGCGCAGCAGTCCGTGCTGCTGTTCGCGACGGTGCTCATCGGCGGCACGTTCTCACTGAGCGGCGCCGTGATCGGCGGCATCTTCTTCTACGGCGTGCCCGTGCTGCTCCAGGCGTGGGGCGTGAGCGGCGATCTCGTGTTCATCATCCTGGGCCTCGGCACGATCCAGGCCATCACGACCAATCCGATCGGCATCGCCGGCTCGGTCGCCGCGCTGGCGCGTCGATGGCGAACACCGCGCCGTGCCTCACGTGCACGCGAGGTGACCGCATGAGCCGCCTCGTCATCGATCGCGTCACCGTGCGCTACGGCGGCGTCACCCCGCTCGACGCGGTCAGCCTCGAGTTCGAGGACGGCGTCTGCGGGATCATCGGACCGAACGGTGCCGGCAAGACCACGACCTTCAACGTGCTCTCCGGGTTCGCCATCCCCGCGGAGGGGAGCGTGCACCTCGACGGGGAGTCGCTGCTGGCCGTGCCGCGGCATCGTCGCGCCCGCTGGGGGCTGCGCCGATCGTTCCAGCAAGAGCAGGTGATCCGGTCGTTGACCGTGCGTGAGAACCTCCTCCTCGCGGCGGAGAACTCGGGCGCGACCCGAGCGTCGGTCGACGCCGCGCTCGACTACGTGGGTCTGGATGGGCGGGACCGACTCGGGAGCGACCTCACGATCCTCGAACGGCGTCTCGTCGAGATCGCCCGCTGCGTCGTCGGCGAGCCGCGTCTCGTGCTGCTCGACGAGCCCGCCGCCGGTCTCGATCCGGCCGAGTCGGAGATGCTCCTCGGGGTGATCACCGGGATTCCGGCGACCGGCGCGCTGGTCCTCCTCGTCGACCACGACATGGATCTCGTGCGTGCCGCGTGCGCGACCGTCGCGGTGCTCGACTTCGGGCGCCGCATCGCGGCCGGGTCAACGGCCGAGGTGCTCACGTCCCCCGACGTCCGCAAGGCGTATCTCGGTATCGAGGAGGAGAAGGCATGAGCGAGCAGCTGGCGATCCGCGACCTCACGATCCGTCGTGGCGGGCGCGAGGTGGTGCGCGGTGTCGATCTCACCGTCCCGCGAGGAGAGGTGACGGCGCTGCTCGGGGCGAACGGGGCGGGGAAGTCCTCGCTCGTGCTGGCGGTCGCGGGGCTGCTGCGCGACATCCGCGGCGACATCGAGCTCGACGGCAGGGCGATCCGCGGACTGCGTCCCAACCGGGTGCGGCGGGCGGGTCTCGCGACCATGCAGGAGGGCCACCGCGTCTTCACCGACATCTCGGTCGCCGACAACCTGAAGATCGCGGCTCTCCTCCTGCCGCGGCGCGACCGCGGTGCCGCCGTCGAGGAGATGCTCGACATCTTCCCCGAGATGCACGGGTTCGCCGACCGTGCGGCGGGCTCGCTCTCGGGCGGACAGCAGCAGATGCTCGCGCTCGCAAGCGCGCTCGCCGCCCGCCCCGACTACCTCGTCATCGACGAGATGTCGCTCGGACTGGCGCCGGTTATCGTCGCGCGTCTCGTACCGGTCCTGCGCAGCGTCGCCGCGCGCGGCGTCGGCATCCTTCTCATCGAGCAGTTCACCCATGTCGCGCTCGATCTCGCGACCTCGGCCGTCGTGCTCGCGCAGGGGGAGGTCACCCTCCGTGAGAGCGCGGCGACGCTGCGCGATCAGCCCGAGCAGCTCGCGGCCGCCTACCGACTCACCGAAGCAGAGGAGCAATCATGACCCACTACCCCTACATCGTCGTGGGCGCGGGGACCTCCGGATCGATCGTCGCCCGCCGACTCGCCGACGCCGGCAAGCGGGTGCTGATCGTCGAGGCGGGCCCCTCCAACCGCACCGAGCTCGTGCAGGACCTCAGTCACATCCCCGACCTCTGGCACACCGAGCGTGACTGGGACTACTACACGGCACCGCAGGCGCACGCGGCGGGCCGCCGCATCCATCTGCCGCGCGGGCGGGTGCTCGGCGGGTCCCATTCCCTGAACGCCGCGATCTGGGTGCGCTGCCTGCCGTCCGACTTCGATGGCTGGGCGGCAGACGGATGCCCCGGCTGGGCCTGGGCGGACGTCGAACCGGTCTACCGGCGCATCGAGGGCTGGCGCGGCGCGCCGGATCCCGCGCGCGGCACAGGGGGGTTGCTCCCGATCGAAGAGAACCAGCCGATGCATCCGATTCAGGAGTCGATCATCGACGCCGCCGTGGAGTGGGGGCTCGAGCGCAACCCCGACTACAACTCGGGGTCGATCGAGGGTGTCTCCCGTCAGCAGGTGACGGTCGAAGACGGCGACCGGGTGAGCACGTGGGACGCCTACGCGCACCCGGCCGTCGCTGCCGGAACGCTCGATGTGCGCACCGGGGTCGTCGTGCGGCGGGTCATCGTGGCGGACGGCCGTGCCACGGGGCTCGAGATCGAGTTCGACGGTCAGCTCGAGGTTCTGACGGCGGATGAGATCGTGCTGGCCGGGGGAACGTTCGGCTCGGCCGAGGTGCTGCTGCGCAGCGGCATCGGCCCGGCCGAGCAGCTCGCCGACCACGGCATCCCGCTGGTCGCCGACCTTCCCGTAGGCAAGAATCTTCACGACCACTATCTGGTGCCCGTCATCTTCGGCACCGAGCGGCCGGTCGAGGCGCCCGCCCCCCATCGCTCGGTCACGCAGAGCCATTGGTTCTGGAAGTCGGATCCCGCCCTCGAGGTGCCCGACACCCAGCCGATCACGTTCAGCGTGCCGATGCTCGAACCCGACATGTCGTTCGAGGGCACCGGGTTCACGCTCATGGCCGGGCTCGTGACGACCCACAGCCGTGGCGAGGTCACGCTCGCCGACGCCGGGGACCCTGCCGGCATCCGCATCGATCCGCACGTGCTGGAAGATCCGCGGGATCTCGCGAGCATCCTTGCCAGCGTGCGCCAGTGCCTCGAGGTGGGTGCGCAGCCCGCACTCGCCGACGCGTGGGGGGCGGCGGTCGTCTACCCTGCACCCGGCGCCGGCGACGATGCGCTGATCGCCTACATCCGCGAGCACGTCATCACCTACCACCACCAGGTCGGCACGTGCCGGATGGGCTCCGACGACCGTGCCGTGGTCGATCCGACGCTGCGCGTGCGCGGCGTCGCCGGTCTCACCGTGGCCGACGCGTCGGTCATCCCGACGGTCACCACCGGCAATACCAACGCTCCGGCCGCAGTCATCGGCGAGAAGGCGGCAGACTTCCTGCTCGCGTCAGCCGACGCGCCCGTCGCGGTCACCAACGCCGCCGTCTGAGCGCACCCGATCTCGAGGAGATGAGAACGATGAACCCCCTTCTGCAGCGCGTCAGCGTCGACGGCGGACGCCCGATTCCGGATGCCGCGACCGGCGAGACCATCGGCTACGCCCCCGAGCACGTCGTGAACGACCTCGAGGCGCTGATCACGAGGGCACGCATCGCGCAGCCGGCATGGGCAGCACTACCCGCCAGCGAGCGCGGCGCGCTGCTGCATGCGGCGGCCGAGCGGGTCGCGCTCGTCGCGGACGAGCTGGCCGACGCGGTCTCGCGCGAACAGGGCAAGCCGCTCAACGGCATCGGCGCCCGCGTCGAGGTGGGGGCGGTGCAGGGCTGGCTCCATGTGAACGCCGACCTCGAGGTGGCCCCCGAAGTGCTCGTCGACGACGCCGAGAACTACTCCGAGCTCATCTACAAGCCGGTGGGTCTCGTCGGCGCGGTGGGTCCGTGGAACTGGCCGCTCATGATCACGATCTGGCAGATCGCCCCGGCGCTGAAGATGGGCAACGCGGTCATCGTGAAGCCGTCGGAGTACACACCGCTGAGCGTGCTGGCGCTCGTCAGCATCTTGAACGAGGTGCTTCCCGAGGGGGTGCTGCAGGTCATCTCGGGCGGCCGGGCGGTCGGTGCGGCGCTGACGTCGCACCCCGCCTTCGGGAAGATCATGTTCACCGGTTCGACCGCGACGGGCAAGGCTATCGCCGCGGCATCCGCTCAGAACCTCACTCGGCTCACGCTCGAACTCGGCGGAAACGACGCCGGCATCGTGCTTCCCGGCACCGATATCGACGCCCACCTCGACGCGCTGTTCTGGGGCGCGTTCATCAACACCGGGCAGACGTGCGCCGCGCTCAAACGCCTGTACGTGCATGAGTCGCAGTACGAGCAGGTGCTCGACGCTCTCGCCCGGAAGGCCGCCGCAACCCCGATGGGGCGCGGCGTCGACGAGTCGAACGAGCTCGGTCCGCTGCAGAACGCGATGCAGTTCGACATCGTCGCGCGCCTCGTCGACGACGCGCGCGCCCGTGGACGCCGCATCGTGACGGGCGGCTCGCCCGCGCCACATCTCGGGCGCACGTTCTTCGAGGCGACGATCGTCGGCGATGCTGTCGACGGCGACCCGATCGTCGACGAGGAGCAGTTCGGGCCGGTGCTGCCGGTGATCCGCTACGACACGGTCGAGTCGGCGATCGCGTCGGCCAATCGACTGGATGCGGCACTCGGCGCGTCGGTGTGGGGCGACGATCCCGCGCAGACCCGTGAGGTGGCGCTGCGGCTCGAGGCCGGCACCGTGTGGATCAACAAGCACGGCGGGATCCACCCAATGGTGCCGTTCGGCGGCATCAAGGGATCGGGATACGGCATGGAGTTCGGGTTCGAGGGGCTGAAGTCCGTGGCGGTGCCCGTCGTCATCACGTCGCGATGAGCGTCATGCGCACCGCTCTGGTCACCGGCGCGGGCCGGGGCATCGGCCGCGCGTGCGCGCTCGCGCTCGCCGAGACGGGGGTGGCGGTGCTGGTGACGGACCTCGATGGGGATGCCGCGGACGCTGTGCGTGCGGAGATCGCGGATCGGGGCGGCGTGGCGCTGGCCCAGGCGCTCGACACGACCTCGAGCGAGGAGCACGCGCGCGCCATCGACCTCGTGAGCGCGCACTGGGGCGGGCTGGACGTGGCGGTGAACAACGCCGGGATCACGCAACCGGCGACGGACACGGCGGACATCTCGCCGGCGCAGTGGCGCCGCGTGCTCGACGTCAACCTCGATGGCGTCTTCTACGGCGTGCGCCTCCAGCTCCCCGCCCTGCTCGAGCGCGGCGGGGGAGTGATCGTCACGATCTCCAGCCTCGGCGGTGTGCGGGGGCTCGTCGGGATGTCTCCCTATGCGGCCGCGAAGCACGCGATCAACGGCCTGATGAAGACGGTCGCACTCGAGTACGGAAGTCGCGGTGTCCGGGCGTTGGCTGTCGGGCCGGCCTACGTCGCCACCGGTCTCGAGCGCAACCTGCCCGCGGACGTGCAGGCGAGCCTGCCCGGCCTGCACGCACTCAACCGCATCGGCCAACCGGAGGAGATCGGGGCGGCCGTCGCCTGGCTCGCCAGTCCCGCGGCAAGCCTTATCACGGGGTCGTACATCCCCGTCGACGGCGGCTACCTGGCGCGCTGATCGGCTGAGCGCCGCCTGCTCAGTCGGCCAGGGCGGCGTCGATGAGGGTCGCCGCCGCGGCGCGGGCCTGCGCCGCGGCATCCGTCGTTCCGGCGATGGCGGCGGTGGTCTGGGCGCCCTCGGCGAGGATCGCGAGCTGCGGAGCGAGGCTCGCCGGGCCGCCGGCGTCGGCGACGAGCTCGGCGACGTACCGCTGGAAGTCGATCTTGTGCTCGCGCACGGTGCGGGCGACGGCCGGGTTGGCGGCACCGAGCTCGGCGAACGCGTTGATGAACCCGCAGCCGCGGAAGTCGGCCTCGTCGAACCAGCCGGCGAGGTAGTCGTAGACCGCGAGCAGCCGCTCGCGCGGGTCGCTGATCGCGTCGACCGCGCCGGTGACGCCGTCGGTCCACATGCCGTGGCGCTTGTCGAGCACGGCGAGGATCAGGTCGTCCTTCGACGCGAACTCCTTGTAGAGGGCCCGCAGTGAGACACCGGCGGCGTCGCGCACGGCGTCCATGCCGACCTGGCCGATGCCGCGCGTGTAGAAGAGGCCGTCCGCGGCGTCGACGATGTGCCCCCGAACCTCATCGCTCATGAGGGCAGTCTACTTGACAGTGAGAACGAGCGTTCTCTACAGTGGGGATCACGCGATGAGAACGAGCGTTCTCACCTTCTCGACCCCGAGACGCGCCCCACGAAGGAGACATCGGATCATGGCTGGAAACCCCCACAAGCTCGCCCTCGAGCCCGCCGCGCAGGCGTTCGTCGACGCCACCAGCGAGCCCCCGTTCCTCTACCAGCTCGCCCCCGCCGACGGTCGCGCCGCCGTGGACGGCGTGCAGGACGAGCCCATCGAGAAGCCCGAGATCGACGAGGAATGGGTCGAGATCGCCGGCGGCCCCTCGGGTTCCGTGAAGGTTCGCATCGTGCGCCCCGCCGGCGCCACCGGTGTGCTGCCGGTCGTGCTCTACACGCACGGCGCGGGCTGGGTCTTCGGCGACGCGCACACCCACGACCGTCTCGTGCGCGACCTCGCCGTCGGTGCCCGTGCGGCCGTCGTGTTCCCCGAGTACGACCGTTCGCCCGAGGTGCGCTACCCGCACGCCATCGAGCAGGTCTGGGCGACCGCGCAGTGGATCGTCTCCGACGGGGCATCCCATGACCTGGATGCCGCCAAGCTCGCCGTCGCCGGCGACTCGGTCGGCGGCAACATGACCGCCGCGCTCACCCTCCTCGCCAAGCAGCGCGGCGGCGTCTCGCCGGTCGCGCAGGTGCTCTTCTACCCGGTCACCGACGCCGCGTTCGACACGCCCTCGTACGAGACGTTCGCCGAGGGATACTTCCTCGCCCGCGACGGCATGCGCTGGTTCTGGGACCAGTACACGACGAGCGAGAGCGACCGCGCCCAGATCACCGCGTCGCCGCTGCGCGCCGAGCTGTCCGACCTCGCCGGCCTTCCGCAGGCGCTCGTCATCACGGCAGAGGCCGATGTGCTGCGCGACGAGGGCGAGGCCTACGCGGCGAAGCTCCGTCAGGCGGGCGTTCCCACGACCGCCGTGCGCTACCAGGGCATCGTGCACGACTTCGTCATGGTGAACTCCCTGCACGCCACGCAGGCCGCGACAGCCGCGGTCGCCCAGGCGGTCTGGTTCCTGCGTCAGGCGTTCTCGGCGTAACGCGGGGGAGGTTCCGACGGATCGCAGTAGAGTCGGCGGTGACCAACGGAGGTTTCCGGGCGGGGGGATCGAAGGGGGACGCATGGACACGGTCGTGCTCATCGCCGTTCTCTTCGTCGTCAGCGCCGTGGTCTTCGCGATCGTCGGAACCTCCTCGACCCGCGCCGCGGGAGCCGCAGCGGATGCGCAGCGGCTCATCCGGGCGGCCGGCGCAGCCGGCGTCGCCGCCGTCGCGTCGACGCTGCTCTATCTGCTCTACGCGGCCACTCCGGCTCTCACGACACTGATCATCGGTGACGTGGCCATGGTCACCGCTCCGGCGCTGATCTGGTTCGCCCTGCCGGCACCGAGATCGGTGCGCACTGCGCGTGCCGCCGTCTCGGTGGCGTTGCTTCTCACGGTGTGGACGACGTCGGCCACGGCGCCGGTCGCCACCTCGGTGCTGGTCAAGACGATTGCGCTCGTCGTGATCACGGCCGGGGTGGCGATCGCCGTGCGGCGACGCGAGATGCGCGGCCGGCCCGGCGCGACGACGCTGTTCGCCACATTCGCGGGGTACGCCCTGTACTCGCTCGTGCGTGTGGTGCTCGGGATCGTCGCCGTCACCGGCGCGGCCCCGATCTCGAGCGACCTGTCGACGAACCTCACCAGCCTCGCGGGTGTGGCCGCGGTCATCGGAACGGGCATCGGATGCGTGCGCTTCGCGCGCACGAACCCCTCCTCGCGGGTCGCGCGGCCGGCGGCGCGGCTCGCCGGTGACGCAACGGCGACCGCGTGGACCGTGCGCGTCGCCGCTCCCGGGTCGCCCGATGATCCTCCCCTCGGAGCAGCCGAACTGCTCGGAGCCGTGAGGGACCTGGATGCCGCGGCCACCCCGCACCCGAGCGGCCACGTCGTGTTCCGCTCGACGCTTCCGCCCGACGCCGTGCGCGACATCCTCGTTCAGCGACTGGCACTCGCCGCGCACATCCCGCGCAGCGACGTGGCGAGCAGACTCACGATCGAGGCCGGGCCGGAGCCCGGCACTGCGGAGGGTTCCGCCCCGGAGTGAGGCGCGACATCCTCAGTCTCATCTGGGAACCGCGCCGCTACCGTTCGCCGAGGACGCGCACGGGGCGCGACGGAAGGGACCTGTCATGAGTGCAGGATCGACGCGTACGGCACCGTTCGGACTGGACCTCCCGATGGGGCGTGCTCAGCCGTCGGCGGTGCGCACGGTGATCGCGATCGTCGTCGCCGTGGTCGGCTCGATCGCCGCATGCGCCGTGCTCGCCGCGCTCGGGCCGATCGTGTTCCCGCGCACCGTCGGCTATGAGCACTACGCCTTCGCGGACTACGCCAAGCTCACGACGATCGGCGTGATCGGGGCCGGCATCGGCTGGCCGATCGTGACCCTCTTCTCGACCCGCGCCGCGCGGCTCTATCTCTGGCTCGCGATCATCGTGACCGTCGTCTCCTTCGCCCCCGATCTCTGGATCTGGTGGAAGGGTCAGGACGGCCAGGCGGTGTTCGTGCTGATCGTCATGCACGTGGCCGTCGCGGCGGTCACCTACCCGGCGATGGTGCTCATCGCGCCGCAGCGCCGCCGCGCCTGACGACGCGAGGTCATCCGCGGGCGCGCGATAATCGCCGCATGTACGGGGAACGGTATGAACGCTGGCGGCGACTGACGGAGTGGCCGCTCACGGCGGGCGGGAGCCTCTTCCTGCTGCTGTACGCCATCAATGTGCTCGCCCGCCCGACGGGCGGAGTCGCGATCGGTGTCACCGCGTTGCTGGTGGTGACGTGGCTGTTCTTCTTCGTCGACTACGTCGTGCGACTGGTGCTCGCCGAGCAGCGACGCCGGTGGTTCGTGCGACATCTGCTCGATCTCGCGGTCGTCGTGCTGCCGATGTTCGGCACGCTGGAGGTCATCCGGTACCTCATGGTGTTCGCGCTGATCCAACGAGGCACGGGGTCGATCCTGCGGGGGCGCGTGATCGTGTACGCGGCGGGCACCACGGCGCTGACGGTGTTCGTGAGCGCGCTCGCCGTGTACGACGTCGAACGCGGAAGCCACGGGCCGATCGTCACGTTCGGCGACGCGATCTGGTGGGCGTGCACGACGATCACGTCGGTCGGCTACGGCGACTACTACCCGGTGACGACCACCGGTCGCATCGTGGCGATCGCGCTGATGGTGGGCGGCATCGCGCTCATCGGCGTCGTGACCGCGACCATCGCCTCGTGGATCATCGAACGCGTGGCGGCGTCCTCTCCCGCACCTCCCGTGCCGGCAGAGCTCGTCGCGCAGCTGCGGGACGAGATCGCGGCGCTCCGCGCCGAGCGACAGGCGGATGCCTCGGCTGCGCCGCCGTCCGCCGCCGCCGCGCGGGTCGTCGACCCGCCGGCATGAGCGGTCAGTTCACGCAGGGGAGCACGCCGGATTCCATGGGCTGCTGCGAGTTCGTGTAGGTCTGCGAGGTCGGCGCCGGAGTGGGCGCGGCGGATGCGGTCGAGCTCGACGTCGCCGTGGGCGCGGGGGTCGCTGTGGCGGTGGGCGGGTTGATGAGGTTCTGCACGATGGCGGCGATCTTCGTCTGGTCGACGATGTTGACGCTCTGACCGTCGATGGTGCCGAACTTCTCGATCGGGAGGGTCTGGAACGTGATGTTGCCTCCGGCCAGCCGCTGCGCGTCGCTCGCGAGGCTCAGCAGGTCGAACCCGGAATCGAGTGCGACGTACTGCTTCGCGGTGTCGATGAGCGTCTGCAACGTGCCGAGGTTCGTGAAGGTCTGCGTCTGCTTGAGCTTCAGCGCGAGCGAGACCATGAACGCCTGCTGGCGACGTGTGCGGTCGAGGTCGGTGAGGAAGACGTTCTTGTACTGCGTATCGCGGCGCTGGCGCACGAAGGCCATCGCCTGCGAGGCATCCAGCTGCTGCACGCCGGCGGGGAAGTTCGCGCCCGAGTAGTAGTCGGCGGTCGCGTGGTTGAGGCAGACGGTGATCGGCTGAACGGCCTGGGCGACGCGATAGAACGCCGCCATCGTCACCTCGACGAAGTGGTCGATGCGCACCCCGCCGAGGAACTGCGAGACGGTCTGGATCTCTGCTTCGCGGGCGTCGTCGCGCGCCTGCTGGTAGGCGGTCGCCTTCGGCGTGCCCTTCGCGAGCAACGCGTTGTACGAGGCATCCAGTGTGCGGCCGTAGTCCTCCTTGATCTTGCCGTGCGTGACGCCGGCGGGCTTGTTCGCGTAGGCCACGTAGTCGTCGCGGGGGATCGATACGCCGACCGCGGGGCCGCCTCCGGCGGGGATGTGGATGTACATCAGCACGTTGGTGTTGTAGCCGCCGACGCTCTCGTCCTCCGCGTGGATGGCGTTGTAGATGTCCTGCGGGTAGGGGTTGCCATCCTCATCGACGCGGCTGTCGAGGCCCATCACGAGGATGTTGACCTCGCCGGTGTTCTGCGCGACGCCGCCGTCGGGCATCGAGATGTCCGATCGGTGGATGCCGTTCAGGTCGGCGAGTGTCATCACGATGCCGACCGCGGCGACGATCACGGCGATCGTGACGACGGCGAGGGCGCTGAAGATGATCCGGCGGCGGAGGATCACTCGACGGGAGACGGGCTTCGAACGGCGTGACACCGCCTCATCGTGACGGCGTGCGCTTATCTACCGCATGTGAATGTGCTGTCGGGAACCTGGATGCCGCGGCGCGAACGCCGAACGCCGGGTCGCACCTCGTGCGGCCCGGCGTTCGTGGGGTGGAGTCAGTGTGCGGCGTCGTACGCGTCGAGAACCTGAGCGGGAACGCGCCCGCGCTCGGAGACGGTGAAGCCGTTCGCGGCGGCCCACGCGCGGATCGCGGTGTAGTCGCGCTGCGCTCCCGCCGACTTCCGCTTGCGGGCGCCCGCGGATGCCGACGACGTCGATGTCGATCGGCCGGCGCTCACGTACGGGGCGAGGATGTCGCGGAATGCCGCGGCGTTCGCGTCGGAGAGGTCGAGTTCATATGCGCGACCATCGAGAGAGAAATTCACGGTCTCTCCCTCGCCGATTTCAAGGACGGTTCCGTCGATATCGTCGACGAGTTGATGCACAATTCTGCGAGCCATGGTCATAACAGTACGTTCTCTTCTCGAGTTATTCGGCGACGCGCCCGAATTGTCAGAAGATCCATCGATCTCGACACGACCGCCCGCGTGATCACCGTCGCGGTGCGGCACTGCCGTCCGTAGCACCCGGAATACCGCGAGTTTCGGCGGCTGAGTGAATGCGCCGGCCGCGATGTTCCCCCATTCGACGACGCGGAAATTCCGGAGGAACGGCGGATGCCGCACGCCGCCCGTCGCTCCATCGGAAGCCCGAAATGCATGTGCCGTGCCGAATGCGTGAATTCGACCCTTGTCGCGGAAGCGCCACAGAATCGCGCGCGGGGTGAAAAGAGTTCACGGCGGTCTGTGCGCTGTCGTCGACGTCGACGTCGACGTAGATGGCGACGACGTCGAAGAAGAGCCCGGGCGGCGGCCGGCCTACACGGACGCGCCGGCCCGGGAGCGTTCGAGATCGATGAGCTGCTGCTTGAGCTCGGGATGTCCGCCGTAATCGCCGATCGAGCCGTCGGCGCGCACGACGCGGTGCACGGGCACGACGATCGAGAACGGACTGAGCCGGCACGCGGTTCCCACCGCGCGGTGAGCGCGCGGGCGACCGGCCATGACGGCGACCTCGCCGTAACTCGCCGTCTCGCCGTAGGGGATGTCACCGACGGCCTGCAGGGCCTCGCGGGTGAAGCCGTCGGTGAGGCGCCAGTCGAGAGCGAGCCGACACGGGTCGCTTCCGCCGTCGAAGTATCCGTCGAGCCATGCGGTGAGCTCGGTGGCGGGTCGCTCGTCGTGCACCGGTACGGCGTGAAGCGCCAGCGAGATCTCGGCGATCGCGACATCGAGCGGTCGGTGCAGCACCTCAAGGGCGACGAGCCCTTCAGACGTGTGCACCATGAGCACTTCGCCGACGGGTGTCGGGTGAGTCGAGAAGGTCGGGTCGGTCATGGCTCCATCATGACGAGCGGCGACAGGGGAGCGGCATCCGACCGCTCGGTCTGAGGGAGCTGCCGCTCGTCGGCGCGCGGGGGAGGAGGCGCCGTGCGGCGTGTCGCCAATCCCGCGAAACCCGCCGGGAATGCCGGGAACCGCGGATTTGCGCCCGTATGGTGACCGTGTGTGGCGAGGCGACAGAACGGCGACGGCGAGCGAGAGCATCGCGGCGCGCGGTGAGGAACAGCCGGAGGCGGTGGCCGCGGCATCCGATGTGTTCTCCCTCGACGAGGCTCGCGCGCGGCTGCGCGCGCAGGCGACGCTCGTGGGCGGGCGGTCGACCCTGCTGCACTACGACGACACCGCCGAGAGCGGTATCGACATCACCAAGGCCCACCCCGGGAGCCTCCCGCAGTTCCTGACCGGTCGGGCGACGCTCCTGTCGAATCTGTTCCGCGACGAGGTCGCAGGCCGCACGGCGCGCATCGCCGGCGCGCGGGTCACCACCAAGCACGTCGAACTGCGCACCGCGCGCGGCCTCGACAGCGTCTTCCTCGCCGTCGGCATGGCGTCGTGGCGCATCGGTGGGCTGGTCTGCATCGCACCCGTCCTGCTGCGCCCGGTCGCGATCCGCCGAAACCAGGCCGACTTCGAGCTGAAGCTCCACGGATCGTTCGTGGTCAACCCCGAGTTGGTCGCCGCCCTCGGCACCCACTTCGGCATCCGGCTCGACGGCGCCGCGCTGGCCGCCCTCGCCATCGAGGACGGCGTCTTCAAGCCGCAGCCGGTCATCGACCACCTGCGGGCGCTCACCGCGCACATCCCGTCGTACACGGTGAAGCCGCGTCTGGTGGTCTCCAACTTCGCCGACGTCGGCTCGGCGCTGGCCCGCGACATCCCCGAGACAGGTCATCTCGCCCTCGACGCCCTGCTCGGCGAGCCCGTCTCGCGTGACCGTCTGCGCGTTCCACGGGAGCTTCCCGCGCAGGTCGGCCCCGACGAGCGCGCGCCGTCCGCCGACCTGCTGCTGCTCGACGCCGACGCGGAGCAGGAACGCGTGCTCGCCCGCATCGGCGCGGGGCACTCGCTCGCGGTGCACACCCTGCCGGGCACCGGCGGCACCCAGACCGTCATCAACGCCCTCGGCGTGCTCGTGCGCCAGGGCAAGCGGGTGCTGGTCGTGAGCGCCCGCCGTTCGACGCTCGACGGCATCCGCCATCGCCTCGCCGGCATCGGTCTCGACGCGCTCGCCATCTCTCCGCGCCACGTACGGCGCGACCTCATCCGCGCGATCGGACGCAACGAGAAGTCGACCGCCCCGCAGGTCGCCGACATCGACGACGCGCTGCTGCGACTGCGCACCGTGCTGCGCGACTACCGCGGCGCCCTCACCGTCGACCATCCGTCACTGGGGGTCACCGCCCTCGACATCGTGCGGGAGCTCACTCGCCTCGCGCAGCTCTCGCCTGCCCCGTCGACGTCGGCCCGCTTCGATGTGGCCACCCTCGAGCGCCTCCGCGACAAGCGCCAGGCGGCGGCCGAGAAGCTGCGCGCCGTCGCACGTCTCGGCGAGTTCCGCTTCGGCCCCGACGACTCACCGTGGTACGGCGTGACGTTCTCGACCACGGATGCCGCGCGCGACGCGCACGCCCTGGCGGGCAAGCTCAGCCGTCAGGCCGTGCCGAGCCTGCTCGAGCGCGGCTACGAACTCATCGCGCAGACGCGGATGCGTCCCTTCCGCACGATCGACGAGCTGGGTGAGTTCCTGCGTCTGCTGCAGGGCATCCGCCAGTCGCTCGAGCGCTTCACGCCGACCGTGTTCGACCGGCCGCTCGTCGAGCTCATCGCGGCCCACTCGCCCCGTCGCGACGTCGGGATGTCGAGCGCGAACCGTCGCCGCCTGAAGAAGCTGTCGCGCGAGTACGTGCGACCGGGCGCGCACGTCACCGACATGTACGAGGCGCTGCTGCGCATCCAGCAGCAGCGCACCGAGTGGGCGCGGCTCACCGAGGCGGGCGTCATCCCCGAGGTTCCGGTGGGGCTCGCCGACGTGCACGTCGCGTGGCAGCACGTCGACGCCGAGCTCGGCGACCTCGACCGCATCCTGCAGCGTGACGAGGCCCACCGCCTCGCCGCCCTTCCGCTGCCTCAGCTGCTGCGCACCCTGGCGGGGCTCGCGGCCGAGTCGGCGTACTTCGACAACCTGGTCGAGCGAGCCGGCATCCGCACCGATCTCGCGCGCGGCGGACTCGAGCCGCTGATGACCGACCTCTCGGTGCGTCACGTTCCCGAGGGCCAGGTGGGCGCCGAGCTCGAGTTCGCCTGGTGGCAGTCGGCGCTCGAGCACCTGCTGCGCACCGACCGGGCGCTGCTCGGCGCGAACACGTCGGTCGTCGATCGTCTCGAGCGCGACTTCCGGTTGGTCGATGAGGCGCACGCCGCGGCATCCGGCCCGCTCCTGGCGGCGCAGCTGGCGACTCAGTGGCGCATCTCGCTCGTCGACGAGCACGACGAGGCGGTCGCGCTCAAGCAGGCGCTGCGCGACGGCGTGAACAGCGCGGGCGCGCTGGCCCGCACCGCCCCGAGCCTGATGCGCACGCTCGCACCGGTGTGGCTGGCGACCCCGTACGACGTGCCGCTGCTGCGCGACGTTCCCGATGTCGACGTCGTGATCGTGGCGGATGCCGCGGCCCTCTGCCTCGCCGAGGCGGCCCCCGCCATCCGCCGCGGCCGTCAGCTGGTGCTGGTGGGCGACCCCGTCACGCAGAAGCCCACGCCGTTCACGGTCGGGTCGGCAGCCGCGGTCGAGGCGGATGAGTTCGACGAGCCCTTCGACGAGACGTCGCTGTTCGACCGGGCCGAGGGACTCGTCGACGTCGAGACGCTCACCCGCAGCTACCGCGCCGGCGGCGAGGACCTCGCGAGCCTCGTCAACGACGCGTTCTACGGCGGCGAGATCTCGTCGCTGCCGTGGGCCGGCTCCTATCTCGGACGCGGCAGCCTCAGCGTGGACTACGTCGAGGGCGGCGTCGGCACACCCGATCCCATCTCGGGTGCCGTCGAGAGTCCCGAGGTCGAGGTCGCCCGAGTCGTGACCCTCGTCACCGAGCATGCGATCAACCGCGGCACCGAGTCGCTCATGGTCATCACGGCCTCCAAGCGCCACGCCGAGCGGGTGCGCGCGGCGGTCGAGGCCGCGTTCGCCGGTCGCTCAGATGTCGCCGACTTCCTCTCCCGCGACACCGCCGAGCCGTTCGCGGTGCTCACCCTCGAGGAGTCCGTCGCCGAGAGCCGCGACCGCGTGGTCTTCTCGCTCGGCTTCGGACTCACCCGCCACGGCCGTGTGCTCAGCGACTTCGGCGACCTGTCGACCCCCGACGGCGAACGCCTCCTGACGGTCGGGATGACCCGTGCCCGCCGCTCGATGGTGATCGTCTCGTGCATCCGGCCCACCGCCTTCGACGAAGGGCGGCTCGCGCACGGTGCAGCGACGCTCATGTCGATCCTCGGCGGTATCGCCGACCGCACCCGTCACGCCGTGTTGGAGGATCTCGCCGACCCGCTGACGAAGGTGCTCGCTCGCGAGCTGCGCGCCCGCGGCCTCGCGGTCGACGTGCACTATCGCGGGCTGCTCACCCTCGTCGCCCACCACGAGGGCAAGGCCGTGGTCGTCGAGAGCGACCCCGAGACCCAGGGGGACTCGCTGCGCGAGTCGCTGCGGCTGCGCCCGCAGATCCTGCGTCGCCTGGGTTGGCACTACGCCCGTGTGCATGCGTTCGACCTCTACAGCGACCCCGCGGGTGTCGCCACCCGTATCGCGGCGATGCTCGGCATCGCGCCGGGCACCGGCGAAGCACCCGTCATCGAAGAGGCACGCACCGCGCCGCTCGACGACCTCGGGTGAGCCGGTGAGCGGGGCGGACGACGAGCGCCAGCGCGTCGTGCGGGTGCGCGGCGCGCGGCGCGCGCGACTGACGGCGGCGCCGGGCACGAGCGGCGAGCCCGCGGCATCCGCGAACGACAACGCCGCACCCGCCCGGTCGGACGACGGTCCGAACGACGAGCGGATGCGGCGTGAGGTGCCGCCGCACTACTGAGGCGACGGTCGGGTGCTCAGGCCTTCGACTGCTGCTTCTCGAGCAAGTCGCGGATCTGCACCAGCAGCTCGGTCTCGGTGGGCAGCGGCGCCTCTTCGGCCTCGGGCTCCGCACCGATCTTGCGGCGTGCGTCGGCGCGCTCCTTGAACGAGTTCATCGGGAAGACGAAGACGAAGTAGACGACGACCGCCACGGCCAGGAAGTTGATGATCGCGCCGATCACCGCGCCGAAGGCGAAGGTGACCTCGCCGCCGCCGAGGGTCGGCACGGGAACCGCGAGCGCGTCGTTCAGGCTGTCGGCCTTGAAGAGGAGCCCGATCAGGGGGTTGATGACCGAGGCGACGATCACATTGACGATGGCGGTGAACGCAGTACCGATGACGACCGCGACGGCCAGTTCGATGACGTTGCCGCGAAGGATGAAATCTCTGAAGCCCTTGATCACGCGTGATCTCCTCACTTGCCCCGGGGGAGGCGACTAAGAGGCCGCGGGAGCGGCCGAAGACGACGTCTTCGAGTCCGATGATGGCGAAGCGCTGCTCGACCCGCCACTCTCCGCGCCGCTCGCGCTCGATCCCGAGCGCGAATCGGTGCGGTAGAAGCCGCTGCCCTTGAAAGCGACGCCGATCGACCGGTAGTCCTTGCGCAGCAGCCCGCCGCACTCGGGGCACTCGGTGAGAGAGGCGTCGGAGAACGACTGCACGGCGTCGAAGCGGTGACCGCACTGCGTGCAGGCATAGGCGTAGGTGGGCATGGAGTGAGGCCTTCCTCAGCGGCGCGCGGCCGCGAACGTGATGGTGCGGGTGGGGGTGACGACGCCGTCGACGGGTTCGTCGTGCCGGTCGCGCGGCACCTCGTCGAGGATCTCGCTGTCGAAGACGACCGCGTACACCGGCGGGCACTTCTCCATCGAGCCGATCGTCTTGTCGAAGTAGCCACGACCCCAGCCGAGTCGCATCCCGGTGCCGTCGACGGCGGCAGCCGGCACGATCATGAGGTCGACGTCGTTGACCGCGATCGGGCCGAGCAGCTCGCCGGTCGGCTCCGGCAGCCCGAACAGCCCCTCGGCGACGTTCTCGTCGTCGGTGGCGACCGCCCAGTCGAGCAGTCCGTCGACGCGGGTCACAGGAAGCAGCACCCGGATGCCGCGCCGTACCGCCGCGGTCAGGAAGTCGCGGGTTCCCGGCTCGGTCGGGGTGGAGATGAAGCACGACACGCTGTGGGCGCCGACCGACGCCACGAGGGCGTCGAGCTGGTCTGAGACCCCCTGGGCCGCGGCATCCCGAGCCGCTTGCGGCAGCTGGGCGCGGCGCTCGCGCAGCTCCGCGCGCAGGGCCCTTTTCTGCGTATCGACGGGGTCGGTCATGGTCACGATTGTAGGCAGGGTGGCCGATAGGATCGGCCCATGTCTGCGCACAAGCCGTTCAAGGCTGTCATCCCCGCTGCGGGTCTGGGCACCCGCTTCCTTCCGGCGACGAAGGCCATGCCGAAGGAGATGCTGCCGGTGGTCGACAAGCCGGCCATCCAGTACGTGGTCGAGGAAGCGGCCGGTGCGGGCATCGACGACGTGCTCATCATCATGGGGCGCAACAAGACGAACATCGAGAACCACTTCGACTCGGTGCCCGAGCTCGAGCAGAAGCTGCGCGAGAAGGGCGACCTCGACAAGCTCGCGAAGGTGGAGCACTCCAGCGACCTCGCGAACATCCACCTCGTGCGCCAGGGCGAGCCGAAGGGCCTCGGCCACGCCGTGCTGTGCGCCAAGGCGCACGTCGACGACCACCCGTTCGCGGTGCTGCTGGGCGACGACCTCATCGACGAGCGCGACCCGCTGCTCACCACGATGCTGAGCGAGTACGACAAGCGCGGCGCGACGGTGATCGCGCTCATGGAGGTCGACCCCGACAGCATCCACCTCTACGGCGCGGCCTCGGTCGAGCCGACGGAGGACGCCGGAGTCGTGAAGGTCACCGGCCTCGTCGAGAAGCCGAAGAAGGAGGATGCCCCCTCCAACCTGGCGGTCATCGGGCGCTACGTGCTGAGCCCCGACGTGTTCGAGATCCTCGAGCGCACGGCGCCCGGCAAGGGCAATGAGATCCAGCTCACCGACGCACTCGAAGAGCTCGCCGCCAACCCCGCGCAGGGCGTCTACGGCGTCATCTTCCGGGGACGCCGCTACGACACCGGCGACCGGCTCGACTACATCAAGGCGATCGTGCAGCTCGCGAGCGACCGCGACGACCTGGGCCCGTCGCTGCGCTCCTGGGTCAAGGACTTCGCCGCGACCCTGTGACGGCCGCGCACGAGACGATCGGGTCGCCGGCGTGGACCTGAACATTCCGCGGGAGCACGGAGCCATCGGGCTCCGGCTGGTTCGCCAGCGCGATGCGCGCGTCCTGCAGGACCTCCTGCTCGGCAATCGGTCGTGGCTGCGCCCGTGGGAGGCGACGAGCCCCGACGGCATCGTGTCGCTGGACATGCGGGTCGGCGTGCGCCGGCTGCTGCAGCAGTACCGCGACGGCCAGGGCGTGCCGTTCGTGATGGAGTACGACGGCGAGGTCGTCGGCCAGCTGAACGTGTGGGGCGTCGCGCGGGGATCGTTGGCCTCGGCGACGATCGGCTACTGGATCGGCGAGCAGTTCGCCGGGCACGACATCACCCCGACCGCGGTCGCGATGGCCACCGACATCTGCTTCACCGAGCTGCGACTGCACCGCATGGAGATCTGCATCAGGCCCGAGAACCACGCGAGCCTTCGGGTGGTCGAGAAGCTCGGGTTCCGCTACGAGGGGCTGCGCCGCCGCTACATCCACATCAACGGCGACTGGCGCGACCACTACGCGTTCGCGCTCGTCCGTGAGGACGTCCCCGAGGGAGTGCTCGGCCGGTGGGTGGCGGGTCGTGCCCCGCAGGATGCCGCCGACATCCCTCCGCAGGACCGCCTCGAGCCCTGACTGCTCCGGCTCGACACGCGCGCGCGTGACGGGGGAGCGGCAGCACTCTCCCTTACCGTGGTGCCATGGACGGGCAGTGGCTGGGTGGCGGAGTGATCGTGCTCGTCGCGGCTGCCCTGTGGCTGCTGTACTTCGTGCCCTCCTGGCACTCCACGCACCGATACAACGCCGCCGAGCGCAATGCCGTGCGCTTGGGTCAGGCGCTGCGCATCCTGGCGGAGACGAGCGACACCCCTGACGAGGTGCGCATCGAGCTCGGCGCTCGCGCGAGCCACGCGCAGCAGCGCCTCGCCCGCAAGACGATCGCCGAGCAGCAGGAGCTCGAGGCGGTGCGCGCCCAGCGCGAGCTGGACGAGACGCGCGCCCTCGTGAAGGCCGAGCGCGAGGACGCCGCCGAGCGCGCCCGCGCCGACCGACTCGCCGCCCGCATGCGGCCGGCCGCGCGACGCCGTCGTGCGCGCGTGGTCGCCTCCACGTTCGTGCTCGCCGCGCTCGCGCTCGCCGGCGTCGGCGTCTGGCAGCTGCTGACCGCGGGCACGCAGATCTACCTCTGGGCGGCAGCAGGTGTCTTCGCCGTGTCTCTGCTCGTGCTGCAGCGCATCGCGATGCTCGCGACCCGGTCGCGCCGCGTCGAGGCCGCACCCGTCGTGTCGGCACCTGTCGTGAGCGAGAGGGTGCCGGTGCCGGTGACGGATGCCGCGGCATCCGCGACCTGGGAGCCCCGCACACTGCCCAAACCCCTCACCGCCTCGGCCGGATCGCAGGCTGCGGTCGTCGTCGCCGCCGAGGAGGCGCGCGCGGCCCTGCGCCGCGCCGCGGTGGACGAGGCGAAGCGTCAGCGCGCGGCACAGGCCGCTCCGCCCTCGATCGACGTGGCGCGCGTCGCTCGTGTGGAGGCCCCCGCGCCGTCGCAGTACGCCGGCATGGGCTACGTCGACGACGCCGAGATCGAGGCGCATGTGCGCTCGCTGCTCGACGCCCGCCGCGCCGGCTGACACGACACGCGAGGCGGCGCCGGGGCAAGACTCTCGTCGTCGCCCCGGCGCCGCCGTGCTCCGCTTACTTGTCGCCGGTCAGGGCGTCCTTCGCCTGCGTCGCGGCGTCCTTGACGTCGCTGCCGGCCTTCTTGGCTGACGCTGCGACCTGATCGGCCTTGCCCTCGGCGACCAGCTTGTCATTGTCGGTCGCCTTGCCGATGGCCTCCTTCGCCTTTCCGGCGAGGTCTTCGGCGGTGTGCTTGATGTCGTCTCCGAGACCCATGTTCTCATCCTTTCTTCGGGGGGTACTCGCCGGTGCGGCGAGGTCAGTGCACGGTCCGGGCGCGCGCGAGAGAGCCACGCACGCCGACCGAGAGATGGAAGTACAGCTGGATGTCATCGCCGAGCAGAAGGTGAACCCGCTCCTCCACGCGAGAGAGGTCTGCGGTGAGACCCGCGAGTTGGGCGCGTCGACGTACCTGCACCTCGACCCGGCAGACCGTCCGGGCCCCGAGCCGGCGCGCCTGCACCGCCGCGGACAGCACATCCGGCTCCTCGCCGAACTCGGAGCGTACGACACTCTCGACGGCCCTCGTCGACACGACGTCGGATCCGCGCCGCGCGGCGTCCCGCGTGTGACGGCCTGCCCGGGTCAGGGCGAATAGCACGGCGAGTACAGCGATCACAGCTGCGACTGCGGACCCCACCGCGGCCGCGTTACCCTTCGTCCAGGAAGTCCCGAGGGACGGATCGATCCGACCGATATGAGCTGCCCAGAGTGCTGCGGGGATGGCGAGCAGAGCCGCGCCGGCGAAGAAGAGGACGGCCCGGTTGAGAAGTCGGCTGGACGTGCTCATGCGAGTGTTCCTTGACGGGCGGGCTCGACACGAACGCCGACGCGTCGAAGGGTTCCGATCTGGGCTAGTTCAGCGCTGACCGCTGCGGCGACCTCAGATGTACTCACCGGAAATCCCGACGAGGGCGTCACCCGGACGTGTGCCGTGCGTCGCGAGAGCGTCGTTCTCACCTGCGCCTGCGACACGTGCGCCGCGAGCGCCGCGACGCGGGATAGCGCACCGGCGATCACGGCGTCGTCCGCGATGGTGATCGTGTTGCACGCAGCTCCCACACGTCGACGCGCTCGGCGAGCCGCCGATATCGAGAGTGCGATGGCTGTGAGTCCGAGTAGTCCCGCGACGGCGCTGACCAGCACCGTTCGGGGCCCCGGATCGCTGAGGTGCTGAATGATCAGCTCCGGGTTCACGACGAGGGCAGGACGCCCCGCCCATGAGAGGAACAGCTCCGTTGCGATCCACGAGCTCACGACTGCGCCGCACAGCGCAACGACAGTAGAGACCACACTGCGCGAGTGACGAAGCTCACGGCGCGCGGCGCGCTCCGTAAACGAACTGCGGGTTCCCATATGTTCACCTCACTCTCGAAAGATCCGTATCGACGACGACGTCCACGATGCGGGCTCCGCCGTACTGAATGCGAGCGCTGGTGAGCAGTCCGCCCCGATCGTGTATCGCGCGATCGAGGGCGGCGAGGCGGCGGGGTAGCGGTTGCGAGGCCGATACGCTCGCCGTCGCGGTAACCGCGACTCGCAGCATCCCTCCAGCGTCAGAAACATGCGCCGATGCGAGGCGCGGCGCCACCTTGAGCGCATCGGCGGTTATGGCGGCGAAGACCTTCTCGTAGGCCCGTCGCGTAATCGTCACGCTGCCGGGCACCCCTTGGACTGCGGTCATCCGACGCGACGCCCTGTCGCGGCGTTGAGAGCGGCTCGAAGGTCGAGTCGCCCGGCCGCGACCGCGCCACACACTCCGCCCGCAATCCCGAGCATCCCGACGAGCAGGAAGCCCCAGAAGCCGAAGACGAGCGCGACGACAGCGAGCACGATACCCGCCGCGCTTCCGAAGATGACGGCGCTCACTGGACCCGAGCCTCCTGCTCTGCCGTGTCATCGTCACCCGGGATGTGCACGTCGACGATGGTCACGTTGACCTCGGCGACCTTCATGCCGACGAGGTCCTGAATCGCCTCGGCCGCGGCAGCCCGCACCGCTCCGGCGACGCGCTGAAGTTCCTCGGGGTAGTCGACGACGATCGAGATGTCCGCGGCGACCTCGGTCTCGCCCACCTCCACACTCACACCCTGGGTGAGATCCTTCGCGCCGACTGCTTCGCGGATCGAGCCGATCACGCGGGCCGCGCCGCCGCCGAGCGCGTGGACGCCGGGCACCGCGCGCGTTGCCACGCCCACGATCTTCGCGACGACGGGGTCGACAACGACGGTCTTGCCGGTCGGTGCGCCGCCGATGAGGGGGGTGGTGTCATTGGTTGTCTGAGCCATGATGATCTCCTTTGCGAGTTCGGTTGCCGCGTGATGCGGCGGTGACATGAGTGAGACGCGCGTCGAGGAGGATTCGTCACGAAGTTCACCCTGTGAACCTGCTGAAGGCGTCGTCGAGTCGAACTCTCGACGCCTTCGTACCGGATCAAAGCCCGAGAGTTGGTCCCTTGCCCGGGCGTGTGCGCTCGTGCTACCGATGACTCCGTGACCTCACTCGACTCGGCAGCCGATGGGCTCCTGGCCGAGCGGGCTGCGGACGGCGATGAGCGCGCCTTCGCCGTGCTCGTGCGCCGCCACGCCCCATTTCTAATCGCCTTCGCCACGCGATTGATCGGATCACGTGCCGAGGCTGATGACTGTGTGCAGGATGCACTCATCGTTGCGTGGCAGAGAATGGACAGTCTCCAGGAGCCGGCGCGCGTGCGGGCTTGGCTGGCGACGATCGTGTCCCGTAAGGCGACGGATCGCCTTCGCGGGCGTCGTGATCTCGTCGACATCGATGAACAGGAGCAGGCCGACCCTGCGGCGGACCCTGCTGACCGTGCAGAAACCTCCATCCGGCTCGATGCGCTCTCTCGGGCGGTCGAGCGACTTCCGGATGATCTGCGTCGAACCTGGGTGCTCCGGGAGATCGTCGGACACAGCTACGAAGAGATCGCCGAGGTCATGGAAGAGTCGACCTCCACCGTGCGGGGTCGGCTCGCGCGAGCGAGACGACAGCTGGCGCAGGAGTTGGAGGGATGGAGGTGACGAACATGGACGAGGACATCGGAGGGTCGGGCTATTCGCTCGAAGATCTGTCAGCTTATGTCGACCGTGACTGCCAACCACCCATCGCGGCCATCGATCGCAACCCGGAATGCCAGGCTGTCATCGAGTCGATGCGCAGAATGAGCCTCTTCGCCCGGCAGCTGATTGAGCGCGACGAGTCCCAGCCGCTCAGCGCCGGGTGGCTGGATTCGCTCCTGCGGGATGTGGCACGAGACATGAGGGCGGGCGAGGACCTCGAACTGCCCGGGGGTGACCAGTTGACGCAGCTACTGACGACCGAGGGCGCGATTCGCGAGTGCGTGCGACGTGCGGCTGACGGCATTGCCGGCTGTCTCACCGGTCGCGTCGAGGTGAGGACGGGAGATCCGGACACGGGAATTCGCGTAACCGTGCGCATCAGCGTGCTGTTCGGCGCGGTGATAAAGGAGGTCGCCGATGCCGTTCGGGCGGCTGTCTTCGCCGCGATCTCTGCGGAGTTCGTGATTCCCGTCGAGGCTGTCGACGTCCTCGTCGTCGATGTCCATGAAGAAGGAGAAGGTGGGCTGAATTGACGATGTCCCATTTCTCCCGGCAACTTCTCGCCGTAGTCCAGAACGTGCGGGGCGTCTCCGAGGTCTACCCTGCGATTCCGACCACCCGACGTGCCTGGCAGCGCCTCGTTGGACGCGAGGGGGAGTCTCTCGTACATGTGCTGGAGACGGCCGGGGTGGCGCAGATCACCGTCAACATAGGGGTCGGCGCGGGGTATTCCGCATCTGCCGTCGCGGCGGCGGTGGCCTCCGCGGTGCGAGACGCCGCGCCTCCTGGTGCGCGGGTGAAGGTGAGGGTGAGCCGAGTCTCCGGGGCCTGAGCGTGCGCCGCCTCGATGCGAGGCGCGGCCGGGCCGCGTGGTAATGTATCGGAGGTTCACGGGCCTGTGGCGCAGTTGGTAGCGCGCTTCGTTCGCAATGAAGAGGTCAGGGGTTCGAATCCCCTCAGGTCCACCACACCAGCCGAGACG
>MDSZ01006295.1_pt1 | contig 39331 bp, 35 predicted proteins | sample 811201 | NCBI WGS metagenome assembly MDSZ01 (sample SAMN05326647, study PRJNA326480) | marine metagenome | isolation source: seawater | place: Indian Ocean: North | collected 2010
GTTGGTTGGACAAAAGTATATGTCGAAAAAATGTGTGAGTTTTTTGCCGGACTTGGGAGGACAAAACATACTGTAATTCGACATAGTAATACGTACGGACCTCATGACAAATATGATCTTGAAAAATCTCATATGTTTGGTGCAACGATAACCAAAGTTATGAACGCTCTAGAGGGTGATGAAATAGTAGTGTGGGGTGATGGAAAAACTGAGAGAGACCTTCTTTATGTTGATGATGTTGTCGATTTTATTGAGCTTGCAATTGAAAAACAGGAAAAAATGTACGATCTATTTAACGTAGGAATGGGTGAGTCATACTCAGTTAATGAAATAGTATCGAAAATCATAGAGCATTCTGGCAAAAGTTTAACAACAATCCATGATCTTACAAAACCAAGTATAAATACTAAATTAGCTTTTAATTCTCAAAAAGCAAAAGATGAACTGGGTTGGTCACCCAAGTTTTCTTTGGATGAGGGAATAAAAAATACTATTGTGTGGTATAATAACAACATAAGTAAAGAGTGAATTAAATGAATCTACATATACCCGCAAAATTTGTCGGAAAAGAAGTAAAAAAAGTTGCTACAACGAAAGAGGATTTAATTGATTTTGAACTGAGGGTTAAAGAAGAATATGAAAAAGCCACCATTTCAGGACCCGTGCACTTATCAAAAAATAATGAAGAAGATTTAATAGAAATTTTTAAGTATGTACACCCAGAAGATTGGGTTTTTTCTTCTTGGAGGAATCATTACCATGCACTTTTACATGGCGTCCCTGAAAACCACTTGTGGGAATTAATAACATCAGGAAAAAGTATGAGTGTATATTGTGAAAAACCAAAGCTTTATACATCTTCAATTGTTGGTGGAGTTATACCAATAGCTCTGGGTGCAGCAAAAGCTTTAAAAATGAAAAATTCTAACAGGAAAGTATGGCTTTTTGTAGGAGATATGACTGCAGAGTCTGGAACTTTTCACGAGTGCTACAAGTTTTCTAGGCGACATAATCTACCCTTAGAGATTGTGATAGAAGACAATAACATGAGTACAAATACACCTACAGACGAAACTTGGGGAGGTAAAAAATCAGATCACCCTGAAGACGTTTTTTATTACACTTATGAAAGAGGCTACCCACATCACGGAACAGGTGAGTGGATATTATTTTAAGGATCTTACAATGAAGTATGTTGACCATTTAGTGAAAGCCATGGAGTTTTTAGCAGAAGATCAAAATGTAATTTTTTTAGGTCAATCTGTGACTTATAGCGGTAATTCAATTTTTAATACGTTGAAAACCATCCCAAATAATAGAAAAATAGAGACCCCTGTGTTTGAAGAAACTCAAATGGGAATGTCTACTGGGCTTGCTTTAGAAGGTTTTATACCTGTGACATGTTACCCAAGGTTTGATTTTTTATTGTGTGCAGTTAATCAACTTGTCAACCATCTCGATAAAATGGAAGAAATGACTCGTGGAAGTTTTCAACCCAGAGTAATTGTTAGAACATCAATAGGGGCTAAGGTACCTTTAAATGGTGGGGTACAACACACTCAAGACCACACAAAAGCATTTGAAAACTTACTTCAGTTTATGGATGTTGTTAAGCTCGAACATAAAGATCAAATCATGCCCGCATATGAGCATGCGCTTCTCAGAAAAGATAAAAAGTCAACTCTGATTATAGAATACGGCGAATATTACAACCAGTAGAGGAAATACAAAATGCCAGCAAATGATAAAAATAAAGTAACTGTCCTAAAACTCAGGCGCCATAAAAAAGAGGGTACAAAGACTGTGCTGACAACAGCATACGACTACCCACAGGCCAGAATAGTTGACGGCGCCGGCGTGGATGCGATTCTTGTAGGTGACTCTCTCGGAATGACCACACTTGGTTATAAGACAACTATTCCTGTAACCATGGATGACATGATTAGGCATAGCGAAGCCGTCGCTCGAGGTGCAAAAAACGCCTTTTTAATAGGCGACATGCCCTACATGTCATACCAAGTTTCCAATGAAGAGGCTGTATATAATGCAGGAAGATTTGTTAAGGCAGGAATGGACTGTGTAAAGGTAGAAGGTGCAATGGTTGATAGAATTAAAGCTATTGCTGACTCTGGGATTATGGTAATGAGTCACCTTGGTTTGACTCCTCACACGCGGGCAAAACTTGGAGGCTACAGGGTTCAAGGAAAAACTGCTAAGCAGGCAGAAATAATTCTCGATCAAGCACTTGCTTTGCAAGAAGCAGGTTGTTCCTTTCTTTTATTAGAAGGTATGCCTAGAGAATCTGCTGAAATAATATCTAGTAAGCTTGAAATCCCTGTGTATGGGATTGGAGCAGGAGACTTGGTTGACGGTCAACTTGTAATTTTTCATGATCTCATGGGTTTATTTTGGGAATTTAAATCAAAATTTGTCAAAAGATATTGTGAAGCAGGTCAAATAATGCAGCAAGCTATTAGGGACTATGCATCTGAAGTTCGAGAAGGTAAGTTTCCAGCTGAAGAAAATTTTTACGCAATCAAGGAAGAAGAGTTAGAAAAGCTACTAGGCGGCGGTAACTGGAAACACGAAGAGGTAGTATATGAAACTGATCAAGGTTTCCCTACTAATCACAGTGCAACTCCTAATACTGTGACTATAAAAAAAGTTGAAGAAGAATAAACTTATGAGAGTAGCAAATTACATAGCAAATTTTTTAGCAGATCAAGGTGTGAGAGAAATATTTATGCTCTCTGGGACAGGTTCCATATATCTAGACGACGCTTTTGCTCATCAAAGAGATATGAAGTATATCTGCGCTAGACACGAAGCAGCTGCTGTTATTATGGCAGAAGCAGTTGCAAAACTAACAGGTAATATTGGTGTTGTTGTCAGTACAACAGGCCCAGGAGCAACGAATGCTGCAGCTGGTGTAGTCGAAGCCTGGGTTGACTCTGCTCCTGTTCTAGTAATATCAGGCCAGGTTGAATCTTCTCAGATTACAAGTAAAGATAGAACTTTCGGGGTACAGGGTTTTGATGTAATATCACATGTAGCGTCTATCACTAAATATGCCGCTACTGTTTCTGATCCCACTAAAATAAGATATCATCTTGAAAAAGCTTTATATCACGCAACCTCTGGACGACCAGGCCCGGTTTGGCTTGACATACCTATGGATATTCAGTCAGCTGAAATAGGTTTAGATGAGTTATCAAGCTTTCAAGAACCTGTAAATGAATATAAGTGTAATGACAAAGATGTCCATAAAATTATCAAAGCTCTTTCCAATGCAAAAAGACCAGCAATAATTTTTGGCCAAGGCGTAAGAACGTCAAAGATGATCCCAGAATTTAAAAAAGCAATAGAAAAACTTGATATACCCGTTGTCTCTGCAAGAATGGGAAAAGATATCTTACCGTATTCCCACAGAAATCATATTGGAATGGGAGGGTACAAGGGGCAGATTGCTCCTTCTTTAGTTCTTGACAAGTCTGACTTCATTCTTAGTTTAGGCACAAGTCATAGTGTCTCATTTGCTGTTGACCCTAATAAAAAATTTGGTTGTGTCAATATAGACAAAGAAATTTTAGAAAAAGATGATTTAAACATTGACTTCCCAGTTTTAGGAGACTTGAAAAGTTTTTTTCCAAAATTTAATGCTATATTAGACACTTTAGATTTAAAATTTACTAACTGGATGGACTCATGTGTGTCCATAAAAGAAAAAAATCCTCTTATAACAAATAAACACCATTATAATCCAATAAATTCTTATTATCTTTTAAGTCGCCTGGATGAGATGTCTAGCGCTCATCATATTTTTATAAATGATGCGGGTAGTGCAAATTATGTTTCTTCTCAAGCACTTAAGCTAGAAAAAGGTCAAAGAGAACTAACTTCTGGCGCATTTTATAGTATGGGCTTAACAATTCCACTTGCAATAGGTGCAGCTTCTTGCTCACCCGGATCTCAAATCATTGCCGTGACTGGAGATGGATCTATAGAACTTAACATACAAGAACTCCAAACAGTCAGTTTAAACAATCTTAATATAAAACTATTTGTAATTAATAATGGAGGCTATGCTTCGATTAGAGTTTCTCAAGATAGCATGTGTGGTGGTAGATACACAGATGATGAAGAAATACTAGATTTTTCAAAAGTTGCTAGTACATTTAATATGCCTTTTTATTTTTTAGATGACTATGAAAAACTTGATGATCAAATAAAAGATATATTCTCTTCAGGCGGCCCGGCATTGATTGAAGTACTGTGCGACCCAAACCAGACTATAATGAGCCCATACGAGGTAGAAGGAAATGTATGATGATCTTGTGAGTAAATCTTCATGGGTTAGAATGAAAGTCTTACAATCAGTTGAAGTAGCAGGCAAGGGTCATTTAGGCGGAACTTTCTCATGTACTGATTTATTAGTAGCACTTTATTATGGCGGGATATTAAATATTGATAAGGAAAATTTTAAGTCTGATAATAGAGATAGATTTTTATTAGGTAAGGGGCATGCTTGTCTAGCTCTGTTTGCAATATTAGTTGACAAAGGGATTATGCCTGAGCCAACACTTGAAGAGTACGGTACTAACAGCATGATTATAGGTGGTCAATTAGATACTCGCATACCAGGTGCAGAGCTTAATACTGGCTCACTTGGACATGCTATTGGTATAGCAGCGGGAATGTCTCTATCAGCAAATTTGAATAAACAAGCATATAAAACCTTTGCCATGGTCGGTGACGGGGAATGCGAAGAAGGTTCTATATGGGAATCAGCAATGCTTGCTAGTAAACTAAAGCTAAAAAATATTGTTGTAATAGTTGATAGAAACAGGATGGGTGTAACATCTGTAATTGAAAAAGATGACGGTTCTGGGACACTTGAAGATAAATTTGAGGCATTTGGATGGAAGTCTATCACGATTGATGGTCATGATTTCAACAGTATCATGCCCGCACTTAAAGAACTAAAAAATCAGGAGTGCCCAGTCGCAATAATAGCTGACACTGTAAAAGGAAAAGGTGTTAGCTTTATGGAATCAGGAATAAAATGGCACCATTCTGTTCCAACTGAAGAAGAATTTTCTCTTGCAAAAAAAGAGCTAGGATTCTAAGATGTCTGAAAAAATTTTTAAAAAAGATGTTAGAGATGCTTTTTTTGACAGAATATATGAATTAGCAAGTGAAGACGAGAATGTTATTTTTATAACTGCTGATGCAGGTGCATTTAGCCTTCAAAGATTTAAAAATGACTTTCCAGAAAGATTTATAAATGTAGGTGTAGCAGAACAGACAATGGTTCTTCTTGCAACTGGTCTTGCAATGTGTGGAAAAAATGTTTTTATTTACTCTATAATTCCTTTTATAACACAAAGAGCTCTAGAACACATAAAAGTCAATATTTGCAGCATGAACTTACCGGTGACAATTGTTGGTTGCGGCGCAGGTTTATCATTTGGATTTGACGGTCCTACACATCACGGAAACCAAGACATAGCTGCAATGAAGTCAATGCCAGACATGAAGATCCTAAGTCCTTCAGATGCTGTTTCATCAATGCTATCTGCGAATGAGGCGTATAAAAGCAATACACCTGCGTATGTCAGGCTTGATAAAGGAAGGTTTGATCAAATATATGGTGAGAAAGATAGTATCTCCACCGGGGTAAAAAATATAATAATCTCAAATGAATACAACATAATAAGCACAGGATTTATGTCATCTCGATCAGTTAAAGTTGCCAAGATGCTTTCAGATGCAGGCTACAACGTTGGCGTTGCTGATGTAACAACAATAAAACCTCTGAATAAAGAAGCTTTATGTGATGTTATCACGAGATCAAAAGCAGTTTTTGTTGTAGAAGAACACTCAGTAGTAGGAGGTCTGGCTTCTTCAGTTTCAGATTTTATAACTGATAACAACCTTAGTGTTTCGTTTCATAGAATCGGATTACCTGACAAACAAATATTTGAGTATGGTGACAGAGAGTGGATCCTGGACCTCTATAACCTTAGTGAAGAAAAGATATACAATACAATCCGTAACAGCATAACTCGTGAAAATAAAATCGGAGGAGTATTTTAATGAGTCAAAAAGAATTAACTTTAGAAATTTTAGCAAATTCATTTGGAACTGAAGTTTCTGACATAGATGAAGAAACAAGAACACTATTTGAAAAAATGGACAAAGGATATAGAGTCTTAGAAGGACTCGAGAAAAATAATTTAATTTCTGAAGTTATTTTAAAAATAGAAAATGACAAGCAGGTTATTGGAGCGCCTGAAAGAACGAACCGGTGGTTTGAAGGTTGGAAAGAAAATCTTGACGGACTAAGAGATTCAAACTTTGACACATCAACACTTATGCCAAAGTTTATTAGAAAAAATCAGCCGATTAGATTCATGGGAGACTACATTATTCCTAATGAAGATCATTTTGAGCACGTGTACTTTAATGTGTTTAGAACTTGGTTGTTTAAAAAGTATTTTAGCAAATATTCCACAATCTATGACATAGGGTGTGGGTCATCCTACAACCTCATCAAGTTGTGCGAGATGTTTCCGGAGAAAAAAGTTCACGGATTAGACTTTGTTCAGTCTTCTGTCGATATAGTTAACGACCTTTCACAACACAAGGGCTTAAATACTCAGGGTCATCTGTTCAATATGATAGAACCAGACTTTAAATTAGATATTGAACCAAATAGTATTGTGTTTACTTCTGGAGTAATAGAGCAGATAGCTAGTAAGTTTGAAAAATTTGTTGATTTTTTACTTCAGAAGAAGCCAGAAATGGTTGTTCACGTTGAACCAACATATGAAGTCTATGATCAAAGTGTATTATTTGATTATCTTGCTGCAAAGTTTCATAAAAAGAGGGGATACACAGCTGGGTATTTACCAAGATTGCAGCAGCTAGAGTCTGAAGGAAAAGCTGAGATACTAAAGGTTAAAAGATTAAACTTTGGAAGTCTATTTATGGAAGGATTTACTTGTATAGTGTGGAGACCGCTGTAGTGGATCTCAATATTTTTGGAAAGCACGCAATAGTAACTGGCGGTAGTCATGGAATAGGCTTAGCGACAGCTAAAATGTTAGCGTCAGAAGGTTGTAATTTAACAATTATAGCCAGAGATCCTGACAGGCTCTCTGCTGCAAAAACCGAAATACAAAAAATCGGTGTCGACTGTATTGCGCTTTCTGTAGATGTCCTTGATAGAAAACAAATTGAGAATAGCTTTGATAGAATATCTAATCATTACGATACAGTCGACATTCTTGTAAATAACGTTGGTGGCGGAGGTAGATGGGGTATTGATAGTTTTGAAGATAACCCTGATAACGTGTGGCAAGAAGTCTATGATAAAAATTTAACAGCAGCAATGTTATATACTAGATTTTCAATTCCGTTTATGAAAAATCAAAATTGGGGAAGAGTAATATGTGTTACTTCAACTTTAGGGAAGCAGGCGGGTGGGAGACCATGGTTCAACATAGCAAAGACTTCTCAGACCACATTAATGAAAAATTTATCTCTAGACAAAAAGCTTGTTAGACATAACATAACTTTTAATTGTGTCGCACCAGGTTGCATAATGATACCTGACACTGGGTGGGAAAAAGAGATGAATAATAATCCAGAAGCATTTGAGAAAATGGTTGACAAAAAATTTCCACTTGGAAGAATGGGAACACCAGAAGAAGTTGCTTTTGCTATTACGATGATATGCGCTGATATGGCAGGTTTGATAAATGGATCCTCAATTTCAGTTGACGGAGGCGAGAGTTATGCTTTTTAAATGTGAGGAATCAATATTGTGAGTTTAGTTCATAAATACTTTCAAGAATGCAAAGATAACTACCGCGGCACTCTCGAAGAGAGCGTTTTAAGTGATAATAGTAATAGTAAACTATGGGAACAGCTAGCTGCAAAGCATGGACTTGAAAAACAAAACCTAAGTTTATCGATTAAAGAAAAATTAGAATTTTTACAAAAAAATAGATTTTGTGTAATTGATATTAACGATAATCATGTTAAAAGCCTTGATTCAGCATTCAAGTTAATTGATGAAGAGTGGGCTAACCCCTCTCCAAAAATAGCAAGATTGACAGCTGAAGGTTTTTCAGTTTACGATGGACCTAGCTTAAGAAATGTAACATATGTCTCTTCATTTTCAGAAGAATCAATTCTAGATATTCGTAATTTTCTTATTAAAACAGAAATAAAACTCTTACTTGAAAAATTCTACTGTTCGAATGTAGGTGCATGTAACGTAAGGGCCTATAGATATACACACAACCCAGAAGAAAAAAATACTCATAAAAAAGAGGTGTTCGACACAGCAGTTCAGTTTAACCCTCATAAGGACGGCTTGCTACCAGGAACTATAAAAATTATGATTTTTAAAAATCCACTAGGTGAGAATCTCGATGCTAAAGACGGTGTAACTGAACTATGTGTCTCTGGGGACGGTGTAAACTGGATATCACCTGGTTTAGGAAGATCTCCAACATGCTTAATTTTTGAATCAAATCATATATTGCACAGAGCCCTACGCCCTGGATTAGGAAGAATTAGAGATTTGATAGAGTTGACAATTATACCAAAAATAGAAAATGATTTCCCAATTATTGCATCTGGTGCGCACGCAGGCTACCCGGAGAATTTAAGGACTCATTGGAGTAAAGAATAATGAAAAATATTATAGCAGGATCAAATGTGCTCGTAACAGGAGGCACAGGAATGATTGGAAGATATCTTGTTAACAAACTATTGGAAATGAAATGTAATGTTACGGTCGCATCTCTCGACAGTGGTGATGGACTACCAGAATCTGTTAGATTTCTAAAGTTGGATCTAACATCGCTTGATAACTGTCTGAAAGCTTGCGCAGACCAAGATTATGTTTTTAATTTAATAGGAATAAAAGGATCTCCAAAGATGTCCAGAGAAAAGCCTGCAAGCTTTATGGTACCGATGCTAATGTTTAACACAGCTATGATGGAAGCAGCTATGAGATCTAATGTAAAGTGGTACCTCTATACCAGCTCAGTAGGAGTTTACCACCCAGCTGAGGTCTTTAAAGAAGACGACGTATGGAAAACATTCCCGTCAGACAATGACAAGCACCCGGGCTGGGCAAAGAGAATAGGCGAGCTACAGGCAGATGCTTATAGGATTCAGTACGGAAGAGACAATATTTCCATAGTTAGACCTGCAAATGTTTATGGGAAGTGGGATAATTTTGATCCTGAAAATGCTATGGTAATACCCTCTCTCATTCACAGAATAGTAGGTGGTGAGAGCCCACTTTCTGTTTGGGGAGACGGAACTCCTGTAAGAGATTTTATATACGCTGGAGATTGTGCTGAAGGAATGATTCACATGGTTGAAAACTGTGTGACTGATCCGGTCAATCTAGGGTCTGGCGATGGAGTGTCAATCAAAGATATAGCAGAGACAATATGTGAAATTCACGGTGAAGAAGTCGGAATTGAATGGGATGTGACTAAACCTAAAGGTGACGCCAAGCGCCTGATGGACACAACTAGGGCCGAGTCTTATGGATTTAAATGTAAAACAAGCCTTAGAGACGGTATAAAAGAAACAATGAACTGGTTTAGACAAAATAGAGAAGCTTATAAGAAAAGAAACAATTACTTTAGAGAGTAAAATGAAAGTATTTGATACAAACATAAACGGTGTTAAACTTTTTAAGCCGGAAAGGTTTACAGACTTTAGAGGGTCTTATTTAGAAATATACGACTCTAAAAAATTTTTTGAATCATCAGGACAAGAAATAAACTTTGTTCAAGATGACATATCTGTTTCAAAGAAGAACGTGTTAAGAGGACTTCATGGAGATTTTAGAACAACAAAACTAGTGACTGTTTTAAAAGGTACTGGTTATGCTCTAATAGCAGATAATAGAGAAGACAGCCCTACATATATGAAGTGGCAAGCGTTCACTCTAAGCGACCAAAATATGAATATGCTACTATTACCACCAGGAATAGGAAATTCCATACTTTCACTCGACGACAACCTAATCTACTATTATAAGCAAGATACACACTTTTCAGAGGGTAAACAGTTTACTATTAAGTGGAATGACCCTGAATGGAACTTTTGGTGGCCAATCAATAATCCAATTCTTTCTAGGCGAGATGACGCTGGAGGGTATGTAAGTGAGTAAAACTTGCCTAATAACTGGAATCACAGGTATGGTGGGCTCTCATTTAGCCGACTACCTCATAGCGAATACTGATTGGGATGTATACGGATTTTGTAGGTGGAACGACGATCTGTCTAATATTAAACATATTTTTAAAAGAATTAATGACGGTAACAAAATAAAATTAATCTATGGTGACCTTAATGATTACGCCTCAGTTTCTAGAGCAGTAATGCAATCAAGGCCAGACTATGTTTTTCATCTTGCAGCTCAGAGTTATCCTCAAACTAGCTTTATTGCGCCTCTTGAAACTTTGCAAACAAACATAATAGGGACAGCAAATCTTTTAGAAGCTTTGAATTTATCAGATTTTAACCCGATAATTCATGTCTGTGCTTCTTCTGAAGTTTTTGGTAGAGTCTCAAAAGAAAATATTCCGATAAAAGAAAACTGTGGTTTTCACCCAGCATCACCGTATGCAATATCGAAAGTAGGTACAGATCTACTAGGCAGATACTATGCTGAAGCCTGTAATATGACAGTAATGACAACAAGAATGTTTACCCACACCGGACCCAGGCGAGGTGACGTTTTTGCAGAATCAACATTTGCAAAACAAATTGCTATGATTGAAGCCAATCTTCAAGATCCAGTAATAAAAGTAGGCAATTTAGATAGCCTGAGAACATGGTCAGATGTAAGAGATGCAGTTAGAGCTTATTACATGTTAGTCACTGTAAACCCAATAGCAGGAGAATATTATAATATTGGCGGGACCTTCTCATGCTCGGTCGGAGATATGTTAAAATATCTTATAAGTATATCTTCTAGAAAAGACATTACTTTCGAAATCGATAAAGATCGACTAAGGCCTATTGACGCAGATTTACAGGTTCCTTGCACTGATAAATTTACGAATCACACAGGATGGAAACCAGAAATAACTTTTGAACAAACCATGACTGATCTTTTAAATTATTGGCGAAGTCGGGTTGAAAAAGAATTGTATTTTCTTTCTAGGTGAACATACAATAAGACAATATAATTTTAGAGTTTATAAATGAAAGAAATAGAAATCTCAGTTATCTTACCGACAAGAAATAGAATTGATTTGCTTTGGGATTTAATTTACAACTTGCATGAAAAGACTTCTAAATATGATAATATTGAGATTATTATTGGATATGATTATGATGATGATGTAACCAAAAATTTTTTATTAGATAAAAATTTTAATAAAGATAAATTAGTTTTAGATTTTGGAGAAAATTTAATTGATATTAAACTTATTGAATTTGATTTTAGAGGAAATGATCCCGACTGCTTAGGGAAAGAAAATCATCATCGTCACTTTGATATTTTAAGTAAAGAAGTAAATGCTTCTAAGTGGATCTGGATGACTGCAGACGATTGCAGAGTTTTAACTGATAAATGGGATGATGTTTTACGTTCCCACGCTCCCAGTACAAAAGGTTATATAAGTCAAGGAATGTTCAATAACATTCCTGGATACTGGGCTTATGGAATGAGAAATGACTTAGAAACTTATATTGCGATAACACCGATACTAACAGCTGATCTTTTTAAGATTTTTAGCGATATTTGGTTGACACCGCTTGATTGTTGGTTCTGGGCATTAAAAGATAGGATAAAAATTTTGCATACTATGGACAAAATATTGGATGTTGAGCACCGCTCATGGGGTGCAAAAAAAGGTGAACCTGGATGTTCGACAAATTTGCGAAGATTTATGAAAGACAAAGAATGGAATGAATCTCTTGATTTAGCAGTTAAAAGGTTTAATGAACTTAAAGTAGAGTAAAATGATAAAGTACTTAGATTTAACAGAAATGAACAAACCTTACATAGATGACTTTTTTCTAGATTTAAAAGATATTTTTAAAAATAGCGATTTTATTAATGGGAGTTTTGTAGAAAAATTTGAAGAAAAATTTGCATACGAAAATAATTCAAAATATGCGATTGGCGTTTCTTCAGGAACAGATGCGCTAGCTGTTATTTTAAGTGCGCTTCAACTGAAACCTTCTGATGGTGTGATTTACTACCCTTCAAATACTTTTATTGGTAGCATCTTAGGCGGCTTGCAAATGGGGTTTAAGTTTAAACCTTATGATGTATCATTAGAGACAATGAATTCAGAATTAGAAAATTTTAATTTTGGAGAAGACGCATCTGCTGTTATAGGGGTTCATCTGTATGGCTATGGCTTAAAATCAATAAAGAAAATGTCAAAAATATGTAAAGATCGGGGGATACCGTTAATAGAGGACTGCTCACAAGCTCATTTTCAGACAGTGAAAAAAACATGTGTAGGTAATTTTGGCACAGTGTCGTTTTTCTCTCTATACCCAGGAAAGAATTTAGGTGGGATAGGAGATGGCGGAATAATTTGTACTAATCAAAAACAATTGGCAGAAAAAATTTTGGCAATTAGAAACTATGGTTCTACAAAAAAATACTTTTATGACTATAAAGGCTTTAATCACAGGCTTGATACAATTCAAGCAGCTTTTCTTTTAAGAAAAATAGGCGGAAAAGATAAAGAAATAATTCAAAGAAGAAAAATTTCAGAAATATATTTAAAAGATTTTAAAGATTTAGAAAATATTAAGTCTCTCAATATCAGTCCACAAGAATCAGTTTGGCACATATTCCCCCTTTTAGTCAAAGATAGAGACCATTTTGTAAAATATATGACAGCTAAGGACATTCAAACAAATGTTCATTATCCAAATTGTATACATGATATAGAAGTCTGGAAAGATCAAATTTGTAAGGGCGAGTCTAAAAATGGCACATTTATCTCTAGACATATTGTGAGCATACCCTGCCACAGTCAACTCACTGACTTAGAAGTGCAAAAAGTAAGCGCAGCTGTGGTAAATTACGATAAAATAATATACAATAAATAATGTTAAGAAAAAAAGTTACTGTTATTGATTCTTCTGTTGATAAAACTGTAACAATAGTTGATCCTGTCAATATTTACGGTGCGACAATTTCTAAAGATTGTTTCGTAGGTCCTTTTGTAGAAATACAAAAAAATGTATTTGTTGGTAGTGGTACGAGAATAAGCTCCCATACTTTTGTGTGTGAAGGTGTTGAAATCGGTGAAAAATGTTTTATAGCGCACGGTGTAATGTTCATAAACGACACGTTTGATAGCAAGGGTATTCAAAACTGGAACTTTAAAAAAACCGTAATTGGTAACAATGTTAGGATTGGTTCAAATGCAACTATATTACCAGTAAAAATAGGTAATAATGCTGTAATAGGAGCAGGCTCAGTTGTTACAAAAGATGTCCCAGATAATGTTGTAGTTGCAGGAAACCCAGCAAAAGAAGTGGTAAAAATATGAAGTTAGGTTTATTAGGAAACGGATACTGGGGTAAAATTTTAGAAAGAAATTTACCAAAGTTAGACGGAATATATGATCCACTGTATCATGAAGACAAAGATTTAAAAAAGACATTAATAGAGTGCGATCACATATTTATTGCTTCTCCTGCATCAACACATTTTAATTTAGTTAAACAGGCATTAAAAAATAATTGTCATGTTTTTTGTGAAAAGCCCTTGACATTAAATCTAGATCAAGCAAACAGTTTATTTGAGATTGCAGAAAAAAGTAAGTTAAAACTACACGTCGATTGGATTTTTACTCATCATCCTGTCATTCAAGAAATGATTGACTTACAAAAAAAATCTAATTTAGGCAGATTAAGAAGAGTATCTATGAATCGAATGAACCTTGGCCCTTTTAGAAATGATACTTCTGCCATGTGGGATTTAGCATCTCACGACATGTCAATAATAGTTTCACTAATAGAAGATGTAATATCGATTAAGACAAGTGAATTCTCAAGCCATAATTCTAATTATCCCGGGACCTGCAACCTTTTAGCAGAATGGTCCGGCGGATCAGCTGAAATTAATGTTTCCTGGGACTATCCTTCTAAGTGTAGATCACAAACATTTATTTATGATAATGCAATTATTTTTTGGGATGATTTTAGAGGTATTTTTAGAATAAATGGAAAAAATTTAGATCATGTCAGCGACATTGGAAAACCTTTAACAAGGTCAATAAATTTTTACTTAGAAAATGATTATAAAACTATAAATAAGAGATCGCTAATAACAAAAAGAGTGACATCTCTTTTGGAAAGGGGAGTTGACGCATGATTAAGGACTTTCACATAATTGCTTCAACATTTGTTACTAATACAAAGATAACAGGCTATTACCCTGTAACTAGAGCATCAATAGCTTCAATGTCTAATACTGATTATATTGACGAAGTGGTAGTCTGTGATGGTCAGTCTATAGATCAAACTTTACAATTGCACAGTGATATACCAAAAGTTAAGTTTATAACAGGGCCATATTGGCCTGTAGATTCTTGGACTGAACAAAACTTATTAGGCTTGGAAAATACACTATTGAGCTATGCAAATAATCACGAAAATAAGAATGTTATAAATATGATATTTTCTGCTGATACTGTATGGACAGAAAACTTTAGAGATGAACTGTACACTTATCTAGAAGAATTAATTGAATCTAAAAGAAAAAATTATATCCCTTTACCTTTTTGCAAGACTATAAATTATCAATTTAAAACAAGGCACTACGATTATTTACCAAGTTTTTTTGTAGTTTCTGCTCTTAAATTTACAGAGGATACTAGGTGGAATGAATTTCCTAGTGAATTATGTGTAGTAGGAACAAAAGAACCACAAAGAATGTCAAGGTTTTTCACACATGCCCCTCTATCTTACGATATGTTTATGTTTACAAGAGAAAATGTTAGAGACAAACTAAGCAGATACGTTTCAGGCATGAACCCAGACTACCTGTTAGATCCGGATGAATTTATAAAAAATCTTTGGCTAGACAAAGTTTTAGGCTTAAAGCCTGAAATATTAAGCCTAGAAGATCATCCTTTAGAAGCTAGAGAGATTTTTCTCAGCCAGTTAACAGAAGATCACTTTGGCTATAATTGTCTTGGTCATCTTGCAGTTGAATTACTCGACGACGGCATAGTTTCATGTACGATTATTTAATAGTAGGTTCTGGCTTGTTTGGGGCGACTTTTGCGCATCAAGCTTCAAAAATAGGAAAAAAGTGTCTTGTTGTTGATAAAAGAAAAAATATGGGCGGAAATATCAGGACAGAAAATATGGACGGTATTAATGTTCATCTTTATGGCCCACATATATTTCACACTAATAGTGAAAAAATTTGGAACTACGTTAACCAGTTTTGTAAGTTTAATAACTTTACCTATAGCCCAGTTGCTAATTACAAGGGAGAGATTTTTTCTTTACCTTTTAATATGTGGACTTTTAATCAATTATGGGGTGTGACCACGCCCCAGCTAGCAAAAGAAAAAATTTTAGAACAAACAGTTAGAATAAAAAACCCTAAAAATTTAGAAGAGTGGGCACTCTCTCAAGTCGGTAAAGACATATATGAAAAATTAATTTACGGTTATACGAAAAAGCATTGGATGAGAGAGCCAAAAGATTTACCTGCTTCAATTATAAAAAGACTACCACTTCGATTCACATTCAACTCAGACTATTATAATGATAAATATTCAGGGATACCAATAGGTGGTTATAATCAAATCATTGAGGGAATGCTTAGTGGAGTTGAATTAAAACTTGAGTGTGATTTTTTAGAAAATAAAAAAGACTTAGAAAAATTTGCTAAAAAAATTGTCTATACAGGAAAGATCGATGAGTTTTTTGATTATAGATTTGGAGAACTAGAATACAGGACAGTAAGCTTTGATCACCAACGTTATGACACCCCTAATTTTCAAGGTGTCGCTGGTGTTAACTATACGGATTTTGATACTCCTCACACTAGAATAATAGAACATAAACACTTTGAATTTAAAAAGGCTGATCACACAATTATAACAGTAGAAACACCAGAAAAGTGGTCAAAAGAAAAACAGCCGTACTACCCTGTTAACGATAGTAAGAATAATGAATTATATTATTCTTATAGAGATTTAGTCAAAGAAAATAATCGCTATATTTTTGGGGGTCGATTGGCTGAGTACAAGTACTACGACATGGACCAAGTGATTGGATCGTCAATGAGTAAATTTAAAAAGGAAAATAAGTGAAAAAATTAAATATTTTAATAGTTGATCATGGAAGTAGAAGCGGTCAAATAGGACTGCCCTACCACTATTCAAAATTAGGTCACAACGTTTACATGATGAAGCCATACCAAGGATCTTTTGATTGGGAGAAAATACCAACTTGGCCTAGAATGCTTATGAAGAGCACTAAAAAAAGTCAAAAAAGAAACTTTGAAGTCACTGATCTGCCAAAATTTGATAATTTTGATTATGGAGAAGACAGATTTTTAGTATCAGAAAACGATACGTTAAGATCAAAATTATATGAAGAAAATATTCACTGTAATTTAATTACGGAAGAAGATTTATTGAAAGGTAAGGTTAAAATTGATGCCGTTCATACTACTGATCATTGTGCACACCCGCCTGTTTTAAAAAGTCGCCTAGATTGGATTAAAAAACATGTTCCACATGCAAAGTGGATATCATCAAGTTTTGATCCGGGTTCTTTAAAACCTTTGGGGATTACTCCCCCTAATGTTTGTAGGTTTTTACCTGCAATTTATCGCCACCTTTATAGAGACGTTAATTCATGCAATTTTTATCGTCATAGATTTGAATTCGACCTTTTAGGTGTTGACTACAATGAAGATCGAGAAAGAAAAGACTTTGGATCATTTAACCATAATTTCGCAGTCAGAGATCCAAATTGTTACAAATGGTTTATGCAAGTCTCAGATGCTGTTAAAGAAGCTGAGGGTATAAATTTACAAAATTATGGTGCTAATGTCAGGGCTCAAGGTGCAGATTTAAAATATGACAGTGAATCTGGTGTAACAGGCAAATTAAAAACTTTGAGTCCTAGAGCAGCAGCAGAAAAGTACACAACTTTAAGAGCAGTTGTCCACTTTAAATTTGATGACTGGGCAGGTGGTGTTCCAGCTTATAGTAGATTCTCTAGAACTCCGATGGTGATATTTAGCCAATGGATTAAAAACACATCAGCACAAGATGTTTGGATTCCAGGTTTTAACTGCATTGCTGTGAACAATCTAGACGAAGCAGTAAATGCTATCATTGAATTAAATAAAAATGATGAACTTGTTAAAATTCTAAGCGAAGGTGTTAAAGAAACCGATCAAAGACTTTTTCATCAAGGTTATTGGGATCAGTTTGACGCAATGCTTCAAAATTTAAAATAATTTTAGGATAATGCTATGAAAAAAATAGGAATAATAGGACAAGGTTTTGTTGGAACAGCAATTCGTGAAGGACTGAAATCAACTTTTAAAGTCGAAACATATGACAAATTCAAAGAAGAGGTATCAACTTGTACTAGTCTTGAAGAGGTGGCAGAAAAGTGTAAAATAGTTTTCTTCTGCCTGCCGACTCCAATGAGGGCAAACGGGTCTTGTGACATTAGGTTGTTGAAAAGTGAAATTGTAAGATTTAATAAAATTTGCAAGGATCGCAATTTCAAGGGAAGAATTGGAATAATAAAATCAACAGTCATACCAGGTACTACTGACAGTATTGATGCAATGTGCGGAGAGATTAGTGTAGTGTTTTCCCCAGAATTCTTGACTGAAGCTAATCATATAGAAGATTTTAAGAATCAAACAAGAATTATCGTAGGTGGCAAAAGCCCCGCCTCTTCACAAGTTAAAACCATGTTTCGAAAAGCATTTCCTCAAATCCCTATAGTTAAGACTAGTACAACTATAGCAGAAACGGTCAAGTATTTTATAAATTGTTTTTTAGCTACAAAAGTAACTTTTGCAAATGAAATGTATGAAATATGTCAAAGTTTAGATATTGATTATGACAAAGTAACAGAGTATGCTTTGTATGATACAAGAATCGGAAGATCTCACTTCTCAGTACCGGGACCTGATGGTGATCTTGGTTTTGGTGGTCACTGTTTCCCTAAAGATCTATCAGCAATGATAACACTAGCTAAGAATTTTAATTTAGAACCAATGCTCCTTGAGGCTGCTCAAGAAAAAAATAATCAAGTTAGAAGTGATAGAGACTGGGAAAAGATGAAAGGTCGTGCAGTTTCAGATGACTAAAGAAGATCGAATACAAGAAATTGCTTTCTTAAAAAATGAGCTTTCAAAAATTAAGAAGGAAAGTTTTAATGCTTTTGATAATTTTTGGCCTAATAATGATCACGAAAATGTAAAGAAACTCTGTAATTTTTTAATATATTTGACAGAGATCTCAGATGATATACAGGAAAAAACTATAAAAATAGTAAGACAATGTCACGATGATTATGAAAAATCAGCACCCTATATTTGTGACATGCTCCTTCGAGAATGGAACAGGACTGTCATGAGAGCTAATGATGATTTTGGAGATTTAATAAACGAACTCACAGAAAAACAATCAGGTTCATACAAGGATACGTTAGATAAATTAATATCAGTTGACATGAAAATTAATAAACTTTTTTTGTCGGAATATCTAGATGAAGAATGATTTTATAAACCAGTTTATTGGAGAAATAGAGTTACTAACACCTTATTTACCTCAAGATTTTTTTAAAAAATGTCTTAAGTATCAAAGTATTTTTCATATTAATATTCCGAAGACAGGTAGTACTTTTTTAAATCATCTATTGAAAACTAATTACTTGATAAAAAGTTATAGACCTCCTCATGGGACCTGTAGTAGGCTGAGGCTTTCTCCAGACCCTACAGACGGTATTTCGGGTAAACAACCAACTCTTTATCAAAACTTAGAAGGTTTTAAAGAATCACTTAAAATCTCTATAGTTAGAAACCCATACGACTGGTTGGTTAGCTTTTATTTTCACGAAGAGCTTAGAAAAAAGAAGAACGTTAACAAACTCCGCCCAAGCACTTCAGAAGTAGAATCTTTAGAAATAGCTAGAATTAAAGGCGTCGGCTCATTGAGAAAATTATACACTACATTTGAAGACTTTGTTTTTGCTTATTCTGATCCAGATGCTTATTGGCCTCAAGGATTAATAGGTTTTAAAAATTTCTTTCCTTTTCAAATGTTTGATGATGAAGGTGTATGTCAAGCTGACTATTGTTTGAGAAATGAAACATTGTCTTTGTCGATTTATAGTCTTTTTCTTGGCTTTGGTGTTGATTGCAGAGCTGCTCAAGATGTTTTGAGAGCAGATAAAAAAAACGTAAGTCTAACCAGAAAAAGAAAAGATTATAGGGAATACTATAACGACAAGATGGTTCTTGCGTTAGAAGATAAATTTAAAAATATAAATAAGCATATGGGTTATAGTTTCGAAAAACCTATTTTAAGTGACCAGTTTATTATATCACTGAAAAATTTGAACTATTCTCCAATTGATAATAGAATTATATAAGAGGATATATTATTATGAAGGTTATTGTAACAGGAGGGAAGGGTTTCATAGGCTCCAACATCACAGAACATTGTGTAAAGTTAGGTTGGGACACTACTGTTATCGACGATGAATCTGCTCCTGAAAATGAAACTTTCTATGAATTTAAAGGCGCAAATTACGTAAAAGATTCTATTTTAGAAAAGAGTACACATAAACTTTATAAAGACGTCGATTTTGTGTTCCATTGCGCTGCAAGATCTAGAATTCAACCTTCCATAGTAGGTGAATCAGACGAATGCTTTTTAGTAAATACTTTGGGCACACAATCAGTCTGCGAAGCATCAAAAAAGCACAACATAAAAAAAGTAATCTACTCAGCTAGTTCTTCTGTATACGGTAATAAAAACACACCACCATTTAGCACCAACATGACCGCTGACTGTTTAAATCCATATTCTCTGTCTAAGAAAATGGGTGAAGAAGTACTTGATTTATATTATAAGCTTTGGGGTTTACCGTTTGTTAATTTGAGATACTTTAACGTCTATGGTCCTAGAGAACCGCTCAAGGGTCAATACGCACCCGTAATTGGATTGTTTAAGCGGCAAGTTTTAGCGGGTCTACCTATGACAATCGTCGGAGACGGCGAACAAAGAAGAGACTTTACACACGTCAAAGATGTCGTGAGTGCTAACCTTAAAGCAGCGTTTTCAGATGTTAACTTTGGAACTTACAATGTTGGAACAGGAGTCAACTACTCTATTAATGAGCTAGCTAAGATGATAGGAGAAAACGTATCTTATATCGAACCCAGGCCCGCAGAAATTAGAGAGACACTCGCTGATATAACTACTACAATAAATGATATTGGCTGGACGCCTTCGATGTCTTTGCCGGACTATGTCTTGTCTTATTAGTGAAGGAATTTAAATGCTATTACCGACTGGAAAACCTCATGTTTCATTTTCTGAAATAAAGTGCTGGAAAGAGTGTTCATGGAGACACAAGCTTGTACATATTGACAAGATTGATATGTTTGAACCTTCGCCATATTTAGACTTTGGAACTGCAGTTCATGAAGGTTGCGAAACTTATCTTAAAGATAAAAAAATAGATAAAAATAAGCTTATCAAAGATATCAAAGATGCATGGGAAAAGCATGGTTTTGATGATCCTGGTTGGGTAGCTAACCAACCCGGGTGGTACAAATACGCACCTGTAGATGAATGGTGCCAATGGGCAGAAAATATGTGGGATGAAGTTCCAGGCTTTCTTGATGAAACTTTTCCTGGTTGGGAATGCTTTGAAGCTGAAGAGTTGCTTTATGAAAACATTGTTGATAAAGATGTGAACTTTAAAGGGTATATTGACGGTATTATTAAAGTACCTAAAAAAAAGGGTGAAGGCTATAATTATTGGATTATTGACTGGAAAACAGCACAGTCATATGGATGGCGAAGAGAGAAAAAACAAGACATACTTATGACAGCCCAGCTTATTTTATATAAGCACTTTTGGTCTAGAAAGCACTCTGTTCCACTTAAAGATGTTAGATGTGGTTTTGTCTTATTAAAGCGTGGGGGTAAACCAGGTAAGGTCTGTGAGCTGGTGACAGTATCTGTAGGACCTAAGTCTCTTGATAAAGCTTTAAAGATATTAAACAATATGATAGGATCAGTTAGTAAAAAGTTTTACTTAAAAAATAGAAATTCTTGCAAGTACTGCCCGTATGAAAAAACTAAATACTGTACTTGAGTAAATGAATGAAATTCTAATTTAACTTGAAAGTCAAAGCTTATAATAATTGAGGCAGGAGTAACAGTTTTTTATGAGCAGTAAAAAGAAAATAATCGCACTTTCAGATCATGCCCTGAGTACGTCAGGTGTCGGTACACAGTCGAGGCACTTGTTTAACGGGTTAATTAAAAAGGGTGAATGGACAATTAGACAGTTTGGTGCAGCTATGAAGCACGCTGATTATAGAACAATTGTCGTTCATGATGATCTTGTAATCAAGCCGATTGATGGCTTTGGCGATCGAGAAACTTTGAGAATAGCCTTAGCAACTGAAAGACCTGATGTATTATTTATTTTTACTGATCCAAGATTCTTTATTTGGCTTTTTGAAATGGAAGATGAAGTTCATCAAATATGCCCAATAGCTTGGTGGCATGTATGGGATAATTATCCATATCCATCATTTAATAGCACGCTTTACGAGTCAACAGACTTAATAAATTGCCATTCTCATTTAACATACGAAATGGTAAATGAACATTTCCCAGAAAAGACAAACTTTATACCACATGCAGTACCAAATGAAGTATTTTCAGAATTATCAGATACTGAAAAAATCAAATACAAAAAAACTGTTTTAGGTTACGATAGGGGCGATCATTTTGTAGGGATATGGGTAAATAGAAACGCAAAAAGAAAAAGATCTAACGATGTTTTGTGGTCATGGAAAATATTCTTAGATAATCTTGAAGAAAAACATGGACATAGAAAAGCAACGTTAATTTTACACGCTGATCCCAACGATCATGAAGGAGCTAACTTATTTGCCACTGCAGAGCACTTTAATTTGCAAGACAATATATTTTTCTCATCTGAGCGATTAGAGTTTGAAAAAATGAACATCTTGTATAATATTTCTGATTTTTGTTTAAACATAAGTTACGCTGAAGGATTTGGCCTACCAACACTGGAAGCGATGCAGTCAGGTTGCCCTATCATTGCAGTAAAAACAGGCGGTTTGACAAGGCAAGTTGTCGATCATAGGGACGGTAGTCACAATGGCGTGGCTTTAGACGTTGAATTAAAGACTCTAGTAGGTTCACAGTCTGTCCCTTACATTTACGAAGACTATGTCTCGTGTGATTCTATAGCTGAAGGGATGATGAAAATGTTCGAACTCGATGAAGAAGAGAAAAAGACATTAAGTAAAAAAGTAAAAGACTACGTAGCTTCAGAATTCAGCTATCAAAATACTGTAGATGAATGGCATAATACTTTGAACATGCTAATTGAAAACTGGAAAGAAGATTATAAGCGCTATGAATGTTTTGAAATTTAAATTAATTGAGAGTATGAAATATGAAAGTATTAGTTAGGGCACCTTTATTATCTTACAGTGGTTATGGAGTACACTCTAGACAAGTCTTTAAATGGCTTGAAACACACAAAGATTTTGATATAGACGTCCAAATATTGAGGTGGGGGTCAACTAGTTGGATGATAAACCCAGACATGGAAGATGGCCTTGTTGGAAGAATTATGGAGCGATCAGGTGAACCAAACCCAGATTTAAAATATGATCTAACTTTTCAAGTACAACTACCAGACGAGTGGGATTCCAGTTTAGGTAAAGTTAACATAGGTGTCTCTGCTGTTGTTGAAACTGATACATGTAACCCAGCTTGGCTTCAAAAAATGAACGAGATGTCTTGCGTTATAGTACCCTCTTTGCACATCAAGAAAACTATTGAAAATACCGGAAAAGTTTCTACACCTATTCATGTTGTCCCAGAATGGTATTTTGAGCAAATTGATCGCAACGAGAAAAAAGACATTAACTTAAATTTAAGCACTGACTTTAATTTTTTTATGAACGGTACAATCACATCGTCTGGGTCAGAAAGCGATAGGAAAAATACTTTTAACACAATTAAGTGGTTTTGTGAAGCTTTTGAAAATGACAAAGATGTTGGACTAATTATAAAGTCAACTATTACTGGGAGAGGGACTAGAATTGATAGACATATGACCAAGAAACTCTTGGAAGACTGTGTTAATTCATGTAGAAGGGGACCATACCCGAAAATATATTTTCTTCATGGAAATTTAACACCTGAAGAAGTTTCAGGCATTTACAAACGCCCAGATGTTAAATGTTATTTAAGTTTAACAAGGGGTGAGGGTTTTGGTTTGCCACACTTAGAAGCCTCAGCCTCTGGCTTACCTGTGATGGCCACGAACTGGTCATCGCATATAGAATTTTTAGGGTTAGGCAAGTTTTTAAGCATAGATTACAACTTATCAGAAGTCCCAAAGGAGAGAGTAGATAATAGAATTTTTCTTGAAGGAATGAAATGGGCCGAACCTAAGGAAGAAGACTTTAAGAAAAAAGTTGTGAAATTTAGAAATAAGAATCAAATACCTAATAATTGGGCTCAAGACTTAGCAATTAAAGTAAGAGAGCAATACTCTTCAACGGCAATTATGGAAAAGTACGATATTTTATTAGACAAGATTTTAGGTTCTTAAAATGTCAAGTCTTTCTATTTCAATCTTAGTAAATTGCGTTTTATCAATCATCCTATTGTTTTCTATTTTTTATAATTTTAAATTTGGTGTAATTATACTGTCAGTTCAAGACACTATTGAAAGCGCGCTTGATGAGATTGATGAAAGCTATAAGAGGATGTCTTTAATTTTAGAAAAGCCAATCTTTTTCGACTCAGTTGAAGTTAGACAGGTAATTGCTGAAATTTCTAAGACTAGAGACATGATTCTCAATGTTGCTAAGTCTTTAACCAACATTGAGAAAAAAAGTTAAAAGCACATATAAGGTTAAGATGAAATCAAAAGTCAAAAGAAGAAGAATTAAAAGAACAAAATCTACTAGTCCTAAAATGTATTTTGGAATTGATGAGCACAATTCAATTGTAGAATTTCAGGCTACAGAAGATTTAAAAACAAAAGAAAAAATTTATGTTGAGAGAATTTTACCAGCATTTGATAAACTTGCAGAAAATTTAATTTTTATTCATGGCTTCGCAAAACAACACCCATCATATGAAGATTTAAAAAACGATTGTGTAACTTTCTTATATGAAACTTTATACAAGTTTGATCCTTCAAGAGGAACTAAAGCATTCTCATATTTCAACGTAGTTGCTAAAAACTGGTTGATAATTCAAAGTAAAAAGAAAACTAAGATTAACAAACGCCAAGTAAGTTTAGAAGAAATCCTAAGCCTTTCAGAAGATGATATTAATTCAGTTCAGACTTATAATGTTGTACCTGCTCAAGATCAAAAAATAATTAAAGAACAAGCGATGGAAGATCTTTTCAAAATGATGGAAAAAATAAAAACTAGACTAAATGGAGAAAATGAAATAGCATGTATCAACGCTATAATAACTTTGTTTAGTAAAATAGATGAACTAGATTTATTAAATAAAAGAGCAATTTTTGTTTATCTGAGAGATCTTTCTAATTTAAATCCTAAAAAACTATCAGTTGCAATGTCTATCATAAGAAAGCATTATAAGGAACTCTCAAAATCAGGCGAATTTGATATATTCTTTTAAGGAGGTACAGTGGCAAAAGCTATAGAAGACATGCTTGACGATGTTAAAAAAAGAGAAAGTAAAATCGAAAAATTTAGTGATTTACTTGATTCTTTAGAGAGCACTGAAGATAAGAAAAAACTTTTGTGGAAAGAAGTGTATGAAAATGCACTTGTAGATAGAGAAAATGCTAACATACTTTTTACTGACTTGCTAGTAGAGTCTAGGGGTAACGCAGCTAATCACGCTATGTTTGGTCAAATTATGTCTAAATACTTAGAAAGAATGTGTAAATCAAACGACCAGATACTTAAACTTGCAGAACTTATTTCTAAAGAAGAAAAAGTTGCAATAGATCCAGATTCAATTTTTGATCAAATAGGGGGATAATTTGCCTGCAAAAGTTGAAGTATCGAGCGGAGGAAAAGCCGAATCAGTATTCTTAACTGTTGTGTGCGTAGATTTTATTTCAAATCCACTTTCACCAGAATTTGTTGCTAGAATACCTGAATATTCAAATAAAAATAGTCCACTTTTTGTTGAAAACTTTTCGCTTCTTCAAAGAATGCCAAGAAACAGTATGATCTGTAGGGTTGTGACAAAAGGAAAGTCAAAAATAAGCGGCAATAAAGTTATTTTTCCCTTTTTTCCTCCTCACTTTTCCCTTCCTGTGAAACCTGGTGAGCAGGTTTGGGCTCTTTTTGAAAAGCTAGGAGATCCAAACTCCCCAGGCTATTGGATGTGTAGAAAATCTTCTGATGTTGATACAGATGATATAAACTATACTCATCTTGATAGACAGAACCTGTACAGGAGTTTTAGAAAGAACCCAAGTGATAAAAGGCCGCCTGGTGCTCCAAGTGCTAAACAGAATTTTTTAGGTGGCGGTTCAGCTAATAGTACAGATAGACTTTTTGGCTTTCCTGCGGGCGGAGGTAGAAATTCTTCAAACAATACACTTAGTGATACAGCAGGTTTTGGAGACATATACGGTAGTGCTCTTTCAACAGCACAGTTTGTCGGTGAAGCAGTTCCTAGATATTCAAAAAGATGCGCTGACCTTACTATGCAGGGTTCAAACAATACTTTAATCTGTTTAGGAACTGACAGGTCTGGGCCGTTTAATGGCTCATCTGGGACAGGAGCAGGATCAATTGATATCGTTGTGGGTCGAGGAAGAACTGAATCAACAAGCCCTTCAACCGTATTAAATTCAAGAAAATTTTATGAAGTCAATAAAATCCCAGGTTTTTCAAAATCAGGACAGGCAAACATAAACGAAGGAGATCCTGATTATGAAAATGATAGCGCGCGCGTTCAATTATCAATGAGCACTGCTGGAGATAGCAGATTTAAAACAGGCATGTCAGATCTTATGATGGGGACTAGTTTAGTTTTAGGTTTTGTTGTTACTAATAAAACTGGACCTTTTGTAGGTATACGATCTAAGCACATTAGAGCTTCAACTTCTAGCGGAGGTGATATAAGGCTTTCAGCTCCAGGAAGTGCTGGAAATACAAGTTTAATTATGGAGGGCTCCACGGGTCAGTCTCAACTTTTTGGCGGTACAATGGCAGCAATTGGGACAAGTTCTAGCGCTGTGATTGCCGGACCGGGTGTTGTTGGAATTGTGGGGGCTCTTCAAATGGGGCCACCTCCTGGTTTTCCTACGCCCCCTGTTGTTCCTGATGGTACGCCTTCAGGCATTGTTGCAACTGATTCTAATCCTCTTAATATCGGCCCAGACTTACTAACTTTAGGTACTGACAACCCTTATGTTCGTTATGAGGAGTTAAATTCTATTCTGAGCGATGTTTTATCGGACTTAAGTTTATTAGGCGCAGCATTTGAGACATTGATGGGGACTGCTGCGCCAGTATTTAATATTACTGCGACAAGCTTACCAGATTATACAACTTTAAGAGAAAACATGGCTTCTACTAAGATATACGGTCAATAAACAGCATTTTGCTTACCCATTATTCTTATTTATAAAATATGTATAAGCAGGAAAGTATTTTATGACGACTAGAAGTTTCAAAAGTGTCGGTGTCCTTAAGACTGCAAAACAGTTCGGTCAACAAAGCCTAGCAGATCCTGTACCGATATCAATAGCAACGCCGTTACAACTCCCTAGCGGTAGAACCGATCTAGTTAAATGTCATTTCCACCTAGCTGATTCTGTCCACGACAATTTTAGAAATCTAATTCTGACAAACTCAGGTGAGCGTTTAGGAAGAGGAAACTTTGGAGCAGATCTAAGGTCTCTCACCACAGAATTGACTTCAAAAGAAGATTTTGAAACTCAGGCGATGACGGCTATTAGTTATCAAGTTGAAAAATATATGCCTTTTTTAGAACTAGAAACCTTCGAGTCAGATCTTGATCAAGATGGGACAATTTTAAAATTTGGAGAAACAGATCAGGTTCAAGGTATTGGGATTATTAACATTAAAATAAAATACAGCGTACCTAAGTTAGCCATAACTGATAAAGCAATGATCGTTAAAATTCACTGCATAGGATAAAAATGTCACAAGATATAAAAAAGAAGCTTAGAGAAGAAAAACATCGGACCTTTGTAAATAGGGATTTTGATAGTCTAAGGACAGAGTTGACTAGATATGCACGTTCCTATTTTGATGATAGCATATCTGATTTTACAGAAGCATCTGTTGGTGGGATGCTTGTTGAAATTGCTGCTTATGTCGGCGATGTTATGAACTATTATCTAGACCACCAGTTTGGCGAATTAGATTTGCAGACAGCAGTTGAAGATATAAACATTGAAAGGCTTATAAGATCATCCGGCGTCAAAATAATGGGTGCTAGTCCAGCAACAGTTTTAGTTGATTTTTTCCTTGAAGTAGAAGCTGAAACTGTCGGTATATTGACAAGGCCTAAATTGGGAATATTGCCAACGATCAAACAGGGGACTTTACTGTTAAGTGTAAATGGAATAATGTATGAATTAATAGAAGATGTTGATTTTGGAGCAATTGATTCCAGTGGAAACATAATCGCAGAATTCGTAGGCGTACCAGGATCAGAGTCTCTGACAACAGGGATGTTTACACTTTTTCACATGAAAGCATCAGGAAGGTGCACGTCAGGAAAAACAACCACGGAATCTTTTTCAATCCCCAATGATTTTGTACCGTTTAGAACACTAACTCTGTCTTCAGAAGATGTTAGTGAAATTATTTCAGTAAAAGACTCAGACGGTAATGAATTTTATGAAGTTGAAGCTTTAACTCAAGATACAGTTTATAAGAGAGTAGTCAACCTAGACCCAGATCGTGCCTACGTTCCTGAAAATTTAGAAGTAGTTTTAGCACCAAGACGATTTGTTTCAAGTTATGATAGAAATTCTGGACTAACTACAATTAGATTCGGTTCAGGAAGGGCAGTCTCTTTAGATGACGATGTAATTCCCGATCCAAGTGAGTTTGCTCTTCCACTGTTTGGAGATCGTAAGACTTTTAGTAGATTTTCAATTGATCCAAATTCAATGTTGACAACAAGGACACTAGGCGTAACTCCTGTAAATACGAACATAACAGTAAGATACCGTTACGGTGGAGGTTTATCTCATAATGCGCCTATCGGTGCGATTACTGTGGTAAGAACACTATTAGCTGATTTTCCAGCAGGGACTCCGGCTGCATCAATTGCATCAATAAGAGGTTCTGTAGAAGTTAACAACGGTTTTAGAGCAGTTGGTGGTGAAAACGCTCTAACTTTAAATGAATATCGAGCTGCAGCATTAAGAGCTAGAAATCAACAGTCTAGAATAGTCACAAAAGAAGATTTAATTTCAAGAGTTTACACAATGCCCTCTAAATTCGGCAGAGTCTTCAGAATCGGTGTGAGATCAAATCCACTAAATCCGCTAGCTTCATTAGTTACCGTTGTCAGTAGAGATAACGTTGGTCAGCTAAGGATTACACCAGATAATTTAAAAATAAATATTAAAAACTATTTAAACGAATTTAGAATAGTCACAGATGCTATCGATATAATTGATGCCCCGATCGTTAATGTAGGAATAAACTATCAGATAGTTGTTGACGGGATTTCAAACCAAACCTTAGTCATACAAAATATCAATTCAACGTTATCGGACTACATGAAAGTAGAGAATTTTCAGATTGATCAACCAATTCTAAAAACAGATATTGTGAATTTAATTGTAAACACACCGGGTGTTCTGTCTCTTGTTGGTTTAGCAATAATTAACAAAGTAGGGGTTGAAGACGGGATTAGAACTTACAGCGGCACTTCAGTTAATATAGCTGCATCGACAGTAAACGAGATAGTTTTTCCACCAAAAGGAGGGATATTTGAAGTCAAGTATCCTGACTTTGATATTGTTGGTACAACATTGTAAGGGTCAAGTAACATGTATAGAATTTTAAGTGCAAGTAGCGATACATACATTACTAATAAAATTATAAATAACAACTTTAGAGCTGAAGATGCAAACGTTGGTCAAGCAGGAACTCTAGATTTATTCAAATTATACGAAGAATCTTCATTCATGTCAGGTACAACTAGAATAACTGGGTCGGTTGTAGAGTTATCTAGAATTTTAGTAAAGTTTAATTTAGAACCTTTGCAAAAACTCACATCTTCAATTCTAGATTATTCACATAGTTCTTTTAAGTGCATTTTAAGAATGCATGATGTTTATGGAGGGCAGACTACGCCCTCAAATTTTAAAATAATAGGTTTTCCTCTTTCTCAATCGTTTGATGAGGGTGTCGGTAGAGATATTGTATCTTTTTCTGATGTAGATACAGCTAATTTTGTTACTGCTTCATCTGCGGGTGGCAGTAATACTTTGTGGTTTCTTTCCGGAGCAAACATGCAAGGGAACCTAGGATCTGATGACATCGATATAATATCAAGCGGAAACCTTTCTGACGGAGATGGCTTAAAAAATCTCTGGGTGTCCCAACTCTTTGAAAAAGGTGATGAGGATTTGTCGTTAGATGTGACAACAATAATCTCTGCTACTTTGGCAAATCAAATTCCTGACCACGGATTCAGACTCTCCTTTTCAGGCACACAAGAAACTGATAATAGAACTAGATTTGTTAAGAGGTTTGCTTCAAGACACGCAAACGATGCATACTTAAGACCTCAATTGATAGTTAAGTACGATGACACTATAATAGATCACCATCGATCTTTTTTCTTTAATACTACAGGATCTCTTTTCTTAAATAATTTTTTAAGAGGTAAACCAACGAATCTATTAACAGGGACAGATGGTAAACTTTTCGGGGTATCAGGTTCAAACTGCTTAGTGTTAAGAATTTCATCAGGAACTTTTTCAACATCCTTCACAGGATCTCAGCACTCTGTAGGGAGTAATTTCCTAACAGGTGTTTATTCAGCGTCATTCCTTCTAGATGAGTTTACAGTCACTAGCTCCTTGAGAGATGAGATAAAATATGCAAATTCTGCAACTTTTAGTACATTCTGGGAGTCCTTTGACGGAACTATAGGGTATTACACAGGATCATTTGTTGCCAACACAATTATGAGAACAGCATTTGACAATACAACACCAAGATTATTTATCAACATAACTAACTTAAGGCGCCAGTACAGGCGAAACGACAAGGTTAGATTAAGAGTCTTTGTTGAAAATATTGACAGAGAGATTGTTGCAAAAAAATTACCGCTTGAAGCAAAGAGTGAAATATTTACTGAAATGTTTTATAGAGTTAGAGACTATGATGCAAATAAAGTCATAATACCATTTGATACTGAAAACAATGCAACAAGACTATCAACTGATACTAACGGTATGTATTTTGACTTCTATATGGATTCTCTAGCTAAGGGTAGAACTTATGTCTTTGACTTCTTAATAAAAGATCAGGACACAGATCAAGTTTTTACTGATGTTGCAGCAAAATTTAGAGTTGAAACGTAATGTCAAAGAAAAGAAATGCAATAGACTTAAATCGTCCCCCACTATTCTCACCATCAGTCTCTAGAAGAATACAAGAAAGAAGAGGTGACATAAGATCAATCAGCTTGTCGTCTTTCCCAATATTCGAAGACACTAATATTGGAAGTACATCATCTTTCAGATATGATTCTCCTGGGACAGGTCTCAAGTCTACACAAGAGTTGCCCATTGATTTTTCTAAGTTTGAGAATCATACATTTTTTAATTCTGCAATTGCTAACGTTAATGTAGCTTTTGATCAAATAGTTAATCACTTTCCTTTTGATGGAACTAGAAAAGCTCTAGAGGTTTTTCAAGATAAGCTTACAGGCTATGAAAAACATGTACTAGATACATTTCCGAGACATCAAGGCTACTTAAATTTTTCTGGGACACAAGTAAGTGAAAATCCGGAAGGTGGGTACGCAGAAAAGCTAGGAACTTATATTGAAGTGAAAGACGCAGCTGGTCTTGCATACCCAAGCTTTTCTACAATAAAAGATGGTCAACCAGTCCTCAACCCAGGACTTAATTCACTAAGTCATGAATTTCACTTACATGTACCTACAGGTTCAGAAAACGATAATCAGATAATTTTGCAGAAAGTTTCAAGTTCATTCAATGATTCTGGGAAAGTTAGAAGAACGACAGGATTTACATTAGCTCTGAGTGCATCAGCTTCACCAAATTCTTGTAGTTTACTTTTTTGTGTAAGTTCAGGATCAGCACAATTAGCAGCTTCAGCTTCTATTGACAAGGGTGTTTTTAACCACATATGTACAACTTTTGACAGAACACCTGGTGTTAATAAGTTAAAAATATTCTTAGATAGTAAGTTGGTCTTCTCATCATCCGAAGCTTTTGAGATGGAAACATTAAATGCACCAGGATCTCTATTAATCGGGTCGGGCACGGCTATTAAAGTACCTAAATATTTCTTTCAAATTGATAAAGAAGGCTTTGGGACATCAAATGACTCTAGTAGATTTATACCTAAACAAACTTTTTCTGGCTCAATAGATGAATATAGATTTTTTCATGACACAAGAACAAAGAAAGAGCTTACCAGGTACGCCTATAAAAACTTATTTCAAACAGCCTCTCTAAAACTTTACTATAAATTTAATGAACCCACAGGATCTTACAGTGCAGAAACTGTCGTCTTAGATTCATCAGGGTTTTCACTACATAGCAATATACAAAATTACAATGAAATTCTAAGAATGTCAGCCAGTTTTGGAGCTTTGAAAAATCCTATATACGCAGAAAATCCTGGAACTTTACCAATACTTTTTCCAGATAATCATCTAGTTAAATCTTACAATAGAAAATTATTGGCAGAAGCACTTTTATACGATAATGACAATCCTAATTTAATAACAAAATTAGTACCAGTACATTATTTTCTTGAAGGACAGTCTGAAAAAGGTTTTAAAACTGAGCAAGGGCCAATTTTTGATCCTTACAAGGGTGACTCAATACCGGGATCGGGTGAGTTAGGCGCTAGTCAATTACTGACAGGTATACTCTTTACTTGGGGTAAGTTTTTTGATGAATCAAAAATGTTTGTTGATCATTTTTCAAATTTATTGTCTGCTGACTATGATGATGACTTAACGATTTCCAATAAACTTTTACCATTTTTAGCAAACTATTACGGTATTGAGTTACCAAATTTCTTTTCTTCTGTCCCGCCTCTTCAATATGTAGAGGGAGAAGACATTATGTCATCTGGAGAGCGATCTGTCTTAGGCTTAAAATATGTCCAATCTCAAATTTGGCGAAGAATTTTAATCAATATTAATGACATTCTTAGCTCTAAAGGAACCGTCCATTCAATAAAGTCAGTTTTTAGAGCAGCAGGTATTAATCCGGACACGCTTTTTAGATTTAGGGAGCACGGCGGCCCAAGAAGAAGGACTCTTTCTAGTATTACACAGAGAAAAGTAGAAACAGCTGCAATGTTAGATTTTTCAGGTTCCTTGGCACCGGGAATTGATCATGAAGATATCGACGGAAATGGCTTTAATAGTTTAACACCCCGGATTGTTTCGGATTTCTTGTCTGCTTCTAGAATTGAAGTTGGTTGGCCCTATCCACATAATAGTTCTACTATGGTTTTAAAACCATCAGACTCACTTTCCCCTCCACCAAAAAAAGGCGGAGCGGGATACTTCCATGGTATTTCTTCACGTAAGAGTGACGGTTTTCTCACATCAGGTTCTTATACGTTTGAAGCAAGATACCAATTTAGTAATTTGTCAGGTTCAAATAGACATTTCCTTACGCAAAGTTTAATGAGACTACACGCTACAGGAACAGATGCACCTACACACAAAACAGATGGTCAAGGTATGCCTCGTCAAGCTTTGGCTTTTAACCTAATAGCTCACTCAGCATCAAACGCTGCTACAGCTTCTTTAGAATTATTTGGAAGACCTGGATATAATTCAGGTGAAGCTTCTTCTCTTGATATATCACCTTTGCTAAATTTGCGGCTCGAAGGTGTTGATATTTTTGACGGTAATATTTGGACAATTTCTTGGGGCAGATTTAGAGGTGACGATCCCGACAACCCGACCCCTGACTTTGGTCCAAGCTATACAGGTGTTGGGATTAGAGATGGAGCAGGCACATATCCCTACACTTACGGGTCGTCTTCCTACTTCTTAAGAGCGGCAAGGCAGAATAGGGGAGAAATAAAACAATATTTTTCATCTTCTACTATGTTCAAAGCAGATAATGCAGATGGCTCAGTAAATAACTCAGACGGAGAAGTAAGCATAGAAACCCTCCGGTCAACAACTCGAAACGTCTCTGGGACTTTCATTGTTATTGGCTCACAAAGTATTAATGCCGGACCAGGAAACAATTCCTCATCTGGCAAGTATCTATTCTTGAATGATACTACAAATGTCCCTGTAAACAAAGCAAGAGAGACTAGATTTAGTGGAAAAGTGGGTTTCATAAAAATGTTTTCAAAAGGAACCTCAGAAACAGAGTTTTTTGAAAGAGCAAAGAATCATAAGTCTGTAGGTGTTACTAACCCATTAGTAAACTTTAACTTTGATTATATACCGACAGGTGCTTTTCAAAGACTTCGCATGAATGTACCTATTGATCAAGCGACAACTTCTTCAATTGACGGGACGCTCAGATTAACTGACTTCTCTCAAAATAACAAGCATTTTACTGCAGCCGGATTTGAACCATCAGGATCAATTATAAAACCAGTTGATATAAGCTACGGTATTCTTTCACCGTACTTTGACGAAGCAGTCACAGATAATAAAGTTAGAGTAAGAAGCTTAATAAGTGAGGAACTTAGAAAGATTCATGACGTCCCATTAAAGGCACCTTTACATTCTTTGCCTAGAGAAGACGACCCTCAAGATAATGAAAAATTCTCAATTGATTTTACAATTGTAGGCACTTTAAATGAAGATATAATAACGATGATGTCTGATTTGTCATTTTTTGATACAGCACTTGGGGATCCTAACAATCTTTATGGATTGTCGTACCCACACATAGATCAACTTAGAAAAATATATTTCAATAGGCTTACAGACAAAATAGACTTTAGGAAATTTTTCGATTTCTTTAGATGGATTGACACATCGTTTACAGACATAGTTGAACAGCTAATTCCTAGAAAGACTAAATTTTTAGGGATTAATTTTGTCATTGAGCCTCACATTTTAGAGAGAAGTAAATTTAGTTATACGTTCTATGAAAGTTATCTGACTGCACTAGACAAGACAAAATTTAAAGCATCAGGCCCAGACGCAATTGATCAAGATGTTTTTGATGCTACAGTCACCACAGTTTGAGATTTTTAAAAATGAGTTTTAAATTATTTATAGAAGATAAAGTAGAAAAAGGGTCAAAAGTCAAAGGTAGTGCCTCTAAGGCAGACGCACCCACACTCGGTGAAGTGGTTCGACCACCAAAACCAGAAAAAGCTAGAAAATACCCAATAGAGTTTTTCAGATTTAGACAGGGTACTAGTTTAACTGGTTGGCAAGAGAAAAATAGCTTAGTACCTTTACTAGGTGGCGGAAATCTTAAGATAAAGGACGGAAAACTTAATAATGATTTGGCAGTTTTAAACTTAGGTCAACCGAAAGTTTATTCAGACAATCCAATCTTTGATGACAGTATTGACATAATAAACAAACCAGAAGATTACTTGCAAGCACCACCAACAGCTTACTACCCAGTAGTTATGTCCAATCCTGCGTACAAGCACTCGGGCATAAATTTGATGGATGGAGTGATAGAAGTTTTCCCCATAAGGGAAGCATTGCCAAATAATATTGACAGCCCATATCAAATTAAAGATATAAAAGCTGGGATTACTGATGGCAACACATCAGAGTATGCAGGATCAGATATTATAACAGACTTTATTTCTAAAACTGGCGCATCACCAAGTCGATTTTTAGATTCTCAAGACATCATAATGGAGTCAAATAATTTTAAATTAGCTGATCAGGGTCTAAGTACGCTTCAAGGTTCACATTACCCACCATTCGATGAGACTTTAATTATTACAAGATCTTTAGGCGCTAATTTGACAAGCTCTTTTAGAAACTATGGAATTAATAGTCAATATAAAAAATCAGCTATTGCAGGATTTGAATATTTTAACAACGGAGAAGGAACTGACAGTATTGCTTTCGGCGGATTGAAAAAATTTAGCAATATTAACAATCTTAGTCTAAGAAATTTACCACCTAAATTAATTTTAAATAACTTATACAATAAAACAGGATCTATTCCAACTGTTAGGGCTGGGTGGAATCCAAATCGAATGGGAAATTATCATCCAGGTTTCTTTGATGATACTAAAACCCTTATGTTTATGTCTGAAACTGATGTACAGTATCCAGACATGGTCAACCCAGCATTTAATTTTGCTTTAAATCAACTTAGTAATAGTTCACCAATATCTGTGTCATCAGGAGGTATGAAGCCTGGCTTTGATGTAAAACAAAGGGACCCGATGATGGGGACATTCAGTCCTAATTTTATTCCTTTTGATGAATCTAAAATATATTTAGAAAATAGTAGTTTTTATAAATCAGGATCTTTAGGAAATTTAAGGAATCTAATACAGATTAATATTGACATAACGCCAAAAGAAGAAAAAATAATTACCAGGCTACCCGTACAAAGGACCCCACCAAACTCAGAGTTTTCAGTAAATACAAGTGACACAAGGTATGGAAAATCTGGCTTTGTTTACTTTAGTTTTAAAGATGCAGCATGGCAAGACATAGGACTTCAAGATCCAGTCACAGGGGAGCCAATACCTTATGACTACAGTGTTGAAACAGATAATACTGGGCTGATTATTTCAGGAACAGAATTGTTCCCAATGCAATTTTCTAACTCTCCTAGCAGGGCTCGACTTGCAGGAAAAGATTTAGATTTGTACAAGATGGGTTACAACTTAATAGGTAGGCCGACAAACATTAGTCAAGCGCCTTTTCATAACAAGTACTACGCAACTTCAAGTCAAGTTGCAAAAATGTCAAACTATCTAGCACAACCTTTTCTTATAGAGAAAATTGTAGTTGACATACCGGTTGTCGCAAGGAGAAAGCAAGGCCTGTACGATGACACGACACAATCTGATCATACACCAATGCTGGTAAACGGTGGTGCTAGAGATATAGACAACTATGTATTTTTTATATACCGTCAGACAAAGTCAGGACAACATATAAGTGACACTGCAGAGACTGTTTCCGGTAGTCAAAGATTCTTAATTTGCAGCGCTTCAATGTCTTTTGTCAATAGCCAAGTTTCTAGTGCAAGCTTAGATCTTCATTCACCTACTTTTTACCACGATTTTAATACTCCTGTAAGCGGGAGTGACCCTAATGCAATTAACGCTGAAAGCTCATTTACAGGAAGTTTAAAGTTAGAAATCGTGCCCGGTGTATGGTCTAGAGGCTTTTGGGGTGAATCTTCACTACCCAGTAACAGTGGACAAGATATTTTCAGAAGAGCGTCATTTTCCCCTTCAATCCAAAATGCCTGGTCAGGAGGAACAACACAGAAAGATTTTGGTGGCTTAAGTTATACAAAGTTGACTGATACGGTCCCGGGTGGGACTGATGCCCCAGCCAGCGTAGGGCTGACTAACGCATTGACAAACTTCAATCCAGAAGATAAAAATAGTATTTTTATGTCTATATCTGAAGGTACTCGACCGCTTAGGAATAGATACGGTACCTTGGGCAACTTCGGCAAAGGCTACCGTACCGATGGTTTTGACCCTATAGATAATCCAGCCGGTCTTTTGGCAGGTCAGGTCATGAGAGGATTTAGAGGCATACTAGTCGAATCTGGCAGGCATAAAAATCGACCCCGAGTACAACCGATAGCCCCGTCAAATTATTTATTACTACCCGGAGATGAGCTCATTTTCGGTATTGACGCTGGAATAGCTAATAATGTTGCAAAATCCACTAGTACATTTTCAGGAAGTTTTCTTTCAGATGGTGGAGATCCCACAGATGAAAATAGCTGTGCTTTTATGACAGGTTCATTTTTAAAAGTACTTAACAAAAAAGCCTCAGTAACAATTTTTGGAAGCGTGTTTTGGTCCGAAGGTCTTAGATCTGATCAACACAAACCTGTACCTGCGCGCAACAACAATGGAATAAACTCTAGTCTAAACCAAGACTTAAGTAGTCTTTCAATTAGCTATAATCAAATTGGGTCTAATCTAATAAGTTCACAGTTTGACATAGCACCTAATAATGAATTCTCTGGTTCATATGTCGAAGAAATAATTGAAGGTTCATTATTAACAGGTAACCGAGAAGTAGTTCAAACTTTCTCAAACGGCGATTTAAAAGATTCAGGTTCTTTAAAAAGAAACGTAAGACATGTTGATCAAGATGAGCGTTTTTATGATTCTATTATGCCAAGCATAAGAGATTATGCAGCTCGAGCAGGAGGGCAAGTAGGTAAAATAAATACATTTGCTTTTAATCCAGACGGGTTTTTGGAAGAAAGAAGCAGTAATAGAATGCCATTTCCATATGCCGATGATCCATTTAGAAATATTAGGGACACTGCAAAATTAGTAAGTTTTTCACAATCTGATTCTTCACAAATCGGTGCAGCTACATTATTAGAAGATCCACTAAAAATTAAAAGATTATTATTTTCAGAAGGTAACAAAATTGACTTATTAAATAACACAAAGTCTGAACATAGAATGCAGGGTGCACGAGCTTTTAGATACGGTATAAAAAATATTAATCGAGAACATTCATCTGCAGTCTTCAGGCGAGATCGATTCGGTCAGCACCGTGACCTTTTAGAACAAAGACTTTTTACAAAATATCAAATAGGAAGCGTCACTCAAGAAGCAGCAATCACAGCAGTTTTTAAAAATGCTCAAGGAGATGTTATTGACGGAAGTCTTACAAACGCGCTTAATACAAATCTAGAAATGACATCTTCAATCCCATATCGAGAAGGAGAACTGATTGTGACTAGTTCATTCAGCAACTTACAAATACTAGGAATAAATCAAGTTGTTGTCGACGGAGATAAATCAGAGCTTAGTAAACAACAAGAAAGCAAGTCTGACCAGAGGGGAAATAAAGGGTAAATAAATGGGACTAACATTAAGCGACATTTCTAAGCTCGAAGCTATAGCATTACTCTCTGATGATGGAAGAATAGAACTATTAGTCTTACCACACTCAACTCAAATTGGTTTGAAAGAAGTCCCTCAACCTCTTGTAGTGTCAGGTCCGACATATGCTGAAAGAACTTTAGAAGTAACAGAAAAAACAACGCTTAAAGGAGAACTTCAAGTTATTGGAGTTTTAAGTGCAGAGAGTGCAGCAACGTTCCTTTCAGATGTGACAGTTCAGGGCGGCATTTATTTAGATGAGATAAGCGAGCCTGGAACAATTGCTGACGGCACAGTTGTACTGTATGGTAAAGATGACGGTGGCGTAACTAAGCTATATTTTAAGAATGAGTCTGGAGAGACTGAGATAGGGTCAGGAGGAGGTGGAAGCACTAGTCCTGGTGGATCAAACACTCAAGTCCAATACAATGATGGCGGTTCTTTTGGTGGCGGAACAAAACTTTTGTATGATGAGTCTAACGGAAGACTTAAGATTGGTGATACTAATCCACCTCAAAATGTCTTAGACGTTTTTGGCAATGTTTCTGACTTTGTTGTTGTTATTGATAATGATCAAAGCTCCTCGGGCCACGGACTTAAGGTGACTAGCGATGGTTCTGGTTCTGGAACATATTTGCTTGATCTAGAGTCGGGCTCGACTACTCTATTTAGGTTTCGTGCTGACGGTCGACTTGGAATTGGTACAACAACACCAGGCCAGACACTAACTGTGGAGGGTGATATTGGTGTCGGAACAAA
>MDSZ01169725.1_pt1 | contig 39308 bp, 26 predicted proteins | sample 811201 | NCBI WGS metagenome assembly MDSZ01 (sample SAMN05326647, study PRJNA326480) | marine metagenome | isolation source: seawater | place: Indian Ocean: North | collected 2010
AATAGCGAAAAGCCTTCTTCATGGATTCTCACGGCCTGTCTCCTCCTAGGCATGGTCTCGGGGAATCTTATTGTCTTTTCTCAAGACGCTACTTCTCTTGATCAGGGCTTACGGGACCTCGCCGCAGACGAGCTGGATCCTTCTGCGCTTCAGTTCAAGGCACAGGCGCACTTTGCTGCTGGTGTGAGTTTCCTGGCTCAAGGCGAGAAGGACAAAGCCCTCGAGCAGTTCGAGAAGGCACTTCAAGTCGATCCGGAAAGTGCTTCACTGGCAACGCGCATTGCAGAAAACCTCATTTTGCTTCAGCAGTTCGAGAAGGCTCAATCTCTCTTACAGCGTGCCAGTGAGTCGGACGATGCCCCAGGAATGGCCTTTGAACTTCTGGGTGTGATCACATCATCACAGGGGGAGGATTCCCAAGCTCAACGCTTGTTTGAGGAAGCCTTGCGTCGCGATCCATCGAGGGTGTTTTCCCGCCAGAAAATCCTTGATCAGGCTCTAAAAGACCAGCGCGAAGACCTTGCTCTCGAACTGGTTCAAGAGGCGGTCAAGGTGACCTCATATGAGGTAGAGGACATGACGGCCCTTATCGGCCTCTATCTCAAATACGCTGTCCTGAGGCCTCAACAGCTCAAGTTGTTGGATCAGGCATTGGAGTCTTTGGTGGTGAAGGCCTCTGAAGTTGCCGAAGAGGAACCGGTTTTGGAAGTCGCCATAGCAGATGTCCTGATGCTGACCCAGCGTTTTGAAGAGGCTGAAAAACGGCTTTCCCGACTCAAGGATTTTGATCCCCCCCTTATATTGGCTCGGGAGAAGTTGATTGATTTATACGTGCGTTCCGGTGAAACCTCCAAAGCCTTAGTGGAGCTTGGTGAGCTTGCCGACATCAACCCTCAGAACCCCCGACCCTATCTCCTCATGGGATCCCTGGAAGCGGATGAGGGCAACTCTGAAAAAGCTGAAAGTCACTTCCGGAAGGCCATGAAAATTGGCCCTGCTTTTGAAGCCCCTTACTACGAACTCGCTGCCTTGAAACTCAATCAAGGCGATGCTCGCCAGGCGTTGGAAGTTTTGCAGGAGGCAAGAAACAATCTTCCCCAAACCTTCATGCTGGAATTCTATTCTGGTTTGGCCATGACCTCCTTGAGGCAATACGCCTCCGCCTTGAAATTTCTTCGCTCAGCTGAACAACTGGCAGAAGAAAAGGAACCGTCTCGGTTGACAGGCTTCTTCTATTTCCGCAAGGGATCGGTTCAGGAACGTCTGGGTCAACTTCAAGAGGCCGAAGACTCTTTTCTTAAATGCCTGCAGAAAGATCCCGAAGATGCGACCACACTGAATTATTTGGGTTACATGTGGGCAGAGCATGGTAAGAAACTGGATGACGCCTTTGAATGGATTCAAAAAGCACTCGATTTGGAGCCGGACAGCGAAGCAATCCTTGACAGCATGGGATGGGTGCTTTTCCAACAGGGAAAACCTGAGGAAGCCCTCCCTTATCTCGAAAAGGCGGAGTCGAAGCTCACCGAACCGGATCCGACCATATTGGACCATCTCGGGGATGTTTACCTGGCTTTGGATCGTCTGCCCAGCGCCAAGGAGTCCTTCCAAAAATCTCTTGAAATCGAATTCAGTGAGCAGGTTTTTGAAAAATGGAATCGGCTGTTGGACGGATCGGTTCAGTGAATTCCATCCTCTTCTGTTCTTTCTTTACCTTCCCTTTTTAATCAATGAAACACCGCCGCCACTACAACCTCAAAGAGGCCAGGGATCTGATTCCCCAACTCGAGGTATGGCTCAGCGATCTGTTGCTATTGTCGCAATCTCAGGTCCGTTATGGTTCCTGGCAGAAAGCCATGTTCGCCCAGGGCTATGATCTGGGAGGAATGGCGGCTAATACATCGATCAAGGAACTTCACCAATTGAAGTCCATCATAAATCGTCTTAAAGCAAACGATCTGGTTCTGGTGGACCTTCAAAAGGGGCGCGTTGACTTTCCTTCCCTTCTGGGGGGCAAGGAAGTTTACCTTTCATGGGAAAAGGGAGAAACCGACATCACCCATTGGCACGAGGTCAGCTCACATTACTGCTGAGAAATGGGGCTCCTCATGTCTCTTATTGCTTCCTTAGCTTGAATACCTTCAGGCGCGCAGGCATACGCATTCAGGTAGTTCTGTCTTGAAGGTGTGCTCCAGTGCCCCCTCAGTCGGTTCAAAGCAAATGCTCTGTTTTTTATTCTCCACAGCTGAACGCATTATGGCCAAACAACTCATAGTGATCCATTGGTTTTAGGAATTTTTACCATGATCCAAAGGCCACTGTCTGCTTTCTTTGTGCAGCTCATCCCAAGAAAGCGAACAGAAGCCCACGCTTGCCTCGATGTTTGTGTTTGAAGGATCGGTTAGCTCATTCTATCAAAACCTTGTCGATGGAACCGCATCTCATCTCGAACACAAGCACATTGATTTAGGAGGCAGGAAGCGAGAGGATCCTGCGCCTGTTCATTTGACCAAAATCACTAGATCCTGGAAGTCCCTCATGAACGCTGACTTCCTGTGGCTCTCATTAAAGATGAAATTCAGTTACATAGAAGACATACCGACTCCCTGTTACGTCGTCGACACCGGTCGTCTAGAGCAAAACGCGCGCACGATTCATCACGTTCAGGAGGAAACGGGAGCGAAGGTGATTCTGGCATTGAAGGGATTTGCCATGTTCAGTGTCTTTGGGGCGCTGAAAAAATATCTCTTTGGCACGACTGCCAGCTCGGTCCATGAAGCCCGCCTTGGCCGAGAAGAGTTTGGGGGCGAAGTTCATGCTTACGCGCCGGCCTACAGCGATGCAGACATCGAGGCACTCCTTCCCATGGTGGATCATATTACATTCAATTCCTTTTCTCAGTTGGAACGCTATCGTGAGCAGGTGAGGGTTTACCCAAAACCTCCCTCTGTTGGTTTGAGAATCAACCCGGAATATTCTGAGATCAAAACCCCCCTTTATGACCCCTGTCGCCCCAACTCCAGATTGGGAATGACCTGCGAGCAATGCAAGGGCCAGTCACTGATCGGAGTGGAAGGGCTTCATTTTCACACCATGTGTGAACAGAACGCGGATACGCTGGAGCGCACACTGGAGGTGGTCGAAGAAAAATTTGGATCCATGATCCCTCAAATGAAATGGATCAATTTTGGCGGCGGACATCATATTTCCAGATCCGACTATGATGTCGAGCGCCTCTGTCGAATCATCCAAGGCTTTTGCAAACGCCATCCTCAATGCCAGGTTTATCTGGAACCTGGGGAAGCCATTGCTCTCCATGCAGGGGTGCTGGTGGCCTCAGTGCTGGATGTTTTCGAGGCTTCCATGCCCATGGCCATTTTGGATGTATCGGCAACCGCTCACATGCCGGATGTATTGGAAATGCCCTATCGACCGCTCATCCGGGGCGGAGGGGAACCAGGAGCCAAGCCCTTCACTTACCGTCTAGGAGGCCTGACATGCCTTGCAGGAGATGAAATTGGTGATTATGCGTTTGATCAGCCCCTCAAAGTAGGGGATCGTTTGATTTTTGAGGATATGGCCCATTACACGATGGTGAAAAACACCGCATTCAACGGAGTGCCATTACCAAGTATTGCGATACATGATTCGGAGGCCGAGACCTATCAAATCGTGAGATCTTTTGACTACCACGATTATCGCAATCGACTTTCTTGAAAAGGGATCGGCAGAGTAGCCTTATGAGTAGAGTATTGATTATTGGAGCAGGAGGTGTCGGGCGCGTGGTGGCTCACAAATGTGCTGCTTTGAGGGAGGTTTTTACCGATATCTGTCTTGCCAGTCGTACCTTGAGTAAGGCGCAGCAGATCGCCTCTGAAGTAAAGGGTGAAATTGAAATTGCCCAGCTGGATGCCGATCGGGTCAGTGATACAGTGGCCTTGATCCGCTCATTCAATGCCGATTTGGTGATTCACGTGGCCTTGCCCTATCAGGATCTTGCCATCATGGATGCCTGCCTGGAGGCTGGAGTGGATTATCTGGATACCGCCAATTACGAACCCCCTGATCAGGCTCGTTTCGAATATCGATGGCAATGGGATTATCAGCAGCGATTTCAGTCGGCAGGTCTCATGGCCCTTTTGGGTTCAGGATTTGATCCCGGTGTGACCAATGTTTTTTGTGCCTATGCCCAGAAACATTTGTTTGATGAGATTCACGAAGTCGACATCCTGGACTGCAATGCCGGCGACCACGGCCATCCATTTGCGACCAACTTCAACCCCGAAATCAATATCCGGGAGGTCACGGCTCCGGGACGATACTGGGAGCAGGGGCAATGGAAACAGACCGAACCTCTCTCGGTAAGCCGAGAGTTTGACTTTCCCGAGGTGGGTCTTCGGCGTGCTTACTTGATGTATCATGAGGAACTGGAATCGTTGAGTTTGCATCTCAAAGGGCTCAAGCGCATCCGCTTTTGGATGACTTTTGGCGAGGCGTACCTCAATCACCTCAAGGTTTTGGAAAATGTCGGGATGACTGGGATTGAACCAGTCTCTTTTCAGGGACAGGAAATTATTCCCCTTCAATTTCTCAAGGTAATCCTTCCTGACCCGGCTTCTTTAGGGCCCCGGACTCAAGGGCAAACGTGTATTGGCTGCTTGATTCATGGGGTCAAGGAAGGCAAACCCAGACGCATCTTTCTCTACAATGTCTGTGATCATCAATCATGCTATCAAGAGGTCAAATCGCAGGCGGTCTCTTACACCACCGGTGTGCCTGCGATGATTGGGGCCAAGCAGATCCTGACCGGACAATGGCGTCAGCCGGGCGTTTTCAACATGGAACAGTGTGATCCTGATCCATTCATGAACGACCTGAATCATTTTGGACTTCCCTGGCAGATCAAGGAGTTTGGAGCAGATGAAGAGCTGTTATAGCATTAGAAGCGAAAGATGGCGCCTACCTTGAGGGTTGCCTCGGTTTGTCCAAGACGCAGTGAGAGGTCTTCAGCCATGTAATTTTGATTGACCACTGCGTAGAGTTTGGAACCCGGCCAGTATTCCCATATCAGCCGGCTGTTGTAGCCGACGGACTCGGAGAGGCTGTCGTATTGAACCAAATGAGCCCAGGTCAGGTTGGGGGTAAAATTCACCACTACGCGTCCAGCCCCGATGTGGGCGCCCGATGATTGTGGGCCTAAGGTGATCTGGTTGTAATCGTAGTCCATGCCGAGGCTCAATCGCTTCCAGGGGTAATAGTTGATTCCCGACCCGAGTCGCCAACGATTACCCGTGTAAAAGTCACCCATGGAGGCGGTGATGTCTCCCGACAGTTTTCGCCGTGTGGCAAATTCGGCCCCCAACCGGTATTGATTCCACCAGTATTCGCCTCTCGGGATATCGATGGTATCCAGTATGGTGAATGGTTCCCTGGGACCATCAAATTGACGATCCACGCTTAAATAAAGTTCATCTCCTGAATTGAATTCCAGCCAGAGCGGTGTGATGCGATGAAGCGCTGTTTCCAAGCGGTTCTGTAAGTCTGTGTAGTGCTCTGTGCTGTAGGCCATCCGGTATTGACGCAACCACTCGGGGCGTTCAGGTCGAGGGTTGATACTTGCGTAGGTGTAGTACCCCCGGGTTTGTTTGCGCTGAACGAACCCCAGAGCTGGGTCAAAATGTTCCGAAATTTCCACAAACTGGGCATGAGCTCGGAAAAAGTCATTGGGATAGGCTAGAGAAGCGCCATAAGCATGCCCCGCAGGGTTCTCCGAACCGTCGCTGTGCGAACCAAGGGCGAAGAGATTCGCTTCGAAAACTTGTCCGTTGCCCACGCCCGCAGTGCGGTAGCGGAAATCAGGGCCAAAGACCATGTTGTCTGTGGAGGCATTGGGGTTTCCTGCCGTGGAAATCATGCCGATGCTGGATTGCTCGAACACGTCGCGCGCCACGCGGCCGGCAAAAGTATTCTGCATTCCAAGCCCCTGATGGTCCTCCAAAACCGCATCGATGAATCCCATGCTCGTTTTACCGTGGCGTCCGGCAATTTTAGCTGCCAAAAGAATGGGTACACTGCGGCCCAATGTATCTCGCCCAATCCGGCGGCTGAAAAAAGGAAGCACAGGGCGGCTCAGTCCCCTGGTTCGACTGGAGGTCGTCAATCCTCCATATTCAAACACACCACTGTCCTCCAGGAAGAAGGCCCTACGCTCGGGGAAAAAGAGAGGGAATCTCGTGAAATTCAACTGACGCTGATCGACCTCCGCTTCAGCAAAATCGGTGTTGTAACTCAAGGTTGCACTTAAGTTGGGGGTGATACGGTAGCGGGCATCCGTGCCAAAGTCTGCACTGGCATTGGAGCTATTACCCTGATCCCTCCACCGTCCCAGTACGTAGGGCGATAACTCAATCCCAAGGCCTTGCCTGAGGCCCCGCAGGCCAACGATATCCCCTGCCTGGCTGACATGGTAGGTGTGGAGGTTGGGCTTGGCCCCGGTCCATCGGCCTCGTTCCACTTTTCGGGAGATGGATCGACTGATGTTGAATCCCCAGGTGGTTTCCTTGGGGTCAAAGCTGAGCGATTTGAAGGGGATGGCCAGTTCGGCTTTCCATCCCTCCGAATCGATGGATGCACCTGCTTGCCAGACCCCATCCCAATTAGAGTTCAGGAAAATGTTATTGCTGACAATTTGGTCGTAACGTGCACCGTTCGGGTTGACGACAAAAATATATCCATTGCGCTGGTCGTGGAAGGTATCCAAGGCCATGTAGAGATAGTCGTCGCTGTAGATGGATCGGTTGTCGCGCTGCATGACCCGTGCATTGATGGCCCCTGGATCCGAATCATAGCACCATACGCCAATGTAGAGGTAATCCTTGTCGTAAAGAATACGGAAAAGGGTTTTTTCGGACATGGCTTCGCTGGTTGCAGGATCGTATTGCCACAAAGGTCCTGCTGCAGGTGCCTGCAGCCAGACAGACTCGTCCAGTTGCCCATCAATGGTGGGTCCTGTCTCGACTTGAATGGCACGGATGGAGGGCTTTCCTGCGGGTTCTCTCAAAGGCGGGGAGGTATCGACGGTAGCTGCCAGCAAGCCTTGCTGGCTCATGAACCATCCGAGCCAGATGCCGAGCATTGGAACCCTCTGGAGTGACCTCCAGAAACTTGGGTTATTTTTCTCTTTTGGGATGGAACTCATGGGCCTCAACTAATGCCCCAAAGGGTCTCGTTGGCGGGAACACAGATTGGGAACAGGCGCAACTAAACACAACAGACTGGGGGTAGGCAAGGATCGATCCTGAATCGGTAAAAATACGGACTATTTTATTGCGCCATGAGGTTCTTGGGTTACATTTTCCCCGGCTTGTCCGGTGGTGTAATGGTAGCACAAGGCCCTTTGGAGGCTTTGGTCAAGGTTCGAATCCTTGCCGGACAGCCAACTTCCTTTCCCGCTCCAGCCGTCCCAAAGGAGTTTTCCAACGTCCATCTCCCAGTCATTTGTCGATTGGTTTTTTGTTGCGCCTTCTGAATGGAAGCGTTCCTATCCCCCTTGGATGACACCCGCTCTTTTGGCGACTTTCCTTTTTTGTCTTTCAGCTGTCACGGCGACTCGCGCCACGCAGCTCATGGGATCCATTGCCGCCAATTTCTGGCGCTTGCTGATCGCGACCCTCTTGCTTGCCTGTTGGGCGCACGGTTCAGGACAGGGGTGGCAGGGCGCTGGATTCTCGATGCTTTTCTGGAGTGGCGTGATTGGCTTCGGGCTGGGGGATCTGGCACTCTACATGGCTTTACCCCGCATTGGATCCCGTCTGACGCTTCTGATTGTTCATTGCGTTGCGGCACCTTTTGCGGCGGTGGTCGAATGGTATTGGTTGCAAACAGGTCTCTCCACCACTCAGGCAGGTTGCATTGTCTTGATTCTTGCTGGAGTTGCACTCGCCCTGTTGCCCACTCGGCGAAAGGGAAACGAATCGACTCTACTGAGCACTGCCGGTATCCTCTATGGTCTGGTGGGAGCCCTGGGACAGGGGATGGGGGCGGTGATGAGCCGCGTGGCTTATGATATCAATGCGAAAGAAGCCTTTGTGCTGGATGGCCTGGGTGCAGCCTATCAGCGTATTCTGGGCGGATTGATGGTGGCCGCGGTGGCCTTATGGTATAGCAAATGGAAGAGCCCTTTCTCGGAGGCACCTCTACAGGAAACGACGAACACGCCTAACCATGCACCTGCCAAAGGCAAAGCATGGCCCTTTGTTCTGGCCACGGCTCTGGCAGGCCCTTCTCTTGGAGTAGGATGTTATCAATGGGCCTTGAAGACGACTCCCAGCGGATTGGTCCTACCCATTGTGGCAACCACCCCATTGATGGTCATTCCGCTTTCAGCTTGGATGGAAGGAGATCGCCCGCCCTTTCGTTCCATCATGGGGGGACTTTTGGCCGTTGTTGGAGTGATTTTGCTGGGCCGATTGTCGGGAACCTGATCGCAATGTGTCGCCTCTTCGAACTTATCGGCGGTCCTTGAGCGCTGGGAATGTCTCACGCCATTGATCCACCACGTGAGCCTCCACATGGGCCTGAAGGACTTGCTCCTTGTGATCGGCCAGGCAAAGGGTCTTTCCGAGCGGGTCAATGATGACGCTGGCACCATCGTAACTCAGGTAAGGATCGCTTCCTGTACGATTCACGCCAACGACGTAGGCAAGATTCTCAATGGCCCTGGCTTCCAGAAGGCGCGTCCAATGTGTTGTGCGCATGTTGGGCCAATTGGCGATGACAATGAATAAATGAGGAGGCTTTTCGCTTGCCATGGCCTGTCTGAAGATCTCCGGAAACCGCAAATCGTAGCATATGAAAATGCAGCATCGTAAACCACCGGGAAGCTCGAACTGAGTGATCTCACTGCCTGCTTGATAGTGCTGACTTTCCTTACCCATGGAGAAGGGGTGTAATTTGGCATAGCGGTGCAGGCGCTGACCGCCCGGATCGATCGTGAATGCTTCATTGGTGGGTCGGGTGTTCCCTTGGTCGATGGCCAGGCCCCCCACCACATGACATTGAGTTCGTTGGGCCAATTCACTCAGAAATGTGAAGCTAGGGCCATCTTCGGGCTCTTTGGTGACTGCCGTTTGCATGGAGAACCCGGTGGCAAACATTTCAGGCAGGACAATCAGACCCCCTGGCTGCGGTTTGAAGCGTTCACCCAGGGTATGAATGTTTTCATAATTGGCGACCTTGTCTTCCCAGGTGATGTCCGTTTGAAAGGCGTAAACATTCATGAGGCTTTTTGTAGTTCCGTCAATCCAGCGATGAGCCGATGGATGGCTTCATGCGCGGTGGATGTTTCCAGAGATCCGTAGGCGATGCGAAGATAACAACCTTTCTCCAGCCCAAAGGCACTTCCCGGAATGGCGGCCACGCGGTGTTTCTCGATGAGCCAGCGAACCACTTCCAGAGGGTGTTGGCGACACTCAAGTCGTATCAGTAAATAAAAAGCACCCTTGGCAGGGGTGATCTGCAACCAGGGGGCCAAGGGCGTTAAGGCACCGATCAAATGTCTTCTTACCCGATCCATGGTGGACAAGTGTTCACTACAATAGGAACGCCCAATTTGAAGGGCCTGGGTGGCTGCATACTGTGAGACCACCGGTGCGCAAATGAGGTTCGTATCCTGGATTTTCCGCATCGAGGGCATCAAATGAGGAGGCATCACCATGTAACCGATGCGCCAACTGGCAAATCCATAGGCCTTTGAGAGGGAATAAAGGGACAGAGTGTGGTCAGAGCTCAGCGGCAAAGATCCTGGTGAAAAATGGTTCGACCCGTCGTAGTGAAAATACTCATAAGCTTCATCTGAAATGTGGTAGATGTTTTTCTCACGACAGAATTGGTTGATATCGCTCAATAGGGATGCCGGATAGACGGCTCCGCTCGGATTGTTGGGTGAAACGGTGACGACTGCCCGTGTGCGATCGTGGGTCGCTTCTTTCACACGATCAAGGGTGGGCAACATGGCGTCATCGGGTTCGATGAACCTTGGAGAGATGCCCAGCATGCGCAAGGCCATTTCATGGTTGAAATAGTAAGGTTTTGGCAGGATGACCTCATCTCCCGGATTGGCAATGGCGAGGATGGCCTGCATGAAGGCCATATTGCTGCCAGCAGTCACCATGATTTGTCCGCCGGCATCCACCTTCATACCGTTTTCGTCGAATAACTTTTTCTGGATGGCTTCGAGCAATGCGTCGATTCCTTGGACGGACTGGTAACGATGGTTCAAAGGATCTTCCAAGAAGCTTTGAATAGAGGAGCTTATTGGCTTGGGCGGCGGGTAAAAAACCACCCCCTGGCCCAGAGAGAGCGTTCCCGGGGAAGCCTTTACCCAGTCTCCAACAATGGGAATGACAGGTGACTGGACCTGCTCAATACGTTCAGCGACCGATTTCTTGATCATGTCTCCTTTTTGGGTCCCTCATGGATCTTTTGGACTGGGTGAGGGATAGCTAGCTGCTTCAGCTCACTCAACCAATTCCTAAAAACCCCTGAGGTCAAGTCCATATCACGAGGCCATGGAGGGAGGCCTGTTGAGAATGTGAAATCTTTTGGCTCCTCATCCATCAGGCAGCCCCCTAAACTTGTGCCCAAAGAAATGACAGATAGCAATCCATATGACCTGATTGTGATCGGGGGTGGCCCCGGAGGCTATGTGGCTTCCATCCGGTGTGCTCAGCAAGGAATGCGGGTCGCCTGCATCGATCAATCACCGCTGCCGGGGGGGACCTGTTTGAGGGAGGGCTGCATTCCCAGCAAAGTGTTGTTGGAGTCCAGCGCCCATTTTGACCATGCCTCCCATCAGCTGGCACAGCATGGTGTCATGGTGGAGACTCCACGTCTGGATCTGACTCGCATGATGAAGCGTAAGGATCAAACCGTTCACATGTTGGGGAAGGGGGTTGAGAGCCTCTTTAAAAAGCACCAGATCACTTTCTTTCAGGGAATGGGAACAGTCCAGGCACCAGGACAGGTGAGGCTGACCTTGGTCAACGGTGACCTACAGGAGCTGAAAGCCGAGCGAATCTTGTTGGCCATGGGAAGCCAGTCTGTCGAGATTCCTCAAATTCCTCTCGATGGCCATCGCATGGTCACCAGTTCCGAGGCTTTATGCTGGCAAGAGCCCCCCGCTCACCTGCTGATTGTTGGCGGGGGCTACATTGGCCTGGAATTGGGCTCTGTGTGGCGACGTCTGGGCAGCCGCGTGACCGTGGTGGAATCACAGGAACGTATTTTGCCAGCCATGGATGAGGGCCTCGCCAAGGAGGCGCAAAGGCTCTTTGCCCGGCAGGGCATGGTTTTCATGTGTGGACAAAAGGTGTTGTCTGCCCAAACCCATGCCTCGGGTTGTATGCTTGCCATGGATGATGGCTCGCAACTGGAAGGTACGCATATCCTGACAGCCGTTGGTCGCATGCCACGGTCTGGAGGGGAGGATCTCAAACAGCATGGAATTCAACTGGACGAACGTGGATACATCCGAATCAACGAGCAGTTTGAAACTTCGGTGAAGGGGATCTATGCCTTGGGAGATCTTGTGCCGGGGCCCATGTTGGCTCACAAGGCCGAGGAAGAGGCGGTTGTTTTGGCCAAACAGTGGAACGGTCAGCCAGCCCGGATGGATTATGAGCGCATCCCTTCAGTGATCTATACCCATCCGGAAATTGCTTCCATAGGCTGGAGTGAAGAGCATCTGACCGCCTCGCAGGTGCCCTACAAAAAAGGAACCTTTCACTTCAGAGCCAATGGCAGGGCGCGTGCTGTGGGGCAAGTGGATGGGTGGGTCAAGACGTTGGCTGACCCGACGGATGGCAAGATTCTGGGGGTCCATATACTGGGCGAAGTCGCGGGTGAACTGATTCATGAAGCGGCCGTGGTAATGCGGTTCGGAGGTACTGTCCAGGACCTGGCCGAAGTGTGCCATGCACATCCGACCTTTTCAGAAGCACTTAAGGAATCGGCTCTTGCCGTGGATGAGCAAGCCATTCACGCCTGAAAAAACAAAAAGGGCGTCGATGGCATAAACCGGAAACCTGAAACTCGAACGAATGTCCCTGACCGCAGAGATGCTCATGGTATTTGGGCTGATGGCAGTGGTTTTCATGACCATGATCGTCGAGCGCTTGCGTTCAGATGTCATCGCGGGCTGTGCCATGGTCTTTCTCATGCTGGGTGGGATTCTCAGCCCCCAGGAGCTTTTTCAAGTCTTTGGCAATGAGGCCGTGGTCACGGTTGCATGCATGTTTGTGCTCAGTTCGGCTTTGGAGCGTACCGGGGTGATTGCGCGCATGGGTGCCTTGATCGATCCGTATGTCGGGCGTAATGATCTATCGGTAAGCCTCTTCCTTTTACCTTTGGTCGCTGTTCTTTCCGCCTTCATTAACAATACGCCTGTTGTTTTGGTTTTCATGCCCATGGTGATGGCCATTGCGGCGCGTCAGAACATCCGACCGTCCAAATTGTTGATCCCTCTTTCCTTTGCATCCATTTTTGGCGGCTGTTGCACCCTGATTGGTACTTCCACTAATATTTTGGTCAGCTCCACCGCGGAGCGCATGGGGGAGCGACCTTTTGAAATGTTCGACCTGACCCTGGTAGGCAGCATCCTTGCGGTGGTGGGCATGGTGTATCTCTGGACCTTCGGACGGAAGATCCTTCCCGAAAGGGAGACCCTTTCGACCATCCTTCAAACCACACAGAACAGACAGTTCTTCACCGAAGCGATCGTGGTTCCTGGGAGCTCTTTGATTGGACAACGGCTTTCCGACAGCCCGATAGCCTCGCTTCCCAAAGCCCGCATCATCGAAGTGATTCGCGGAGATGAGCTGATTGGCGTGGCTCTTAATGAGATTGTTTTCGAAGCTGGCGACCGTGTCCGCATGAGTACTGTTCTTTCATCCGTCATGGAGCTGAAGGACCTTTCAGGCCTCGAAATACAACAGCAAGACGGCTTGGATGGGCTGGAATGGGTAGGAACCCAAAAGGCAGCCCTTGTGGAGTGCGTGGTCAGTCCGCGCTCTTCGATGATGGGTAAGACAATTGCCCGGGTAGATCTTCGAAGGGCCTTTGGTGTGCTTGTCCTCGCCGTGCATCGCCACGGTGTCAATCTCAGGGAGAAGCTGCAATCCACCGTGCTGCAGTATGGCGATACCTTGCTTCTGGAGGGGACTGAAACGGCGATCAAGAGACTCAGGGAATCAAGGGATCTCATCGTGCTCGGAGAACAGCCTCACCTCCTGCCACTCAAACACAAACAGTGGCTGGCAGGTTTGTCCATTGTGTTCATGGTCGTGGCGTCGGTCTTCACCTCCATGCCCATCGGCGCGCTTGCACTCAGTGCTGCCATTTTTGTGATCTTGAGTGGGTGTCTGGACATGGATGAAGCTTACAAGGCCATCGATTGGCGGGTGATATTCCTGATTTGTGGCATGCTCGGCATAGGGTTGGCTCTGGAGAAAACTTCTGGAGTGGGGTGGCTGGCTGAAAACATGATTGCACTCTTCGGTTACTACCAATGCCCGGGGTTTGTCATTATCTCCGGTATCATTCTGCTGACATCGGTTCTGACGACCTTTTTATCCAACAATGCCGTGGCCGTGATCATGACTCCCATTGCCATTGAGGTGGCACAGTTTTTCGAAATGAATCCTGCTCCCTTTATGGTGGCAGTAGCCATGGGCGCCTCGGCTTGCTTTGCCTCGCCTGTGGGATATCAGACCAACGCCTTGGTTTATGGAGCCGGTGGCTATGTCTTTCGCGATTTTATCCGAGTGGGATTGCCCTTGAACCTTTTGATCTGGTTGACCGCATCCATTGCCATTCCATCGATTTGGGGGCTTTGGGGATGGCATCTCGAGTGGGAAACGCCTTGAAAGCGCCATGGGCGCTACCCTCCGGCAGTGATGCGGACAATTTCCAGCCGGTCGCCGTCCTGAACGAGTCTTTGAGCGAACATCGATGGGGCCATGGCCTGTTCATTGTGCTCTACCACAACCGACTTGGGAAGGAAGCCATGCTGTTCAAGGAATTGATCGAGAGAACAAGGCAGCAAAGAAGTCTCAATGAGATTGCCGTTGACCGTGACTTTTTGTTTTGGAGTCATTGAAGTGCAGGATGATTTCAGGACGGACTCAGGATGGATGCGTCCCAGTCCTTCCAGACAGGTTCGTAACCTCTTTTGAGAATCACATCCGCCATTTCCGATGGGCTGCGATCATCAGCGATGTCAAACTGTCCGGTAGCTTTTCTCTTTTCTTGGTGCGTTCCTTCAAAGGGCAGGTTTTCGTTTTGAATCCTGCCCCGCACCGTTTGATGCAGGTTGTCCTGACCTGCGCCTGTATAGCCTCCCGGTTCGGTATGGCTTCCTGCGCTCATGGTGGTAATACCAAGAGGAATGAGCCCGTCCCTGAGGGATGCCGGTTCCCTGGTAGAAAGGACCTGTCCGACATCGGGAAAACAAAGTCGGAAAGCCGCAATGCATTGGACCAAAGAGCGATCATCAAAGAGCGTGAGTGGTTCAAAGGAACCAGCGCAAGGTCTCAGGCGTGGAAAGGACAAGGTAACCTGGGCGGTCCAGCATCTGCGCAGCAGGTGTTCGACATGAGCGGCCAGTGCGATGGCCTCAGTGCGCCAATCAGCCAAACCAAAGAGTGCACCGATGCCAAGGCGGCGAAAGCCCGCATCGAAAGCTCTTTCGGGCGTATCCAGTCTCCAATCAAAATCTTTTTTAGGGCCCGCAGTGTGCATGGTGCGGTAGATCTCCCGGTCGTATGTTTCCTGGTAAACCACAAGGCCCTCGGCCCCGCTTCTGACAAGTGGGACATAATCTTCTTGCTCCATCGGCCCCACTTCCAGAGAAAGGGAGGGAATGAAGTGGGCTAGACTGCTAATGCAATCTTCCAGATAGCCATTGCTGACGAATTTGGGGTGCTCCCCGGCGACAAGTAAGATATGTCGGAACCCTTGCTCAGCCAGTGCTTTGGCTTCTTGTAGGACTTCCTCGGTCTTCAGGGTGACCCGAAGGATGGGGTTGTCTCTTGAAAAGCCACAATAGGAGCAATTATTGATGCATTCATTGGAAAGATAAAGCGGAGCAAAAAGCCGTATCACCTTTCCAAACCGTTGTTGGGTGATGGATTGTGAAAGCTGACAGAGTGCTTCAAGGTAATCTCCTGCGGCAGGGGAAATGAGGCGTTCAAAGCGAGCTAGCGGATGACTACTACCCTCAAGAGCCTCTTCGACCTGTTCTGGGGTGGTGGATAGGCATTGTTCATACCTTTCCTTCCAGGGCACTTGATGAAATACCGATGCAAAACTCACTGGCAGACTATGGAACAGCTTGTGGACTCGAGCAAATGGATTGATGAAAAATCGCTTCTATCCCTTGTGGTGTTCGACGGCTTTTTTGAGAGAGCCGCAGATCGTTTTCAGGATTTGAATACGGGCAAATTTCTTGTTGTTGCCGGCCACCACTGTCCATGGAGCTGAGGGGCTGTCGGTGCGATGGATCATTTCGTTGATGGCTTCTTCGTAGGCTGGCCATTTTTCTCGATTGCGCCAGTCCTCATCTGTGATCTTGTGTCTTTTATAAGGTACTTCCAGACGTTTTTGAAACCGTTCCATTTGCTTTTCCGGACTAATGTGGATCCAGAACTTGCAGAGAACCGTGCCTTGGCTGAGCAGTTGTTTCTCAAAGGCATTGATTTCCTCGTAGGCCCGTTTCCATTCCTCTGGTTTGGCAAATTTCTCGACGCGTTCCACCAGAACCCGTCCATACCACGAGCGATCGAAGATGGTCACCCGTCCAGCTGCGGGCAGGGGTTTCCAGAAACGCCACAAATAGTGAAACTGATTTTCCTCATCTGTGGGAGCCCCTACACAGACAATCCGATACAGTCTGGCGTCGATGGCTCCGGTGACACGCTTGATGGCACTTCCTTTGCCAGCGGCATCCCAGCCTTCAAAAACCAGAACAGTGGGAATCGATCGATCGTAAGCTTCCCAGAAAAGCCGGTGGCAGCGTGCTTGCCATTCCAACAGGGAATTCTGATACGCCTTTCCTGAAAGGCGTTGGCTCAAATCCACCGTATCGAGTTGATTGTTGTGCTGGAGTTTTTTTGAGGGCTCTAGAGTTGGTTGAAGGATGCCCACCCGTCTGCCTTTGACCGTTCGTTCCATGCAGGCAAGAAGTGCCTTGCCCACACTGATATCCCGTTGAGATTTTTCGGATGCGTCCAAGACGGTCCATGGTGCCGCTGGGAAATGGGTGCACTTGAGAACATGCTGTGCCGCATCGGAATAGGTGTCATAAAGGTTGTGATGTTTCCAATCCTCCCGCGTGGCCCGCCAGTGGAGTTTTGGGTTTTCGGTCAGATCCTTCAGGCGTTTGCGCTGTTCAGATTTGCCGAGGTGAAGCCAAATTTTGAGATGAATGGTTCCATCCAATCGCAGCATTTCCTCAAAAGCCTGGATTTCCTTGCATTTGGACTGACTCCACTTGGATCGGCTTTCCTGCTGTGTGCAGGATGCGATGGCATTGGTGTACATCCCTCCGAACCAAATGCTCAGTCGTCCCCTTGGTGGAAGGGCGCGCCAATAACGCCACTGATAGGGTCGCTGTGAGACTTCGTTTTCCAGGTTCCAGAAGCTGTGGGTTTCCAGCCCTCTGGGGTCCAGCCATTCGTTGAGTAACTGAATGACTTCTCCTTTGCCGGCTCCATCCACTCCTGCGATGGTGACAATGATGGATCGAGGGGTTTTACCAAGATCGATCTGCGCCTTCAGCAGATCAGCTCGCAAGTCAATCACTTGCTGCTCGTAGGCTTTGGACCCTATCTTTTTGGGAGGGGTCACGGACCGAAACATATCCTCCTGCTGCCCAGTCGCACCTTTCATGATTTCATCAACTAGGAGGATCTTGATATCTCTGGAGTGATTTGCAAGCACTCCCTCCCGCTCTGGAAGAGTGCTGGGTCACGAGTCAGTAAATCAGATAGGGGGTGCGTGCTTGCCTGAAGGCGTTGACCCCATCGGACCATGACCGAACGATCTGCTTTACCGATCGGCCATTGAGCATGTCCTTACGAGTGGCATCCGTGCCGTTGACCTTGTCAAAGAGGCCCCATTTTTTCCCAGCTTTGGTCTGGATCTGCATCATGTCCCTGCCTTGGGCCAATCGAATGGCCTCGATGACGAAGAGATTGACGGGGGTCAATGGAGCCGAGGATGCATCGATGATGTCCACTTTCACTGCAGGGAGTGTCCGCCCCTTTTGGCTTCCTCTGCCAACAACACTCTTGATGGCAGAAAACCGAACCCCCGTGAGCTGATAATCATTCAGTCTTCGTGCCACTTTTTCGGCCTCCAGCCAACTTGCGCCAACGACTTCAAATGGGCGGGAGGTTCCAAATCCGAGATCCACGCCGCCGATTTCTCCGACCATCCCCATGGCGACCTGATAGAGGGGGGAGTGAGCGTGTGGAACCAGCGGCGAAGTAGGGCGCCACTTCAGTCCCGTGTCCTTCCAGACCATGGATCGCTTCCATCCCAGCATCGGGACGACATAAAGGAGACATGGATGCTCGATCATACCAGATCCATTGATCATTCTTGCTAATTCTCCACTGGTCATGCCGTAGACGTAAGGAATGGGCCATTGCCCAACCAGGGATTTGAAACGGGGATTGAAAAGAGGACCTTCGACACGCATGCCTCCGAGAGGGTTGGGGCGATCGAGGACCATGAAAGCCACCCCGGCTTCGCCACAGGCATCCATGGCCAAGCCCATGGAACTGATGAAGGTATAGGAGCGGGCCCCGGTGTCCTGGAGATCATAGACCAGTATGTCGATGTTCTCGAGCATGGCGGGTGTTGGCTTGCGGACCGGCCCAGGTCCATATAGGGAAAAGACAGGCAATCCAGTGTCTGAATCGGTGTAGTTTCTCACTTCGGTGCCCGCAGAAGCCTTGCCATCCAACCCATGCTCAGCACCAAACAGAGCCACCAGATTCACTTGGGGCGCCTGGTGCAGCAGCTTAATGGTTGTGCGACCTCTTGGATTGATGCCGCTTGGGTTGGTCAACAGCCCAACGCGCTTGCCCTTCAATGGCCCAAAACCCTGTTCGGCTAGTCGGTCGCTTCCCAGTTTGACCTGCGCCAAAACCCCATGAGGTAGGAAATTGACGCTCACCCAGAAAACCAACCATAGACCCATCCATCGCATAGATTTATTATAGGGCAAACCAACCGACTTCTCAAATTTTTGACAAAAAGGCGTGAGCCACAAGGTAAAGAAATGGACGCACCGAAGCCCTGACTTCTATTGCTTGAATTGCCTCAGGATTCAGCGACATATTTCTTTCATGTCACTGCTCCATCCAGAAAGTCCCTCGCGCTGCCTTCAACTAGCCCTATTGATGGGATTGAGTTTCTCGTTGCCTGGCGTGTCAGCCCAGGAGCAACCAGAGCCTCTCAGGGCGCTACTGATTGCTGGAGGTTGCTGTCACGACTACCCAGGGCAGCACAAAGTGCTTTCCGAGGGGATTCAGGCCCGATCACGGGTTCGAGTGGATGTCGTCTGGACGGACGATCGCTCCACCCAGCCGCCGCTGCCCCTCTACGCCAACGCTGGATGGGCCGAAGGCTATGATGTGATCATTCATGATGAATGTGCCGCTAACGAAAAAGACCCCAAGGTACTCGAGCGAATTCTGGCAGTCCATCAGACGATTCCTGCGGTTCATCTGCACTGTGCCATGCATAGCTTCCGCACCGGGAGCGATGACTGGTTCAAGCATTTGGGGCTCCAATCCACGGGTCATGGTCCGCAACAACCCATTGAAGTTCACTTTACCCAACCAGATCATCCCATCACTCAACCGCTTAAGGATTGGGTCACCATTCGAGAAGAACTTTACAATAACGTGAAACTTTTTGATGCCGAGCCATTGGCGACAGGTAAACAGATCCTGCGCCGCAATGGTGAGCAGCGAGTGGTGGAACATGTCGTGGCCTGGGTGAATCAGAAGCAGGGCGCGCCCAGTTTCAGTACGACCTTGGGGCATAACACCGAGACGGTCGCAGACCCTCGTTACCTCGATCTGGTTACCAGGGGTTTGTTGTGGGCTTGTGGCAAGCTGGAGGATGCTTATCTCCAGTCCTACGAAGGGCCATCCAAGGTCATCCTGGTTGAAAAAAGTGCTGCTCCGAAGGTCTCAGTAACCAAACCAGCAACACAAGCCCCGGAGAACGCAACTCTGGTTGAAATCATCGCCAGCAGTCGTCAGGATGGCCGATTTCCCTGGATGGCGGTGGATGGCAATCCTGAGACTCGATGGTGTGCCGATGGCGCATCGAAGCCACAATGGATTCAACTCAGTTTTGAGGAGTCTGTGACCCTTACGGGATTGGATGTTCAGTGGGAAACTCCCACCAATGTCTACGGTTATTACTTGGAATCATCCCAAGATGGAGAGGAGTGGGAACGTTTTTTGGATGCCAGCTCTCAAGGTAAAGCTGGTTCGACTCAAGCACGGTTTGATCCGCAGGTGCTGCAGCATCTCCGGTTGACGGGTACGCGCAGCTCAGGTGGGTGGATCAGCCTCTGGGAGCTGAAGGTGTTGGGTGAGGGGATTGAAACTCTTTACCCCAAGCTCAGTGATGCGGAGGAAACCCTCCGATCGGACGCATACGCCGAAGGTGGGAATACCCCGCCGAAGATGGAACCTCTGAGCCCTGAGGAGGAAGCGGCCATTCTCCAGGATGCCTCGGTCGCCGACGGATTTGAAATGACCCTTTTTGCATCCGCTCAAGCAGCCAATTATCCGGTCTACGTGGCAGCTTCGCCCAAGGGAGATCTCTACGTGTCCAGTGATGGAAACGGCTCCCTGGGCCGTCAACCCAAACGCGGGAGAGTCTTGCGCCTCAGGGACACCGATCAGGATGGCAGGGCCGACGAGGTCACCGAGTTCATCCCTGAGGTGGATTCACCGAGAGGGTTGATCTGGGATCATGATCGTCTTTATCTCCTTCATCCCCCTCACATGAGTGTGTTTTTTGACCAGGACGGTGACGGAATCGCGGAGGCCTCTCAAAGATTGATATCTGGGATTGCCTTTGACTTTGACCAACGCCCTCCTGATCACACGACGAACGGCCTGGAATTGGGCGTGGATGGATGGATCTACATTGCAGGAGGCGATTTTGGGTTCATGGATGCTGTGGGCGTAGATGGCAGGCGTCTTCAGCATCGAGGAGGAGGGGTGATTCGCGTGCGCCCTGATGGAACGGGGTTGGAACTCTTTGCAACGGGTACGCGCAACATTCTGGGAACGCCCACCAGTCCTCTGCTCGATCTCTTCGCTCGGGATAATACCAATGATGGTGGTGGTTGGGATATCCGATTGCATCACTTTTCCGGGCTTGAAGATCATGGATACCCCAGGCTTTACATGAATTTCGGAGACGAACATGTCCAGCCCCTTGCGGACTATGGTGGGGGCTCAGGTTGTGGTTCGGTCTACATTCACGAACCCGGCTTTCCAGCAAAATGGGCCAATGCTCCCTACACCTGTGACTGGGGGCGTGCAGCCACATTCCATCATCAGGTCCAAAGGGAAGGTGCTTCTTTTGTGGAAACCGCTGCTCCAACCCCTTTCATCAAGGTGACACGCCCGACGGATGCGGATGTGGATGGTATGAGTCGGATCTACCAGGCCAGTTGGAAAGGACCCGCGACCTTCAATTGGGCTGGCCCGAATCATGGTTACATCATTCGAGTTTCCCCGTCTGGATACGAGCCTCAGCCGCTGGATGATTGGGAAACTTTGGGCGATGCGCAGCTGGTCGCAAAACTTGATACACCGAGCCAAGTGCGCCTGTTGGCCGCTCAACGCTCCTTGCTTCGCCGGCCGCTTTCACCTGAATTGCTGCAAGCACTTCTCGAAATGATCCATGACAAAGGCGTGGATCTCAGAGTCCGAGTTGGAGCGCTTTATGCACTGACCCAGCGGGGCGTGCATGGAACGGTGTCATGGGGCTTATTGAATCAGTTGAAACCACTGATCTCCGTCCCGGAGCTGGCACCTTTTGTTGTTCGGGCACTGGGAGACATGGGCATCGATCAAGTGACTCACAAGGGGGTTGGCCCTGTTCAGGCGCAATGGTTTGAAGCCCCTCTTCGCAGCGAAGACCCCCGCACTCGGCTGGAAGCCATCATTGGCGCTGCGCGCCAGGGTAAGAAGGAGATCGCACCGGTGATTGCCGAGAGCTTGGGCCACGTGGATCCGGTGATTGCTCACACTGCCTTCCGTGCTCTGGCCCTGTTGGGAGCCAGTGAGCCCTGTTTTTCTATTTTGGATCATCGTGGCGCGGCTCCGGAGCAGAAGAAAGGTGCTTCCTTTGCCTTGATGAGGATGCATCAATCCGATGTGGTGGAAGGGTTGCTGCAAAGGTTGAGCCAGTCCCAGGAAAACCTTGAACAGACTTATTTGCTTGCCGCGCTGTGTCGCCTGGTGCACCGAGAGGCTCCTTGGAATGGGGATAGTTGGGGGACACGACCTGACACCCGCGGCCCCTATTATCAACTCGAGACCTGGGGAGCGAGTGAACGCATTCTCGCGGCATTGCAGAGGTTTCTGCAACACGCATCGGGAGATCAAGCCGCTTGGTTGGTGGCAGAAATGAATCGTAACCGGATTCAATCCGACGCTGCCTTGGACAAGATTCTGGATTTGGCACTGGCCGGCGAAGCGGCTGTGGGGCAGGTCGTCTCCCAGCTCTCGGGATTGGAGGACATTCCTGCCAAAGCCATCCCTCTCTTGATTCAGGTGGCAGAGGCCTCGGAATCGACCGCCATGGAATCGGCCCAGGCGGTGGAAACCCTGATGAAAGTACCGAGCGCCCAGGTGCTGCCAGCAGCGTTGCAAGCCTTGACGCGTCTGGAGACTGAGAGCGGAGCTCGCAAAGCTCAGGAAATGGCACGTCGTTCCTTTCTCACGGCCAAACAATTGGAGTCCTGGTATGAATCTCTCGAATCCTGGGCAGCCAAGGAGCCAGCCTCACCTTCCAGTTCATGGGCCCAGGCTGGCCTTTTGGCCTTGGCTGACCGTAAGGATCTCAGCCCAGAAACAAGTCAAAGCGTCAAAAATCTCATCGATGTGGCATGGCAGGACCCAGTGCGGCGGGTGGTGATGATGCGGATGGCGGCTTCGCAGCGTAATCACGTCCTCGATGCTCGGATCCGGGCTGCGCTGCAGGATCCCAATGAGGAGGTTTCTCGGCAGGCAAGGCAATCGGCTCGCCGATTGCGCATTGAGGCACTCGAAGAGGACACCTCACCTCGGGTGGATGGATTGTCCGTCAAGGAGACCCTCCAGCAGGTGGTCCGTACGCAGGGTGATGTGACCCTGGGAGAAGCAGTTTTTCTGCGGGCTTCATGTCAGATGTGCCACACAGTCAGCCAGGAGCAAGACCCAAAAGGGCCCTATCTTGGTAATATTGCCAATACCTACCGGCGCGAGGATCTTGCCAAGGCCATCTTGATGCCAGGCGATACCATTGCACAGGGATTCGCCACGCATGTGATTGAATTGGACGATGGAGAAGAGGTGACGGGCTTTGTGGTGCAGGAATCCGGGGATCAAGTGATTTTGCGCGATGTGCTCTCTCGAGCTCACACCCTTGATAAGGAAAAAATTCTTTCACGCAAGGTCCTGGAGACATCGATGATGCCCGAAGGTTTGATGGCTTCGTTTTCGATTCGGGAGATGGCCAGCCTGTTGGATTACCTCGAACAACTTGCCCCTTAACCCAACAGGGGTCTCCAAACGATGGGTGGACAAAGAGGGGTGGGGCTTCCTGAAACAACGTGTTTCTTCGAAATCCCAAAAGCCGCGCCTTTGGAGACTCAATTTGACAAGGCCTGGAGGATGGGCGATAAACGGCCTCCATTTTGTCTATGAATAACAATCCTCATGTGGCCATCGTGGGTGCCTCAGGTGCCGTGGGCGTTGAAATGATCCGAACCCTTGAGCGTCGGAATTTTCCCGTAGGGTCCTTGCGTTTGCTTGCTTCCAAGCGCTCAGCTGGCAAGTCGCTGAATTTCCGTGAGGAGACCTTAACGATCGAGGAATTGACCCTTTCGTCCTTTGAGGGTGTGGATATTGCCCTCTTTAGTGCAGGGGGAGGAATCTCCAAGGAATGGGGGCCTGAGGCTGTAAAGGCCGGGGCCGTGGTGGTCGATAACTCCAGTGCCTTTCGCCTGGATGCATCGGTTCCACTGGTGGTTCCAGAAATCAATGCTCAGGATGCTCTATCCCACCAGGGCATCATTGCCAATCCCAATTGCACGACAGCGATTACCTTGATGGCCCTTTATCCGTTGCATCAGGCCTTTGGTGTTGAAAGAGTCTTTGCTTCCACCTATCAGGCTGTTTCAGGTACGGGAGCTCAGGCGATCGTGGAGTTGGAAAATCAGGTTCGTCAGTTGAGTCAAGGAGAGGATGTGAGCCCCGAAGTGTATCCGCATCAGATTGCCTTCAATGTCCTGCCTCATGTCGATTCTTTTCTGGCAGAGGGTTACACCAGGGAAGAAATGAAGCTGGAGAATGAGGGGCGTAAGATCATGCATCATCCTTCTTTCAGGGCCAGTGTGACCTGTGTTCGAGTGCCTGTCTACCGCGCTCATTCAATCGCCATCAGTGCTGAATTTCAGCAGCCGGTGGATCTGCAACGTGCTCAGGACATTCTTTCCCGGGCGCCTGGATTGGATGTCGTGGATGATCCGCAGCAAAATCAATATCCTCTGCCGTTGCGTGCCTCAGGTAAGGATCACTGCCAAGTGGGTCGCCTTCGAATGGATTGCGCATTGGACAATGGGCTTTGTTTTTGGGTGGCTGGGGATCAACTCCTCAAGGGGGCGGCACTCAATGCCGTTCAGATCGCTGAATTACTGGTCTGATAGGACAAAGGCACCCTAAGGTGCGAGATCCTCTTGTGGGTCAGGGTTTCTGGTTGCTTTCCTAAAATGTGCCATTTGGGCTGGGATGCGCACTTTGGTTCCGGAAGCCAACCGACAAAACTGTTGCTCATCGCCTAGCTTTGTGGCTAGTTCTATGAGACTTCGAACGTCTCCATGTCATGATGGTGTTTCCAACCAGAACCCTTCTTTTTTTGTGCCTTGCCATGCGCATGAGCCAAGGTACATGGATGGTCCTCTCGGCCCAGGAAGCGGGTTCAACCACCTTTCGCCCCGAGGACCTGGACTTTTTTGAAAAGCGTATTCGACCGCTCCTGTCGGAAACCTGCTTTGAGTGCCACAGCCATCCAGCGAAAAAACTCAAGGGGGGATTGTATCTGGACTCTCGAGAAGGCTTGTTGCAAGGGGGCGACAGTGGCCCGGCTGTCAACTTGCAGAATCCCAGTGCCAGTTTGCTCTTGGAAGCCATTCATTACGACAATGTGGACCTTCAGATGCCACCCGACTCCCGTCTCCAGGAGCGCGACATTGAGCATTTGGAGCGTTGGGTCCAAATGGGGCTGCCATGGACACCCCAAACCGGCAGCTTGGCAGTCGGTGAAGTCGGAGAATCCTTCAACTTGGAAAAGCGTCGTTCCGAACACTGGGCTTGGAAGCCGGTTCAGCCATCACAGCCACCGGAAGTTCAGGAGGCCCAATGGGTAAAGCAGCCGATAGATGCCTTCTTGAAGCATCGTCTCGAGGAGGAGGGGCTTCGGCCGGCATCGGCGGTCTCCTCAGCCGCTTGGTTGAGACGAGTGCATGTCGTCCTGACGGGTCTTCCTCCAACCCAGGCAGCGTTAGACGCGTTTCTGCAGGACAAGGGAATGGATGCCAAAAAGAAGGTCATCGAAGCGTTGTTGGGTTCCATTCACTATGGAGAGCATTGGGCGCGTCACTGGTTGGATTTGGTGCGCTATGCGGAGACCATGGGGCATGAATTTGACTACCCGATCCCCAACGCCTGGCGCTATCGGGATTACGTCATTCGCTCCATTCACCAAGACCTTCCATATGATCAATTCATCATGGAACATCTTGCCGGGGATCAACTTCCTCATCCAAGAATCGATCCATCCACGGGGTTGAATGAGTCCATCCTCGGAACGGGTTTTTACTGGTTGGGCCAGCAGGTCCATTCTCCGGTGGATATTCAGATGAACCAGCTGGATGTTCTGGATAACCAGATTGATGTCGTCGGCAAGACCTTTCAGGGATTGACGGTGAGTTGCGCGCGCTGTCACGACCACAAGTTTGATGCCATCAGTGCACGTGATTACTATGGTTTGTTTGGTATCATGAAGAGTTCGCGCTACCAGCAAACCACCTTGCTTCCAGAGGATCGGTTGGACTCTGATCTTGAGACTTGGGAACAATGGCAGGAAGAGGGTCAGCAGATTCTGAAAGCGGCTGGCTATCGGATTGCCTTGACCAATCGTCCTCAAGGGGCTGCGGAGGACCGCCTACTCGGAGATGCCGCGCTGAATGCTTTCGAAGGCTGGTTTCTGGATGATGAGGCGATGCGCCATGATCCCTTCGTACAACCAGGTGATCTGGTTCATCGGTCAGGAGACCATCCCCTCCAGCCCGCTTCGGCTCATGCAGTCGATTCTGCCAAGTGGTCTGTGAAGTTACAGGGATCGCTTAGATCCCCGACTTTCAAGATTGATCGGCGCTACGTTCATGCCCTTGCCTCGGGCAGAAAGTCACGGATCAATGTGGTGATCGACAATTTTAACCTTATCCGCGGTCCTATCTACGACGGTATCAAGAAAAATCTTGATCGTGATCAGGCCGCCTGGACCACGTTCGATCTGCAGATGTGGCAGGGTCACGAAGCCTATCTGGAGTTCAAGGATACGACCCAGGCTGATTTATCCAACGGAGGTGCGCATGGTCCCGAGGCTTGGTTTTCCGTGCAAACTGTTTTGGCATCCAATCAGGCAGCCCCGCCAGTGATCGAAAAGGAATCTTCCAATGCTGCGGAAGTACCCTTGCCTCAAGCTTGGTTGGCCTTGGCTCAGAAATACCGATCCCATTCAGAGTCCATTGAGATTTCTCCCGTGGGTTTGACGATGATCGAAGGCAGCGGCAGGGACAGCCCAGTTTACATTCGTGGGAATCCCCGCCGGCATGGCGAAGCTGCCAGCCGAACCTATTTGACCTCCCTCTCCGATTTGGCCGTTCCCCACGAAGGTTCTGGAAGATATGCCATGGCTCGTGCCATGATCGATCCGAACAATCCCTTGACCGCTCGGGTGTATGTCAATCGAGTCTGGCATCATATCTTTGGTAGGGGGTTGGTGAGGACTGTTGACGATTTCGGAGTGCTTGGTCAGCCTCCCACGCATCCGGAGTTATTGGACTGGCTGGCGCATTGGTTCGTGCACGAAGCTCGCTGGTCTACCAAAAAACTGATTCGAATGCTTGTTCTTTCCAGTGCTTTTGCGATGGATTCAGTCGCTTCCTCCCCCCAGACTGCCTCACAAGATCCGGAGAATGCCTTGTGGCATCGATCCTTGGTCCGCCGTCTGGAGGCCGAATCCATCAGGGATCATTTGTTGCTGGTTTCAGGTCAAATGGATCTTGAACCTTTTGGTGCTTCCGAAAAGATTCATCTCACGGCTTTCATGACCGGGCGCGGGCGCCCCGGGGCTAGTGGGCCTCTTGATGGATCCGGACGACGCAGCGTTTATGTCGAGGTGCGACGCAATTTCTTGTCTCCTTTTCTGGCGATCTTTGACGCGCCCATTCCCCACAGCACCTTTGGTCGACGTGCTCAGTCGAACGTTCCTGCGCAAGCCCTGGTTTTGATGAATGACCCATTCGTGATGCAACAAGCGCAGGCTTGGGCGCAAAAGGTTCGGGCTCCAACCCAGAGTTTTGCCGCGTGCTTGACGGGTATGTATGAACAGGCTTTTTGCCGATGGCCGTCTCAGACAGAAATTCGCGAAGCGCGTTCCTTTCTTTCTGATCAAGTGGCCTTCTATGAGCAAGAGGGTCAGGACTCCGAGTCTGCGGCACACAAGGCATGGAGTGATCTTTGCCATACACTCTTCAACATGAAGGAATTCATCTATCTCCGATAACGCTATGTATCCTTGCGGCCGCACCTATCCCAAGAGGCTCAATCGACGTCAGGCACTCGAACGGGTGGCACATGGTTTTGGTTCTCTTGCCTTCGCGAATCTGCTGCGTTCCGATCCACAAGGAGAGCCAGCTTCCATGAAGGGGCTTGCACATCCACTCCTTCCCAAACCATCGCATTATCCGCCACGTGCCAAGCAAGTGATCATGCTTTATATGGATGGTGGACCGGCCCAGATGGATACCTTTGATCCTAAACCCAGACTGAGTCGAGACCATGGCAAGCCCTTTGCCATGAAAATGGAGCCCACCCAATTCAACAACAATGGCAACACCTATGGATCTCCATGGTCTTTTCGGGAATACGGGCAGAGCGGCATGCCCGTGAGTGAGCTCTTCCCACACCTATCCGGCTGTGTCGATGACATGTGTTTTATCCGTTCCATGGTCTCGGAATTTTCTGAACACACCAATGCCAACTATTTTCTTCATACGGGTTTGGGGTTGAGCGGACGGCCCAGCGCAGGTGCCTGGGTGACTTACGGATTAGGAAGCCTGAACCAAAACCTGCCTGGATTTGTGGTGATCAATGGCGGGCTGACGCCCCCGGGTGGACTGGATAACTTTTCAAGCGGCTTTCTCCCTGCAGCTTATCAAGGGTCTCTTTTTCAGCCCAACGATCCTCCGGTCGCCAATATTCATCCCAAGGAAAGCTCGGTCTCTGCTCAAGCACGCAAGTTGAGTCTGCTTCAGCGATTGGATCAACAATCAGCTGTGGAGCTTGGGCATGATTCAGCGGTGGAATCGGCCATTGCTAATCAGGAATTGGCTTTCAGGATGCAATCCTCGGTTCCCGAGCTCATGGACCTGTCAGGGGAAAGCGAAGTGACCCACAAACTTTACGGGGTGGGGGATGCTTACAAGCCCACCGATATTTTTGCCCGAGAGTGTCTGCTTGCGCGCCGTCTCATTGAACGTGGAGTCCGTTTTGTGGAGTTGACGTGTCCCAATGTGGGGGCAGACCGTTGGGACCAGCATGGAGGCTTGCAGAAAGGCCATACCAACAACGCCAAGGCCGTGGACCAGCCCATCGCTGCTTTGCTAAAGGATTTGAAAGGGCGTGGCCTCCTGGATGAGACTCTGGTGATCTGGGCAGGTGAGTTCGGCAGGACTCCCTTTTCTCAGGGGGCTGATGGCAGGGATCACAATCCTTTTGGTTTTACCATCTGGCTGGCAGGTGGCGGAGTTCAGGGTGGCATGGCCTATGGAGCGACCGATGACTATGGCTACAAGGCCATTGAAAACCGAGTGGAAATCTACGATTTGCATGCCACCATGATGCACCTGCTGGGGATGGACCACACAAAGCTGACGTTTCGTTTTGGAGGACGCGACATGCGCTTGACCGATGTGCATGGGAAGGTCATTAAGCCGATCCTGGCTTGATGGGTGTGGCCTATGGCTCGTCGCCTCCTCTGATCAAGACTTTGGGTGAACGATCCGGCTTTCTGTCTTTCGTGCCAGGGAAATGCCATAAAGGACAATGATCCCGCCCACGATCTGGATCGGCGACATCGTTTCTTTCAAGATCATCCAGGCAGCGAGTGAGGCGACCAGAGGTTGCAACAATAAACTCAGCGCGGAAAGGGATGCGGGCAGATGCTTGAAGCCATACGCAATGAGACCCTGGCCAAGGACCTGTCCAATGAAGGCCAAGGAGCAGAGAGTGACCCAACCCGTCCAGCTTGCTGGGATCATGGTTTGCTCAGATACGAGAGAGATGAGACCCAGTGTTGCCGTGCTGAACAAACCCATGCGCGCCAGCATAGGCAGGGTGTCCATGGAGCTTCGTAGCCACTTAATGGACAGCATGTAGGCGGCATAGAAAAGAGCGGCCAGCAAGGCCATTCCATCCCCATAAAGATGCACCCTTTGGCTGTCGAGATGAAAGCCACTGAGTAAAACTCCGCCTAACAATGCGAGGCACATCCCTATGAGAAAAAAGCGGGTCAGGCGCTCATGAAATAAAAAGCGGGCTGCCAAAGCGACGAAGATGGGAGCTGTGTTGGTTAGCAGGGTGGCGTTCGCAATGGAAGTGTGGTGCAGGGATTCATGCCAAAAAGCCATGTCCAGGGCAAAGAAGATCCCTCCCAGAGCAATCCCCAACCACTGTTTGCCGGGCGAAGGTTCCAGCGCCTTGGAGCCGCGGGTTGCGCCCTTGTCGTATGTCACGGTCCATAGCCACAGCCACGGTAAAGCCAAAAACAATCGGTAAAAAGCCGTCGGCAACGCGTTGAGCTCACTGATTCGTACGAGAATGGGAGCCATGCCGATACAAGTGGCGCCGCAAAGTAGGAACACGAAAGCCAGGCGAGTGGTGCGTTCCTGAGAACCTTGGATGACTGCCTGCGAAGCCATCTACTTCAGTAGCCCGGCTTTTTTTCGTTTGAGTGCAAGGGCCTCCATCAAGGCATCCAGGGGCAATGTGTTGACCACATCCTCCGCTCGCAACCAGCCTTTGCGGCCGTGCTCCGCTCCTAAGCGCAGGAAACTGGCGTGTTCGGCATGGTGCGCGTCGCAGTTGATGACGCATCGAATTCCAAGGTCCCTGGCCTGCTTCCACCACCGCCAATCCATGTCAAGACGATAGGGGTTGGCGTTGAGTTCAATCCAGGTGCCGGTTTGGGAGCAGGCCTCCAGAATGGCTCGATGATCGATGCTGTAAGCATCCCTCTCCAATAAGAGTCGACCGCTGAGATGACCGAGCATGTGCACCTGTGGATGGTGAGCCGCCGCGATAAGGCGTTCGGTCAATTGATCTCTGGACTGGGTGAAACCCTGGTGAATGCTGGCGACCACGACATCCAGTTGGGCCAGTAGATCGTCTTCAAAATCAAGGGAGCCATCCGAGAGGATATCCACCTCTGATCCGGTCAAAAGTCGAAAGTCTACATTCTCTCGGGAGAGCTTTTCATTCAGAGCACGAATGGCTTTTATTTGATCGAGGAGGCGCGGAGGTTTGAGTCCATTGGCTTGGAAGGAGGAAGTTGAGTGATCGGTCACTGCCCAATATTCGAACCCATGCTCCATGCAATCCCCGATGATGGCCTCCAGTGGCTGACGACCGTCACTCCAGTTGGAATGATTGTGCAGGGAGCCCTTCATGTCCGTCCATTCAAGCAGTCGCGGCATGCGGCCCCGAGTGGCGACTTCAAATTCACCACAGTCCTCACGAAGCTCGGGTGGAATATAAGCCAGGTCCAAAGCGCGGAAAATACCTTCCTCATCATCGCAGTGCACGCCTTCCTGTGCTGTTTCTTCATCCGAATCATCCGAGGGGAAAAGCCCATATTCATTCAAGCGAAGCCCTCGTTCGATGGCACGGCGCCGCATGACGATATTGTGTTCCTTGCTTCCGGTAAAGTAAGCCAGTGCAAAAGGGAATGATCGATCTTCGACCACCCTGAGATCCGCCTGCATGCCTCCCTGCAAGACGACCGAGGCCTTCGTTTCCCCTTTGGCGATCACGGATTCTACCCATGGCATGGAGGTGAAGGCTTCGATCACCGTATTGGGCTCCTTGGATGAAATCAGGAAGTCCAGATCGTGGAGGGTTTCCTTTCTCCGCCGTAAACTCCCAGCCTCGCTGCAGCGACTCACTTGAGACCATTGTTTCATGGCCTCCATGATCTGATGGCCCACAGCCAGAGCGGTATCCAGGCGATGATGGGACGCGTATTTTTGGCGAAAAAGAATGCCATCAAGGATTTTTTGCTGCGTTTTTTCTCCGAACCCCTTCAATTCGGCGACTTTGCCCGATTCGCAGGCGGTTCTGAGGGCGGGGAGATCGTCAATATGCAAGATCTGGTTTAGTGCTCTCACTTTCTTGGGGCCCAGGCCCGGGACCTGCAGCATGTCGAACCAACCAGGAGGGATGGAAGCCTTGAGGTCCTGATGGTATTTGAGTGAACCTACGGTGACCAGTTCGCTGACTTTTTGTTGCAGCGCTTCGCCAAATCCTTTGAGCTCGTGCAAACGAGCTTCTTTCACCAGAGAAGACAACGGAGTCGTCAAATTTTCGATGACACGGGCACCATTGATGTAGGCTCGGGTTTTGAACGGGTTTTCTCCTTTGAGCTCCAATAAGACGGCAATCTCTTCCAGCACGCCTGCCACATCCGCATTGTCCATGTTGGAAATATGAGCGGAGCTATGGAAACTTCAAGCGGCAAAGAGAGTGCTGGACCTTGATGGCGACGCGGTGGATAATCATGACATGCCGAAACTTCCCATTCATGGACTTGCCTCCGGGGCTTTTACCAGAGCTTGCCTTGCTCTGATGGCTGCATGGCTCATTCAGATGAGCTTGGCACAAGAAAAGCCCGTGCCACCGGATAGGAAGGCAGCTGGTTGGAAATCGTTGTTTGATGGCAAGACCATGGAAGGGTGGAAGGTGACTGATTTCGCAGGTCATGGTGATGCTCGTGTTCGTGAGGGAGCTCTCGAAATCGATATGGGGCTTGCCTTGAGTGGCGTTCAATACACCAACTCAGTTCCTAAAGTGAATTATGAAATCGCCCTTCAAGCCATGAAACGAAAGGGGAGTGATTTCTTTTGCGGTCTGACCATCCCTTACAAGGAAGATCATTGTACCTTTATTTGCGGCGGCTGGGGTGGGGGAGTGGTTGGCCTTTCCAGTGTGAACGGGATGGATGCAGCAGAAAATGAAACGACTGACTATAAGAAGTTCGAAGACCAGGTATGGTATCGTATCGTTCTTCGCGTGATGGAGGATCGCATTCAGGCGTGGATTGACGACAAACTTTTTCTCAATCTCAGTACGGTGGATGTGAAAATCGGAATGCGCATAGGTGAAATTGAGCAATCCATCCCTCTTGGGGTTGCTACTTGGATGACTTCCTCGGCTATCAAGGATGTTCAATTGCGAACGATCACGCCGACTCCTTGATTTCCATCGCTTTGAGGTCAGGAAGGGTCATCCAAAGGGCTCTCATCATCTTCCCTCAACGAATCATCCTGCTCAGTAATGCTTCTTTTTGGTGTGATATCCTATGCTGTGGTCATCCTGATCGTGGCATGGGTGGCCCAAAGGCGAGTCAAGGATGAAGAAGACTTTATTGTGGCTGGCAGGCGCATGGGAACCTGGATGGCCTCAGCGACCCTTCTGGCCACCTGGTTTGGCGCTGGAACTCTTCTGACATCGACTGATGAAATGGCTGCGGAAGGTTTTCGTGTGGTCGCCCTCGAGCCGTTGGGTAGCGGTCTCTGCCTGATGGTGACAGGGCTTTTTTTTGCACGCCCGCTATGGGATATGAAGGTATGTACCTTGGCGGACTACTTTAAACTGCGCTTTGGGGTCAAGGCTGAAATACTGCAAGTGTTGACTTCACTGCCCACCTTCATCGGTTGGATTGCTGTTCAATTGGTCGCACTGGCCGGACTCTTTGAGGTGCTTTTTGGATGGCCGGCCACACCCACAATCATCGGGCTTGGGCTCTTTGCTTTGGTCTATACTTTATTGGGTGGCATGTGGTCGGTTGGGCTCACCGACAGCCTACAGGCTTTATTGCTGATTCTTGGGCTTTTGCTTCTGGGGTGGCATGTCTGGCAGGATCTCGCCTCAACCACCGGCGGATGGCCTGGGGCTTGGAGTCAGATAACCCCCTCCAGACGCACTTGGATTCCGACCGAACGCATGACGGAGTTCGTGCAATGGTTGGGATGGTTGAACATTGCCATGCTCGGAAACATTCCCAGCCAAGATTTGATGCAGCGGGTGTTTGCGTCACGATCTGGATCCATCGCACGAAAAGCCTGCTTTATTGCTGGTGGCGCCTATATCCTCTTGGGCTGTGTGCCGATCCTTGTTGGACTGTCGTTCCCGATCCTGTTTCCGAATCAGGAAATCCAGTCGGTCGTTATCCAGATGGCACAGCATTATCTTAGCGGTGGCTGGATGGTGTTGTTTTTGCTGGCAGTACTGTCCATGGTGCTTTCATCCATGGATAGCGGGATTCTCGCTCCGGCAACTGCCCTGGGCAGGAACCTTCTCCGTCCCCACGTGACGCCAGCTCTCTCCACCCTGGCACTTTGTCGGTGGTCGGTGGTGTTGGTTTCGATCGCTTGTGTCATGGTGGCTCTTCTGGGGTCTCGAGCCTTTGAATTGTTGGAGAGTTGCTATTCCATCGGATTGGCAGGCTTGCTTGTGCCTCTCTGTTTCGGCCTCTTCACCTCCATGGGGAATCAGACAAGCGCACTTCTCTCGATGTCCGTGGGCATTGCGGTCTGGCTCATTGAGATTGGATTCGATCTAGAATGGCCCGTGGCTCCCCTTGGAGCAGTGGCGGGCTGCGTGGTGTATTACATTCATGCCAAACTCGTTGCTACATCGGCCAGCTGGATGTCCAAATAGCGTTGCCTGTGGTGAGCGGGGTTCGTATCTTTCTGTGATGCCTTCTCCTGTCTTCACATGGATGATCCTCATCAGCCTGTTCACGGTTTTTGATCGGAGTGCCTTGGCCAAATCTGCCAGGCCTAATATCCTATTTGCCATAGCCGATGATCAATCCTTTCCCCATGCTTCGGCCTATGGAAGCGGTTTTGTCAAAACCCCCGCTTTCGATCGAGTCGCACGCGAGGGACTTCTCTTTACGCAGGCGTTTTGTCCGGCACCAGGCTGCTCTCCTTCCAGGGCCAGCATTCTGACGGGCAGGAACATCTGGCAGAATCGAGAAGCAGGGACGCATGCCTCCAATTTTCCGTCTGACTTGAAAGTTTTCACTCGGGCTCTCGAAGAGGAGGCGGAATATCGCGTGGGTTACACTGGAAAGGCTTGGGGACCCGGCAATCATACGATCACGGGTTGGTCAGAGAACCCCGTTGGCAAAGCTTACAATCGCCACAACATGGAGTCTCCCAAGGGTATCAGCGGCAGGGATTATGCGCGTAACTTTGAGGAATTCCTCCAGGAACAACCTTCTGAAAAGCCATTCTTCTTCTGGTTTGGGGCCCATGAGCCGCACCGCGCTTACGAAGATGGAGCAGGCTTGAGAGCTGGCAAAAGCCTTGAAAGCGCAGAGGTGCCGGCATTTCTTCCCGATCACCCGACCATTCGTTCTGACTTGCTCGACTATGCTGTTGAAATTGAGTGGTTTGATCAGCACCTCGAGCGAATGCTCAGTTTGCTAGAAAAAAAAGGACTCCTGGAAGATACGCTCATTGTGGTAACTGCAGACAACGGCATGCCTTTTCCTCGAGCCAAGGCCAACTTGTATGAATTTGGTATCCATGCTCCCATGGCGATGCGTTGGGAGAAGGGGATTCCAGGGGGGAGAATTGTGGATGATCTCGTGAGTTTTATAGATCTGGCCCCCACCTTTCTTGAATTGGCGGGTTGTGAGCGTTGGCCTGAAATCACCGGTTCCAGTTTGTGTTCCCTCATCCAGGCAAGGGGCTCAGGTCGTTTGGAGCCTCAACGTCGTTGGGTGCTCAGTGGTCGTGAGCGGCATACCCATGCCCGACCTGACAATCTTGGCTATCCATCCCGCGCAATTCGTACGCATCAATTCCTCTACATTCGAAATTTTGCCCCTGAACGGTGGCCAGCTGGTGATGAATTTCATGATATCGACGCTTGTCCAAGCCTGACCTTTCTGCGCGAGCGGGCAGACACTCCCCAAGGCTCCTTTTTTCTTGAGGCGTCGGTTGGTAAACGGCCCGCAGAGGAATGTTTCGACATCCTCAAGGACCCAGCCTGCATGCGTAATTTGGCCGGTGAGCCAGGGTATGCAACTCTGGTGGATCAACTGGGTGATTTGTTGATGCTCGAACTCACCAAACAGGAAGATCCCCGTGCAACAGGTAAGGGAGAGATTTTTGAATCCTACCCGAGGTATTCCAGCATGCGGCCTCATCTTGGGGGATTTGCCGAGCGCGGAGCCTACAATCCGGCTTTCCAACATCCATGAATGGGTTATTTGAGTGAGGGTCCAACAGTTGCCGTACACTGCTGCGCCTGCAGGAAGACACTTGCTGCTGCTTGCTGAACTTCCTCCAAAGTGACGGATTCAATGGCTGCCTCCTCTTCAAATTGATGCATGTAACCGAGCCCGTAGAGTTCATCCAAGGCACTTTGTGTGGCGAGATGGCCCAACGATTGCCTGGCTATTTTCTTTTGTCCCAGTAATTTTGCCTTGGATCGTTTCAACTCGGTTTCAGTAATCCCCTGATCCACCAAGTGCTGGATTTGTTTGCCCATTTCCTCTTTGACTTGATCCACATGATCGGGTGAGGTGCCAGCATAAAAAGCGAAATATCCCGGGATGATCCCTGGCATGTGCTGAGCACCCACATAATAGGCCAAGCCCAATTCGTCGCGTATTTTCATGAACAACCTCGACCCCAGATCGCTGCACGTTTCCTGGATCAAGTCCAGCGCATGGCGCTGTGGATCATCCAATCGGCAGCCTTTGAACCCGACCACCACCACGGATTGTTTTTTGTCCGTGGTCTCCTGATTGTCAGCCGGCAGGACAATCGTCTGAGGCTCCAACTCGATCGGTGCAACCGGCTCAAGGTGCTGCTGACTTCTATCCCAGTAATGGTTCAAAAGGGGCTTAATGTGCTCAGGATCCATGTCTCCATAGATGGCCAGCACCTGGTTGCCTGGGTGCATCCATCGCTTCGAATGCTGTAAAAGAGCTTCACGTGTAAAGGAAGAGACGGTCGCCTCCTGACCCAAAGAAATCATCCCATAATATCGATCCCCAAACAGCCCCCTTCGCATGAGTTGTAGGCAACGCCCCAGCAGTTGATCTCTCTGAGCTTGAATGCCAGCCAGTTGCACTTGTCGTTCCCGTTCGATTTCTTCCTCGGGAAAGGTGGGATCCTGCAAAACCTCCCTGAGGCAGTCCAAGGCCATTTGGGTATCGCTTTGCATGCATTCCAGGTTGATTCCAAAGCTGTTGTTACCTGCGTAAGCGTCGATGCTTCCTCCGACCGATTCGATTTGTTCCATCAGTTCGGCTGCAGTCTTCTTGCTGGTTCCCTTGAGCAAACCTTGGCTCATCCACTGAGTGATCCCATTGAGGGAGGGCGCTTCGGTGAGAACACCCCCAAAGAAAACCGAACGCAGTTCAACGAAAGGCAATCGGTGGTCCCGCTTGAAAAGGACGCGCATGCCTTCGGCGCTTTGCCAAGTTTCAACCGGATGCTCATCAGAGCGAGTCTTGATGTGGGGTGCTTTGGCTGCAGTGTCCGGTGGCAGAAGGGCATAGACAGTTTGTGTTTCTGTTCCCAAGTATTGCTGGGCAACTCTCACCAAATCCTCTGGTTTGAGTTGCTGCATTTGCTCGAGAAAGTGACTCGAAAAGCCGAGGTCCCTTGCCGCCATCCAGGAACTTCCCAGATCCTGTGCCTGCCCTTGCATGGTTTTTTGCGATGACAGGGTAGATGCCTTGAACTGCTTGATGGCCTTTTCCAGATCCTGCGCCTTGATGCCATCTTCAATCAGCCTCGTGATTTGGTTTTCGACGGCCTTCAGGACCTCCGGATAGCGTGGGCCATCAAATACCGCGCTGACACCGATCAAGCCGGGCTTTCCCGGGTTGTAGGTCCAGGCGTCGATGGCATGCACCAATGCCTGCTTTTCACGGAGCTGTTGGTGTAAGCGTGAACTTCTGCCCCCTCCTAATACGATGGCCAGTGCTTCCAGTGCCGGGAGATCCGAGTGACGAATGTCTGGGATGTGCCATGAGAAGTGTGCATGGCCTAGTTCAATGGGAGCTTCCTCCGCATGGATGCGCGCTGAGAGTTGCTTGGGTTCCTCCGGAATATAAATGGGAGCCAGAGGTTGAAAGGTCGCGTTGGCATAACAGGATGAAAATTGAGATAGGATGTTTTTCGTGTCGATGTCGCCCACGACAACGAAAAACTGGTTGGATGGAACATACATCCGTCGGTAGTAGTCGAAGACATCCTCCCGAGTGATACGATTGAATACATCGGGGTAGCCTATGACCGTGTATCGGTAGGGGGAATATTGGTAGGCAGTCTCAAACAGTCCACGAGCTGAGCGCCTCCCGGGATCATCCTGATTCATATCCATTTCCCTTCGGATGACGTCCAATTCACTGGTGAGTTCCTCCTCAGGAAGCGAGGCGTTCTGCATGATGTCACATAGGATATCAACGGCCACCTCGGTACCGCTGGATGGGGCATTGATGTAATAGACGGTTCGATCAAAGGAAGTGTAAGCATTCATGTAGCCTCCTGCTTCCTGAACCTCCTGGTCGATTTTCCCCTTACCTCTCTTGTGAGTGCCTTTGAAGAGCATGTGCTCCAATACGTGAGAAAGTCCGGAACCCATCCAATCGCCTTCGTGAATACTTCCAGCCTGGCACCAGGCCTGGGCCGAAACCACGGGTGCGCTGTGATCTTCCAGAAGGATGACGGTCAGTCCGTTGGCAAAAGTGCAAATTTGAGCCCCGGTGGGGTGCTGTGAAAGAGTGTAGGACGAATTATCTGACATGATCGTGACGTGGGGGGAGTGGACATAAACAAGGTTGCCTAAAGGTGAAAAGAAACTTTGCAGCCCATTCCCGATGCTGGTTGAAGCTCAGACTTTGGTGCCCGGTTTTTTGAGCCCTTTGGAAAATCCGGATTCAACGCTTCTGGGCTTTTGCGGCCGAAAAGGTCGTTCGAAAGCTTCCTTGAAGGTGTAAATGGAGCGGAAATCCTCTCGGGAGTCTTCGTCTGTTTTGGAAAGCAATTTGTGCTCCACCATATTGAAAACAATTTCTCCAAAATCCTCGCAACGTGTGATTCCCCATTCGGTGAGAACGGTCAAGGACATGGGGCCAAACTCCTCGAGAGCGTGCTGCCGAATGCCTTCGAGCAATTGGCGGCCGGACACATGCTGTGCCTGGTGATCCTGTCCGTGACGTTTCTTGAGCTCACGGTGGGTGACATCGAGCGCATCCCGAAGAAAATAATAGCTCTCCGCAGCGAATCGATCATCGGATTCAATGATGCTCTCCACGGTTTGGTCAAAATCCAAAGTCTGCATAAAGCGTTTCTAGGGTGCGGCCGTTGGGATCCCTTTGGGTGGTTCAGGATGGGTGAGTCGATAGTGTTTCACCGCATAGCCGATCAGAAGCAGTGACAGGATCCAAAACATGGCCCACTGTTCTTTGGACGTCAAAAACCGCACAAGCTTGGTTAAACCGAATTGTTCTCCATGACAATAAATTCATGAAAGTTTTTCTGGTCAGCTGGCTGTGGAGAATTCAATTTTGAGATGCTCTGTCATGTTCATGCATTTTCAACACAACGGTGGTGGTTCTTCCTATCGACCCTCGGCTGCTTGGAAATGGGTGCTTTTTTTCATCAGTTTACCAATGCTCGAGCTTTTTCTCCTCCTGAGATTGGGGCAATCCCTGGGATGGGTGGCCACTCTTTGGCTGGTTCTCGTGACGGGTTTTTTGGGAGGCTCTCTCGCCCATCGGCAGGGATTTGCCGTGTGGAGGCAAATCCAGGAAACCTTTGCCAGAGGACAGCTTCCTGGTCTGGCGCTGATGGAGGGCCTCATGATCTTGGTGGCAGGCCTTGTCCTCATCACCCCTGGAGTGCTGACGGATGTTTCGGGTTTTCTTTTACTCGTGCCGATCCTTCGTCGACCTTTGGCACGGCGTATTTTGAATCGCTTTGCTCATTCTCTGGGAACCAAGTCCCCTCTGGGAAAAAACGCCCGCCCGTATGCGCCCTATGCCGAGGGGAGCGAGGAGGACGTCATCGATGTTGAGTGATCTGCTAAAGAAATGAAACGTTTTTGGATGATCGTTAGCCCTCTTGGTTGTTTATGGGGAAAAGTTCGGGGTTGGCTGATGGCCGGTCTGCTCGTGCATACCTCAGCCATGGTTCAAGGAGCTACGCCGATTGTTTCAAACCAACAGCTTCGACCGTCTCTTGAACGTGCCATAGAGTTTCTTGGGTCGCAGGTTCCTGCCTGGCCGCGTGAAAACCAGTGCTTTTCTTGCCATCATCAAGGCGATGGCGCGCGTGCTCTTGCTTCAGCTCGAGCGCAAGGATGGAAACTTCCTGCCGAAACCCTTGATTCGAGTCAGCAGTGGTTGGAGAA
>MDSZ01206136.1_pt1 | contig 39277 bp, 28 predicted proteins | sample 811201 | NCBI WGS metagenome assembly MDSZ01 (sample SAMN05326647, study PRJNA326480) | marine metagenome | isolation source: seawater | place: Indian Ocean: North | collected 2010
AAATACGATTACCGTATCCGGTTTACAGATGCAGCGGGGAACACTTATACCTACGTAAAGGGAACCATCGAAGTACTTAAAGCGTAATGGACACTTTCTCTGTAGAAATAGCCAACTCGCTGACTGGCGCTTTTCAGCTCGATACTTTCTCTTCGGCTGTGACGCCCACAGTAGGCGGGTCTGTTGTTCTAGATACCTTTTCGGTAGCTATATAAATGAGATGCCCAGCCTTTCCAAACCAGATTCAAAGATAGGTCTTTATGTCGGACTTGCGGTTCAGGCTGCTGGCATAGTGTGGTGGGCGTCCAATCTGAATTCCCGCGTTCAGCATAACGACTTTCAGATTCAGATAATGAATCGTGAGGTCTCCAAGAACTCAAAATTTGTAGAACTTTGGCCTGCGGGTCGCTGGGGTAGTGGCGAACTCCCTTCGGATACACGACAAGACCTTCATATCTCAGAACTTCAGAAACAGGTTAGCAAGCTGACCGAAGATCTTTACACCCTCAAGGGCAACGCAGGCGAATGACCTCCAAAGAACTTCTAACTTTGCACGACAAAACCTGCAAAGGGTGCAGGGAAATAATGCGAGTAAAGAACTCGGATTACACCGGAGGCCGGGAAGCTACCGACCCCTTCGCTAATTTTCGGTGCAGCACCGTTTTAGGTATCCACCCTGTCCACGGAATATTGTTGCGGCTTATGGATAAGATCAAGCGCATCCATTCATTTGTAAATGATAAGGAACTTCAAGTTCCCGACGAGAGTGTGGATGATGCCTGCCACGACATTATCAACTACGCGATACTGGCGTTAGCTATGCTGCAAGAGGAGCGCGACCGTTAGGGTTCCCAGTCTCCCCACTTGAATTGCATTTGTATCATAGCCCTCTTGCATAGCCCCGTGGCGTTCAATCCGTAGGATTTGTCTAAGCTGTCCTCTACTTTTGTTAAGCCGTCCTCTAGTTCACCCCAATCTGGGGGGTGTTGGAAATGGGGGTGCCATGTAATTTTATTCCGTTTTATGTGGATGGTTACATTCCCCCACCCCCCTATGATCATATAATCTAAGACAGGCTCCGCTACATCCTCGTCCTTTTCTATATCGTAATCTCCGGGGTAAAGTAGGCTATGCGAAATCCGTGGTCGCATGGGTAAGGTCGTATTTTTCCTCCAGATTAATTATCCAAATTTTTCCTCCCCCGGTGTTCATACATTGAACCGGGCGCACTTTGTCGTTATCGAGACAATTCTCTGCCGCTTGTTGCAGATCCCGGGCTAACCTCTGATGTTCAAAAGATCCCCCTCTCGCTTTTATTTCAGTGTAGTTGCCCATGGCCCCCATTAGTTCCGCCGCAGTACCGGACCAAACCAGACCGTGGTGCTCCCTATGGAGCTTGGCGAACAGGTCCAGAGTTTCCATTATAGCTTGAGTAGGGGAGTTGTCCCGGGCCGCATCCCTAAGGTGGGGGTGAAACCACGCCTCTACCCCGTATCGGCTACCCCCCTTTAATTCTTTTGGACACGCCCATTTCGTAAGCCAGTTAGCAAAAAAAGGAAGTTCCTTGGTTATCTGCTCCTCCAGAGTGTCGTTGTCCGGGAAATCTTGAGGGGCCGAATCCTTGATTCGTAAACCAATAACCTTGTCCCTGTTACTAGAGTCTTGCTGGGGGACAATAGACAGAGAGCTGGCATCTTCATTCAGAGAGATCATCAATCGACCATTCCACTCTACCTCTTGGGGGTCCCGATACATGGCTCTGGTTTCCACAAAAGGATTGGCAACCGACCGCTTAATCAGGTCAGTCATCTTCCGGTTCTCTCTCCAGTCACTTGCGCTAGAGGTATCATCTACTCTCCACAGAGGTTTCTCAATAAGTTTACGATTGAACTTCTCTCGTCCGGTCAAGTAAGAAGCCGCATCTTCACTTCCTCCCACAAGGTTTCCTACAATTTGTTTTGCCAGAAGAGTTTTACCCCGTCCGGTAGGCCCGGATATTATCAGACAATGCCCCGATAATTTTCTCTTTTCGTGGGACGCCGTGTAGAACCGTTGCAACCACGCTAAGAACAAGTCCAGTTGGGTGCATCCCGGGGCAACTTCTGTTTTATCAAACAACCCGCTGAGAAACTTATGTATAAATGGGAAGTCTTTGGGGGTTGCCTTTAATGCCGGGGGAACGGGTTTGTTCCTACTTGTGTTCAATATTCTCTGCCCATCTACTTCTACGATAGTCTCGTCCCGAAAGACAAAAGGTCCGACCCCCTCTATCCTTTTATTGGCATTGATGAACATGATCACCTTCTCGACCTCAGAAAGAGGTTTCCCTTTTCTCTTATTCGGAGAGAACCCCATCTCCCGTAAGCGCAGCGTAAAGTTCTCTCTGCTCTCGTCAAAGATGTGGTCTTTACCTACTATCCAGAAGTTCTTCCCATCCGTGAACAGGTTGTCTACGGAAGACGCTATCTTACGGCTTTCGTATTGGCTCACCCATTCTTTCCCTAGAATAGTAGACCAGTCATTCCACACCGAGGAAGCCCTGTCCGAATACGCGATGACCCCCTCTTCTTTTACCTCGGCCCCTATCCTCTGGATTCCATCATCAATCCAAAACAAAGGAACCCTTGCCCCGACCTCGAACTCTATGTCTTCTAGACGATCCCGAAATCGTTTGTTAATTTCTTCCGCTACGGCCTCGAATGGGATCGTTACCTCGGTGTCTACTACAGGTACAAAAGATTTGAACAGAACTCCGGTCAATAGTGCATAGTCCAGTTTACCCCCCAGACGCTCCCATTTTGTGCCTACCTCGTAGTATCTCTCGGGCTCAAATGACCCCTTATCAAAACCTGCCCCTAGTTTCTTTACCCGTAGCCTCTCACCCAACTTAGTAAGGAAGTCCCTCCCTGCCCCCTCCGGGATTCGTATGGGCCTCTCGAATTCCCACACCAGACGTAGGTTCCCCGAAAAGGTCTCGGTCATCCATGTTGGTTTAGGGGCCCCATCGAGCCTCTTATCGAGGTGCTCCTTGAATTTGTCTACATCCAGTGGTTCGTCGTAATCCACAAAGAACCCGTGTAAAGTATCGCAAGGGTTTTCATTAGATGAGCGGCGACCGGGGTTCACTGGTTCGCACCCTGATATAAACAGGTGCTCCGTAGTGGGGTCCGCGCACCAGTTGCGGTGCTCTGATTTAGTTCGGTGTTTAGGTACTTGGTATCCGTGCTGGTCAGCCTCGGAAGGGTGAAAGTCCAGTACCCCGGCTATGTTTGTAACATGGTTAGTGATGTAGAAGTACTTCACTTGCAGTCTGCGTAGGTATTTCCGATGTTGCCCTCTGCGGCTACAGGGAGCGATTGTATCCATTTAGGGGGGACCGACATGATATCCTCGGCTTCCCTTACTAGTTCTTCAGAGTTTTCTTCAGGCAGTTCAACTACTACCTCGTCATGGACATGAAACAAAATTTTGTAGCCCGCATCTTCGAGTTTCCTTAGGCAATGGGCAAAGACATCCCTAGCTAACGACTGAGCGAGGTTCTCTGCGAGCAAGCCATACCATGGTTTCATAGGTTTCTTGGACCCGTTCTTAACCACCGTGCAGTATATGCTATCCCCGTTTCCGTCCTCCTCTTTTATTTTACGCACCCCCCTGTATTTTAGTTTGTTTCCTGACGGCAACTCAAATTCCATGTATCGGTCCATTACGGACAAAGATAATGTTCGAGTTAGCTTTTTCCAAAACTTAGTAATCGAGGTCATCTCATTCCGGTAAATGTCTACACAGAAAGTGGCCTCTTTCATCATAAGAACGGAACCCCAATCCCAATGCCAATCGTCTATTTTGATGGGTACCGGGGCCCCCCTTTCTAGCTTCAGTACTAGTTTGTTTATCCACTTAGCAAACTCTTTCCATTGAGGGCGTTCTACCGAAAACGTAGACCCGCTGGCGGTCTCTTTCAAAACCGGAACGGTAGCATCCCTTGTTAACATTCGCCCCGCCTTCCTCCACCACCAGCAACCTTTACTCGACATTTCCTTTAACCATTTCCTACCTATCTTCTCTCGTTCCTCCGGGTCTCCGGGGTAATTGTTATTTACGGAAACCTCCAACTCTCGGGTGTATTTGTCCGCGAAGGCCCACGCACTAGCCCCAAAGCCCGACCCAAGAACCACGGGTTTTACCATTTGCCTGAGCGCATTGTCCTCTTCTTTAAGAACCCCCTTGTCGGGGCTCCACAATTTGAACCCTTCCGCAAAGGCTTGGTATATGTCACTAGAGTTAGCGATCCTTTGTAGCATATCGTGGTCCCCCGCTAGCCAAGTCAAAGTTCTAACCTCGATCTGGCTTAGGTCCAGAGCGGCTATTTTCTTACCCTCAGGGGCCTTAAAGAAACTTCGGAACTTAAATTTTACTTCATGACCATTGCACGTAAAATGCTGGGTTCCTTTTGGGGGATTCTGCATATTGAGGTTTCCCCCACTACCCGACCATCTTTTAGTATGGGCCCCGCAATACTTCATTTGCCCGAAGTAGCGGAAGTGCCCCTCGGTTTCACGAGTGGCGGCGTTTACCGCCTCTACCTTCTTCAACAAAGCGTTAGCTTTACGCCAGTTTCGGTATGCGTATATCCACTCATGGGAGCCCTCATGTTCCTCTAGCCATGCATTTGTCTCGGCGTTATCTTGCGCGAGGCTCTCGGGGGGAACTATCCCACTCGCATTGCACTGTCGGTCAAACGCCGCACGGGACAACAACGCATCCGTTCCTACCCAAGGGATGCAGTTTTCAAATTCAAACAATACCCTCTTCAAACCTACGAGGGCATTATTGACTTCTTCCAAATCACACGGTACCCCCCTTCTAGCTATCTCCCTTGTGTGCCTAGATAGCCATCTTTCGTTTTCTGGCCATTTTTCGGAGCACGCCTCCCATAACTTCAAGCACCACTCAGAGTCCCCCATGGCGTAATCCAGCATGGCTTTCCATGCGTCCTCAGACATGGGTTCCCAGTGATCCAAAGAGTTGGTGTTAACACAAGGCCAGCTATCTATGGGTCGTTTACCTGCCGCACTGTCCCGGACCTCTTTACTTAATTCTATGTTAAAGACATCTTTAACCGCGTTTTTCAAAGAATGGGGGTGGCCGCAATACGCCATGAGATCCATAGTGCAATCCCATGCAGGAGGGGTTGGAAGGTCCCCCCACCATCCTTTCTCTTGGGCAATGAGGTATAGGTTCTCATCAAAGCTCGCGTTGTGGGATATCCAATGGTGCCCCGATATTTTATCCCATGGGGCGTCTATTGGGTGCCCCACCCATTCCAAGCCCGTGTCCGTTTTTATTGCCACGAGGTAGCACTCGAACAACGGGTGCCTGAAATACGAATCCCAACCCAAAGGTTTGATGCTACAAACCTTGTCGTAAGTCGTCTCAAAATCTACTGCTGCTATATTAGTTTTGTCCATAGTGATGACCGTGAACTACTAGGGGGGCGGGGAAACCCTACCCCGCCCCCCGTTTCTCGCCTACACCGGGGTCGCACATCATACAACCCCCGAGAGGTTAATCCCCCCTGAGAGAGCTAGCGAAGTCCGCTGCCTCTTCTGGAGCCGGGGTAGTTGACCCGGAAAGAACAAACTGATGCCATTTGTACTTTGTGCCCGTCCCTTTTTCCTTGGAACGAAGCTCGAAGTAAAACTTAGATGCGTCTTCTCCTTTTGAAGCACGGGCACGGGCGGTCACGTTAATAGTCCCGAAGTTCTCTCGAACCGCCTGAGACTTTTGAACGGTGTATTTTACCAGTGCGTATTCTTTCCCTCCGAATTCGTAGAGAAAGATGCTGGAGGCGACGGCATCGTCAGTAAATGACTCGGGCCGTTCGATTAGTAGAGTTACATCGCACACAGGAATGGTGCCATCATACTCTGTAGTTTTCTCGATCTGTGCTTTCTCTTCAACCGTATTGGCAAAACGAGGGGTGGTGTCGTCATCATACGGCACGTTCTCTTTCCAATACTTCCGGGTATGCACAAGAACTCCCCTTACGGGTTCGTTCACATGAACCAGAGGTACCTCCTTGTTAAGGCAGATATCCCCCAGCTCTCCCCCATCGGGATCGAACTGAGAAGACTTGCCGAGGATCTGGATATGATCGATGTTAATGTCCTCCGAAGAAGGACCCGTTGAGCTAGGGCTGTATGCCGCCAACTCAGTTTTGGTTTCGGTCTCTGCGACCACTTCAGTGTTCTTGGCAGCTTTTTTCTTGGCCACCTGCTTATCAACGTCGTCGAATTTAGTCGTACTCATTGCTGTGTCTTGTGTCTATGTGTCTACTAGTCTTCAGAGGATTCGTTTTTAAGAGTGAATCTCTCCTTGCCAAAAACAATAACACCCATGTCAACCCCCCTCTCTTCAAATTCTTTAGCGGTGCTGGCCTTCTTCCCCCGTTCCGCCCGGTCTTTGAGTATTTCCCGGAATTTAGCTACGGGGATATTTATGTTGTCCAGAAGATCCTCCAAGGTAATGCCCATGGAAGCCGCGTAATCCCAGAATTTCTGGTTGTCCGCAGCTTGCCGCTTAGATCCCATAGATCTAAGTTCCCAACCGGGGAGAACCTCCCCCTCTCGGGCCATGTCTACCGCCGCTTTTTTGATCTTGTCGATAAGAGGTTCCAGCAACTTGGCTATTCCGTAGAGTTTAGATACCTCTTCTGGGTCCTCCAAGTTGGCGGTGTCAACATAGTCTGGCACTTCTATCCCGGAACTTTCCGCAAAATCCAAAAGCACTCCGTTGATTGCGGGACAATATTGTGAATGCCTGCAAAAACTGCAATGGTCATTGGGGGTAAGCCTTTCTGAGTTCTTAGATATGGAACCTTCGGCCCACATCTTTCGGGTCTCTATAGACGAATGGACAATAGTGGTAATCAGTTGTCTGTCTATGTCCACTGACTCGGGGGGAAAATCATACCAGTTTATCCAGTCTATTTGCGGGGCTAGGAATATAAATCGAAGGGTCTCCAGCCCGGGGAATCTTTCGTACGCGCCGTTTTTGTATGACCGCGCTTGGTAGTTGTTTTCGGCTTCATCAACTTTCATCCGGCCCGACTTATAGTCGATCATTAGTCCTTTCATACCGGATTTAGAAACACAAAGAACATCCCCAGTCCCCCATATCTCAAGGTCATTGTTCAAGCTGATAGTAAGAGGCAGTTCGTTGTACCTTTCGTATTCTTCTTCCCCGAAGTAATCTGCGATAAGATTGTCTTCGGCCATGATGCACTTGTCATACAGTTCTATTTCTAGCTCTGACTCTAGATTGGAAGCGTCCCTTACTTCTAGGGCCTCGTGTATTCGGGTGCCCATCTCTGCCGCAGCCGTAGTTCCGGTTCTGTTTTCAAATCCGGAGCATAGTTTTAACGCTTTTAATTGAGAAGGCCCTTGGGGGTGGTGCCCCCGAGAACTGTGGTCTGGATGTTTCAAGGATTGGTTCATCGCTATATGTCTTCGTGTAGTTGTGTATTTTTGATTTCTATGTCTGGAAATTCTTCTTTATGCTTCCCTTCGGCTATCCTTTTAGCTTCCTCCGGGGTGCCCGCTTTAATGGCTATGGTTTTGTTGTGGGATTCTTCTTCGCATAAAATGTTTACTAAGAACATTCCCGGGAAAAGGTCCTTCCATTTGTCTAAATCACTGCGGGTATCTGATATGTGGTGATACGGGAAGTCGTGCCACCCATACCCCAAGGCCCTTCCGTTTAGTATCAAGGTCGCGTCTTCAAATTGTGCGGCCACTGCTACAGGGTCATCGGGGGTTCTTTTAACCAAGCAAATTTTATCCAACAGTTCCGGGATGGGGCCTATATACATCTCAATGTTTTGATGCCTCTTTGATTTTGCTTCTAACTTTGAAGATCCCGGTTCCACATTCCCGTCGTCTATTTCTTTTTTAACTTCGTCTTCGGTCTCTAGTTTCTTAAACGAGTACCCTTTATCTTCGTCACTTGCTTTTTCCCTCTCCTCCTTCGTACCGAACAGTAGTTCGTCCTTAGTCCGCGTGACCTCCACCCCCGGGGTGTGCAGGGCTTCCCTCGATTCCAAGAACTTGATAACTTCAGGAGAGGCTTTTACATTCCCCTCTTCATCAGTTTCAAAATCCACCCCCGCGTCCTCAAGGGAGCGCAATAAAGTTTCCACTGAATTAACGGGGGCCTTTTCTGGTTTGTTTTCTTTTTCTGACATTGGTGTGTTTAGTTAAAGCAAAAGCCCTTTCCCGGATGTTTCCTTGGGTAAACTAGCAAACCCGTCATGGGATCTCCCCACGCACCATTTTCCGAGAAAGGGCGTGGTCACTGTAGCATAGTTTTCATGTTTTCAACACCGCCTATGCATTTCTCGTGGACGTATTCTTCTATCGTGTTGGCGGCTACCATTACTATCTGGGTGAGGTCTGTTTTCATCCCCACCCGAAAGCATCGTCCCAATACTTGTTTATATGTTTGAACCGAAAAAGTAGGGGATATCATAGCCACTCGGGGGTACTCCCCTCTCTGGTCGTGCAGGCTTACCCCGGTCCCCCCAGCTTGCGCGGATACGGCTATCACTCTTGTCTTGTCATTAGACCAATCGTCTAGTTGTTGGTCCCGGTCTTTTTGCTGCCCTATGATGATCCCCGATTTTGGGAACGCTTCTCTGAATGCTTCTATGGACTCCCTGAAGTTAAGAAACACCGCTACGCTTTTACCTTCCGACAACAAGTCATTAGTTTTTTCAACAAAGTGGGTCACCTTGAGCATTTCAACATACTGCCGTGCTCGCAATATATCGGTAACTACGGTCTGGGCACTTTTCTTTTTCTTGGAGATGTTATCTAGAAAAGAATCTATGATCTCCTCATTTAGCCCCGCTTGCTCGTATAGCTCCGAGGCCCCCTTGTAGTCACCTAGGTCGGTTATTACCCGTTGTTTCTTAAACGCCCCGGGCATATCCCCTGTCTTCAGGCCACTGGCGATCCCTTTAACCGAGAACAGTTCGTAGTTAAGGCTACTTAGGTCGGCGTCTTTGCGGACTTTCCAGTTTTTCCATGGGTCTTTGTAGCAACCGTTCTCTTGCAGCCAGTGGAAAAAGGAGTTGTTACCCGACATTTCATTTAAGTTGTGCAACCCTAATGCAAACCCAAGGGCCCGCATTTCGGTAGGGTCTTTAGCAGCGGTCGCACTCAAGCCAAGAATGTGTATGTTCTGCTTCTTTGCTGCGATAAGTAGATTCCCGTTCTGAGTGTAGTGCCCCTTGCACCATTGCACTTCGTCAAATATTAAAAGAGATTCTTTGGGGATGGCCCACTCAAACCATTTGTGCGTTTTCCCAGAACCTTTCTGCTTCCGTTGTCTTTTTACTTTTACGATTTTGTCCCGGCCATTACGCAACTTTTCATAGTTAGTTACAAACAAAGGGGTAACCCCATGTTGTTCCAAAGTTCGTTTCCAATTAGTAACCACACTCTTGGGACAAACAACTGCTACGGGTTTTCCTTGGCTTTGCCAATGCCGTGCGATGTGGCAAGACATGGGGGTTTTGCCTACCCCGGTTTGGGAGGTATCTAGTGCCGCTCGGTAAAGCAAGAGGGCTTGGTATATCGCCTTAGCGTGCTCTTCTTGCTTTGGGTACAGAGTAGTCATGGCAAAGATGCGCCCCCAACTTCGTTGGATTACCCTATAGGTAGTTATGAGTGACCGAAGTTTGGGGGCGCATAAATTGCGCCAAGTTACGAATCCGAACTACCGACCGCTATTTGTGGCTCCGGGTCTTCTTCGTCTTCCTCTAGATCAAATGAAGGAACTTCGTCCTCCAGTATATCACTAGGGGGTTCGGGCACCTCCCCCGTAGTGTGCAAAGCAACGGCCTTTCCAAAGCTCTCGTATACTTTCGGGAGCAGTTGCAGCACCGCAGGCTTTTGTCTCCACAACATAGAGGTGGCATCTGTGGGTTCTTCTCCACAGGAATACGCCCATACGTCCCATACTTCAGAACCATCCAACGCGGCCCGAGCCGCCCTAATTAAAAATGATTTTTTGAGTTCCGGGATACTCCCCCATTCAGGGAGTTCTGTAGCTCCGTCTGATACGCGGCTTATCTTTACAATATTATACGCTTGTGCAGCTACCAGAGAGGCTAGTTTGTCTTCAGAAGAGGCTGATTTGCTCATAGAGGGATATGATAGCACCCCCGTCAATACCCCCCAAAGAAATCAAATTTTTAGTATTTTTGACAAGATCCACCCGACTACCATAACCCCCGCTAAGTACAGCATTTCCACTATGGGGTAATCTACCATGTTAGTCCTCCAGTTCTTCGGTCTCACATTTAGTGCGTATCAGGGAGTTGTCCAACCCCGCATACCACAATGCTAGGGAATCCGCGATGTTGTCGTCTGTTATGGGGCAGCTAGGCCCAGTCCTTCGGTTGGCTTCCTCTATCATGTCTGCTTTGGTTGCCCTCCCGTTACCGAAGAAAAATTTTTTTAGCGTAGTTGGGGGCACCTCTATTATTCGTTTAACCCCCGAGTTGGCACACGCCAATCTAATCACTCCCCCTATTTCTCCTAGGCGGTGTTGTCTGGAATTCGCCATGTAGGCGTATCCTTCGATCACGGCGACCTTTGGTTTGTTAGTCACAAGAGCCGCGAGCACCCATTCATACATCGACTTCAGTCTAGTAACCCCCCGCATTTTACCCCCCTTCACCGAAGTGAAGTTACCCTCGCCAAACCACATGGCGGTGTGGGTCAACGAAACATCAATCCCCACTATCGACGGGCACTTCTTGGACATGGGTCTCGGTCTCTACTATTTCGGCATCAATAACCGTAGGCTTTGCAGTAATAACATCAAATTGCAGTTGAAACTTAGCCGCCCCTCCTTTGGCCCCCTTGTTGGGGTTTAGTATTTCGCTCATTATCTTGTGAGCCTTTTCTACGTCCGTCCAATTTTTAATCGGAGGGGGGTTTTGCATCACAGTGTGAAACACTTGGTAGAGTTGTTGGGCCATTAAGACCCGGTACTTGTCCTCCACTCCGTCTTGCATATCGAGGAACATAGACAAAGCCGCCTCTACGTTTTGGTTACGAACTTCTTTACTGAAGGCGTCCATTACGTGGTCTTCTTGAGGGACCACCATAGGGTTGGCCTCAGGGTTAAGGGCACTGCCTCTTTCTACTCCCGCTTTTTTCTGCCATCTTAAAACCGTAGACGGGGCTACCCCCATGGAGTTGGCAACCGCAGTTGCACTTTCCCCGCACATTATTCGGTGTAGGGCTTTTTCTTTGAGTTGTGCCGGGAGGCTTTTAAAGGTGTTACCTTCTACGTTAGATGACATTACAATGGCGGTTGTTTGTTTAGTAAGCAGTAGCGGGCTTTATCGTACAAGGGTTCCCCGGGGTACACTTGCATATACCCAAGGGCTTTTACAAGATCCAGATCTCCAGCCCACACCTCTTCCCATACTGATTGGTGCTCGATGTATAGTTCTTCAAGGTCCCTGTCTGGATATATCATTGACCTCTACCAACAATTATGACACTTTAGTTTCTAGATGTCAAGTGACCCCGGTCTTGCCCATCAGTTACCGGATGGTAGATGGCAGTGTAAGAACCTTGTTACGGCGGGACCCTGCGGAAAAGTTTCCGCGATGTTGTTTATCGGTCGTCACTTTTTTGATGACCCAAAAGCAATGGAGTATGCATTCTGGGAATTTGCCCGTGCGGTTTGGCAACACCCGGATGACTTGTTGATAGAAGAACACAAGTGGAGCCGAGCAATTATTGGGGATCTTTCCAAAGAAAGATACATGGGGTTTGGTGGGTGCGGTTCTTCAGGTAAATCTCATGTGTGCGCGGCATGGGGGATCTTCCGGTGGTTGTGCGCCCCCCAAGATACTATTGTTCTTGTTACTACCACTGCTTTGAAAGACGCAGATCAACGAATCTGGGGGTCTGTTATTCGCCTTATGCAACCCCTGTCCGCTAGTGTCCCCGCTAGGGAACGCCCCTCGTTGCACGATTTTGTTCTTCAAGAAGAGGGAAAGAAGATGAATATCTCCCGGGGTATTTTTCTAGTAGCCGCCGAGAAAAAGAAAACCCGAGAGGCAGTGGGCCGCTTCGTGGGACGAAAAGCTAAACACATCATACTTATTGCGGATGAGCTTGGGGAGTTGAGCCCGTCTATTATGAATGCGGGGGTTTCTAACTTGTCCATTGGTGGTGAAGATTCTTTCCAAGCAGTGGGCATGAGCAACCCTGACAGTAGATTTGACGCTTTCGGAGATTGGGTGGAGCCAGAGGAAGGGTGGGAATCTGTAGACACATCCATCGCTACTGAGTGGAGGACCAAGTGGAAAGGGTTATACCGTAGGTTCGACTCGTATGAATCTCCGCATTTCCACAAAGAAAAATCTTATCTTCCTACTGAAGCTAAAGTCCAAGACGCTATCGAGCAACTTGGGGAAAACAGCCGAGCATTCATGCGAATGTGGCGGGCAGTCTTCTTTGATGGATCTGAAGAATCCGGGGTATACACCGAACTGGAGCTTGCTAAGAGTGGGGCCCTGAGCCCTGTATCGGGGGACCCTATTGTGAAACGGATTGGTAGGATAGGGGGTCTTGACTTGGGGTACACATGGGGAGGGGACCGCACGATGTTCCGTGCTGCGGACATCGGGTATGGCAAGGATGGGCGCATGATAATGAGGCTGCACCCGTTGGAGACGGTGAAGGATGACGTTAATATAGGGGAGCCTAGGGCGTATCAGGTTGGCAATGCGATTGCGGCGTTGATGGAGAAGTATAAGATCCCTGCTCGTCACATTGCGGTTGATGCTACCGCTGGGGGTAACCCTATTTGTGATGTGATTGACACGGTGGTGAAGGAATCGAAGACGTTGCATTCGTCTCTTTTGGGTCAGGTTACCCGTGTCCAGTTTGGTGGTAAGCCTACGAAGCTCCGACCGAACCCTAAGGTGAAGCGCACGGCGGATGAGATGTATAAGAACCGTGTGACGGAATTGTGGTTCGCGGGTAAGGAATTGTTTCGTTGTGGTCAGATTCTTGGGTTGGATGGGGACACTGCGAAGGAGATGACGAACCGTGAATTTGACCAACGGAAGGCGGGATCAGGGCTCAGGATTCAGCTTGAGAGCAAGCAGGAGTATAAGAACCGAACGAACCTGCCATCTCCTGACGCGGCGGATACGACGTTTTTGTGTATTGATTCTGCGAGGCAGCATTTTAGTTTTTTCCCGATGGACGCCCTCAAGCAAGACGGCCCGTCGTATAATTACCGGGCTCCGGTTACATTGTCGGGGGCGGATGTGGCGGGGCAGAGTTCTGATTCTTGGCTTTAGTGGCCCCACAACAGAAACCCACCTAAGAAGAAGTTTTCTATTAGGTCTTACCCAGAGACAAAAGAAACTTTCTCTATAAGTGGTTTCTGTTGTGGGGCCACTAAGAGTGATTACCCCTTATTTTTTGCAACTTGCTACTTAGGGGGGCTTCTTTTATAATACCGCCTATGTCCACTGGTCTTACTGCGGGTAGAGAAGTCCGCAATCGCCGTCGCATAGGAGGAAGACGAGCGGTTCTTCGTAGAGAGGCTAAGAAAGCTAAAGATCGTGGGGACGCAAAAACTGCAAATCAATTATCGTCAGAGTTAGCTCACGAGAATTTGCGCCGAGAAGCCGCAGGTCAGTCTAATATCACTAGTGCGGATGAGGAGCACAAGCGTCTACGGAGGCTGTCTCAAGCCGCCTCTGGTGCGAGAGGGGCCAAGGTTGATACAATTGCTGAGAACGAAGGAGATGGGAACTTACCTAGATCAGAAGCAGACAGACTCGGGGACGAGTTCGCGGAGGCAGACTCCCCCCGCCTCGGGTTCGGTTCCGCAGGAACCATTACACCACCCGGGGGCGGTGAAAGTCCCCCGGTTCCGGGAGGTACCCCGAAACCCACCCCAACCCCACCCGGGTCTCCGCCGTCTTCTGAGGTGGTGGAGGGGTCTAAGCCCAAAGGCGAGAAACCGGGCGGAGGAGGCACTGCTCCTTCTCCTTATGGTGGGGCTGGCACTGGTAATCCTCCTCTCGTTACTAGTGGGGGAGTGACCGGGCGGGGTCTTCCCCCTGATGCGGAGATCTACGAGGATGATGAGGGCAGGCTCTTTACTGACCCGGAACTCAAAACCCCATACCGCTTTTCTCCTACGCGACCCCAACGTAGAACTGATTATACTAAGCCCCGATACATAGGGGGGTTATGGGAAGGAGGAGAACAGCCTCCTCTCATGGAGTATATCACACCTGACCGAAGACAGGGACCGACAGATCCCGCTACGGGGATGCCCCTTACTGCGGAGGAGGTCAGGAAGATCCAAGATTTTGAAATTAATCCTACCCCTCCACGGGACCCGTATGAATCTGGGCCTTATGGTATTCCTAGTGCGGCTACTGTTGCTAGGGCGCAGACTATTGCTGATGCTCGTGATGTCCGCAACATCATGGATACGGAAGGACGAGCACAGGCTATTGAAGACGCCCGGGCGGGTCGTGTTTCAGGAACCCCGGTGCTGGCGGCTAGAAATATAGCCCAGCAGGTATTGACTGAAGCCTTGGCGAACAAAGAGATCCCGGACTTTAACCGGGACGAAAGACTCAAGGATGTATTTGGGCCGGGTGCCCCATTGGCCGAAGAGACCAAACGCTACCGGGATCATTACCTCCAAAGGTTTCAGGATGTACACGGGGGTGATGAGTATTTGGGTGCGCTAAGAGAGCGGGTGGATGCTAATCGTTTGGCCCGTAGGCAGGAGGATGTCGAACAAACCGCCCGTACCGGGGTGAAACGTAGATCGGTTCTTGCTTCTACTCCGGGGTTTTACGTGGGCCGCGACCCGGAGACGGGCGAGTTGAAAGACCCGGGGTTACTTAGTTCCGTGGTCAACCGTGCTTTCTACGGAGATGACGAGCAGAGTCGCTTGGGGTACGCGGAGAGGGTGTTCAGGGAGGCTACTGCGGATACTGCGGCAGGGGCGTCCGCTGAAGGGAGCCGCCAACGACAGATTTTGAGGGAGGTGGCGGATAGGGGGCAGTCCCCCATAGGGAAGGCAGATGATGAAACTTTGTCTAGCATGGTTAGGTCGGACAAGTTTGACCAATGGTGGTCCCAGTTCCCTTCCCAAGCTCGTGATCCCGAGGAGGCCGCAGAACTCCAGAGGATAGCGGACGAGACAAACCCCACCCCTAGCCAAGACGACAAAGAGCCGGATCAAGCCCCGATACCATTCACTGGCGCTCTCAAGCCGTTTGAGGGAACTGGTATCAGCGAACTTGCTAAGAAGGAGGTACTGCGGCGGGCGGAGAAAGTCCGGCAGTCGGAAGAACTCCTCGGAGCAGGTCGCGACGCAGAAAGAGGCGGGGATACCAAGTCTGCCATTGCAAGTTACAAGGACGCCTTGAGTAGCCTACCCGGAGGGTATGCGACAGCGGAAAGAAGAAGAGTCATTGAAAGGGACCTTGCTAATGCCCGTCAGTCGGAAGTCGAACAAACCAAAGAAGAAATACGGGAAAAGAGGGGGACCGTGACCGAAGAGATGGCTGAGTTGGTCGAAGGCGGGTTGGACCTAAACAAATTTAGTCCTAGAAACAGGGAACTGATTCGTCGCCTTGCGGCGGCACAAGAGAAGAGTTCTCCGGGGGTAGGCTCCCCTACGGATCTCAGTGTTGAGAAATCCGAAACGGCTGTCCGGGGCGCGGGTTCTGCGCCCTCCGCTCCGAATGATATGCGGGCGAACCACGATGCTCTGTTGAAGGATGCTGAACCTGCTAAGATGCCCAAGAGTCCTCCCCCCAGTGATCAGGTGGAACCGTTTGAGAGCGGGGATGAGGTTGACGATATGGGGGTTACCGAGTTCAAAGGATTGCCTAAGCAATCGAAGATGCGGTCTATCAAACAACACATCCGGAAGGCGCGTAGGGGTAACGATCATGGGCTCATTGATTTCCCCAAAGATCTGGATGTAGAAGACGTTATCGGTGGCAAGGTTACCAACGAGTATGCGAAGAACGCTCTTTCATTTGTTGGGGAGGTCGAAGGGGATGCTTCTGACAATCCTAGACTAGCCCCTATGTTTGAGGCGTATGGCCTGACGGCAGACAAGGATAAAGATGGTACAGTGCAGGATGATTGCCCGTGGTGTACTACCTTTGTAAGCCACAGTATCCGCATGAGTAATAAGAGTTTCCCGCGTATTGCCGGGTCCCGTAAACTAACTAGCGTGGGCACCAAGGTTCCTGAGGGTCAGGAGAAGGAGGGAGACATTATTGTTATGTGGAACGACAACCCGGACACCGGAGGGTACTCTGGTCCGGGGGGTTCGGGATGGGGTGGTCATGCGGGCATTCTGTTAAGAGTGGTCGGGGACGAATACGTTGTGGTGAATGGTAATAAAGATGACGCGGTTAGAATTTCTTCTGTTCCCAAGAGCCGTGTTGTTAGTAGAAGGAGAATTAAATAATGGCAACATACGACGATATTCTTCCCCCGGCGTCCCCTTTCCAGCGGGTAACTACTCCTCCAATATCTGGATCTCCTTTTCGACGGGAGACGGGAGGGCTTGATGATATCTTTACGGATGATATCCCGGACACGGGTCAGGCTCCTGCACCAGCTCAAGGGTTCCTCCGGAACCGGACCTATGAACGGACCCCCCAGATTAGTGCTGATCCTACGGCTCCCGTTCTTAGTAGCGTGGAGGATATTGATCGCATTCAATCTCCTAGAACTAAGTTTTTTAGAATGATAGAGAAGGACCCGGGGTTACCTTCTACGGTTAAGGACGACATTATAAACGCCGCCCTTAGGGACGATGTCAACCTCTCCAAGATCCGGGGTCAGATAGACGCTACCCGGAGGGCAAAGCGACTTGGAGATATCCGAATCCAGCACGATGAACTTCGCCTTTCGGAGGCTAGGAGGAAAGCGCATGAGGCGAGAACAGAACCCGTGGTAGCTGGGAGGGTAGGTTCCGAAATGCAAGCTATTATGGGGGCCCCGGGTGCTACCGACCTCCAGAAAAGGAATGCGCTCGCTGCTCTTCGCATGAGGAACTCTACTCTTTTCACAAAGAGCGACTCTCTGCGCGATATGTATGCTACGGGGATGAGCACTCTCAATGTCCCTAAGCCTGTCACCGAAGCGGACCTTCGGGCTCGGAGAGCGGAAGCGAGAAGCATACAAGAAGATAGAGAAGAAGATCGTAGGGAGCCCATCGAAAAGGATCTAGCTAATCTTGAATCCGACTATGCCCGTATTCGTAGCGCAAAACCAAGGACCAAAATGGCCTTTGTCGGTGGCGCTTCCAGCCAAGTTCCTACGGGTGAGTTTCTAACCACTAATGATAAAGCCGCCGCCGAGTCTTTTGTAGGGCAGTATCTTCCGGGGGAGGATGTGGCTACTAAGTATGGGGAGCTAATGGCTCAAGTGGACAGGGCCTTCGAGAAAGAACGAGAATCCCTCCAAAGCCAGATCTTTGGATCGGGTAGGCCCGGGAGCCTCGGGCACTTGAATCTGCCCTCCCGTTGATTGACATACGCCTAGGTTTGTAGTAGTATTTCTGCTGCAATCTTCTTGGCTATGTCCGAAGTATTACCTTACGACCAATGGGTCGAGTCCGAAGAGGCTATGGGCCTCGGGGAACTCGAAAAACTGAAGGGTTACGGAGATCACTACCGTTTAAATTCCTTCGCTTCAGGTAACTACAACCAAGAGGAGGCTGATGCGGTTAACAAGCATCTGTTTGGCCTTGCGGTAGGGAGGGGTCTAGTAGATCAGACTGATCCGGAAGCTGCGGTGGATCAGTTTCAGTCGGTTGGTAGAGGCGGGGTTACCCCCGAAGAGGTGGGCCGCATGGTAAACCACATGGAATTGACCGGGGGGGATCGTGACGAAATCAGGAATTTACGAGTTCATCAACTCTATATGCAGAACCCGGACACTGCATCTGATGTGCTTGCCGAGAGCACCGAAAGAGTAGACCACCTCCTCCTTTCGGAAAAAGTGCGCCAGTCAGAAGTGGCAGCTACTCAAAGGGGGGAGAAGCCTCTTTCTGTTTTTGAAAATAAGGACGGCACTTTGGCGGTTACGTGGGACCCTCTTCTAGAGGATCAACAATTAACTGATGCCCAGATCGCGGAGTATGTAAAATCGGACCCTGCTATTGATAGTAATTATCTTCCTGCTATTCGGGCAGCTAGAGAAAAGCCCGAAGGGTTGACTGTGTCCCGGAGCACCGCTTCTCAAATCCATGAGGCTAAGGTGGTAATTAACCAATTACGGGGGGAGGATGTTGATAGTTATAAAGAGGCCATTGTAAGCGAGCTGCGACAAGGGGATACGGCGGGGGCGGAAGAAGTAGCCCGCAATCTTGTGAGCCACCCGGGCATTCTTAAACGGGAGTATTCAGAGGGGATTTTGGTTAACGCTCTTATGGATTGGGGCAAACAAACTAATGTTTCAGATAACCCCCAGATCCTTTCTACCGGGGAAATAATAATGCCTCGTAAGTTCTTGGTGGACCCTGAGAGATTTGATGCGGGGGTAGACCAACTTGACGTTACCGAAGGGCAGAAGAAATTAGCAAAGGAACAGCGGATTGAATATCTGAAAGCGGCAACCCCGCAATTCCATAAGGCGGCGGCGAGCTTCGGTATGTCTGAGTACGTGGACTTGTATGAGCAAAGAAAAGCGGAAGGGAAGAAGGACCACGAGATCGTAGAGGAGTGGTTTTCAAATGAGGAAAACTTCAGCAAAGCCGAACAATTCTTTCAGTCTTCTTTGTTTAGTGTGATGGAGGGGTTTGGGGGATTGATTGGGTACCCCGCTGCGCTTTTAGGTAATAAGGAAGCGAAACAAACTATGGGGAGTTTGATGAAGCACGAAATGGCTCGGCAGGAGTATGCTAATCTGTTTGGAGAGAAACTCTCTGGGCAGGGTTCCGGGTGGTACGGTTTTGGGTACACTCTTATGCGTACGGCTCCTGCGATGGCGGCGGATATCGCCCTTGCTATTCCTACTGGGGGTGTTGCGGGGGCTGCTTCGGCTACGATGCGTGCGGGGATGCGTTGGTCGATGCGGCAGGCGATGAAACTTCAGTGGGCTAGCACTCTTTCTGCGAGCACCAAAGCCCTCACTGCAAAAGCCTTGGGGGGCACTGGTAAGGTTTCTGTTGCGCTTAGTAAGACGGGTTCAGATCTTAATAGATTTATGAGTAAGGCATGGCCCACCATGCGAGGGACGAGGTATGCCAGTTTAACCGCATTTAACCGATCTGCGGGGGCGACCTATGTCTCTATGACTAACACCCTCGAAGAACTTCATCCGGATTGGAGCCCGCAGCAAGTCCGGGAAGCGGCGTACGGGCACTCTGTAACCAACGGGTTGATAACGGTAGCAGTTATTAACACCATGGGGGCCATGTCAGTCTTGTTCCCCAAGGTCATCGGGCAGGGGGTTGAGTCTTGGGCCGCTGGGACCGGGGGGAAGGGGGTCAACTACCGACAATTGCGTAGTGTGTACAACCAACTTGCGAGTAACCCCAAGAAGATACCTAGCGAACTTCGCCATTACTTAAATATGGAGTCTTACGAGGAGTTCTCCGCTAGCATTTTTAAGGAGGTTTCTAAAAAAGCTCTCGGGACATTTTTCCGACACAGTTTTGGGGAAGGGATTGAAGAGGGCGTAGACCAATTGATTAACGGGTACCGGGATCGATTGGAGATCGCAAAGCAGGGGGGAGAATCATTTGATATGTTTGCTCTTTGGCATGAGACTCTCACCGCTGCGGGGGTAGGTGCAGTGATGGGTCTCTCTGGGGGTGTCCAAGAGTTTGGGGTTCGGTCTAAGGTGACTGATCGCCAGCGGCAAAATGTAGAAGTAGATTTCTACAGCCGCGTGTCAGATCAGTTGGCGGATAAGGGGGACCTTCAATCCGCTGCCGTTCTTCGGGGGTTGGTTAACAAGGCAAGGGAGGACCAGACCCTAGTTACCGCGCAGCTTGAAGCCCTTGGGGCCGAAGCCAAAACCGAAATGGCGGCGATAGATGAGAAGGACGTTCGACCTTTAGAGAGGATACCCCGGACTGAGGGGGAACTACAAAGGAAGATTGAGGCGATTGAGGATTACATCTCGCAATTGGAGGCTACCGCTACTGAAGCGGGGGTTGGCCCTGCGGGACGAAGACGCCCTGCGGCGGTTTTAGCCCCTGATTCTGATGAGGACATAGATGTCTTCGAGGATGAGGAAGGAAGGGGGGTAGTCATTGGCAAGGAAAAGTTCCGCCCTACCCACGGGGTCGAGATTGGCGAGGCTGGTAAGGGGGGAGTGGTTTTACGTGGGGAGAGGACCCCGGAGACAATGCGGGCTATTGCCGGGGCGAGGCACTACCGGGAGCGTCTCCTTGCTTTGTACGAGGAAACAGTCGGTATTAGAAAATCATTTGAGGAGGGCCTCCTAGGCCCGGAGGATGTTGCTATAAAGGAAACTAAAGCTGGGGAAGTTCCCATAGCCGATCCGACAACTGGGGAACCTATGTCCCCTCTTCGGGATAGTGGTTCCGCGACTAAGATCATTGATGAGAAATACAATGCTAAGACCGAGGAAGAGGCTAAGTCGGTTATAGAAACTCTCAACAGGGAGATCTCTCGGTTGGACACTGTGGGGGACCCAACCCCCTACCAGTCTCAAAAGTTGCGGCATCTTTCAGAACAACGGGATGCCCTCCGGGAAAAGTTTTACCCCGGTACGGTGGAGAGGACCCCTCCTGCTAATCCTAAGTTAGAGGTAAAACTAAGACAGATAGAAATGGCCCTTGGCGCTTTGCGGTCCAAGCAGAGGAAAAACCCCTCCTTGGTAACTAACAGCCAGCACCGAGGTAGAGTCCAAGTTTTGCGTACTATGCGTAGGGCTCTTCGGGAAGCTATTGCTAACGGTTCCCAGAAGGCGAACCCAGATGCCCCGGTTACTTCTTCGACATTCGATATAGAAAAACTCATCCGCCTCCTAGCCCCGGCAATCGAAGGGCGCGGGAGTAAGTTTTATAACCCGGAAACTGGGGAAGTGTTTGAACCTAGGGTAGATGCTAAACAAGCACTGGCCCTCCTTAGGCAGGCCCAAGCAAAAAAGGACAAACGGGATAATGCTACCATACGAAAAGCACAACGAGGCCAAAAAGTAACTGACGATGAAATCGCCAGCCTTACCCAAACGGGTCCCGAAGAACTTTTTGCGGAAGACTTTGAACGGATAAACGCACTGGTCGATTTAATTGACACTCGGGGGATCGATACTTCCGCCGATCCCGAAGGAGCGGCTCAACTTGCGGCTCTTACTTTGGTTCAGCTTGAGCACCAGCTACGTACCGAGGAAGAAGCTACCAACGCGATCCCTGCGTCTGTTGTTGAGGAAGAATCTCGTCAGGCCGAAGAGAGCACTAAGATCCCGGAACCAGCCGAACGTGTTCGGAATTTTACAAACAAAGACCCCGAGGCGGAACCCCAAGTTATATCTGTACGAAGACGGGTCCCTGCTTTCCTCCTCGGCTTGAGGGGGGCTGACGATCCAGTTCGGGTTAGCCAGCCTTTTGGTAATTTGGATGATCGTTTGGGGGGTATTTTGCAGGATAAAGGGGTGATAACCAAAGGAGAGCAGGGCCCTTATGAAGTAATTATTCTTAATCGGAGACCGACTGCCGACGAAGACTTTATCCCCGAGGAAAACCCTACGTTTGATACTTTTGAACAGGCTGAAGCAGCCGCCGAAGCGATAGTATCTTCTTTGGGAGAGTCGGAAGGGATGTCGTTTACTGATGAGGTCCGTGAGACGGACGCTGAGTCTGAAGAAGCGGCGGCTGTTTCTGAGGGTAAGTTGGAAAAAGAAGAACTCGTAGCTGAGAAGAAGCGGGCGGAGGGAGGAATGCCCCCTCAACGAACTCCACGGGTTCCATCCGCAGACAAACCAGCCACTATCCTGTATGCGGAGGACACGGGAGACCCAGAAGCAGCAAGGAGAGCCGGGATACCCTCTAGACCGGACGCCGGGGAGACTGCCGCACCAGAAGGTGAGACGGAGCGTGTGGGGACACCTGAGAGAATACCAGAAGCAGATCCAGTTCTTGAAGATTCTAGGGAGTATATACGCAAGCGTATGACTGAGGGGCTTACCCGAGAGGAGGCAGCCGAGGAACTTAAAGAAAAGCGTAGTGCGGCAAGGCAGGAAACAGAGGATCAATTCCCTGTAGGGACTAAGGTTGACGAAGGAGGAGGGCTTCAAGGCAAGGGGTTTCAAGGCAAGATCTGGTATAAGCATACGGACGGTAAGTGGTATAGTGGCGAAGATGATGCACCAAGGGGTGCGGCTGATCTTCCCGGAGCTAAAGTGATCATTGATCCCGCCGCCCCTCCTGCCGCACCCGCAGCACCTGAATCCCGTACTCCCGAAACTCAGAAGTCAGGATCTGAGGGTTTCATGGAAATATACGAGGCAGAGACGAGAAGTGTGCCCGCGTTCTCTGAGGTCACGGGAAGAGAACGCCAACGCCTTTCATCAGAAGCAGGATCTGAGCTAATAGACATTATAGCGACTAGTGGAAAAACTGTACATCTTGATACAATCCAAGTGGCTGTTGGTTTACAACAACAAGGAGTGGGCAGTGCAATCATGACCCGCCTTGCTGAAATCGCAGACGCGACCGGCACTCGCATTACTATTGATGTGGAAGCGTTTGGGCGCGGTGGCCCATCCAAAGAAAAACTTAAAGAGTTCTACACTCGATTTGGGTTTGTTGCGAAGAGGGGCAAGAGAATGGCGCGAGAACCAAAAGCCCCCGCACCAGCACAAGCCCCCACTCCGAGGGCCCCACGGGTTCCATCCGCAGACAAACCAGCCACTATCCTATATGCGGAGGACACGGGAGACCCAGAAGCAGCGAGGAGAGCCGGGATACCCTCTAGACCGGACACCGTTTCTCCCGATACGGTACTCCCCGTAAACTCGGTAGCCGAACGGGCCCAAGAAGAACTAGTAGCTACCAAAGTTGAAGCGATGCTTCGGAATGTTTCTGAAGAGGAGGTTATCGAAAAAAAGGTAGAGGAGGCACAAGAAAAAACTACCCCAGTGGCCGGGACATTTCTTAGTAAATTCCGTCAAGCGGTAGAAGACCACCCTAAAGCTAAGTTTACTGTGGCAATGGCCTCAGGCCAGATGTTTGCGGTGCAGACTAATGCCCGAACTAAGTGGGACCCGAGTAAGGATTCGAGTAAAAAACTTAAGATGAAGATCCTCTCGCCAAAGTTGTCTGCTAAGGCGAATCTGGAAGAAAAATGGCAAGTAGTCTGGGGTACTTCCGAACAAGTACAGAAGAAACTCCGAGGCAAACCTCTCGCAACTCAGCCAATACTGGTGCAACTTAACCAGAGCACTCTTTACGATTCGGAAGGCAACATAGATTTTCCTGCGGAATCAGATCGTAAGCTGTTTGACGAGATTGTTGAATCAGGGGTCCTACCCGAGCCGAGGCATCTAGGGAAGAACACCCTTATGGGGAGAAGGATGTTTAGTTTGCACTCGGATTATCGTGGTGCGTTCTTGAGAACTGCCGAAGCTGAAATAAAAAAACGTAGCCCAGTGATACCTCCCCCTGTAGAGGCTACCATGAAGAAAGACCCGGACCCCGCTCTGCAAGAGGATAAGGTTCTTCTTCGGTATATGGTAGTCGAGCAGAGGGGGTCCAGCAATGCAGTATACACGTACGAAGATCTTGTTTCCCGGGAAAGAGAACTGGAGGTAAGACTCGCTTCTCTCCGTTCCCTTGGGGAGGAGAGGGCGCTCCCTGATGTTCCTGCACGAGACCCGAAAACAGGCAAACCCCGGGGAATCGCGGAACGACAGTCCGAGCAAAATGCTATTGATGCGGCGTGGGAAGAATTAATCTCTGCCGAAGGGGAGTTGGAAGACGCGGATGTGAATTTTGGGTACGGCTCCCCGGAAGCGGAAGAATGGTATTACCTTTCCGAACTGATGGAGAGTAACCGCAGGATGGAACGAGAAGGGATAGAAGAACTGGTTTCCTTGAAGCAGGAATACGCCTTGGTCCCCCGGGATTCTGAGGGGAACCCAATTGTTCCACTACTTCCTTCTATGGAAGGGGAAGAGGGGGTCGCAGTCACTACCCAAGAAGAACTTCAAGAGTGGTTAGATTCGGCCCCTGCGGGGAGGTACGCTCTAGACGCATCGGCTTATGGGTTAACGGACCCGGGGGCACAGTTGTTCTTTGTAGTTACTAAAGCAGAAACTAAAGACGGGGTCGTCACTTACGGTAATCTTGAGGCGTCATTACCTAACCCCGACAGGATGGGGCCCCCTATTATAGTCCCGGCTAAGAGCCGACAGGGGGACTATTCTTTACTGTATAAGAGGGTTGAGGATGGTCTTCTACCCTACTACCAAGAGCAGGCGAGGAAGGAGGCCAAGGAAGATGCCAAGGAAGCCAAAAGAGATTTACGAACAAAGAAAGTTAAACAACAAATAGAGGAGGTCGCGATGTCCGCTACGGTTCCTCCTGAGGTTGTACGAGAAGAAATTCTACGCACTCTGGGAGAGGAGAAGGTGGCCATGTACCGTAGAGGCCCGGACCCTATTACTGGGAAATGGCATACTCCTTTTTTGGTCGAACTTTCTGACCTTAATAAGATGGTGCCTTTGGAGGGCATGACTCAGGAGGAGTTTGAGTCCCGGCAGAACTCTATAACTTCCCGATTGGACGTTCTCAATAACCAATCCGACATACTCACTAACCGACTTTCTGAGATGACGCGCCCCGGCAGTCACCCGGAACTAGAAGAAGCGGAAACGCGGGCATTTGCGGCGAGGGACAACTGGAACAGCACCATGTCTGAAGTATCTTCCGGAGCGTACAACTACGCTAAGGTTAAGAAAGAGCTAAGTATGCTCCGGAGTTCTATGGGGGCCAAACCCAAGAACACAGAGCTTATTTTGAAAAAAGCAAAGGACCCGGAGAAAGTTTCCAGAAGAAAGGGCAGGGTCACGGTGAGCGAGTTTGATCCGGATAGACCTACTTCTACCAAGCAAGCCAAAATTGCTAACGAGTTCTATAAAGATAATTACCGGGGAGTCCGTGCCGAAACAAGTAATCGCAAGATAAGCAGGAAAGGGTTCACTCATAATGGGTCCCTTCCCATGCTCTTGAAGAAACGAAGAAATGAAGAAGGGGGCATCGAGTATTATGAAACGGTGTTCTTTACGAATGACCCTAAGCAGATGGCTTTGGCTCTTCACTTGGGTTACGAAATACAGGTTCCTCCAGAGTACCGAGAGGGTGGGGAAAAAGCGGGCGAGGTAAACCCGGCTATCGTCATAAGATCGAATGGGGTTATCCGTAAAGTGTTTGACCCTATCACTCGTACCGCCGTCCGAAAGAAAGGCGACCTTGTGAAGTGGACCGGGGAAGAAGTGTACTCAATAACGGAGGTTAACCGTAATAGCAAAAGGGCGTTGTATGCCGAGGCATTGCCACCCGTTCCTGCTAGCCACACCCCCCATTTGGGAGATACTGTTTTTGGTCAGGAAGCCTCGTCTGTGGGTTCTTTGTACCACACGGAAACCGTAGGGGGCAGACTGCTCACTCCTCAAGAGAGGTTAGAGTTGGCTAAGGAAAAATTACCCGGCTTTAAAAGTATTGAGCAGATAAAACAAGAATTCCGGGATACACACAAGGACCCTAAGACGGGCGTACCCCTAGAACTATCTGATGAGAGAGTCGATTCGTTCCGGTCGCCAGAAGAGAAAGAAGTATTAGCCCAGATTCCTCTCCACACTCCCTTGACTAGAACTCGGGACGGGGCTCCGGATATGGGTTGGATTCAGGCAGCTTCGGATTACTACGACGGGGTAGGGAAAGGAGCTAGGAGGTCTTCGGTAAGATCTGGGCTCGATAGGGAAGCTGAGAGATCCCTAAAGGCGTTTATGCAGACAGCAGATCGATTGCGAAATGAAATCGAAATGCTTCAGGGAAACGTAGCCGATGAGCAAATGCTATCCCAACCCCTAATTGACAAAGACATTTTGTTAGCGTTGGGGAAGAGGGCTCTTACTGAAGAAGAGCAACAGCAAATATTGGAAAGGAAAAACCGGGTTAACCTAGCCCAGTTGGAGTCTCTGATTAAATCCGCAGAGGAAGACTTACGGGCTAAGGAAGCTGATCGGAAGAGTAAAGAAGAAGCGGCCCAAGAGGTGATAGAAGAACGGGCCTTAGCGCAAGCTAAGTTACGATCTCAACTTACAGAGATACGGGAAACTATGGAAGCCGAAAGCACCTCGGCTACTGCGGAACAGACTAGGGGAATAGACGAGGCGGAGGAATCTCCGGGGGATCTGGAGACCAACCAGCTTCTGCGGGGGTTGAAAGACGAACACGACAGGGTCCAACAAGAACTAGACTTGTTGGATCGGAGCGTGGAGGTGGACGCCTCTGATAATTATAAAGTTAAGCTGCGTATTTATGCTCGTCTAAAAGGTTCCGATGCCGACGAAGCAGCTCTCAAGAACGCGGAGCGTGAATTGGAAGAAGCCCGAAAGGGTGTGGATGACGCCACGGCTTTGAGGTTGGATTACACTTTGGCAGCGGAGGCGGTAGAGAAAGCGGAGTCTAACTTGCAAAGACTTCAGTTTACTCAAACCACTGTTGATAGCATCCGTGAGAGGCTGGGGGAATCCCCATTGGATGCCACCATCGATGACACTATCGAGGAACTGAAGAAAGAACTTGAGAAGGAGGTTAAAGCCCACCGCTCTAATCTTGAAAGGATCAACAGAGAAGGGGTGGCTCTGGAAGAGGAACGAGCCACTAAGGGCGCGGTAGTGCGTAAAGATGTAGAGGAGTTAAAAGAGTTGGTATCGAAATCGGGGAGGGAGGAAACGGACGCCCGGTTCGATGCCCTTATTATGTATCAACAAGACCTGCGGGAATTTGGATTGGCGGTGCAGCTTAGTGAACAAGACGACCCCGAAACTTTCTTACGTAGGCTATTGGATGTAGATGAAAAACAAAAAGGATTAGACCCTGCTACAGGCAAAGGGGGAAGGAGGCATAGCTTTGATAGAAAAGCGAAGGAAGATTTTATGAATTATCTTCGCTCCCGATATTCCGTATCGATGACCCCTGATATTACTTTGGAAGAAATCAACCAAAGGCTTGATAGGTTTGCGGGGGAAATACCTTTGGAAAAACAAACGAGTGAGATCACCCTGACCGAGGCTCAGGTAAAGGCCCTGAAAGGGGCGGCTAAAACAAAAAAGGACCAGACGTTGGCTAGCCGTCTAGGAGTTAAGGTCCAACTTAAAGGACAAGATTTCAAAGCTCTCCTTACCCTTGCGGATAAAGCCGCTAAAGACGAAGGGCTACACCCGGCTACGCGGAAGTCTCTAGAAAAACTTTCCGATCCTAAGAAGATGGAGGAGTGGGTGGAGAATGTAAAGCGGACGCAGCAACCTACTCGTGACCGAAACAAGTCTCAGGCGGCACAACGTGTTATGCAACATCTTGAGACAAAGAATAAGAAGGGGAAGCGTTATAGTGTTAAGTCTTTGACGAGGGCGTTGTCCGACGTTGATGCGGATCTTACGGAAGCGGTCGATTATCTTATTAGTTACGTCGAATCTGAATACGGCACTAATGGGTCGGCTACTGACTCGGCTATACTTAGAAACTACATAGACCTGTTACTTAATGATCTGGACCCGACTAAGGGGGGGACCCAAACATGGTCTCGGACCCGATGGTCTCGGGACCCTGATAGTAACCCTAGCCCTGTCCCCTTTAAGAGCATCATTCGTCTTCTTTCTTCTTCGTACCGCCAAAGGTTGCAGGGGGGTTCGGGCAAGATTGGATCTCTTGATGAGGGTATGGATCAGTTGGAGAACTCGGAGGATTCAAATAACTTCTCCATGCTGGCAAAGCAGTTGGCTGCGGCACTGGTCGCTACTCCTGAAGGTTACCAAGAAGGGTTCATGGGACTCAGCCCGGATGCCGCTCAGGAGGTTACTTCAGAGCGGGTTAAGGAAGTTCAGGATGCTGAATTCCACGTACGAATCGTAAACGCGCTACGAAATCCTCAAGCCCTTGAAGCACTGCGGGGGGTACACGAACACGTAACCGGGATAGAGGCTAGTGAAGCAACCCCCGTTGAGGATATGTGGTTAACTACTCATGAGGCTCTTGTGGGTAACCCCGAAATTATAGAAGTCATCCGGGAGGAATCCCCTCAGTTAGCGAGGATATTGCAGAAGGTATACCAGTCGGGGGCCGCTTCAACTGGCTTGCAATTGGGTAGCGAACTGCTGGAGGTTATTGATGCAAATAGATCGTCTTGGACAACTACTCTTTCTAAGGCCCTGTCTACCCAGAAAGTACAACCGAGGAAGTTTACTGAAAAGGATACGGGTCGTGGACTTACGGGTACTTTTGTATCCGCCCGGGAGAATTCTGTCCGGGTCCGCATGGGTACGGGTAAGGGAGTAAAGGAAGTCACTATACCTTTATCTCGTTTGTCTGATGACGATGTTAAGTATATCCGCCACCAAACCGCCCGGTCTACTGATCGGGATATGGTAAGCGAAGGGCTAACCCCTACCCAGACTAAGACTCTTCTTTATTACATGGCTAATGAGGACACCACTCTTAGCAAAAAGGAGAAGCAGTTATTCCAGAATACCCTGAAGACTCTTGAGAAACATGGGGATTTCCCTTCTATAGAATTTCTTACTAAGCCTTCGGTAGCATACTCTTTGTGGAACGGGGTATATGGAGAAAGGGGAAAGACGATCTATCTTAACCTTACCCAGAGGCACTCCCATAAGATGGGGTTACTGCTGCGGGGTCTGGTTGTTCATGCTGTAAACACGGTTCCCCAAGGTACCGAAGCACATAAGGCCCTGCTTGAAGAAGGCAAAAGGATACGTAAGATTCTCGCTTCTGAGGGTATGCAGGAAGTATACCTTACCCAAGACATGGAGCCAGAGCGGGGGCTTCTTGCCCCCGAATCAGAAATCCGGGAGAGAATTTCTGAAAGAATGGAGCGAAGGTCTCGCGGTGAGGAGACGACTCCCGCAGAGATAGAGGCTAAGGTACGGTTAGAACAGATCCATGAAGACCGCAGGGCGTTTGTGTTTGCTATGCTGGACCCAGAAGCCAGCAACTTGATGGCGCGTAGGGAACCCAACTTCATAGATCGTATTGTTAATGTCCTTGCCAAGATCCTTGGCCTCAAAGGGGGCATCGGTAGAAAAAGGATCAGGGCTTATGCTTCTCCGGAGCCGGGTACCCTGTTCCAAGACCGACCTAAGTTTGTTCGTTCGGAAGACATGGATGTTCCGAATGAGATGCGACAGCCCTTGGATATTCTTGAAGGGTTAGTCCCTCACGGGCATAGCATTGTATACACCCCGGTCTATAAATCTCCGGGGTTCACCCTATCCGGGGCCCCCAATACCATCTTCATTAACCCAGAGATAGTCCTCCACATGGTAAACGGTCTGCCCCCTCATGCTATTGAGTCGGTGCTGCAAACCTTGGTAGACCATGAGTTAGCCCACCTGTCCAGTATCGAGGTGCTTACTGATGCCGACCGGGCATCTATAATTTCCGACATCAGTCCTACTGACATGGCGGAAGTTAAGGCCCGTGTCCCCGAGGGATCGGGGGCCATAGAGATCGCTGAAGAATACCTTCGCATGAAGTTAGAAGAGGCTTCGTATGGTGTCGATGGTGACAGGTTCGTGCATAGTGTTCTTACTTATGGCACAGGACTCAGGGCTCAGGTTCTTCGTTACGTTGAAGGGGTCCTGTATAAGTTGGCTAATCGTTTCAGCAAGCGAAGAAGGCCCTCCCTTAAAACTTCCCTTCTCTTGCAGAGGATTAAGGAGAGGATGGATCGTGTTAAGAGGGGGGACATACCCCTTCAGCCTGTATCCAGCCAAGACATCAATGACTACTGGGAACCCCTCCACGAAATGGGGGCCCAAGGAACTGACCGTGTATTCTTTTCCGTTCCGGTGTGGTCGTCCGATGGTTCTCACATTGAGAACATGGACGAATTAAAAAGGAACTGGAAGAGCACCATGAAGCGGGAGCTTAACCTTATCGAGAAGGGAATTAATTTTGCGGAAAACAACGAGTCCACAGTAATGAAGGACCTGACTAAGCTGGTACACCGAGCCACATCTAAAGGGGTGGTGAGTGTAGAAACGATTAATGCGGCGTTGGGTTCCTTGGAGTCGCCTATATCCCCCGAAGCTCAGGCTAACCTCAACGCCCAGAGAGAAGCTGAGAGAGCCTCCATGGCTTCCGCGAAAGGAACCCTCACTAAAGATCAGGAGAAAGAACTACTGGAGAACCACACTAAGCGTGTGGCTGAAGCCAGCAGAGCTTCTGAGAAAGAGCGTGTCCGCAAGATGCGGTTGGCCCAGATGGCGGTGGATAAGGCTGATCCTAATTTGGGAGCTGCGGTAAAAGCCTACCGAGAGGAAATTACTCGTATGTCTAGGGAGGTCGGGGGTTCCAAGGGGGGAGCTACTAAACTTCTTTTTGATGCCAATGCAGAAACCCACCTCATTCGTAGCTACGAATTCTTCCACTCTTCTGTCTACCGTCAGGCCATACTGGACAACGGCACTCTACCCGGGGTGGACGTAAGTAAATTGTGGGACGATGCCATTGATTCGGTGATCGCGGTTTACAAAGAAGAAGGAACCGGAACGAAGCTAACCCCTCAGGAACTCCGGGGTAAGGCATCTAAGAGATTGAACACTTGGTTGAAGTCTCTAGTTGAGCAGCCGCCGGATTCTATTCAGCCACTCAGTGTGCTTTCCAAAGGAAAGGGATTGTTTAAGGAAAGGCAGGACATCCCCGACCCGGTACAGGCTCTTATGGGAGTGAGGGGTCCTGTTACGAGTGCGTTGCATACCCATACGAAGCTGGCTATTTTCCTAGCGAAGAACGAAGCCGCCAAGGATCTACGCAAGTTACTCCTTTCTAGTGGTTGGGTTAAAACTGAGCCCGACTTCCCTAACGGGGTGAACACAAAATTGTGGAGTGAGTATACCGGGGACGAGGAATACGAACCACTGCAAGGGTTGTGGACTAGCAGCGGGGACGCGGCCATAATCCACGAAGCCATGGAGCAATTCCTTCCGTTGAAAGCAGACAAGTCCGATAGCTCGGCGGCGATGGTTCAAGGGTTAGGCGCAAAAGTGTGGGAGGGTGTGAAGAAATCCCCCCGCACAATAGCGGGGTCCTCTCTCATGATGAAGACCGTGTTCTCATTGGGGCACTTCGCCCGTAACGAAGGGTCCATGAATTATGTTCTGAGACCTTTGAATGGGGACTTCACTTCCCTGCTTTGGTTTATTCCCGGCACGAAGTTCAGTGGGTTCCGTCATGCGGACCTTGCGCGGCAGGGGCTCGGTCTTGGGCGTATCAAGGAGGGGGATAGGGAATATGTAAGCGAGCTAATACGACGGGGGATGATTAAAGACGGCATCACCGCTGGGTTGCTCGGGGATATATTCGACAACACGGGAGACCCCGTGATGCAAATGCGTAAAGACATCGAGGCTTGGGATAAGGGCCAAGCCCCGGCCCCGTGGATTAAGAAAATTTGGGCAGCTAGGTTTGCCCACCTTGGGACACACCCGATTGCGTCTAGGCTGGGGGTTAAAGCTATCCCCCAGTTCCTGACCGCTATCAATGAGCTTATTGATTCCAAAGCCAAGATTGGTTTGTATGAATTCGAGAAAAGTTTTCTGGTCAAGGTCCGGGATGAGATAGGGGGCACAGGTCCTGAGTGGACTGACGAGGCCATATCCAAAAAGGCCGCAGCTAAAGTTCACGCCACACTACCCGGGCATTCCCAAGTGTGGAAGCCAGTGAAACAATTTACCGGGAGCGCGGCAGGCATTCTGGTTTTCCCGTTTGCTCGATTCGCATCGGAGACATTGCGTGGTTACCTTGGTACCTTCCGACTTATCGGGACAGAATTGGCGGAAGCAAACCGAATAGGCAGCAGCGTGATGAAGAGACGGGCGGCTCTGCGGGCGGTTGGTTTCATTGGTACCCAAGTGTTGGCTAGCAAAGCACTGGTGACTATTTTCTCTGCCATATTCAATATGCTAGGGGACGACGATGACGAGCAGGGAACTGGTGAATTCAAAAAACTAAAAGGTGAGTGGGGCCGAGCAATGAAGCGGGGCTTGCCCAAGTGGATGCGTAACCAAACTGTGTATGTTAGGCACAACCCGGATGGGTCAGACACTATGTTTAACATGACCTACTTTAACCCTCTATCTATTCTTCAGGACCCCGGTAATGTATTCTTAGATGCATTATCCATGGGCGAGGGGTTTGATGTAGCGGCGATGAGGTTAGTTGAAACCATTGCAGTAGATACAATGGGCGAAGGGATCGCCCCCGGGGCTATCCGGGAGATGTTTTCTAATTCAGATGATTATGGTCAGAAGATCTTCCTGCCTTCGATGACCCCGGCTGATAAGTTAAAGAAGTTTATAACATACTTCTACGATGAAGCATTCAAACCGGGCATCCATTCCAAGTCTGAACAGTTCGTGAAGGCCATCCAGATGAATAAAGAATCGGATGATGCCACCCGAAGGTACAACGCCCGGTCCATTCTTCTTGGCGAAGTCCTCGGAGTTCGCCCGCAGGAATACATGACGGACGAAACAATGAAGAGGTCCGCACGTTCGGTTAAGAGGGACCTCGATTCCATCAAGTCTATCTTGAAACCCCTCACTTCCGGTAGGCGTTTGTCCCCCGGGGAGGCAACCGAACTTGTGCATGAGTATGTAGATGCCTACAAGGATATGTGGAAACAACATCTCCACACTGCGGAAGCATGGTCCGAGTACACTGAGGACCCGGGGGCCTACGAAAAATACATGAGATACATGATCGATGCGGGGCACAGTAAGTCCCGGACGTATGGGGTCATGATGGAGAAGACCCTTGATAGGTTTGTCCGTAACCGGGATGGGATGGAAAACATATTCAATGCCGGGGAATCTACCGGGGCCGAGGGAGGAGAGGTCCGGTTGGAAGAATTCGTGCAGGCTATTCTGGAATACCCCGAAGGGATGGACCTGAGGGAGTAGAATCTGGGCACAAAAAAAACCCCACCCGGCGTGAACCGGGTGGGGTATAATTTAGAGTCACTCTATCTCAGTGACTGCCCATGTTTTATCTTCGTCTAGAAGTTCATCGAGATTGGCCTCAACAAACTCCCGTTCATCCGCCGAATTGTGGCTAACACGGAAGCCGGATTCATACTCAGTGATGGTGGGCGAACACCAGCATTTCATCGTCTTACTTACTGTGTGCTTCTTGAGATCATTCTCAGGATGCACATGAACTATTATTTTATTGTCGTTGGAATCAGGCATCTTCTTTGTGCCAATTGTATTTGTTTAATACCTCAGTTATGGTTTCGTAGTGATCCAGCCCGGTCAGGTCCGTAAGGAATTCTGTAACTGCCGAGCGGGTGTGGTCGTCGTAAATAACAGTAGAGGACCTCAACGTCCCGCCGTCCCAATTAAACCACGCTTCATAGAAGAAGTGCTTTGGGTTGTTGTCTTTGTGGGGGCGGGACGAAACACTGAACAGCACCCCCGAAAGGGTCCCCATCTTTTGGGAATCAAGAAGGTGCTTTTCTATTATAGTTCTCTTGTGTTGTTCCGAATCTAATCGTTCGTCGTAGTCATGGGGAGTCTTCATCAATACTTGGTTTGTGTCTGGGCCTTTGCCCACTCAATATCTTTGTTGGTAGCCAACCCAATGTCTTTCAAAACACGGCGGTGCGCCGGGGTAAGGCGTCCCTCCTTTTGAAGATAGCGCACGGCTTGCAGGGATACGGTCACGAACGGATGTATCCTTCCGCTTGGGGTGTCTGTCCAATTCAAATGGAGTATCCCCTTGCGTATCAAGGGGATGTCCTCTTCCCGGAGATCGTCGTCATTGGGATCTTCCGCGAGTTGCAGTAATCTCTTCTCGTCAGCTTTCATCTTTGTCTGGTTTTCGTTTACGTTCTGGAAGGGGGATCAGAAGAACAAACAAGGGCATCATGTATACTAGTAGTATAAATCCCAATACAGTCATTCTGATTCCTCCTTTCCAAGGGGTCTCCCCCTTCGTTGGTGGTACTCTTGTATCTTTCCCCAGTTCTTTGATAAGAAGAACTGGATGCCTCTCGACGGAGTCCGGGGAACCTCGGGGAACTTGCGCTCAAAGGAATCTTTGGCTTCCCTGAAGGAAGAGTAATCCTCTTCTGCATCCACGGAATACAACAGGATGGCCAGAGCCACGGATCTAGATCTCCCCTTGTTACAATGGATGAGTATCTTCCGCTTACCCCTGCCGAACTTGATAAACTCAAAGAAGCTATCAAGCTGGAACCGGGGAACCCGGGAGTCCACCAGATTGAGATACAGATTGTTCTCATCCGAAACCCACAGGTACCTCTTGTCGTGCTTGGGGTAACTCTTTGTAGGTTTTATCTTATCCATGTAACATGGGAACTTACAGGCGTGGACTACTGGCAGTTCTTCCGAACCCTCAACGCAGTCGTCTTGATCCCCTATTATCAACTCGTCTATCATTTAACGCTTATCTTAGCGAACTCCCCCCATGGGAATCCGGATTCTTCTTTGTGGTAACTTAACCATAGCACGGGGTAGTCTGGTTCGGGCATCGTCTTGTGGTCATCACACAACCCATCAGTGAAGTAGATGAGGAGCAGAGGTTCAACGCCCAAGTTTTCGGGGTCGTCCTTTACCCAATCAAACGCAGCCCTGAACGATGTGCCACCACCACCATGCATACTCTTGGGAACTTCGTCCCCTGATTCCAGAATGATGTGGTCTTTTACCTGCTCGGCACACGATATCAAGAGCATACGCTCAGGCTGGATATCATCTAGGATATACTGGTTCAGTTCAAAGAACTTCTGCCACGCTTCCTTTCCAATGGAACCCGAACTGTCGGACACACATACGATGTCCCCTATCTTCTTTCCATACGGACCCGAAGCACACAGCCCTGTCGCTGCGTAGATCGAATGGTTGTAGGGGGACTTGTGTCCTGAACGACAACGAACCTCAACGAACTGCTCGGCGGTTGATGCCCAGTCTTGCGGTTTGTTTTGGTTACGCTCTTCGGCAATGCGCCGGGTGGCCGCACTATCCACACCATGAGAGTGCGTGTCTAGTGCATCGACAACCATGAGTCGTTCGTTCAGTTCTTCTAGTTCTCGCTCCAGTTTTTCTTCTTCCTCAGGTCTCGCAGCAACTGGCTTAAAGGTGTCCCTTCCTCCTGCACCCGGTAGCTTCTTGTCCCCGGGTTCAGGGTTCTGGGAACTGGATTCACCGGATTCAGATTCCGATTGCTCGTCACCTGATCCTCCGGATTGGGGGGATTCAGATTCCGATTGCTCGTCTCCTGACTCCCCGTCTCCGGGATCTCCTTGCCCTTCTTGTTGTTCCTCTGGTTGATCGGTGTGATCCCCCGGCCCCCCTTGCTGTTCCTGTTGTTCTTGTGGTTCCTCTCCATCGGGGTCTTGTGCCTGTAGTGCTTGAGGTTGTTGTTCTTCTTCTTCGATGTTCTTCTTTCTGAAGAACTGGTATAGTTGTTCGACGCTTCGGTTGTCCGATAACTTGGGGTCCAGAAGAGCCCACTCGGGTATGGGGAATACTACTTTCCCTAACTCCAAGTTTCGCTTGTGTATCATCCCATTGACTATGTAGTCGGCGGATTCGTTGGCTGCGTCTGGATCAAGGAATCTGGATAAACGAAACCCATGATTCAGAATTGCGTGCAGTCCTTCATGAACTAGAAGGAAAGCAACGAAGGCCCACTTGGGTAAGTTAAACGCAACCGCAAGGGCTACCAGTTCTTGGATACCCTTGGGGTTTAGGATCAGGAGTTTGCCATTGGTGGCACCGTAGTGAACAGGCTTACCATCCCTTACATCGGGATGGTAGCCGTTCTCGTCCGTAAACTCCCACTCCATGCATAGCAATTTGCTATGCACGACCTGCCAGTAGCGGCCTACCTGCCGCATCGAACGCTTCAGAGGATCATCTTTACTTAACGCATCAAGACATACGACAATTGCGGCACTCATATACCAATCCCGAGGGCGGCTAAGGAATCTTGGGTTACCGATTCCACCGTCTTCTCCGCTAACTTGGCGGTCTCTTGTCGCTTCCGGTCGTTAACTCGTAACTCGTCCAGATCAACATTGGCAATGGGCTCCAGCAATTTGATTACCTTGTTCAATTGGGGGAGTTCAATCCAGTTCATATCCTTGGCTTGCTCCAATCTTTCCTTGAGTTTTCGGAACCTGCCCTGCTTGAGGATACAGTCAGATTCGAGCACCCCTAAGATACCCTCGTCACTCTTGCCGTTACCTATTATGTGGAAGAGCAATTGCTTGATGAGGTCGGACTGGCTATCAGTCAGCATATCCTGCTGACTTCGTTTAACCATCGCCCTTGTCTTGGCGGCGGCTTCGTCGCTCACCCCTCGCAGGAGGGAAGCCCCCTCTTGTGACGGGTCCCATAGAACGTGCAGGCGGTGCTTCCACCCGGAGGCTACCTCCTCGGCACTCGGGTAAACAACATCCATGTGGGCATCCCCTAGACCTTGCTTACCCTCCGCTACAAGATCGGAGTATTGCCTACGGACTTCCCCCTTCAACCGTTCCAGTTCGTCATCCGCCTCATCGAAGATAGCTTGGGCGCTATCCAGTTGAGTGGCCCGGATAATCACTCCCCCGGTGAACGCTCGCAAACCCAACTGCTGTAGCTTTACCCGGGTGCCCTGAAACAGATTCAGGATAGCCCCGATGGGAGTCGATTTAGATTTGAACAACTTGGCGGTGGTGCTCAACGCCTCGGGGGATGCCTTGAGCACAGTGCAGTTGTCCTCGGTGATCCTGTCGTGGGTCACTTGGATCTTAACCCGGTTGGTCTTGTAGTAGACCGAGATGTTACCAGTAGTCCCGGTAACTTCCTCTGGTTCTTGGGGAGGTTCGCCCCCCGTGTTATCCTTGCGGGTCTTCTCCATCTCCTGCGGAGTCGGGCCCCCATGCCAACCTTCTTCAGGGTGTCCATGTACAGCTTCCGCTAATACTTGGAGGTTTGACTTGGGTTCGGGTGTCACCACTTCGTCCCTCATTTGTTCTGCGGTTTGTCTTCTTACTGGTCTTTTCATCGTATGTTCTGGTTGATGTAATTATCCTGTGAAGTGTTCTTTGATATACTCATTGGCGGATTCCCATCCGTGTCTCGTGCCCATCATGTAAAGACGGTCGAGTTGTTTAGTTAACTCATCTTTCTTCCAGTTGCGTTTGGCAACATTAGATACGATGATGGATACTACTTCTTTGTGTTCGGTTGCTTGGGTATGCAACATCTCTTTTTTTGTCATGATACTATTCGTCGTCGTCCTCTTCTTCTTCTTCGGAAGATTCGTCGTTATCCGAAGTCTCCTCCTCGGGTTGCTCGAAAGGAAACCCCGGAGAGTCAGACCCCCATGGCATCTCGATCTCAATGCTGTCCGCACTGTACTTGTCATCCTCAACCCAAGCCTCCCCGAATTCGTCGTAACGGGCGACTACAATGGTGACATTGCCAGCCCCTCCCGCTAGTTCTTCGCCAGCTAGCTCCCATGCGTCCCTGAACGTGTCGAATTCCTTGGAGTCGATTGTGCGGGGCCCCATGAATGAGAGCCCGCTGTCGATTATAACTCCATACTTTATTTCGTTTGCTTTCGCTTCCATAATTTTTGGATGTATTGGTTATGCCCCTACTAAGTCTGCCCACAACTCGGGCCTCCGGGAGGGGACATCAATCCCCCGGCGTTCAGCGGTAGCTAACCCGTAGGCACCTACCTCTGGACTGAATCTTTCCATGCAATCAAATACCCAGTCGAACTCCCCACTGTGAAGAGCCGCCGGGATATCGGTTATACCTGCGGTGGCATACAGCATCGCCCCACTAGCCAAGGAGAATTGCTTCATCTCTTCCTTGGGGATCGGGTATCCCTTGGGATCGGCTTTGAGTTTCTTGAAGTCGAGGTGACTATCATTCACTGCTAAGAATGCCTTCAAGGCCCGGGTGGCTTTGGCACCAACCAAACCTTGTATGGCAATCTGGCAGTCATCTCGTTCGCACATATTTTTACTGCGAATGATGAGGATCTTCATAACCTCTTCCCACTGGCGGGGGCATGGGGAAGCACTAGGCATATAGGGATCAAAATCCCCGGGGTTGCCGAGGAAATGGTTCTGATGATCCTGCTTGGCCCCGACAGAATTGCCGTAAGCAATGAATGCAGGGACCTTAGTCTTCGCATACTCTTCGATGGAATCCCCCCACCTCCACCACTCTCCGGGATCAGGGATCATGGTCATGAGAATGGTTCGCCTGATCTCGGTTAGTGAGAACTTCTTGATGTTGCTAGCTGTGTCGCACTTACGATTACCCGTGATCCCAATCTTTACATTGGGACCAATGAGGTGGGTGCCGAGATACCGCTTACCATCAGAGGTAGGGGCCAGCACCGGGTGGAATGCCGCACGAACTTCCGGGTCAGTGTGGGGGAAGTCGTCTAGAATCCAATAGAGATGTCGGTCACCGACTCTCTCCACCGTGGGTACCCCCTTGGGTTGAGAGAATAACATATCAAGGATCTTCTCCCCCTGTTCGTTGGTCCCCCCTTCAACAGGTAGACCTAGCCCGGTGACCATCGAGGGGATGGCATCCGAGAAGTTCGAGAGCCAAACATCCTCGAAGGATTCTAAGGCAGCTTCTTCCATCATCTGCGATTTGCCAACCCCACTCGGCCCGAGGACACATACCGTGGACCCGGCGTGGCGGGACAACCGCACTTGTCTCTGCATCTGGATTCCAGTTACAGGATTATCATCTATAGTTTTACTTGGCATAATACTACTGGTTTTCGTTTTTGTTTTCAGAGTTAGTATCTGATGGGGAGGTTCTCAGGATCGGACAGCACAGCATCCGCACCCTCCGTCATGTGACGGTGGGCGATCTTCTGATTGTGCTCACTATCGGGGCTTGTCCCGTAAAGCAGG
>MDSZ01036142.1_pt1 | contig 39274 bp, 38 predicted proteins | sample 811201 | NCBI WGS metagenome assembly MDSZ01 (sample SAMN05326647, study PRJNA326480) | marine metagenome | isolation source: seawater | place: Indian Ocean: North | collected 2010
GGAGATGGGGAGGAGAGAAAAAATTTAAAAAAGTTGATTAAGGAGTTAATACTTACAAATAAGGTTCACCTTCTTGGATGGTGCAACAATGTAGAAAAATTGTATAAAAATTCTGACCTTTTTATTCATGCTTCTCATCAAGAAGGTTTTCCAAACTCAATTGTTGAGGCCTTAAATTTTAATTTACCTATAATTGCCTCAAATTGTAAAGGTGGTACTCAAGAAATTCTTGCAAATGGTAAAGGTGGGGATCTATTTCCTGTCAATAATCACAAAATATTGGCGTCAAAAATCCAAAAATTTATAGATAATCAAACTAATCTTAAGAAAAAATTAAAATTTGCTAGAAAGCATATAAATAATTATACAGTTGATAAAAATTACAATAAATTTATGAAAGTCTTAAATAAAATATAACCATTATGAAAAAGAAAAATATTTTAGCGATTGCACCTCATGCAGATGATGTTGAAATTGCAATGGGAGGGACGATCGCAAGATATGTAGATGAGGGTCATAAGGTTACAATAGTAACAGCAATTATTCCTCAAGAAGACTCGCAAGGTAAAATTAATAAGTTTATGACTGATAACCGATTAAATGAACAGAAAAATGCTGCGGCGATTTTGGGTGCAGATTTAGACGTGATGAACTTAAATCCATATGAATTCGATTATAACAGAAAATTTATAAAAATTTTTGATGAAAAAATAAATTTTTATAAACCCGATATAATTTTTTCGTGCTGGGAACACGATACACATCAGGACCACAAAAAATTAGCTCAAATATTGTTTTCTGTTACAAGAAAAAATAATATTTCATTTAATATGTACGAGGTAATGTTGCCTGGCGGTATTAATACGTATGCATTTAATCCACAGTATTTTGTAAATATATCAAAACACATTGAGAAAAAAATAGAAGCAATAAAATGTTATAAGTCAGTCTTTGAAAATAAAAAAAACAATTATAGCCGATATTTTGAGTCAATATTGGGAAGAGCAAAGTTTAGAGGTGAAGTGATTGGTGTAGATTACGCAGAGGCTTTTGTTGTTGCAAAAAAAATTGAAATTTAAATTTTAAATTATTAATGGATAGTTTAAAATTTCATCTTAAGCTTAATTTAGAAATCAAAGAGCTAAAAAATATAGTCATTAAATTCAAAAAAAATAAAAATTATAAAATCAAAAATATTAAGTGGGATTATTTTTCAAATCCATTTGGAAAATCAAAATTCTTCATAGCAAAATATGATGATTTAATTATTGGTATGATTGTTTGTTTTAAACAAATTTATATAAATCAAGATAAAAAATTTGCTGGGTACAGGATACAAGATGTAATCACAGATACAAGAATGATTAGAAATTTAATAAGAAATAATAAAAATTTTTTTTCAAAAAATAAAAAAGGTATTTTTGAAAATTTAATAATAAAGTTAAATGATTTTCTTAAAGAAAAATCTAAAATTAACTTAGGTTTTGCTAATCATCTTGCTTTTCCTTACTGGAAAAGAAATTTTTGGAAAGAATTTTCGGATTTCCCTGTTTTTGAGAAACAAATAACTGAAAAAAAAACATTTAATTTAGAGTTTAAGAAAATTAAAAAATTCAATTTTAAACATGAAAAGATTTTTTTAGATAATCTAAATAAGAAAATTAATATATTTTGGTCATCAAAATATCTGAATTGGAGATATATTAAGAATCCAAGGTCAAATTATTATATATATGAATTTTATAGTGAAAAAAAACTAGTTGGGTATGCTGTTTTAAAATTATATATATCAAACAAAGAAAAAGTCGGGCATATATGCCAAATAATCTCAATTCCTAGATTTAAAGATGAAATTACATCATTTGCAAATAATTTTTTTTTAAATAGGAAGATCTCAAAAATGAGCCAATGGTCCTCAAACTACGATTTGATGAAAAAAACTGGTTTTATTAAAAATTTCCCAGAAAATAAAAAAATCGTTTATTTTGGAAAATTAAAATCAGATCAAATAAATTTTGATATTAATATGGGTTTTTCAGATATTTATTAATTGAAATTATATGTTTGATAAAATAAAGATCCGGTCATGTTGAAGAATATAATAAAAAAATTGATTAATTTTACAAATTTTAGAATAGTTCATAAAAATGATTGGTATGAACGCCAAGTTAATTTAATACCAGAGATAAGTAGAGAAGACTTAAATTTTATTAAAAATTTAGAAAAATATTCTATGTGTCCTCCTGCTGCTCATTGGTCAATAATTCAATCAATTAATTATATTACAAAAAAAAATATACCTGGTGATTTTGTGGAGTGTGGTGTTTTTAGAGGCGGTAACCTTATTTTAATGAATCATCTTAGAAGCAGATTAAATTTGGATAACAAAATTTTTGCCTTTGATACTTTTGATGGGATGTCAGAACCAACCGTTCATGATAAAGATTTAAAAGATGTACCAGCAGATAAAACTTTTGAAAGTTATAAACAACGTGATGAAAAATGGTGTTATGGAAGTTTAGAGGAAGTTAAAAAAAACCTAAGTTTATTCGATAAAAATTACCATCAAAATTTTATTTTTGTTAAAGGAAAAGTTGAGGATACGTTAAAGATAAATGATAATCTTCCCCAGACAATTTCTTTGCTAAGACTTGATACGGATTTTTACGAGTCTACAAAAATTGAGTTGGAAATCTTGTTTCCAAGACTTGTAAAGGGAGGAATACTAATAATAGACGATTATGGTCATTGGAAAGGGTCTCAAAAAGCTGTAGATGAATATCTTGATCTAAAGAATAATTTTCATTTTTTACATCGTGTTGATTACGGTACAAGACTTTTAATAAAAGATTAATAATCTTTATATAAATTTATAAAAGACTCTGATCTCTTTAACCAAGTATACTTTTTTGAGGTAATTAAAGCATTTTGAGAAATAAATTTTAATTTTTTACCACTTTTTGAAATTTCTTTAATTTTTTTGATCCATTCTTTTTTGTTTTCAAAATTATTAATCAAAATAGAATTATATTGATTTTTCAAAACTTCTCTCAAAACTTTTATATTTGAACATAAAATTGGTGTTCCACTAGCCAAGTATTCAAATAATTTAAGCGGAGACATAAACTTGGAAATATCTGAACTTTTTATATCTGAAGATATATGAACTTTTTTAGAGTAAGGTAACAATAAAAGGTCAGATTTGTTTAATATTTCTGGTATTTTAGATTGTTGGACAAACGGTTTTAAATAAATATTGCTTGATAGATTGTAGTATTTTTCATTCCTTTTTCCATATAAATAGAATTTAAATTCTTTTAATTCTCTTGCAATTTCAAAAATTAGCTCAATACCACGTCCTCTATAAAAACTTCCAACATATGAAATTCTTTTTACACACTTAATTTTTTTTTTTTTAAATCTTTTTAAATCAACACCATCATGAAGGATTACATATTTGTTCGTTTTATTTCTGTAAAAATTTGCTAAAGATTTTGAAATAAAAATATTTTTTATGATAAATTTTGAGTTTATGAAATTTAGTTGTATTAGAAAAAATCTTGATAAACCTTTAATTTCTTGGTGAATTTCTAAAAAATGCCTCACTTTAAATAAACTTAAAAATACACTAGTAATTAAACTTCTTGTTATAATCAAACTATCTAAATTTTCTTTTTTTATAGTTTTTGCAGCTTTAAAACCAAATAAAAATCTGTTCACAAAATTAAAATTTATTCTATTGCTAAAAATTCTTTTAATTGAAATGAATTTTGAATTTTTTAAATCAAAAAATTTTAATGATTTTCTAAAATTATCTTTTTCAAAATAAGGTATAAATAATTTTGACTTAATTTGATGATCGCTAAAAGCATCCAACATTCTAAAAACATGTATTGCGTAAGCCCTGTTTGTAGGCAAAGAGAATTCAGCTATATATAATACTTTCATTTTAAGAAAAGATGTCAATAATTTTTTTATTTTTAAGTAACTTTAGTGATTTTTTAATTGACTCATGTTTTGTTAGTACAATATAGACATCAAAATTTTTAATATCTTTTTTTTCTATTAATGAGTATCTCTTTTTATGAATTTCATTAATTAATGGATCATAACAATTGAATTTAAGAAAATTTTTTTTTAGAGATTGAAAAACTTTTATTGAAAGAGAATTTCTTAAATCTGCAACATTTTTTTTGTAAGTCAGGCCCATTATCAAAACTCTTATTTTGTTTAGATTTGATTTATTCATGGCTATTTTCTTTAAAATCATTTTTTTTGTAAATTTGACCATTTCGTTATTAGTTTTTCTGCCAGCTAAAATTATTTTTGTACCAAGGCCTAATTTTTTCGCAAACCATGCAAAATAGTAAGGATCAACTGGCAAACAATGTCCCCCTACTAGTCCAGGGCTATAGTTTATAAAATTCCATTTTGAACTAGCAAGCTTTAAAACATTATTAAAATTAATTCCCGATTTATCACAAACTTGATATATTTCATTCATCAACCCTATATTTAAATCTCTTTGAATATTTTCTATAACCTTTGATGCTTCAGCCTCCTTGATATTTTCTGAGAAGATAATTTTTTTTGTTAAATTTTTATAAACTTTGCTTGCTATAGAAAACTTTTTTTTATCAATAGCAACTATCTTATTAATCTTTTCTATACTATGTGTTTTATCACCTGGATTTATTCTTTCAGGAGAATAACCAATATAAAAATCTATATTATTTTTTAAACCTGAACCTTTTTCAATAATAGGCGCACACACTTTTTCTGTAACGCCTGGATAAACTGTTGACTCAAAAAATATTATATCATTTTTTTTTACAATTTTTTTTAAAATATTAGATACACTAATCAAGTTTCTTAAATCAGGACTATTATTTTTAAAAATTGGGGTTGGAACAGTCACTATAAAAAAGTTAAATTTTTTCAACTCGTCATATCTATTCGAAAAAAATGATCCATTTTTAAGAATTAAATCTTTTGATGTAAATTCTTTATTGAGATCTTTTTTATTTGAGAGCTCACTTATTCTTGATTTGTTTATATCGAAACCAATAGTTTTAAATTTCTTATTTAATCTTATAAAGATCGGTAAACCCACATATCCCAATCCTATAACAGCTGGATTTATTTTATTCTTAATTCTTCCCATGTTTATATTTTTTAATATATTTTAAAATATTCATTGTCATTAACTAAAATAATCTTTTTGTATTTTTAATTTCATTTTTAAAATTCCATACTTTATTATAAATACCGTTAATTAAATTTTTTTTTTTCTCTAATTTTTTTAAAAATTGATGAAAATTATTTTTACCTGAATAACAAATTACTACTTTATCTTTTATGAAGTCGAGAGAATAATCATTTTGAGTTTTTAATAGTATTGGGAAACAATTATACAAAGTAGCTTCTAGCAAAACATTTGAATTTGTAGCTATAAAAAATTTCGGTTTGTACTTTTTAACAATTGTCTCTATATTTATGTTGTTTGTTTGAGTAAAATTATTTTTTTTTATATATCTTAAAAAATATTCATTTTCTTTTTGATTTTTTTTTAATCTAACTAAAACTTTAATGTTTTCTTTCTTTAATTGATCAAGATATTTTATCACTGATTTATAATCCATCATAGTATCTGAGAAAAAAAGCACTGTTGTTTGTTTGGATGCTTTTATAAAAGAAATTTTTTTAAATTTTCTAAAGTTATTAATTAAAACTTTATTTTTATATTTTGGATTTATTTCTATTAGTTTATTTTTGAAAAATTCTGTCCATACAATATATTTATCAAAACAATCATATTTTAATGAAACCCTGAATTTTGAAAATCTAGAGTGCATATATCCTAGTGTTGAAATATTCAATTTTTTGCAAATGTTAATAAAACTTTGTATCTCGCGATAATCATCAATCATTAATAATTTTCTAATTTTTAAAAATTTAAAAATTTGAAAATAAATTAAATTTTGTCTCATTTTGCATTTATGTATATTTTTAAATTTTTCTTTTAATGTAAATTTTTTTTCAATAACAAAAAACCTTGAAAAATAGACTATGCTTTCGTGGAGTATTACGTTATTAATTTTAAAATAAACCAAAAGAGATAAGCCTAAACCAGAAGTTTTAATTATATTTATATTTTTATCTGATTTAAATATTGAATTGATATTATTTGATCTGGGATCTGATAGATTATTATTAAAAACAATGTAGTAATTAATTTTATTTAATCTTAATAGTTTACATTTGAAAATTGTTATTAAGCTGAGAATTAAAGTAATTAAATTTGTAAAAAATTCAAAAAAGTTAAATTTTGGTTTATTAATTTTTTTTGTAAGAATAAGTTCAAATAACTCGAATGAGCTTATATTGTAGTTTTGCCCAATAAAGTATTTTTTGCGAATATAATTATATTTTGAGAGAGAGCTTGTGAACATTTTTATATAATCAGATTGTTCTTAAATCTATATTATTGAGAATGTAATAAATTACTTTATTTATATTATCAAAATTTTCGATCTCCTTTGGAACTAATTTTCCTTTATCAGCAAAATTAATATAAATTGGTTTATTTGAAATTTTTTTTTTATCTTGAAAAACGTAAAAAAAGATTTTTTTGTACAGATTTCTTTTTTCAATTTTTTTTTGAAATTTAAGCTTAGTGGGTAATTTCAAACTTTTTAAAATATTTTCAATATTTAGTAAATTTTTATAAATTTTTTTTTTTTGTGAATTGTTATTATTTTCCAAATACGATAAAGCTATTTCAGAAATGATTCCTAGCGAAACAGCTTCGCCATGTCTCAGAAAATCTTTTTTTATCAAGTCATCAGTTGCCATCTCATATGCGTGCCCAAATGTATGTCCAAAATTTAATAACAATCTTTTATTTTTTTCAAATACGTCATTTATGAAATGCTCTATCTTAATTTTTAAAGAATCTAGAATTAATCTTTTAATAATGTTTTTTTTTCTATTAAGTATCTTTGAAATGTTGCTATTAAAGAAATTTAAACTTCCTTTATTTGAAATAATAAAAGATTTAATAATTTCTGCTTGGCCACTAATATATTCTCGTTCTGGAATTGAATCTAAAATTTTTTCATAGATTATTACATTTGTAGGATGAAAATAGGTTCCAATTAAATTGATTTGTTTATTGTGATTGATACCTGTTTTTCCTCCAATACAAGAGTCAACTAAAGCGGTCATGGTTGAGGGTATATTTATATAAATTAATCCACGCTTATATAAACAAGATGCCAATCCAGCTAAATCACCGATAACACCTCCACCACATGTGATTACAACTGATTTTTTTGTGAGAGACAATTGAGTAAAAGTATTTATTAAATCTAAAACACTTTTGATATTTTTATTTTTTTTTAAACTTTTAATTTTTTTTGATGAAATTTTGCATCCAGTTAATTTTAATCCTAAAAGAATATCTTTAATAATATCAGTTGAAATATTTTCATCATATAAAAAAATTATTTTCTTATCACTTTTTAAATCAATTATTTTTCTATCTAACGATTTAACAATATTCTTAGTATAAATTATATCATGAATATTCTTATTAATTTTATAGACTATCCTATTTTGATAATTCATCTTTAAGAATATTTTTTTAATATTTTATCAGTTTTAAATTTTTCCTTAGCTTTTATAAAATCTTCCATAACATCAACTGAGAAACTATCACCAACTAAATCAACTGTTTTGATTTTAAGACCTATCTCAAGTGCACGTAATAACTCTATATCTTCAATTTTTTCTAAATTACTTTTTTTTGCTGATGAGTATTTTATTAAAGCATCTCTCTTGAATGAAATTATTGATAAATGTTTTTTATAAAAAGAATTCTTTTTTTTAAATTCTAATGGAATTTTAGCTCTCGATAAGTATAAAACATTTTTTTTATTATCGGTAACAACTTTTATCAAATTTTGATTGTCAGCTAATTTTATTTTTAAAGTAGGAAGAATTATATCTGTTGATAAGTTCTTTTTATGAAAATCTATTACTTTATCGATGTGATCTGGACTAATTAAGGGTTCATCGCCTTGAATATCAACAACTAAATCATACAAAATTTTCTGTTTTAACAATACTTCTGTTATTCTTTCAGTTCCATTATTATGATGCTTCGATGTTAAAACACATTTTGCCTTAAATTTTTTAGCAACATTTAAAATTTTTTTATCATCACAACAAATTATTATATCGTTAAATTTTTTTGATAATTTTGCTCTTTTGTATGTGTGTATAATTAACGGGATACCATTAATCTCTAAAAGAGGTTTCGATGGTAATCTGGTAGATCCTAATCTAGTAGGTATTAATCCTAAAATCTTCATTATACTGCTGTCCAACCTCCATCGATCTTAATTACCTGTCCGTTAATATATTTGGAATTTTCCGACAACAAAAATAAAGTTAAATGAGCAACATCTAAATTTTCCCCCCATTTATTAAGGGGTATTCTGCTTAAAGTCCATTTATAAAGTTTAGGTTTGTTTCTTTTAAATTTTTCGAAATACGATGATTTTATAAAGCCAGGTGCAATAGAGTTAACTCTTATTTTTTTATCTGAAAATTCTGCAGATAGTGATTTTGTAAGGCCATCCAACGCAGCTTTAGCTGAAGCGTAGCCAGAAAGTTCATTAAATCCAAGATTTCCTACTATTGAGCTAATATTTATAATTGAACCCATGTCTTTCTTAAATTTAAATTGTGCTGAAAAAAGTTGAGATATTTTAAAAATTGAGAAAAAATTATTTTTAAATACGTCCATTAAATCTTTCTCTTTTATTTTAGAAAATTTTTTTCTTTGTCTAATACCAGCATTATTTATTAAACAATTAAAATTGTGTTTATTTTTTTTCGATTTTGAAAATATTCTATTTATTAAATTTTGATTTGTAATATCTCCAAAAAATAAATGAGTATTTTTATTAGTTTTTATGTCTTTTAAATCTTTAGAATTTCTTGTAACGGCATACACAATTACATTTTCCTTAATAAGAAGTTCTAAAATTTGTCTACCAATCCCTTTACCTGCTCCAGTTAGAAAAACAATTTTATTTTTGAATTTTAAATTCATTTTTTATTTGTATATAAAAAAATTTATACTCTTTCTCATTATAGTTTCCCCGGTTGGGTTATACATTGGACCAACAGAATGAAGAGAATTATGGGTTTTTATGAATAAAAACATTTGATTCTTATTAAAAGGTATTTGACGAATTACTTCTGTAGACTCAAAAGGCACAGTCTTATTTAAATAATTATATTTGAACTTATCTTCTGTAGGTTTTAAAATTGTAGTTCCAGAGTTGGTAATCTTTAAAAAATTCTCATTTTCTACAATTGGGATAACAAAACTTATTAATTTGTCTGCCCCATCAGTATGTGGTTTTATAAAACCACCATCTGTGGACATTAAAGAAAATTCAAATCCAAAATTTTTAATTGATCTTATCTTTTTATAAATCTTTTTAAATAAATTTTCTGTTTTGGGAAGACAAATATAATTTTTTTCTAAAAGGTTTAAAATTGATTCTTTAAATTTTTGATTACTTAGATGGTTATAAAGGTCATTTATATTTTTATTATTTTTCAAAATTTCTTTAAATGATTTATGAGACTCATTAATAAGAAATTTTTTTTGCTTGAGATTATTTTGTTTATCAAAATCAAATTTTTGAAATTTTTGATCAATTGGAAATTCTTTACATAAACTTGCGTAAAATTTATCATCAAATACCTTTTCAAACAAAGCATGTGGATATGGATCGTAAAAATATTTGTCGTTGTTAAAATTGATCATTTCATATCTTAATAACAAAATATGGCAAAAGTTTAAGAAAAAAGGTTGAAAATTCTGTTATTTTTTAAAATTTTAACTTAATTATAATCTATTAAATTTAATCAACTAAACTACAAAATATATGTCCAATTAAATGGTGAACTTCTTGAATATTCGCAGTAGACGTTGAGGGTACTATATAATTATAATCTGACAATTTTTTACAATTTCCACCTTTATTTCCCAATAAACTGAATGAGTTTATTTTAAGCTTCTTAGCCATTTTTAAAACATTTACAATGTTTTTACTATTTCCTGATGTAGAAAAAGCAATCAATAAATCACCTTTTTGACCAATACCTTGTAATTGTCTTTCAAAAATTTTTTCATATCCAAAATCATTGGCGATACAAGTAATTACCGAAGTATCAGTAGTCAAAGAGATTGCTCTATAAGGGGGTCTATTTTTTTTATATCTACCCACCAATTCTCCAGCAAGATGCTCACAGTCTGCGGCACTTCCTCCATTACCAACGAAAAAAACAGTTTTATTATTATTAAAAGTTTTTTTAACTAATTTAGCAATATTCACTATACATTTTGAAATTTCTTCATGATTTTTTTGAATTAATTCAGAATGTTCGGTCAAATGTTTAGAAATTTTAATTTTCATAAGCGATTAACATATATCATTTTAAAAATTTTTCATATTTTAATATCTTAAATTTGATACCAGCATTAATTGCAGTCTCTTTATCAGTTTCTTGATCACCTATGAGTAATGAGTCCTTCATATTAATTTTCCATTTTTTTTTTATTTTACTGATCATACCTATGTTGGGTTTTCTCATTTTTTTTCCTAGTCGATATTTTTTTATTTTTGATTTTTTGAAATAAGGAGAAAATAAAAATTCATCTATATTAGCTCCTTTCTGTCTTAACTGATTTTTGATCCATGTATGTAAGTTAATAACATCTAACTCCGAATAATAACCTCTTCCTACACCAGATTGATTAGTAATAACAAATACATAAAAATTATTATCATTATACTTTTTTATGAAATTCACTATATTTTTTCTCCAGATGAAATCTTTTTTTCTATGAACATATCCAGTATCTTTGTTGATAACACCATCTCGATCTAAAAAAAGAGCTCTTTTTTGAATTACCTTTTTAATAAAATTTGTTGATTTAATTAAATCTTTAGGAACACCAATATCAATAAATTTGTTATTAATGTTATCATAAACTTTCCCATATATTTTATTATTATCAATTAAAATTTTAAAAACTTCTTTTTCAAGTGATTTTTTATTTTTTAAGTATTTAAGGATATTTTTTGAAACTATATAGTAGCCAGAATTTAAGATGGAATGGTTTTTATTTTTTTTACCAATCGCAACAATTCTATTTTTCTTTAATATAAACTCATCATATCTTTTATTGTTTTTACTTTTTTTTAGAGCTACAAATACTTCTCTTCGAAATTTAAAAAAATTAGAACATAAATCATTCAAATTTATATCGAAATACGTATCTCCGTTACACAACAAAAAGTTTTTTTTTAATAGTATTTTTGCATTTAATAAAGATCCTGCTGTACCTAGCTGTTTTTTTTCTTTAATGCATTTAATCTTAATGCCATAAATGTTTTTATTGTGATATTTTTTAAAAAAAAGTTCTGATTTATAATAACAAAGTAAAATAACCTCTCTAAAACCAAATCTAGAAAGATTTTTTATCACATGGTTTAAAAATGGTTTTTTATTAACCCGAATTAAAGGTTTAGGAGTTTTTTTTGTTAATTTTTTTAATCTTGTTCCCAAACCTCCAACATATATTACTGCTTGATCAACTAATTTTAGAGACATTGTTTAGAGGTCACATCAATAATTATTTTTATTATCTTTGAAATCATTTATCTCATAAATTTTGGATAGTTCTTTTATACCAGTCTCTAGTGAAACTCTTGGTTTATAGCCATATTTTTCAATTTTTTTATTACTTACAAAATAATCTCTTTTATCAGGATCTTTTTTATTTCTAATTACTTTTATCTTGGTTTTTTTTAAAATTTTTTTTATTTTTTTTACTAGTTGAATTTTAGTTAAATTTGCATTGGATAAACCTAAATTGAATATATTGCCTTTCATTTTTTCAAAGTTGTTTATTACAAAAATAAATGCATCAACAATGTCAGATATATGAATATAATTTCGTCTAAAATGAGGTTCAAAAATTTCTATTTTATTTTTTAAAACTGCTTCTTTAACTAAGAAATTTACTAATAAATCAGTTCTCATTCTATAAGAATAACCAAAAATAGTAGCCAATCTAAATACGACTGAATTTTTATGTTGTAAGATGTATTTCTCTGCTTCTACTTTGGTTTTCCCATATAATGAAATTGGATTTAAAGGTGAACTTTCATCACAAAACTTATCTTTTTTTCCGATCCCATATCCAGAATTTGTATTTGGATATATAATTTTCTGGTTCTTTTTTATCTTTTTTAAAATATATTTTATTGACTCCAAATTTACCTCTTTCGTCAATTTAGGAAATTTATCACATAGAGGTGCTCCAACTAATGCCGCTAAAGGTATGATAAAATCAATGTCTTTAATTACTTTTGAAATTAGTATTCTGTTTCTTACGTCTCCGTTAATAAACTTAAAATTGTTTCTTAAAAACAAATGAGAAAGTGAATTTTTAGTTAGAGATAGATTGTCTAATGCAATAACATTATGACCTAACAATACTAATTTAGTCGTTAAAGAGGATCCAATGTATCCTGCTGCACCAGTAATTAAAATTTTTTTTTTCATTTATAAAAGTTTTGAATTTTTATCTCTTCTACTTAAAATCGGTTTTTTTAAAGGCCATTTAATCTTTAAAACAGGATCATTCCATCTAATTGATAATTGATCCTTAACATCAGCATATTTACCTTTGTACGCAAATTTGTAATGGAAAACACATTTTCTAGATCTGCATAAATATGCATTTGCAAAATGAGGTGGGATAAGAACTATTTTTTTGTTTTTATCGTTTAATAAAATTTTTTTTTTTTGAAGATAATTCTTTGAATTTTCATCAAAATTAATAACATAAAGTATCACTTCTCCGAAAATACAGCTTACTAATTTCCATGATTTAAAATCAACGTGAAAACCTCTTAAAACATTTTTTTTAGAAATTGAAAATTTATCGTGATTAAATTTAATCTTTTTAAATAAATTTTTTTCCCAAGTAGTCCAATAATCACCTCTTTTATCTCTATGATAAGATGGTGTAAAAATTTTGATTTTCATACTTTTTCAATTATTTTAAAATTTTATAATAGTTTCTATCAATATATGACTAAACATATTTTTCACCCTTTAAATTTTTATATATAATTTTACTTCCGGTATTTTCAAAATTAAAATCAATATGAGTCAAAAAGTTCATCTTTTTTATAAAAAATTTTTTTCTTTCTTGTGGAACGTAAAATAATAAAAATCCGCCACCTCCAGCACCTAAAAGCTTTCCACCTAAAGCTCCTGATTTTTTTGCTTTTAAATAGATATTATCTATACCAGTATTCGATATGCTTTTACTTATCTTTTTTTTTATCTCCCAAGATTTATCAAGTAAAATTCCAAATTCACTAAATTTATGTTGATCTAATAATGTTTTAGCTTCTTTAGTGATTGTTATATTTTCAAGCATTAAATTTTTACTTTTTGTATTAATGCTCTTCACATAATTTGAAAGTTCGTTTCTACTTAATTTCTGAATTCCGGAATATAATAAAACCAAGTTTGAATTAAATTTTTTTTTAATTAAATTATTTTTTAGAAGTGGTTTTACAATAAATTTTCCACTTTTATCTATTTTAATATGATTTAATCCTCCGTAAGAGGTAGCGATCTGATCTTGAAGTCCAACTACTTCACCTAATAACTTTCTTTCATAATTTATTGCTTTTTCTGCTAAAGATTTTTTAGATAGCTTTTTATTTTTAATTTCTGAGCATATATGCGTTAAACCAACTACAAATGACGAGCTTGAACCAACACCACTTTTTGCAGGCATTTGTCCATCATAGTGAAATTCGATTCCATTTTTAAATTTTTCAAATAACAATATTTTTTTTACAGGAGCTAATTTTATATCTTTTAAATTTTCTGTCTCTTCGATCTTGCTGTAGATAATTCTATTTTTTTTTGAAAAAAAATTAGGTAACTTTCTTAATGACAGATATATATACTTATCTATTGTAGTAGAAATTATTTCACTACTATAATGTGAATACCATTCTTTATAATCTGTTCCACCTCCAAAAAAAGAAATCCTATATGGTGTTCTACATATTATCATCAAAAAAACTGATTATATTTTTTAATTATGCCTTTATAAGAAATGCCATACTTATTCAGTAAATATTCCCTTCCACCATTTTCGTAAATATATTTATCAGGTAAGCAAACTGTTCTAATTGTTTTTGTTATATCTAAATTTGAGCATGCCTCAAATACACAAGAAGCTAAACCCCCATTAACATTTTGTTCATCAATTACAATTATTCCTTTGTTATTTTCTAATAATCTCGACATTTTTTTAGGGAAGGGTTTAGATTGGATCAAATCTATTAAATAAAATTGGTTTGGATTTCTTTTATAGACCTCAAGTGCAATATGCGATGTTTTTCCATGAGATATCAACAAAACTTTATTTTTAGATGCGCTACCAAATTTAATAAAACCATCTAAAATTTCTTTTTTTTTTATATTACTTTTGATATCTGGTAAATTATGTCTGTCAAATCTAATATAATTAAATTCTGGTTTTTGTATTACCTTATCAACTAAATGTAAGCACTGTTGGGGACTTGAAATGGTATAAATTGAATTTCCAAGAACAGTTCTCACTGAGGCGAAATCTTCATTTGCATAATGAGTGGGACCCGAATCTGCATAACCTAAACCTATACCTACTGAAAGAATACTTATTGGAAGATTCATTAAACCAGGACCACACTTAATTTGCTCAAGTGCTCTTAATGACAAAAACGGTGCCATAGCGTAAACAAATACAATCTTCTTTTCTAAAGCTAGTCCAGTTGCCATATCCAACATTGCCTGTTCAGATATTCCACAATGTATAAAATTTTTTTTAAATTCTTTTCTAAGATCATCTAATGCTGTGGCTCCAAAATCTGCACTTAAAAAATAAATGTTTTTATTTTTTTTCATTTTTTTATGCAACGCACTTATAAATACATCTCTTTGGAGCATTTAATTAATCTCCTTCAAACATTTTTTAATATCTGCTTCTGACAGTGAATTCCAATAGTGCCAGTGAGGTTTGTTTTCCATTATAGAAAAGCCTTTTCCTTTTATAGTTTTAGCAAGAATACAATTTGGAAAATTTTTCTTTTTTTTTATCAAACATTTATTAATTGAGTCAAAATCATGACCATTACATTCGCTCACATTTAAATTAAAAGCTGAAATTTTCTTTTTTATTGAGTCTAATGATAAACAATCTTTTGTTTTACCTAATATTATTAGTGAGTTAATATCCAAGATAATATTTAAATTGTCTAACCTATAATGAGAAGCGAATTGTAAAGCTTCCCATGTTGAGCCTTCATAAAGTTCGCCTTCACTGATAATTACATAAACTTTTTTATTTTTTTTATCGTTTTTATATGCGTATGCTAAACCAACACCAACGCCAACGCCGTGACCTAAAGAACCGCTGGTCACATCAATACCCGGTATTGTATTATTTCCAAATATTCTAAGATTGCTTTTTTTTTTACTTCCCCAATTATTCCAATCTGACTTCTTAATAACACCAAAATCTTTTAAAATTGGGTATACCGCAGAAGTAGCATGACCTTTGCTGATCAACAATTTATCTTTAAAAATTCTTTTTTTTTTATCAAATCTAAGATGACCATTATGATAAAGACTTACTACTATGTCCATCATAGAAAAAATTGACCCCGGATGCCCCTCTCCAAGTAATAAAAATTTTTGAAACAACTCTTTCTTGTATGTTTTAGATTTATTTTTTAAATATTTTTTAGTTCTCATTTAATATTTTTGGCTTCTTCAATTATTTTTCTTTTTAATTTTATCTTTGTCGAATTAGTTATATTCATTACCGCTTTTTCTCCAAACTTTTTATTTATTCTATTCAAAAATTTTTCATTTTTATGATATTGAATGAAAGCTTTATCTCTAAATTCAAGTATTTTCGATGCCGATAAATATTCTGTTGGGAGAGGTTGAGTGGAATATGAGTGAAATGAATAACCCTCATAAGTTTCGGGTAAAGTAATATTTTTATCTATAGCTTGTTTATACAGCTCACTTCCTGGTAAAGCCATAGCTGCATAGGCATTCCATCCTAAAGTATTTAGCTCAACACTTAAATTGAATGTTTGCTTCATCTTACTCATGTCATCCCCCGGAAGGCCAAAGATATAATTTGCCATAATTTCAATATCAGCTTCATGAATTTTTTTTACTACTTGTTTAATATCAATATCTTCAAATTTTCCTTTAGATACCTCGAGCCTCACAGATTTATTTGCACTTTCTATTCCAAGACATAACCATTTTATTCCAGCCTGTCTCACAAGCTTTAATGTCTCTAATTTCTTTATGGTATCAACTCTTGAATAAGCCCAAAGTCTTAAATCGTCTTTCTGATTTCTTTTAACGAGTTCTTTACATAAAGGAATATAATATTTAGGATTTAACATAAACATTTCATCAACTATTCTTATCGTTCTAACACCTAATTTAATTAATTTATCAAATTCTTTGATAATAAAGTCTGTAGACCAAAATCTCATTTTACTATATTTGCTTGCCACACCTATCTCATCAACATCATCTCTATTAATGATATTGATCATGCAAAAATTACAACCGAATTGACAACCTAAAGATGTTTGTAGAGCTACATAGGGTGACCTTTTTTCCTCATCATATTCAGCATGCCATAATGGTGCTCTGTATAAATCAAATGGTTTTGATTTATATGGTAATAAATCCCAAGCATAACCAGGTAAATCATGATCCATTTTTTCTTGTGGTACAACTTTTTCAGGAGGTGTAAAATTTACTTTATCATTAAATAGAAAACATAATCCTTTGATGTTTTTTAAGCTTTCTTTGTCAATTTTCTTAAGTTTCAAGACATTTCTTAAAGAGTAAACACCTTCATTAGTAAATACAAAATCAATATTTTTTTCTTCCTTGACGGTCTTTCCAGGTAACGCTTGAACATGAGAACCTATAAAAGAAATAGGTATATCAATATTTTTTTTCTTAATATAATTTGTTAATCTTGTTGCTCCACTCATATTAGTAGTTCCAGCATTAACATTTTGACCATAGACAACAAAACATATTAGTTTTGGTTTTAATTTATTAATTCTCAATAAGGAGTCCTCGTCTGTAAGATTTTCAGCATTGGTGTCCAGTATATCCACCTTAAATCCAGCTGATCTACAAGATTGTGCTAACAAAAGACTCCATGTTGGTGTTTCTATAGCAGATAAAGATTTAGATAATTCTTGATAAATACCTTTTGAATTATTGGGTGTAACAAATAAAACATCAATCATAATTGCTTATTAGAATTAATCCTAAAATTTAAATTATATTTTTTTAACTGCTATCAACCACTTTAGATAACCTTTAAAATAATCTAATATATACTTTAAACTAATTAAATTTCTTTTTTGTAGCTCTGATGAATTAATAGCTTGATAGTGTCTTGTATTAACTGTTTTTTTTACTTTAAGATTATTTCTAATTCTTTTATTAGTTTCAAATATTGATTTTTTAATCATATCAACAAAAGAATAATAATATTGATTGTGTTTCTTTATTTTTATTTTTTGAATTATGTCCATAAATAAATCAGTGGATATATTGTGCATTTTTTCCAATTCATAATCTTTCCAGTTATCATGTATATTTCTAATCTGTTTTAAATGTGGCTGACCATATGAGATTAAATCATTATGAATATGAGCTATTTTTACTATTAAATAACTAGTCCATATATCTGAATTTCTTCCTGCTGAAATTGGTTTGAAATAAATTTTAAAGAATTCTTTTGATATTGCAGTATTTTGATCATTAAATGGAAAATAATTATTTTTTGAAAGAAAAAAATTTTTTTTAAAATTTATCTTTTTTATATCAATCTTCCAAAATAGTCTTGATACTGCATCAATATCAGGGTCTCCTAAAATATATCCACAATTAGCTAAAACTTTTCCATATTGTGTCTTTTTATTCACAAAATCAAAAGAAGCTTTATTTCTTTTTGACCAAGGAAAACCTCTTGGAAAAAGTGGTAACTTTTCGTCTGTTTGAATATGCTTATATAAATTTGGAAAATTAATTTTATTACTTACTGTTTTAGTTTTAATTTTTTTACCTACAATAAGATGACCTTTGAGAAAATCTACATTATCTGATACAAAATTATCATCATCTATAAAAATCAATCTCTCTGGAACAACATCTTGTTTTAAAAGATAAATTGAACCCAATAATCTTCTCATTGCATCATTAAAGGGTATAAGACTAAAAATTTTGGGATATTTTTTAAAAAATTTTTTTTGTTTGGCTATATCGAAATAATCTACTCTAATATTATATTTTTTTGAAACCTTAGCACAGTACTTTTTGGCAAATATTGGTGTTTTTTTATCTGTTACTACTACTACAAAAACATCAGTATGTTTAAATTTTTTTAAATTAGATAAAATATTTTCTAAAAAATATGGAATATTAATTGTGGTTGTAAGAATACAAGTCAAATTATTTGTCATAAATTTGCTTCACCTTATATATTATTTTGAAAAATTTCATAATACTTTTAATCTTATTCTTATTTTTAAAAATACGATTAATGCCTAAAAGTGTTTTTTTATTTAATAATCTTTTATTTAAGTATACTGAAAAGTTGTCATTCAATAAAACAACCTTAAAATATTTTTTTATTTCTTCAATATGAATTTCTTTATCTTTTTTTATTAATAAAAATGAAAATTTATTCCTAAATTCAATAATCTTTTTTTTTAAAAGAAATTGATTTTCTTTATCAAAACTTATGTTGACGAACACGGAAAAATCCTCTTTAGGTATAAAATCCAATATTTTCATACATTCAACTGGATTTGTATAATAATTTATTTTTGTAAATCCTATTCTCGATTTGTTAAGTGATTTTAAAAGGTTAAAACGATGATTTGCCTCATTTCTTAATTTAGGATTTATTAAATTTGATTTATAAACCTCTAAACCTTTATACATCGAAGATATAACTTTAAAAATTGAGTTTTTTTTTTCAAACATTTCTAAATAACCAAAAACTCTGAAATATAAAAATAAAAAATAAATTATAACTATTTCACTATATTGATCATATATTTTTAATTTTGAAGAATTGGAAACAATAAATTTCAAATGATTTTTAAAATCTATTTTTTCATTTGGCCTCAATTGTAAAAAGTTATCAGATTGATTATTGTATTTTTTTGTAAGTTTTTTCTTTTTAAATTTAAATTTTTTTAGGCCCCAAATTTTATTATCTTGAATATTATTTAATTTTGGAGGCAATCTGTTAACTAAATATTTGGTTCTTTTATCATTTCGATTTGGTTCAAAATACCTATACGTATGTATTCCAAAATTAGATGCATCTATTATATTATATTTAAAACCTGTTTTTTGGTGAAAATCTAGATCTGGGCTTATCATCCCAACTTTTCTACTAAGATAATACTCCTCATTTAATCCTTGGTTAATTTCAAAAAATTTTTTTTTAGCTAATATACCTCCCCATCCACCACCTATAACGAAACTTGCATTTTTCCATTCTTGAAGAGAGAAATTTAAGTTTTCAAAGTATCTATCAATCATATAACTAGAGGGATTATTTTTGAAATAATCATACAATAGATATTTTCTTGGAATGTAAAAGTAAGAGTCTGAAAATTTTTTTTCACTAATTAATTTTCCATTAATTAATGAATTTAGATTATTCAAAACATAACTTGGGTAAATTTGATCTGAATGAGATAAAAGACAAAATTCACTTTTAGAAAGTCTTATGCCCAAATTATGAGCTTTAGATGTATTTATCCTATATCGAAAATCTTTTTCTTTTTTAGATATACTGTATGGAACATGATAGAAACTTATTATTTTTTTATATTTATTTTCAATAAAAACTTCGTCAGATATTAATTTTTTTTTACTTCCCCAATCAATAAAAATTAAATCAATATTTTTTTCTAATTTTTTTTCATAGATTTTTTTCAATGTATAATTTAATGCTCGACCTGTTTGATCTATATAATCGTTTAAGTAGTTATCATTTCTACCTGTAATTATAATTGATAATTTTTTCATATTAATGCGTTTCTATGAATTTTGACAATTTTTCACACAATTTATCATGGCCTAATTTATTTAGATGATACCCATCTAAAGTAAAGAATTTTTTATTTTTGATCTCTCCTATTTCAATAAAATTTTCTTTAAAATTTCTTTTTAATACAGAATTAAATTTATTAATATTTTTGCTTGTATTAGGTCTTTCGTTATCAATTCTTTCATCACTAAAAATTTCTAACCATAAAATTTTGGACTCACTAAATAAGATTTTCAGCTTATCAATATTTTTTTCAAAAGAACTTAGGTTTGTTTTGCTTTCTGAATAATGTTTCAATATTGAACGATTATATAAAACTTTAGACTTAAAATCTTTTTTAGAAAAACTTAAAAACAAAAATATTTTTTCGATAATTTTCAAAAAAATATTTCTTTTAACTTGTGACTTTGTGTCATTTATACCTGTGTGCATTAATAAAATATCTGGTTTCCAGCTAACAAAATATGGAATAGCATGATTAATTAATTCAGAGGTTAAAATGCCTCCCAAAGTTATCTGTTCAAAATGGTAATCTTTAAAAATTGTTTTAAGTTTATAAATATAAGTCTCTTCCAATTTAATAACATTTGGAGTGCTTGCATTATATCTAGGTAAACAATTTGAATCCCCGATGATTAAAATTTTTTTATTTTTTTTCATTACTTCTAATTGTTGCTAAAATTATTTTATAAGAAACCATCGTTTCAGGTTCTCCTGACTGAAATTTAACCTTAAAAAATTTTTCCAATTCAGCAATTAATGAATAATGACTTACTGAGTCCCATTTTTGTAATTGGTGAATAGAAGTTTTGTTATTTATGGCTGAAAGGTTGCAATTAAATACTTTTGACATTATTTTTTTGACTTCTAACTCGATCTTATTTCTCATTTGAAATTTTTTCTATTTATCTGATAATTATCTATATTATAACTACTTTGGATGATAGATAAAGCTTCTTTAAATTTTTGGTTTAATAAAAGGAACCTGATCAGCTGGTATAAAAAACCAAAAAAAATTATTTCTAAAAACGTAAATTATTATAATTGGTTTCCTGATGGTAAATTAAATATCTATCATAATTGTGTCAAACATCATTTAAATAAAGGTTACGGCAGTAAAACTGCCATAATTAATATTGATAAAAATTGGGATGAAAAAATTATATCTTATAACGAATTAAACTATCTTATAGAAAATTTTTCTTGTGTTATCAAAAAAAAATCAATTGACTTAAAGCAAATTATGATACATGGAGCAGCATCTCTAGAAACTGCAGTTTCAATGTTAGCTTGTTCTAAAATTGGAATTACCCATACAGTCATTTTTGAAGAATTACACTCTAATGCTATTCTTAAAAGAATAGAATTACTTAAACCAGAAATAATAATTACTAGAACTGCTAATAATAAAACTTTAAAATTTTTCAAAAAAAATGCAAAAAAATATAAATACAAAATAATTCATTTTAACAAAAAAAAAATTGCCAAGAGCATAGATAATATTGATGTAAACAATATTAAAAAATCAAATTCTAAGATTAAAAAATTTGTTAAATTCTCTTCAAGTAATAAAAAATTATTTAATCTATTTACTTCTGGTTCTACCGGAGAGCCGAAAGGTATAGTTCATTCAAGTGCAGGCTATTTACTATACTCCAAGTTTACATGTTTAAAAAAATTTGGAATGAAGCAAAACTCTATTATAATGTGTGGGTCAGATGCTGGATGGATCAACGGTCACACATATAGTCTTTATGGTCCTTTATCTTTAGGAGCAACAACAATATTAATTGAAAAACCGATTCAAATTTTAAATATAAAAAATTTTTTAAATATTTTAAAAAAATATAAGGTCACTATTTTGTATCTTCCGGTTACCTTAATAAGGATGCTTAGATCTATGAATCCTAATTTAAAATTTAGAAATAATTATCTTAAAGTTCTTGGTTCAATGGGTGAGCCACTTGCTAGTAGTGTTGCAAAATGGTACGCAACCGCTTTCGTGAAAAAAAATACTCCAATTGTAAACACATATTTTCAAACTGAAACCGGAGGTGTCATATTTGCTCCAAATTTTAATGATAAATTAAAAGAAAAAACTTACGGAACGGTTGGTAAATCAATTAACAGAAATTTGAAATTGAATATAGAAAAAGATAACAAAACTAAAGAGTTAAAAATAAAAACAATTTGGCCTGGATGTATGATTGACATTATTAACGGAAAAAAGATTTGGAATAATTATTGGGATGAAAATGGTTACTTCAAATTATTTGATATAGGTAAAATTGATAAAAACCATTGTTTGATCATCCGTGGAAGAAGTGATGATGTGATTAATATTCGCGGACACAGAATTGGGTCTGAGGAAATTGAGTCGATTTTACTTAAAATAAGAGGTGTTTCAGAAGTTTCCGTAGTTTCAACATCAGATAAAATCGAAGGTCATAAAATTGTAGTTTTTGTATCTATTAACTCTAGTAATAAAACAGATATTACTAATAAAATGAACAATGAATTGATTAAAAATTTTGGGTCATACGCTTTACCAAAAAAAATATTTTTCTTAAGTGCGTTGCCTAAAACAAGAAGTGGGAAAATTATTAGAAGAATTTTAAGAGATCTTTTGGAAAAACCTAATAAAAAGATTAAAGATATAAGTACAATTTTAAATAAAAAAATAATATACGAAATAAAGCAAAAGATTAATAAAGATAAATTAAAAGGTAATTAAAGTAATTATATTAAAATTAATAATATTTTATGCTCAAGGAAAACATTAATTATATAAACAAAATTCTTGATAAAAAAGAGAAATTTAATCTTGTTCTATATTTTTTTTTTTCGATAATTGTAGGTTTTTTAGAAACTATTGGAATAGGCATTATCCCAGGATTTTTTTCCGTATTAATTGATAAAAATATTCTTATTAATAAGATGGATTTCAGTACAAGTTTACAATATCTGTTAATAAATTTTTTTAATTCTGAAAATTTTTTTTTTTATTTGTGTGCTGGAACAATTATTTTCTTTTTAATTAAATCATTTATCGTATTTTTTTTTAATTTTTTTGATGCTAAACTAACAAGAGATTTTAAAGTTAATATTAGCTCAAAACTTTTTAGAATTTATATTAATAAAGATTACCTTTTCCACTCTTCTAATAATCCTATAATTTTAGGAAGAAACATTTCCTCTGAAGTAAATATCTCAGTTGCTCATATAAAATCTTTTTTGATAATTATTAAAGAGATTATTCAGTTAATTATGATCTTTCTCTTACTCTTGTTTGCAAATTTTAATATAACATTAACAATTTTTGGGATATTTTTTATAATTAGTTTGATTTATTTAAAAGTTTTTGGAAAAAAACTAAAACAGAAATCTGAAATTGCATTTCATGAAAGAGGATTTAAAAGTAAAATTATTAATCAAATATTGAATGCAATTATTGAGGTAAAAATTTATAAGAAAGAATCATTTATTATAAATCAATTCATAAAATCTATAAGTAAAGAATTTCAATCAAAAATGTTTCTAGATATTATAGGTAAAGTACCGAAAATTTTTATTGAATTTTTAATTGTTTCATTAGTTTGTAGTGTAATTTTTTTAAGCGTTAAAGTTGGATACAATGTTGAGGCAATTATAGCCTTTGTTGCATTATATTTTTTTGCAGCACTAAGAGCTTATCCGTCAATTAATGGTGTGTTACTTCAAAATATGGCATTAATACAAGGAAAAATTTCTATTAATAAATTGGCTAATGAGTTTGAAAAATCAGATTTTGATCGTAAGAGTAAATTTTATCAAAAAGATTTTCAATTTAACAATGCTATAGAATTTAAAAATGTTTGTTATAACTACCCTGAAAGAGAGAATATTTTATCCAGTATAAATATTAAAATTTTTAAAAATAGTATCACAGGTGTTAAAGGAGAAACTGGCTCTGGGAAAAGTACTTTTATAAAACTTATGATGAATTTGTTAGAACCAAAATCTGGGACCATTGAAATAGACAAAATACCACTAAAAAATTTAGAAGCGACTTGGCAAGAGAAAATAAGTTATGTTCCACAAAATTATTATATTTTAGATGATACTGTTTTAGAAAACATCCGTTTTAGTGAAGAAAAATCAAAAATTAATTTAGACAGAATTAGTAAAATACTTGAATTTTGTGAATTAGATAATCTAATCAAAGAGCTTCCAAGTGGATTAGAAACTGTAGTTGGACCAAGCGGAAAATTGCTATCAGGTGGGCAAGCCCAAAGATTAGCTATTGCAAGAGCACTATATCAAGAAAGGGATTTGTTAATTTTTGATGAAGCAACAAATGCATTAGATGAGGACACTGAAAAGAGGATTTTAAAGAATATTCTCAAATTGAAAACTAATAAAACTGTGATCTTAATTTCACATAACCAAAAAGTTCTGGATGAATGTGATCAGGTTATTGAATTTAGAGATAGTAAAATATTCAAAAATTAATAATCAATATCGTTTTTAGTAGCAGCTATCGAAGTTTCGCTAACACCCTTACATTTTGAAATATCTAAGATAAAATCATTAATATTTACCTCATCTTTAATTATTACATCAAAAGTAAGTTTTAAATTTTTATTATCACCTGAAGGCTCTGAATTTAATAATGTTGAATATTTACAAAATTTTTTAAATGATTGATTGTAAACTGGTATTTTTTCATTTGTTTTTTTATACCTAAATTGCAAAATAAATTCACTTTTGTAAATTGAACCATAATTTGTTTTAAATAAAATATATGCAACTATTGTAATTATAGCCGAACCAATTACTGCAATAAAATAACTGCCTGTTCCACATGCCATTCCTCCTGCAAGTGACCAAAAAATATAAGCGATATCTTTTGTATCTTTAATGACAGTTCTAAATCTAATAATTGATAACGCACCAACTAATGCAAAAGCTCTAGCAAGATTATTTCCAATTATCATAATTACCATACAAACAATCAAACAGATAAAAATATTTGTAATCATAAATGACTGTGAGTAACTCATCCCTTTGTGTGTGGATTTATAAACAAAACTAATTAACAATCCTAAAAAAAAAGATAAAATTAAATTTAGAATTATTTCATTAGGATAATATACAACTTGAATTTGATTAAATAGATCATTAGTGTTAATTTTATCCATGAAGAGTTTTAGTATAAGTAAAGTTTTTCTTTACGCAATAATATTCTTTCTTTCATTGATATTTTTATCACTAACTATTTTGACATTAAATTCAGATTTAAGAAGAAACTTAATGTATAAAGCATTAGGTGGTTACAACTTATACAATTACATTATTATAAGAGGTGACATAAAAAAACGGGATTTCTCATCAGCATCAGATAAAATAATAAAATACATAAAGTTCTCTCAAAAAATTTCAAAAGGTAAAAATAGAATGTTGCAGGGAATTTACGATATAACTGAACTAACCTCATCAAAAACTTACTCTCAAGAAGAATTCAATCAAATGGAAAAAGTTTATGTTGAAATTGACAAAATTACTCAAGATATATATATGAACCACGTTTGGTTAGCTAGATCCTTAAAAGATAACAATATAGAAAAATCATTTTTTCATTTAAATAAAGCTATAAACTTAGCAAAATCAGATGAGGCTGTTTATAGAGAGATCATTTCTATATATTTCTCTCAATTGACAGATAAAAATTTAATAAAACAGTATTGCGATTACTACTTTAGTGAATATGAGGGATCATTAAAAAATAGAGATTATGAAAATTTTTTTGATGATAATCAAAAATTTTCTGTAATTTTAAATGATAATTTTAAAAAGGCTTATACAAAAAACTTAACAGACTTAAAAAATTTTAATAACTATGAATTTGCTTTAGAGAGAGAAAACAACATTAAAAAAATTTCGATAATTCATAATTTTTTTTCAGGCTCAAAACTATCAATAAAAAGCATTATTTTAGAAAATGATTTATCGAACAAATTTAATTTAAAAAATTTAAATTTTGATAGTAATTCAAATTACGTTTTAGATAATAAAGAAAATAATATTGTATTTTTAACTACGAACGCTGAAGATCAAATTTTAAATTTTTATTTTAACAAGGAATATTTTAATATTAAAAAGATATACATTTTATTAAATTTAACGAAATTAAATTTAGCAAATATTTCTGTTTGCTCTTATAAAAATGAGAATTAAAAAGATACTATACAACTCTTTATATATAGTTTTTCCATTTTTTTTTATAATTTATCTACTTTTTTGTATAAATATTTTAATTAAAGACTTTTCATATGGACATAAAAGTCACAATTTTAACCCTAGCGCGCACAACTGGCTAACCTACAAAATTGATTATTTCAAATTTCAATTTATCGATTTTTTTCAAAATAAAACATTAGAAGATGGTTTGACCAGAGTAGATTTATTTATTCCTGAAAAAACAACAAATAAACTTCTTTCTAATGTTCCTACTTCAACAAAAAAATATTTACCAAGTATGATGATTATCAATAATAATGTTCAAGATACAATGGTTAGATATCTTGGAGATAATCCAGTGAATTTCATGTTAGATAAGAAATCATTAAGAATTAAAACACGAAAAAGAGAAATTTATAATAAAAAAAGGTATTTTGAATATCGATTTACTCAAACTACTCCAATTAGTCATTACCTTGCTTTTAGGTTAGCAAAAGAAATTGGTTTATTAGTATCCGATGTTAAATTAGTTGAGTTATTCATAAATGGAAAAAGTAAAGGAATATTTCTTGAAAAAGAAAGACTTAATGAAAGTTTTTTGAGAAGAAATAGAATAATGCCAATAAATTTATATAAGGGTGAACAATCAAGAAATGTTGAAAATAAAATAGGATTAAAAGATGATTTAATTAAAAATTCAGGTATGTGGGAAAAAATAGCTATCTCAAATAATTTTGAATTAGAAGACAAGAGTGACTTAAAGATGTTTTTAAATAATTTAAAAAATTCAGAAAACAATCCTGATAACTTAAATTATATTTTAGATAACGGTAATAAAGAATTATTAGCAAAAATAATGATGCTAGAAATTTTATTACAAAATCAAGCCAATAACGATAAGCATAATCAAAGAATTGCTATTGATACTTGGTCAGGAAAAATTTATCATATTCCTCACGATATTGAATATAATCTCCAAAATATGTACGAAGACAATCTATTTTTCGACATTTCTCCTTCAAGTTTAAATAGAGTTTTAAACCAAAGTAGTATTTTTTTAAATAAAAAATATGAGGTGATATATGAGTATGTTTATGAAAAAAAAGTATTAAAAAAAGCAGTTGAAGATTTATCTAAAATCAAAAAAAAATACTTAGTTAGTGAAAAAAGAGATTTTGGATCTTATCAAAGAAAATTTTTTAAAAATAAAACCATCGATGTCAAAGGAAATCAAAATTTTATTAATTTCTCTGAGTCATTAATAAAAAGAGAGAAAGAGATAATAAACGTCTTTAAACAAGAGCCTAATGCATCATGGGAAATAGATGGAAATTCTTTTAATATTAAAGTAAATCAGATACTTCCATTATCTAAATTTACAATTAATTTTAAGCACAAAAATCCTAAGTGGATAGCATTAGATTTTAATAATAATTCAATCGTAGATGATGAGGATTTTTTCTTTAAAAAAGATAAAAATAACTCTTTTTTTTTAGATATCAGTCTTTTTTCAAATAGAATTCCAATACTGAATTTAGAGGAAAAACATCTTGGATATAAAACTCAATTATCAAATACTAAATTTAAATTTTTTGTAAGCGACGGCTCTCACCCGAATGAGATATACACCTATAATAATTACATCAAAAAAAAATTTAAGTTAAAAAAAACAAAAAGTAAAAGCTATAGCCCAAAAAAAAATAATGTCCCTTTAATTAATGTTTCAGAACAAAAAATAAGGAATTTTAGTGGTGAGGTAGATATTAAAAAAGACTTAATAATAAAAGAAGTGTCGGTTATAGAAAAAGGAACTGTTTTTAATTTATCAGAAGGATCTAGTATTATTTTCAAAAATAAAATCATTGCCAATGGTACATCTGAACAACCTATAATTTTTAAACCTCAAAAATTGGGTCAAATTTGGGGCACGGTAGCCATTCATGGTCCTCAAACAAATAATAGTCTAATAAGTAATATTATTATTGAAGGGGGTTCTGGGGACAGCGTCAAAGGAATAAATTATTTTTCCTCATTATCTATTCATGATACAAAAAATACGAAATTTAAAAACGTTTTCGTAAAAAATAATTCTATATATGATGATTTGGTCCATGTAATTTATTCAGACAATTTATATTTTGAGAATTTAAATCTTCTGAACGCTTATAAAGATGCAATAGATATAGATATTTCCTCAAATGTAACTTTAAAAAATTCAAAAATTATTAATTCAGGAAATGACGGAATTGATTTAATGGAGTCTCAGGTAAATGTTGAAAAATGTTATATAGATAATAATGGTGACAAAGGGATATCTGTTGGTGAGGGTTCTGAATTGTATTTAAACAATTGTCAAATAAAAAATAGTAAATATGGTATAGCTTCAAAAGACGCATCAATTGCTAAAATCAGAAAATCTAAATTTGTTAATAATTTAATTCAACTAAGCACTTATAAAAAAAACTGGAGATATAACGCTTCAGGCAAAATTCATTTAGAAAATTCTAATTTAATTTCAAAAAAACAAAATAAATTATTAGGAGATAAGCATGGTGAAATAAAAATTTTTTCCTCAATCTTTAACGGGGAACTAGTGAAGGAAGGAAATATTTTAATAGATTAATTATTTATGCTAAAAAAAATACAGACTAAGAAAGATAACCAAATTTTTTCAAGATTTGAAATGAAATATATTTTAAATAAGAATCTTTCATTATCATTACAAAATGAAATTAAAAATTTTATGACTTACGATGGGTATGTAAATAAAGATAAATTTAAAAAAAAATATTATGTTAGATCAATATATTTTGATAATGAAATGTATACTAATTTCAATGAAAAAGTTGATGGAGTAAAAATTAGACACAAATTTAGAATAAGAACTTACTCAGATAAATTAACAAAAGACTCAAAACTATATTTGGAAGAGAAAGGTAGACATAATCAAAGAACTTACAAAGTAAGAACAAAAATTATGAAAAATGATTTAAACCTTTTCTTCAATTCAAAAAAGTTATTTCAATTAAAAAAAAATTATAAGAATACATTGTTAGTTGAAAAATTTATATTTGAGTCTATTAAAAAAAATGTTCGCTCAAATGTATTAATCGATTATGATAGAAGTCCATTTGTAAATAATACTGGGCTTTATTTTAGACTTACATTCGATAGTAATATTAGATCATGTATATCTAACTCATTATTTAATATAAAAAATCAATGGAAAAAATGTATTGATGGATACGATATTTTAGAAGTAAAATTTGATACAACTATTCCAGCATGGTTTCAAAAAATAATTCAAAGTTATGAGCTAAATCGCTTATCAATTTCAAAATACGTCTTAGGTTTAGAGGCAACTGGATTAGCAGAAGATTTTGAGGGAAAATAGTTTTTTGTTATTAGAAATTACATTTTGATTAAATAGTCAGAAAAAAATTCTCTCTCTTTTTTTTCTGTATTTTTGAAATACTTCATATAATTTTTATCTTTCTCGTTATTTTCATCATCAAAAAAAATAATTTCCTCATTTAATAATTTTAAAAAATATTCTTCTCCAAATCTTTCTTTGCTTATAGATTTTAAGCAAAAAACTTTAATATTGTTACAAGAAGATTTAAATTTTTGCAAAGCACCACTCATTACTCCAAATGCAATTGCATATCTACATGAAATATCAGCTATCAACTCATTAGAGCTTAGAAGACTTATTTTTATATTGTTATCTAAATTTTTTGATATTATTTCGTTAAACAAGTTTTTGTTAAAATCTAAAGATCTTGGATGATGTTTCAAACTTAATTCATTTATTTCTGGATTTTCTTTTACTAAATTGTTAACAAATTTTGCTATGTTTATTGATTGTAATTTTATCTTATCAATTTTTTCATTTAAGCCTTGTGCTGGCAAAGTTAATAAAGGTCCACTAGATAAAAAAATAATTTTGTTTTTTATTTCTTTTTTGCAATTACAATTATTTTTATGTTTTAGCAAATAAACACTATTTTTTTTTCCATACCATTTTTTCCAAAATAAATAAGCTGAATAGTAGAATGTTAGCTTTAAATCAAATTTTTTTGTTTCACCATTACAATTAAAATCATACTCATCATATATAAAATTTCGACCATAAAAAATATAAGATAAAATTTTTCTATCCAGGTATAAATCCAAATATCTACTTATAATGTCAATAATTTTTTTTACTATCTTTTTATTTTTTTTTTTAGTGAGCGGAATTACCTCTCGTAATTTATGAACTGATTTAACTATTTTAATTATATCCTCACCGTTAAGTAAATCTTTTATTTTTTGAGTAGGTAATAAAATTGGATCATTTGCGATCCCGATTTTAATACATCTATTATTTAATAAACTTTCATTTATTATTTTTTGCCATATAAAAAGTTTATTATCTGACAAACAATATTCAAAGTCGTTGAAACAAATTTTTATTCTTAAAAAAGTTAAATATAAATGTGTAAATATTATAGAAACTAAAGATCTTTTCCCACTTTTGCTATCGCTAAAGTATGGGATTACCCTCATTTCTTTAATATTCTTTTGTTTACAAAAAATTTCTAACTCTCTTTTTTTTTTATCATTAAGTTTAAAATTACTAACTAAAACTGTAGTATCAAATTCACTGGTCAATTTTTCTAAATCATATTTATAATCCTCTAAAACATAATAATTCTGAAAACATATTAGAAGTAATTTTTTGCTCATTTGGTATCATTTTTTAAAGTTGAAAACGAAATAAATTTTTTTAAAATTCTATTGTTTCTATTGCATCTTTTTAAAAAAAAATTATTTTTTATAATTTTATCTTTTTCTAGTTGATTTAATCTCAAATAACTTTCGTTTGAAACATAGTCATCTTTATAATCCCTCATAATGATATCATCACAACAAATAACTCCATTTTTATTTATTAATTCAATTGAATTATTAATATCTGTAGACACTTGTGGCTCTCTGTGATCTCCATCAACCCATATTAAATCAAAAAACTTAGGTTTAAATTTATTCATTATGTTATTACTATCCATCTTTATTTGAAAAATATTATTTTTGTTTAATCTTTGGTCGCGATCATAAATGAATTTTTCCCTTAAATGTCTTTCTTCTCTTTTATAGCTATGGATGAACCTCTGGTCTTCATCTGGAAGGTCAATTGTATAAATATTTCCGTTTGGAAAAATATCTGACAAAAAATTTGCAAATTTGCCATCATAAGTTCCAATTTCCAAAATATTAATTTTATCTAATGTTTTCAAACTCGCAAATATATGATAATGCCATGAACACTTTTCATCATCGTACTCGATTCCAAGTTTATTTTTGATTGTTTGATTTATTTCTTGTACGTCTTTTTTTAAAAGAATAAATAAATCCTGGTTATATTTAAGGTCTTTTTTTTTGCTATAAAATAATAACTTAAAATTTTTTGGATTTCGTAGAACTTTGTAAATAATGAATAAATATTCCGTAAATTTTTTTCCAAAAATCTTTTCAAGTCTTGACCTAATGAAATTTTTCATCACAATTACAATATCGACAATCTTTAATTAATTGATCGTATTTTTTTTAATATTTGTTCATTTTCTTACAATTTAGTAAAAACATAATGTATTTTTTTTTAAATTGTAATTAAATTTATTCATTTTGAATTGTTTAAAAATGTATATATGATGGTTCCTAAATGTCCAAGTTAAAACATAAAACGCTTTATCTAGAAAAAATATCTTTGAAACATATAGATGAAGGTTGGCTTGACTGGGTGAATAGAAGTAGCAACGTTAAAGCTTTGAATAGACCTCCCTATAGATATAACAAAAAACAATTAATAAAATATTTGGGTGAAATAAAAAAAAAGGGTGACATGATGTTTGCTGTAAGACTAAAAAAAAATAAAGAATATATCGGCAATATTAGATTAAACGATATCGACTATCAAAATAGAAGTTGTACTTATGGAAGATTACTTGGAAACACAAAGTACAGAGGAAAGGGATTTGGAACTTTATTTTTATACAAAATTTGTCAGGTTGCGTTTGAAAAATTGAAATTAAACAAAATTTTTACACCTGTTTACTCAGATAATTATAAATCTTTAGCTAGCAATTTAGCATTTGGTATGAGATTGGGTGGTTATTTTAGGAGCCACTTTAGAAAAAAAAATAAATACAAAGATGTTTATTATGTTGAACTAACAAATGAAGAATTTAAAAAAATCAAAAATAAATTTAGATAGATTTTTAAGTTAAATCAAATTTTTTAAACTTCGATTTAAAGAATAATAGTATTTTTTGGGACAAATAACTTATTCTTTTGTAGTTATTAAAATTATAATTTTTTGAAATATTTTTATTTAATGATCTAGTGAAAAAGTTCTCTGTAAAAATTCTTGCCATTGGAAAATCAAATGTCTTAATTAATTTTTTATTTTTAAATAAGTGACATTTTTTTTTATTATTTAACTGCAACGTATATGAATTTTTTTTATCATATAGCCTCAATACGTGATATTTTGATTTACTATTATCAATAATTTTTAGTATCCCATTATTGGATTTAAGCATTAATCTTCCACTTATTTCATTATAACCAAATCTCTTTGATTTAATTTTAGATATATTATTTGATAAAATTTCAAAATCTTTATTTTTAATTAGCTCATAAAACAAGTCACATATATGAATTAAATTAGTTGCGAAACCTTTGTTTCCAAGGTGATAACTTGCAATAAAATTTTGTGTTAATCTTATTCCTGTTTTTTTTAATATGTAATTTCCCCAAGTGTTAACGTTTATCATCTTTAATTTTGGGTATGTTTTAATTGTTTTTTGAAAATCAGAATATTCTTTAATTCTATTAAATAAAAATTTTTCTAAAATTAAATTTGTAACTTTATTAAATTTTAATAATTTTTTTATAATTCTATATCTCTCTTTGGAATTAGTTGATATAATTGCTAAATCGTAATTATTATTTTTAGGTATATTTTTAAAAAATCTTAATCGATGGATATTTCTATGTTTTTTATACTTTTTTCTAATTTTTTTAACACTTAAATCACATAGATCAATATTGTAACTTTTTTGAGAATTATAAAATGACTCAAAGTGAGACAAGCCCATTGGACCAATACCAATAATTAAAATATTTTTTATATTAGAATTCATGTTAAAATAGTATATCTATTAATTTCGATATTCATGTACAAATTATGTATAATAGGATCCTCAGATATAATACCAAAACATATCTATGCTGCCCAAAAAAACAAGTTTCAAATACACAGTATAACGAGCCTGAAATATAATTCTTTAAATGCTAGGAGAATAAAAAAAAAAATACAAAATAAATAAATTTTATGCTGACTGGAAGAAATGTGTCAATGAATCCTCACAAATAGATAATATTTGTTTTTTAGTTGCACCTAAAATAGAGGATACTGTAAAAGTTTTAAATTATATTGCAAAATTCAATAAGCCAACATTAGTAGAAAAACCAGTCGCATTGAGTTTAAAAAATTTTAATAAAATCAAAAATAAAAGAAATTTTGTTGGCTATAATAGAATATTTTATAAAACAATTAATTATTTAAAAAGTCAAATTAAAACAAAAAAACTGTCAGAAAAAGTTTTGGTAAATGTTGTTTGCCCAGAGAAAGACACCAAAACATTTATTTCAAATTCTTGTCACATTATTGCTATATTAATATTCCTCTTTGGTCACTTAAAATTAAAAAACAAAAAAGCTAATAATAAAATGATTACGTGTATCTTAGAAAATAAAAAAGCACATATAAATTTATCAGTTATATTCAAAGTACCCACAAATTTTAAAATAGAGATTTATTCGAATAATTTATATTTAAATTTAACACCAATAGAGGAACTAAGAGAATACAAAATTTTAAAAAAAATAAAAAAGGAAAATTTAAATATTTATATACCAGTGATAAATAAATACATTGAAGATTATGATAGAAATTTGAAACCAGGTTTTTATGATCAATATAGATTATTTAAAAAATTTTGTAAAAATCAAAATATAGATATCCATAACTCTATTAATTTTGCCAGAAATGTTATTTCTTTGTGTAAAAAAATTACAGTTAAATGAAATCAAGTAAACACATAGCAATTATTCCTGCTCGTAAAAATAGTAAAGGATTGAAATTTAAAAACCGGCTTTTATTCAAATATACTATAAAATTTTTAAATAAGATTAATTGGTTTGATAAAATAATTTTTGCATCAGACGATAAATATTTTGTTTCTAAGTGTAAAAAATTAAATTATTATTTTTATGATAGAGATAAAAAAAACACCCTTGATAATTCCTCTATTAAATCTTTAATGATGGAAATCAGTAAAAAATTAAATTTAAATGATAAGACTATTGTGTGGTTATTTTATTTAACTATACCTGATAGAAATTTAAATGATTACAAAAAATTAAAAAAAATCACAACTAAAAAAAATTTTTTAAGCGCATTAAGTTTTATTCCAGTCAAAACTCATCCTTATGATTGCTGGTTTCTGAAAAAAAAAATAAAAAAATTTATCAAAAACGATATATATAGAAGACAAGATAAGATTAAATTATTTGAGCATCATCATTATTTGTGTGCTTTTAAGGTTAAAGAATTAAAAGAATTGAATTCTGAACTTATTAATAGTAACACTACCCCAATAATTTTAAGAAAAGATATTATTGAAATTGATACAAAAAAAGACTTAAGAAAATTTATTAATAGAAAGCGTATTTAATGGGAGTTTTTATAATTGCAGAAATTGGCATAAATCATAATGGCAGCTTAAATATATGTAAGAAATTAATAGATATTGCAAAAAATTCGGGTTGCAATGCTGTAAAGTTTCAAAAACGGACATTAAATAAAGTTTATTCAAAAGAGCAATTGCTCTCCGCTAGAGAAAGTCCCTGGGGAAATACTTTTTATGATCAAAAAAAAGGTTTAGAATTTGGTCTTAAAGAATACAAACAGATAAATGCATATTGTAAAAAAAAAAAAATACACTGGTTTGCATCTGCATGGGATATAGAAAGTCAAAAATTTTTAAACAAATTTAATAATAAATATAATAAAATTGCATCTGCAATGATAGTAGATAAAAAGTTTTTGGATTTCGTAGCTAAACAAAAAAAGTATACTTTTATTTCAACCGGAATGAGTAATATGAAAATTATTAATGATGCAGTTAAAATATTTAAAAAAAGAAAATGTTCTTTTGAACTAATGCATTGTGTATCTACTTATCCACTTGATGACTCAACTGCGAATCTAAAAGTTATAAATACTTTGAAAAAAAAATTCAAATGCAAGGTTGGCTATAGTGGACATGAGAGTGGTCTAGCAATTTCAGTCGCTGCAGCAGCTATGGATATTTCATCTTTGGAGAGGCACATCACTTTAGATAGAAGTATGTACGGTTCAGATCAATCTGCATCGATTGAACCAAATGGTTTAAAATCTCTTGTAGACTCTGTTAGAAAAATTGAAATTGCATTAGGAAATGGTAAAAAAGTTTTTCTTAATGAAGAGAAAATAATGGCAAAAAAACTTAGATCACATCTCCAATAATGATTGAAAATGACGAAGTAAAAATAATAAAAATTATTATATTTCACAAAGACAATATTTTTAAAAAATAATTTTTATAATTTTGTATCCAAATGTTTAAAAAAATAAAAATAAGAAATTCAGAAAAACTTCATAAAAGAGCAAAAAAAATTATTCCATATGGTGCTCAGACATATAGTAAAGGTGTAAAAGCATTTAGTGATGGTGTTTCACCAAAATTTTTAGCAAAAGGCTTAGGGTGTGAGGTTTGGGATGTAGATGGAAATAAATTTATAGATTATGCGATGGGTGCCCAACCCTTAATTTTAGGCTATGCGGATGAAGATGTTAATAATGCAGTCAAAAAACAATTAGAACTTGGTTCAACTTTCAGTGTAGGCAACAAACTAGAGATCGATGTTACTGAATTATTAGTCAAACATATACCTGATGCAGAAGGTGCAAGGTTCGGTAAAAATGGAGCTGACGCTACCTCAATAGCTGTAAGATTATCGAGGGCCATAACCAAACGAGATCATATTGCTTTTTGTGGGTATCATGGATGGCATGATTGGTTCATAGGAACAACAGATTTAAATTCAGGAATTCCGAAATTTAATAATCAACTAGCTCATTCATTTTCATACAATAATATTTCAAGTTTAGAGAAAATATTTTCTAAATATAAAAATAAAATTGCTTGTGTAATCATGGAGCCAATAACTGTAAATGGTCCAATATCAAAACCAACTGGATCAACAAAATGGAAAGATTATAATAGAAAAGATAATTTTTTAACTGATGTCAAAAATGTTTGTAAAAAAAATGGAGCTTTATTAATTTTTGATGAAGTGGTAACAGGATTTAGATACGACATTGGTGGTGCTCAAAAAATGTATAATGTAATTCCAGATCTATCTTGTTGGGCGAAAGCGATGTCTAATGGAATACCAATTTCTGCAATTACAGGAAGGTGGGAATATATAAAATATTTAGAAAAAACTTTTTTTTCTTTTACTTACGGTGGAGATTGTATTGGATTAGCTGCAGCTAAAGCAACAATAAATAAAATTGAGAAAAAAAATGTTATCGATCACCTATATAATATGGGTGGGAGATTAAAAAAGGGTATAAATGATCTTGCTAAGATTTATGATTTAGAAGATATCATAGCGTGCGCTGGATATCCGTGTAGGTCCGTAATGACAATTAAAAAAATCGGAAAATATAAAAAGCCATTAATTACTAAAAGTTTAATACAACAAGAATTAATATTTAGAGGGGTATTATGGTCTCAATATCACTCAATTAGTTATTCCCACAAAAAAAAACATATCGACAATTCTCTAAATGCATTTGAATATGCTTTTAAAAAACTTAATAAAATTATCAAGAATAACCATAAAATTGAAAATAATTTGCTTGGAAAACCTTGTGAAACAGTTTTTACTAGAGTTGCTGATTTTCAAGCAGTAGCAACTAGTCAAAAAAAATGATGTATGATTTAAAATCAAAAGTAATAATAATAACGGGTGGTGCTGGATTGTTAGGATCCAGAATGGTCAAAATTATTTTAGAATATGGTGGTATTCCAATAGTTTTTGATAATGATCAAAAAAAATTAAATAAATTAAAAAAAATATTAAAAAAAAAGGTTAATTTAGTTCATTTTTATAAAGTTGATATCACAAAAAAAAATCAACTGAGAAAGTCAATAAATAAAATTAATAAAAAATTCAAAAAAATAGATTGCTTAATCAATAACGCCGGATTTAATCCAAAATTAGGTAAAAAAAACAATAAATTTGAAAATTTTTCTATTGGACAGTGGAATAAAGAAATCGAAATTGGTTTAACTGGTTCGCTAATGATAACTCAGGAAGTTGTAAAAAGCATGATTAAGCAAAAAAATGGTAGTATAATAAATATATCATCTGATTTAGGAATTATTGCTCCAAGTCAATTTTTATACGAAGATAATGAAAAAAAACCAATTAGTTATTCTGTAATAAAACATGGTATGATTGGATTTTCAAAATATTTATCAACCTACCTTGCTGAATACAATATTAGATCAAATGCTTTATGTCCTGGTGGAATATCAAATAATCAGCCTAAAAAATTTGTTAATAAAATTAAAAAATTAATACCTTTAAAAAGGATGGCAAAAATAAATGATTATGACGGTATAATACTTTATTTGTGTTCAGATTACTCAAGTTACATGACAGGATCTGTGATTGTATGTGATGGTGGGAGAAGCGCCTGGTAATTTAAAATAATGAAATTAAATTTAGTTGGATTTGTACAAGGAAGATTGTCTAGATCTCCAGTAAACAGGCTTCAATATTACCCAAAAAAATGGGATCGTGAGTTTATAATTGCGAATAAACTTGGGCTTAATTTTATAGAATTTTTTTCTGAAAGGAAATTCAACCTAAAAAATTTGGTGTGGACTAGAAAAGGAATATTAAACTACAAAACTAAATTAAAAGAAAATTATCTTAGATCTTATACATTCTGCGATGACTTTATTATAAGTAACAATATAAATTATAACAAAACACAAAGTTATTTAAAGCGTTTGATTAAACAAATTAAATCTTTAAATATTAAATTCTTGATTTTACCTTTCTATGGAAAAAGTAATTTAACAGATAAAAATTATAAATTATACATTAAAACCTTGAAATCTATAACTAGAAGTAAAAAAATTAAATTTTTGATTGAGTCAAATATTTCAGTTGAGACTTTTAAAAAAATAGAAAAAGAAGTGAATACTCAAAATTTATATTTTTTATATGATACTGGAAATCGTTCATCATTAAATTTTGATCCAGAACTTGATATAATTCAGTTAGGAAAAAAAAGACTGAAACACGTTCATATTAAAGATAAAAATTCAAGTGGTACCAATGTCAAACTTGGAACTGGTAAAGTCAAATTTAATAAAATATTTAGGGCACTAAAAAAGATTGATTACGAAGGTGCTTTTGCTTTTGAAACCACTAGATTAAACGAGCCAGTCAGTACCATGAAACATAATATCAAGTTTTTAAAAAATAAGATATCTAGTCAAAACGGCCGATAATAAAATAATTAATATATTCAAATAAAAATTTTTTTCAGTGCATAAATCAAGCCAATTGAGCTATTAGTACTGGTCA
>MDSZ01259470.1_pt1 | contig 39214 bp, 32 predicted proteins | sample 811201 | NCBI WGS metagenome assembly MDSZ01 (sample SAMN05326647, study PRJNA326480) | marine metagenome | isolation source: seawater | place: Indian Ocean: North | collected 2010
CCAAGCCGTTCCACAAGGACGAGCTGGTCGCGCGTATCCACGCAATCGTCCGCCGCTCCAAGGGGCACGCACAGTCGGTCATCGTCACTGGCGACCTGAAGGTCAACCTGGACACCAAAACCGTCGAAGTCGGCGGCCAGCGCGTCCATCTGACCGGCAAGGAATACCAGATGCTGGAGCTTCTCTCCCTGCGCAAGGGAACGACGCTCACCAAGGAGATGTTCCTGAACCATCTCTATGGCGGCATGGACGAGCCGGAACTGAAGATCATCGACGTGTTTATCTGTAAGCTTCGCAAGAAGCTGGCAGCTGCAACCTCCGGCAAGAACTACATCGAAACGGTGTGGGGCCGAGGTTACGTTCTGCGCGAGCCGGACGTCGAAGCAGCCGCCTGATCCAGCATCAGACGTTGACGTTTTAAAAGCCCCGGCACTGCCGGGGCTTTTTGTTGTTGAGGGTTGGATGTGACAAGGCTGATCTAGCCCTGGCCACCTGCGCGCTCGGCAAAGGTCAGCACAGCCCCTTCCCCCGCCTGCCCGTAATTGACAGACGCCAGCATCTCGCCGGAACTGTCATGCAGGGTAATCAACCCCTTGCGGTTCGACATCTGCATGTGATGGACCGTTGCCCGCGTCACCGACACCTTCAAAACGGCACCTGCAATCAGAACGACCGCCTCCACCGGCTGCGGCCGGCCCATCCTGTCCCGCAGTTCGTAGCCCGTGAGGTCGATGTCCGCTGCACCGGCATTCCAGATCTCCACCCATTCCGTGCCCTGGTCATCCCCCGGCGGGTTCGGCAGGGCCGAAAGAATGCGAAGCGGACCGTCATTCTGCATTTCAACGGTCCTTGGACGCACGACCACATTGCCAGAATCGTCCGTGCGGGTGCTGCCGTCACCAAGGAACACAGGGTAGAATGAGCGGATGTGCTGTCCCAGCGAGCCATCAGCCGTGGTCTCGTGATACATCACCAGATCGAACTTGCCCTCACCGAGCTGAACACGCTTCTTCTGGTTGGTGAGCAAGCCGTGCAGGCCTTCGTAATAGGCAAGCGTGCCGAGCGCGAATTCGCACGCAGGACTGCTGCCGACAAAAAATCCACCCTTGCTCTTGAAGAGCTCAGCGACAAGGTTGCCGGTCATGTCCTGGTGGTTCCAGACCATCTGCAGCGTCACGACATGGGGATTTTCCGGTCCCGGACCTCCGAGATCGTATTTGTAACCAAGGTAGTCGACCCGGTTGTTGAGTTCATCGAGCGCGAATTTCACCCAGGAGTGATAACCGGAGATTTCACCCTTCTCCGAGGCGGAATTCGCCCCTTTCTTGTATTTGCCCTCGCCGACAAAAACATGCTCGAAACCGGTGCAGAAGTGGGTCGACTTGCCCCGGAAGAAGTTGGTGTAGACCTCGAACCACATCCGGAACAGATCCTGCCGGAAGGTTTCAGCGGTCATGTCCCTGACGAGCTCGGCAGAAATATGCTCGAAGGCGATCTGCATCGGCCGGCTTGCAATCACCAGATCGAGAAACCCTTCGATCTCGTCTCGCTCGGCAGGCGAAATGGTTTCCGGGTCGCGAAAGTGGACCGCATAGTTGTCCAGAAGCCGGATGAAGGACTGGTACAGATCGCTCGCCGCCATCTTGTCGAAATCGACCCGGGCAAAGAGCGGGTTCGCGGCCAGGTCGACCTGGCGGGACCCTTTGGCCTTCACCTGCTCGTCCAGCAGAATGTCGGCTGTCATGTCCGTCCAGTCGCCATCCACGTTGCGCGTGCTGACGCTGAACCGGTCGGCATCTTCGTTCCAAATGGCCTGATAGATATGGTCTGACATGCGCGCCTCAACCTGAAGTAACGAGAAGAAGGCTTTCACACGTTTATGACATTTTCACTACCAGACGGAAACTCGTAACTATCCGGCGAAAACAAAAAAGCCGGCGTTGCCGCCGGCCTTTCCGCACTTGCGATGGCAGGATCAGAGCTGCAGCTGGTATGACGCAGGGACGTAACGGAAACCGCTGTCGTTGGTCTCCACGTAGCCGACCGCCGGGAACGGCATGTGATAGCCCACGAACGGGATCTTGTCGGCGGCCAGCATGCCGAAGACGGTCTTGCGGGTGGCCGCGGCGCCTTCCTTGTCCATGTCGAAGCGCACTTCCCATTCGGGATGCGCCAGCGACCAGACGTAGTGATTGGCGGTATCCGCCGTTATGGCAAGCTGCTTGCCGTCGCTTTCAAGCATGTAGATCATGTGACCGGGGGTATGACCTGCAGCAGCCATCGCGGTGACACCCGTCGTCACGCTGCCGCCGTCATCGAGGAAAGTCATTTTCTCCGCCAACGGTTTGACGTGGCTCGCCATCAGCTTGGTCACCCCATTGGCTTCGGCATCCATTGCTGCCCAGAAGTCATATTCCTTCTGCCCGGTCACATAGCGGGCATTGGCGAAGGTCGGCGCGCCGCCTTCCATCAGACCGCTGACGTGGTCGGGATGCATGTGCGTCAGCACCACCACGTCAACCTGCTCCGGCGTGTATCCCGCATTTTCCAGCGCAGCACGCATCTTTCCGCGACCTGGCCGGGCACCTTCGCCATTGCCTGTGTCGAACAGGATCAGTTCGCTGCCCGTGTTCACGAGCGTTGGCGTGAAACTGATCTGGAAACTGTCGTTGGGCAGGAAGTTATTGGCATTGGTCGCAGAAAAAGTATCCGCGTCGACATTCATGGCAAAGGTTTTCTGCGGTTCGGTCAGGGAGACCGCACCATCGTGCAGGGTTGTCACCTCGAACCCGCCTACGGAATAGCGGGCGACGGGCGCCGGCACAGCGGCATGCTTTTCTGCAGCCGCATGGACAACGGTGGTTCCGGCAAGACTTGCCCCGGCAAGCGCCCCACCTGCTCCCAGAAGCGCCGCGCGACGTGTGAGTTCAACTTTTATCTCGGTCATATTCCCACTCCCTGCAATTCCGATTCATGAAAACAGTCCTGCAGTCGAACACCCCGAGTGCCCGGCAGGACGCAAAGCTTACGTTCGTGAAAATGGAATGGATGCAGATGCAGACAAGTGCTGTTCGCCGCCAGCCGGATAAACTTCACGAGAGCGAACGAACGAAATGAATTTCAAAAACTTGCTCACTCGCAACAGACCGCTTTTCTGACGGGATTTCTTCACGGAGCAGCGAATGAAAAAGGCGGCCAGAGGCCGCCTTTGAACTTGATCAGAAATATCCAAACCGTGCTGAAGAAGGGACGCAGGTCTAACGCTGCAGACCCAGGCCTGCTCCAGCTCCCACGGCCAGGCGCGGCGTTGCTGCCGTGCCGGTCGCGGCCTGTGCAGCCTGTTTCTTCTGGAAGAGGCCTCGCTTACCGGGCACCGGCTTGAAGGCATCCGTCAGACCGACCACGGTTTCTGCGGCACCGAGAACGAGATAACCGTCATCCGGCAGGGATTTCGCCAACCGGCCGAGGATTTCCGTCTTGGTTGCCTGATCGAAGTAGATCAGCACGTTGCGGCAGAAAATGATGTCGAACTCGCCCAGATGGGTGAAGCTTTCCAGCAGGTTCAGCTTCTTCCATTCGATCATGGCGCGCATGCCGGCATTGATCTGCCACATGTCACCCTTCTGCTCGAAGTATTTCAGCAGCATCTGGATCGGCAGACCACGCTGAACCTCGAACTGGCTGTAGAGGCCGGTCTTGGCCTTTTCCAGCACTTCATTGGAGAGGTCCGTACCCAGGATCCGGGTGCGCCAGCCAGCCATCTTGGCCGCATCTTCCTTCAGGCAGATGCCCAGGGAATATGGCTCCTGCCCGGTCGAGGCAGCCGCACACCAGATCTTGATCTGCTTGCGTGTCGCGCGGCTTTCCAGCAGCGCCGGCAGCATCGTGTCCTTGAAGTGCTCGAACGGTGTCTTGTCGCGGAAGAAGAACGACTCGTTGGTCGTCATCGCCTCGACGACGTCCGTTTCCAGCGCTCTGTTGGTGCCGCGCTGAAGCTGCTGGATCACCGCACTGAGCGTTTCCAGCTTGGAGCTGCGTGCAATCGGCAGAAGACGGCTTTCGACCAGGTATTGCTTGTCGTTGGACAGAACCAGGCCGGAGCGGGTCTTCAGGAAGTTTTTCAGAAACTCGAACTCGCTCGGGGTCATCTCGTGTTCCCCTTCAGAACGCGCGAGATCTTCGGGCCGATCTCCTTCAAGGGTAGAATTTCGCTGCAGACGCCCGTTTGTGCAGCTGCGCCCGGCATGCCCCAGACCACGCTTGTGGCTTCGTCCTGCGTGATCACGCTGCCGCCACCTGCTGCAATGGTCTTGACGCCTTCAGCGCCGTCATGACCCATACCGGTCAGGATGACACCCAGGCTTGCCGAACCGAATACCTTCGCAACGCTGTCGAACAGGGGATCGACGGCAGGCTTGCAGAAATTCACGGGAGGACCGTCGGTCAGCCGGATCTTGGCGACACCGCCGTCCTTTTCCACGATCATGTGCTTGCCGCCAGGCGCGACATAGATATTGCCGGGCTTCAGCACTTCGCCATCTTCACCTTCCTTGGACGGACGCAGGGCAGCCTTGCCCATATGCTCGGCCAGAATGGCAGTGAAGGTTGGCGGCATATGCTGGGTGATGACCACCGGCACATCATTCATGGCCGTACCGACTTCGCGCATGACTTCCTGCAGTGCCTGCGGACCGCCCGTAGAGGAACCGATCGCAAGGATGCGCGGACGCGCGGAAGAGTACGGACGTGTCTGGTACTTCACTGCACCGGCAGCAGCTCCCGCCGGTTGAGCAGCTCCGCGAAAGGTCGCCCGTGTATCCGTTGCCGGACGCGCAGAAATCGGTCTGACCGGCTGCGCGGTGCGGCCTGCGCTGGTTTCTGCACGCATGGTGCGCGCAGGACCGCGCATGCGCAATGCACGTGCCCCAAGAGCCTTGACCTTCTCGATCAGCTCACGGCGAAAATCGATGGACGTCGTGACCTCGGAAGTCGATTCCGGCTTCGGAACGTAGTCGGCCGCGCCCAGAGACAGGGCCTTCAAGCTGATTTCCGCGTTGCGGCGGGTCAGGGTCGAAGCCATGATCACGACGAGATCGCGCTTCTTCGCCAGCATGAGCGGCAAGGCCGTCATGCCGTCCATTTCCGGCATCTCGATGTCGAGAACGACGACGTCGGGATTGCTTTTTTCGATATCTTCTACAGCAAGCTTGCCGTTGCGATGCGAGCTGACGACTTTCAGACTTTTGTCTTCACCGAGCCAGCGTGTCAGGAGTCCGCGGATGACGACAGCGTCATCTACGACCATGACTTTGATGGGGTCGCTGCCCGGACTCGTGCCCGCAGTTATGCTTCTTTGCGCAAACGCCATTTAGACTGCCCAACTCGAAACTAGATAAGACCGACTTCCTGAAACTTGGCTTCCACGATTTCGCGGTCAAACGGTTTCATGATGTACTCGTTTGCACCGGCGCGGATGGCGCGGGCGATGTGAGCAACATCGTTTTCGGTCGTGCAGAATACGACGATCGGGTTTTCTCCGCCTTCTTCCGCACGCAGGCTGGTCAGGAACTCAAGTCCGTCCATGACGGGCATGTTCCAGTCCAGCAGGATCGCGTCCGGCATGGTCTTGCGGCATTCGTCAAGCGCCTTCTGGCCGTCTTCCGCTTCCGTAATCTCGAAATTCATATCCTCGAGAATGCGGCGAGCCACCTTCCGGATGACGCTTGAGTCATCTACTACGAGGCACTGTTTCATCAGGCGTAACTCCACTCAATGGCCATTGCGGCCCAGTTATGCTGCAGCCATGGGTTCGGTGAACATCGCACCAAGCAGACGGTCGACATCCAGAATGACCATCAGGCGGCCGTCCAGACGATGGACACCTCCGGAGATCTCGGCCCAACGGCGATCCAGGTTCGACGGGTTGGGCTCTGCAGATGCGGACGGCAGCGTCAGCACCTCACCAACCGTGTCGATGACAAGGCCGTAGCTTTCCTGCTTGTACTCGATGCCCACGGCCATCATCTGCCCTTCCTTCAGCGGAGGCAAGTGAAGGCGGCGGCGCATGTTGATTGCGGTGACGATGCGTCCACGCAGGTTCAGGACACCCTGAACCTCGGGTGCGGACATCGGCACGCGAGTTACGCTTTCCGGCACGAACACGTCGTGAACCTGGGAAATGGGCAGGCCGAACAGCTGGCCGCCGATGACCACGGTCACATACTGGATCATGTCACTTGCGGCTTTTTGCTCCGCGGTCAGTTTGTGTTCCAGCACACTCATGCTGCAGCTCCCATTTCACCGGAGAAGACGTCTTTCAGGGCGGCGATCAGGCCCGGACGGTCGAATTTGGCGACATAGTCGTCAAAGCCCGCTTGGCGGCCGCGTTCGATCGAGGCCGGCGTCACCATGGACGACAGGGCCAGGATCGGGATGTTGCGGAACCGGGGATCGCGGCGCAGCGATTCACAGAACTCGAAGCCGTTGATTTCCGGCATTTCGATGTCACTGACGATCGCATGGAACTTGTCGCCGTTTTCCAGAAGTTCGAACGCCTGATGCGGACCGGTACAGGTGGTCACATCGTAGCCGGCAGCCTTCAGAACCGGTGTCAGCATGTTGCGGAAGAAGGACGAGTCATCCACGAAGAGAACCTTCTTCGTCAGCGCCTCGATGTCCATTTCCTTGCGCATGAACCAGTCTTCAAAGGCCTGCGGCAGATAGTAACCGAGGTCGATGATCTCGGTCGCACGTTCCTTCACCACGGCAGAGCCGAGGATGCCCGGACGTTCCGAACCGACTTCGATGTTCATGCGGTCCTCGACGATGTCGACGATCTCGTCGACCACGAGGCCCATGGAGCGTCCCGCATCGGAGAACACCAGCATCGGCTGCGTGCCTTCCGACTTGTGGCTGTCGCCTTCGTTCAGATAGACGAGCGGCATGAGCGCACCGCGGTACTGGACCAGATCGCGGCCGTTCGACCGTTCGATCTTGGAGACCTCGAACTCCTCCAGGCGCGTGACCAGCGACAGCGGCACGGCTTTCGGTTCCGGCGCACCGGCACGGAACAGCAGAAGCGAGATCGAGCTCTGGCCGGAAATCGCGCGGCTCTGCAGGTCTTCCCGTTCGTCTTCCTGGTTCTCTGTGACCGCGCTGGATGCATGGCTTGCCATGGCACCGGCGATGCCGTTCGGATCGATGATCATGATCACGGAACCGTCGCCCAGGATGGTGTTGCCGGAGAACATGCCGAGGTTGCGCAGCATCGTCGACATCGGCTTGACCACGATTTCCTCCGTATGGAAGACACCGTCGACAACCACGCCGAATGTCTGGCTACCGACCTGCATGACAACGATGAAGCCGTTGTCCGCATCAATCGCCTCGTCCGCGTTTTCGCCCTCGTAGATACCGAGGAGCTGGGACAGGTGCACCAGCGGCAGCAGCTTGTTGCGCAAGCGCAGGACCGGGGTGTCCTTGATCCGCTCTATACGGTGTTCCGAATTGGTCTGCACGCGGACCAGTTCGACAACGGAAAGCTGCGGGATGGCGAACCGGTCGCCGCCGGCTTCGACGATCAGCGTCGAAACAATGGCAAGCGTCAGCGGGATCTTGATGATGAAGCTCGAACCCTTGCCCTGGGTAGAGCGCAGGTCAACAGTACCGCCGATCAGTTCGATGTTGTTGCGAACGACATCCATGCCGACGCCGCGGCCGGACACGCTCGTGACCTTTGCGGCCGTGGAGAACCCGGCTGCGAAGATGAACTTGTGGATCTGGGCGTCCGTCATCTTGTCGACTTCGGCTTCCGACGCCAGGCCGCGTTCCACGACCTTCGCCTTCACCTTGTCGACGTCGATGCCCTTACCGTCATCGCGAACTTCGATGATGATGTGGCCACCTTCATGGTAAGCCGCCAGGGTAATGGTACCCTTTTCAGGCTTGCCTGCGGAGCGGCGCTCATCCGGGCGCTCAAGACCATGGTCGGCCGAGTTGCGGACCATGTGCGTGAGCGGGTCCTTGATCATCTCGAGAACCTGGCGGTCCAGTTCGGTATCCGCACCGATCATTTCCAGTTCGATCGGCTTTTCAAGTTCCTGGCTGAGATCGCGAACGATGCGCGGCAGTTTCTGCCAGGCATTGCCGATCGGCTGCATGCGCGTCGCCATGACGCCTTCCTGCAGTTCGGCAGTTACATTCGACAGACGCTGCAGCGGCACCTTGAATTCGCTGTCTTCATGGCGGCGTACGATTTCCAGAAGCTGGTTCCGGGTCAGCACCAGTTCGGACACCATGGTCATCAGGTGTTCGAGCGTGTCGACCGCAACGCGGATGCTCTGGTTGGAAACACCGCCACCGGAGGATTTCTTCTCGCCGCCTTCGCCGCCAGCCTTTTTCGCCGGGGCTTTCGCAGCCGCCTTGGCTTCTGCCTTGACCGCAACGGGAGCAGGCTCTGGCTCATCGGCTTCGTCGACGATCTCTTCGAGTTCCGGAACTTCCGGCTCGGCGACTTCGACTTCAACTTCGGTTTCGCGGAACGCGCGCTCCAGTTCGTCCAGCGACACTTCGCCAGGACGGAGCGGACGTTCAAGAGCTTGCTCGGCGGCAGCTTCTTCGGCAGGCGCTTCAGGCTCTGCCGCAACGGCTTCAGCGACAGGCGCTTCCGTGACGGCTGCGCCACCCTTCATGGCAGCATCAGCTTTCGCGGACATCTCTTCCAGCTGGCCGATCAGCTCACTGTCGTCGCCTTGCGGCTCTTCGCCTTCGGCAGCTTCCAGTTCACCCAGAATGTCCTTGATCTGGTCGATCGAGGTCAGAATGAGGGAAACGGCCTCTTGCGTGACAGGAGCGCCATCGCGGAACTTGCCCATGAGGGTTTCAGCCGCATGCGCGATACCTTCAAGACGGGGAAGACCCAGGAAGCCACAGGTGCCCTTGATCGTGTGCACCAGGCGGAAAATATTATCTAGGATAGTCGCGTTGTTCGGTTCCTGCTCGAATTTTACGAGCTCAACGTCAACAACATCGAGACTTTCGTTTGTCTCGGTAATGAATTCCCTGAGGAGGTCGTCCATGGCCTGCTCTCACCCGACTTGTTACTGGTTCCGCATCCCAAAAGGGACGTCTGGACCGAGAAGTCCATGAGAGCTAGGTTGACGGCAAACAGTTAAGATACGCTGAAGCGGATGGAGACTTTTGAAGGCCTTGTTTATTCTGCCAAGAGGGCCGTTATTTTTACCAACTCTTCTTGTTTATCTATCGTTAATACCATGCCGCATTCACGGGCGAGCAGCAACGTGTAGATCGGCTGAACCGAGTGCGCATCGACCCGTTCAGGCTCTTCTCCGCTCAGAGTTTCCTTCATTCCGAGCGGAATGCGCGGATTGAGACCGCTGGCCTGAAGCGTGAAGGACGGAGATTGTGGGTCGCCTTCCATTTCAACCTTGATTTCTCCACCGCGCGGAACGCACTGGTTCGCGATGAGGATCAAGTTGAGAAGTAGTTTTACGTAGTTCTTCGGCATCAGGTGCCGGGTCAATTGCCAATTTAGATCGGATTTTTCGTTTTCCATGAACCCGGTGGCAACGACCTGAGCGTCCCCCAGGTCGATCTCCGCGCCTGCCGAGCCTGCAGCACCGAAGGCAAGACGGGCGAACTGCAGTTTTGCAGATGCCTGGCGCGCGCTCTTGCGGATGAGGTCCATGGCGAATTCACGCATGTCCTCCGACCCCTCCTCGTCAAGCACTTCCAACCCGTTGGTTATCGCCCCGACGGGAGAAATGATGTCGTGGCAGACGCGGCTGGCCACCAGGGCGGCAAGATCAAGAGAGGAAAGCTCTTTTAGTGCAGACATGGCGTTTTGAGGCTCTTCTTGAGGAGGCGGCGGAAACTGATTCGATATAGTGGCTGCAAGAGTTACACATCCGCACAGCGGCTGCCAAGGCAGCGGCGGGCAGCAAACCATGTCATCCAGATGAAAGTTTGCCCCGAAATCCGCCTTTTCCGGCGTCCGGGAGCAGTTTAACCGGGTAACCGCCTACCGCATCGGCACGCAGCCGACCCGTTCGGCATTGTCTTGGGCCGCCGTCATCAGCTGGCTGCCGTTGACGACGAACAGGAACCGGTTGACCACCGAATGGAAAAAGACCAGTCGTCCGTCGACAATGGCATAGATGAACGGATTGCCCGCCGTGCCAAAGCCTTCGGACAGCGCATACCCGCCGCAGGCGGCAAAAAGCGGTGCATAGGCTTCAGGATCCCGCTTGAAGGCGGCAAGATTGCCTTCATTGACGAAGATCCATTCCGTGCCACCCCATTTGTGCACATGGTTCCGCTTTCCCTTGCGCGGGTAACCATCGACGAAATAGCTCACCGGGTCATGTCCGCCGAGCGCGTATCCCGTGATCGGATCGGGAACGAAAACCTGGGGACGCGCGAAGACTTTCCCCGCAAAAAGACAAGAGAGCAGGATCAATACAGCACAAAGACATAACCTTGTCTTTTTTTGAGGCCAGCTTTCCATTGATTCGGCTTATGTAAGGTGCACCATCTCATGCGAATCAGCATGATATTGCATCAGTTTAACATTGCGGTCTGACCGAGCGGCAACAATCGGCGCGGCCAACAGATTTTGGGAGAATATCGAATGGCACAAAGTTCCCGGCGAGTTGTATCCCTGATATCGGCTGCGTTCCTGGCCTTGTGTGCATTTGCGTTTTCCAACCCGGCGTACTCCCAGAATTCCGGCAACGAGCCCATTCCGTCTGGACAGACCTACGACCAGGACGAAATCCTGCAGGCAGGCCACCAGTTCTTCGGCTCTGTTTCGGGTGGGCTTGCATCAGTCGTCGAGAAGGCCTTTTCCAGCTACGGCGAACCGAACGGTTACGTGCTCGGGGAAGAAGGCTCGGGAGCGCTCATCGCCGGCGCGCGCTATGGCGAAGGCAACCTCTACACACGCAACGCCGGCACTCACAAGCTGTTCTGGCAAGGCCCGTCCGTGGGCTGGGACTTTGGCGCGGATGGTGCCCGGGTGATGATGCTGGTCTATAACCTGCCCACCGTGAACTCCCTCTACACCCGCTTTGCCGGTGTCAACGGATCGGCCTACCTGGTCGGCGGGGTCGGCATGACCGTGCTCTTGAACAACGAAATCGTGCTGGTGCCTGTGCGCGCCGGTGTCGGCGCCCGTCTCGGGCTGAACATGGGATACCTGAAGTTCACCGACAAGCCGACCTGGAACCCGTTCTGATCGGACCGGGAAGGCGGCTGTCGCAACCTGGCGACGAAGACGGGTTGCATTCGTTCCACGCAGGACACTTGGCGACAGGGCGACTGTCGTCTAATGATGGAGTTGTGGGCGTTTTTTAGAACGTAACCGGGAGCCGGACTTGATTGAAGCAGCGATGTATGTGGCGCTGGGGTTTTGCACCGCCGGCCTGATCGGACTGGCAATCCTGCCCGCATTTTATCGCCGGGCGGCCCGACTGACCGAAGAAGCTCTGCGCGCCGTCAATCCGACCAGTTACGCAGAGGTCCGCGCTGCACAGGACCAGGAACGCGCGCGCCATGCGGTCGAATTGCGCCGTGTCGAGAAGCGTCTCGACAACGAGCGTGAGAAGGCTGCGAAGTTTCAGCTCGAAACCACGCGGATGCGGGCGGAAGTTGAAGCGCTGACGAAATCTCACAAGGAAACGATTTCCGGCCTGGAAGCCAAGGTCGCCGCCCAGGCAAGTGATCAGCACGCTGTCGACATGCTGTCGTCCGAAGTGACCTCCCTGAAAAAGAAGCTGTCGGAAGCCGAACGGGCTCTTGCGGAAAGCTGGACCAAGGCCCCTGAAGACACGCCTGCCGAGGCGAAGCCGGAAGAACCCGCAGAAGACGACAGCGGCTGGCTGCCGGCGTCCGGCACCATGGCACTTGCGACAATCACCGGACTTGAAGCGGAAGTTGCCACTTTGAAGGCCAAGCTGGCCCGGTATGAGCCGACAGTTGCAGGCCAGATGGACGCTGCGCGCAGCGAAACCGCCAAGACAAGGCTCGCCGAACTGGAAGCCCAATTGGTCGACACGGAATCCAACTATGTGTCCGCACAGGCTGAAGTCACCCGTCTGTCGCTGATGCTGGACGCAGCCAGGCTTCCGGAAAACGAGCGCCAGAAACATCTTGATGCCGAGCTGGAAAAGCTTTCCGGCGAAGCTGCCCGCTACCAGGCCGACGCTGCTGAAAAAGACCGTGCGCTTCAGCGGATCACCGCCCAGATGGCAAAGTTGCAGAAGGACCTGTCCTCTGTTCCAGCTCTCGTGGATCTGCGCCGCGATTTCCGCGCCCTTGCCGAAAAGCTGACCGGTCAGGCGTCTCCAGCCGGCAATGCTTCTGCCGCAGGCGCTCCCGCAAAGCCGGCACCGCCTTTCGTCCCGGTTTCTCTTCAGACCAAGGACAGCCCGCCGGAAGATCGCAACCGGCCTGAGGCATCCTCCAAGGAAAATCTGCAGGCAGACGCGGACCAGGGCACGACACAAGCTCAATCAAGATCCGGCGATATCGCCAACGCGGCTGAAGCGCTGGTAAGCAGGATCGTTGCCTCCAGCCGGAACAAGCCAAAGCCGGAGGCGGAAACAACGCCGGCAAGCACCGGCGCCGCGCAAGACAGCGACCGGAAAACGAAAGCCACGAAACAAAAAAAGAAAGATGTGGCTTGATCTGGGCAGGTCGCTCCGGTCATCTAGTCCGATGGACATTCGTCCGAATATTGAACGAACCTGACGCGCTGTTGCTCCTCGCCCGCATTTCCGTTTGCAGATGCAGAAACGCAGCCAGCCCGTCATGCACAGGATGAGTCTGCCGTACATGTTGATCGAACGCCACAACGCCATTCTCGAACTCGCACGGCAGATGGGCCGCGTCAGCGTCGACGATCTCGCCCGGCGGTTTGATGTCAGCCCGCAGACAATCCGCAAGGACCTCAACGAGCTTTGCGACCGGCGCCTGCTGGCGCGCACCCATGGCGGGGCCCTGCTGTCGTCCGGCATCGAAAATGTCGGCTACGAGGCCCGCAGGATCATTTCCAGCAGGGAAAAGGCAGACATCGGCGAGAAGGTTGCCTCGCTCATTCCCGACAACGCGTCCATCTTCATCAACATCGGCACCACCACGGAAGCGGTCGCACAGGCGCTGCTCCAGCATCGCGGCCTGATGGTGATCACCAACAACATCAACGTCGCCAGCCTGATGCGCGGCTATTCCCAGATCGAGGTGGTGATTGCCGGTGGCGTGTTGCGCCATTCCGACGGCGGCATTGTCGGCGAGGCCGCGGTGGACTTCATGCGCCAGTTCAAGGTCGATTTTGCCGTCATCGGCGCTTCCGCGATCGATCCCGACGGCTCCCTGCTCGATTACGACTACCGGGAAGTGAAAGTCACCAAGACCATCATGGACAACGCCAGGCACGTCATTCTGGCCGCCGACAGCACCAAGTTCGAGCGCACTGCACCGGTCCGTGTCGGACACCTGCGACAGGTCACTACTTTCGTGACGGATTATTGCCCCTCGCCAGACTTCGCGCAGATCGCGCAAGACGCGGAAGTCGAGCTGATCGAGACCGGCCAGCAGGAAGACAGCACTGCCGGCTGATCGAACACACCACTCCGTGTAACCGGTGCACAAACGGGTGGAGAACCCTGTGCGCAGGATGTGGATATGCTGTTTGTGCCTTGGGGAAAAATGGCACGCCCAACGGGACTCGAACCCGTGTTTCCGCCGTGAAAGGGCGGCGTCCTAGACCGCTAGACGATGGGCGCGCGGGGCTTGAGAAGCTCAGTGCCTCAAGCCGAGGACCGTGCGTATACGGCTGCATGACAAAAGACGCAAGCCCTAATTTTCATTTTTCTGTCACATGCCTGTTCATAACCGCGCGCCGTATGCGCGACGCTACGTCAGCGCGCGACAAAATCCGTGCGACCCAGTTGCTTGCCCGTGACGGGATCGAAGCGCAGTAGCGCCGTCTTGCTGCCTTCGCGCACCAGAACCAGCAAGAGACCGTTCGAAAGGTCGGCCTGCAAAATTTCCGCGTCAGCGCCAACTGCCACTGTTGCGGCATATTGATCGGCGGAAACATCAGACTTATTGGAGTTGATCTTGTAGAGAATTGCTGCAAAGACAGCGATAAAGCCGGCGATCATGACGAGGGACGAGCCGAGCAACAGACGCTTCAGCTTGGCCTGGATGCGTTCGGCCGCAGGATCAAGCGGCTTTTCACCCGGCCCCTCATCCCGATAATCAGGTTGTGACATGACAGACAATTCCCTCGAGTATCCGGCCGGTCTGGACCAGGATTTCAGTTTAACAGTTGATGCAGCCGATGCCGGGAAACGGCTGGATGCGGTGCTGGCGGCTCATCTGGAAGCCCTTAGCCGCAACAGGATCCAGTCCCTGATCAAGTCCGGGGACGTCACCGTCGGCGGCGCGAAAATAGTGGAGCCGAAATACCGGGTCAATGAAGGCGATGCCCTGACCCTCACTTTGCCGCAGGCGGAAGACCCCGAGCCCAAGGGCGAGGACATCCCCGTCTCGGTCGTCTTTGAGGACGAACACCTTATCGTGGTCGACAAACCGGCGGGGCTTGTCGTCCATCCTGGCGCCGGCAACTGGACCGGCACCCTCGTCAATGCACTCATCCATCATTGCGGTGACAGCCTTTCCGGCATCGGCGGCGTGAAGCGCCCCGGCATCGTTCACCGGATCGACAAGGACACCTCCGGACTGCTTGTCGTCGCCAAGACCGACCAGGCCCACAAGGGCCTTGCAGCCCAGTTTGCCGACCACGGCCGCACCGGACCGCTGGAACGCGCCTATTCGGCTCTGGTCTGGGGAGCACCCTCCGGCCTGAAGGGCACGATCAACGCCAATCTGGCCCGCTCGCAGGCAAACCGTCAGAAGATTGCCGTCGTCAAGACTTCCGGTCGCCACGCCATCACCCACTGGCAGGTGAAGGAGCGCTTCGGCAATGCCGAACAGCCTGCGCTCGCCTCGCTGCTGGAATGCCGCCTTGAAACCGGACGCACCCACCAGATCCGCGTGCACATGGCCCACATTGGCCATCCGCTGATCGGTGACGATGATTACGGATCGGGTTTCAAGACAAAGGCAAACAGGCTCGATGAGCCGCTCAAAAGCCTCGTGAACGGTTTTCACAGGCAAGCCCTGCATGCCGGCCTGCTGGCTTTCGAACACCCGGCAAATGGTAAAACCTTGCGCTTTGAGAGCCCTTACCCGGATGATTTCGCAAATCTTTTGTCCGGATTACAAAAATTTTAGGATGCGTTTTCGTTTTCTGACCATGCAATCGACCAATTTGGACCTATATTAGAAGCTTCTGTGTGCCTGTACGGACACTATTGTGCGTCCGCCTTCCCTCAAAAATGGCTTGCTTGCGTATCACTGCGGGGCAGCGGGAGGAAGGGGTCGCAAACTTGACGAAAGGGGGTGCATGTTATGGCCCAGAACGTTCCGACGCTTACAGCAGGGGAAGGCGGTCTCAGCCGGTATCTGGACGAGATCCGCAAGTTTCCGATGCTTCAGCCGCAGGAAGAGTACATGCTCGCCAAGCGCTACAAAGAGCATGAAGACCCTGAAGCTGCAGAACGCCTAGTCAATTCCCATCTACGCCTCGTCGCCAAGATTGCCATGGGTTACCGCGGGTATGGCCTGCCGATCGGAGAAGTTGTTTCCGAAGGCAACGTCGGCCTGATGCAAGCGGTCAAGCGCTTTGAACCGGACAAGGGATTCCGGCTCGCGACCTATGCCATGTGGTGGATCAAGGCGGCTATCCAGGAATACATCCTGCGCTCATGGTCCCTCGTGAAAATGGGAACCACGGCCAACCAGAAACGCCTGTTCTTCAACCTGCGTCGCCTCAAGGGCAAGATTCAGGCGTTGGACGAAGGTGATCTGAAGCCGCATCAGGTCTCTGAGATTGCCACCAAACTCGGGGTGTCCGAGGAGGAAGTGGTGTCCATGAACCGCCGTCTGGGCGGCGATGCCAGCCTGAATGCGCCTGTGCGCGCGGAAGCTGATGCCGGTGAATGGCAGGACTGGCTTGTCGATGAAAGCGACAGTCAGGAAACCCTGCTTGCCAATCAGGAAGAGCTGGACATGCGTCGCAAGATGCTGAACGACGCGATGGACGTACTCAACGAGCGCGAACGGCGCATCTTTGAAGCACGCCGCCTGGCCGAAGATCCGATGACGCTGGAAGACCTTTCGGGCGAATTCGGTGTCAGCCGCGAGCGCGTCCGCCAGATCGAGGTTCGCGCTTTCGAAAAGGTTCAGAAAGCCGTGCGCAACAGCGCCCGCACAATGGACCAGCCCGCCGCCTGAGACACTCGGACAAAGAAAATCAAAAAAAGCGCCGGAGCTATGCTCCGGCGCTTTTCTTTTGCCTAAGCTGATGTTCAGCGAATTTCGGCTGTGTAGCTCTCCACCGGCACGACCTTGCTGATCAGACCGGCTTCGGCCATGAATTCCGCAAAGCGCTGGTAGCGGCCTTCATCAAGTGCAGCCGGACGCTTGGCGAAACGCGGCAAAGTATCGAACCATGCCCGCCTGTTCAGCTCGTCATTGAGGTTCGGATACGCTTCTATGAAGGCATTCCAGGCTTCTTCCGGGTGATTGCTCAGATAGATGGTGGCCGCTTCCACGGCTGCCAGGAACTTGGCGAAGCGTGGATCGTCCGTCTTGTCCTTGTTGACGACATAGATCAGCTCATCAAAGATCGGCACACCGTTTTCTTCGGGGAAGAAAGCCTTGCCGGGTTTGCCTTCGATTTCGAGCTGGGTGAGCTCGAAATTGCGATATGCGCCGATCACCGCATCCACCTGACCGGCAAGAAGAGAGCCTGACAACGCGAAATTCACGTTCACCAGCTCCACATCATCCATGGTCAAACCGGCCGAACGCAGCATCTGGCCCAACATCGCGTCCTCGAAGCCAGACACGGAAAAGCCGACACTCTTCCCCTTGAGATCCTTCAGTTCCTGTATCGGGCCGTCCTTGAGCACGATGAGCGAATTGAGGGGCGTTTCCACCAGCGTACCGATCCATTTCAGCGGCAGCTCTTCCTCGATTTGCGCATGAAGCGTCGGCTGATAGGACACTGCGATATCGCCCTGCCCGGCAGCAACCAGTTTCGGCGGCATTGCCGGGTCCGCCGGTTCGATGATCTCAACCTCGAGGCCTTCTGCCTCGAAGAAACCCTTGGTCTGCGCAGTTACCAGCGGCGCGTGATCCGGATTGATGAACCAGTCGAGCAGCAAGGTCAGTTTCTCACTGGCCTGTACCGGCCCCGATGCCAGCAGCCCGGCCGCCAATGCGAGTGACAGGATTTGTTTTTTCATGAGGTCCTCCGTAGAGCGGCAGCTAGGTGAGCGGCTGCCAGGGAACAAGAAGTCGGGTGAGATGGTTCACGGCAAAGCGCATGATCAGCACCATCGCCGCGAGCAGGATCAGGGCGGCGAACATCATGTCCGCCTGCATCCGGTTGCTGCTTTGAAGCATGATGAAGGCAAGGCCTCCTTTTGCCCCGGCCCATTCGCCGATGATCGCCCCCATGGGAGCGAACACCGCGGCCACCCGCAAGCCGGAGGCAAACGCCGGCAAGCCTGACGGCAGGCGAAAGAACCAGAGTTCCTTCAGGCGAGACAGACGATAAAGCCGGGCGAGATCGCACAAACCCGGGTCAAGCCGCTGCAGGCCATCGAAAAACGTCGATGTGACCGTGAAGAAGATGACCAGGATGATGACGACGATCTTGGAGGCCAGCCCGAAACCGAGCCAGAGCACCAGGATCGGCGCGATTGCGAAAACAGGCAGGGCCTGCGTCACCAGAATGGGCGGCATGGCGAACCTTGCAGCAATCGGAAACAGCCACAAAAGAACGGAAAGCAATGCCCCGGCGGCTGCCCCCAGCACAAACCCGAGCACCGTCTCATAGGCGGTGATGCCGGCATGATGCAGAAGGAAGCCTGCGTGTTTGACAAAGGCTGTAAAGACGCGGTCCGGACCCGGCAGGATATAATGCTGGGTGTCGAACACATGGACGATTGCTGCCCAGATAACGACAGTCAGCAGGAGGCCGAGTATGGTCCTGGCAACAGCTTTCACAAACGCCATCATCCCGCAGCCCCCGCCGCCATTGGCCAACAGGAACGCATGAAAGCCGATACCGGCATTCGGATGTGCGGCGACCGCAGTGATCGCAGACAAATACGCATAGGATCTCCCGTCTTCGGACAAGCCGAAAATGACAATGGAGATCCGGGAATAGGCTAAGGATTCCGTCCCTTCGCCGGCATGACCCGGATCAGGTTCTAAGGGTTCGGCATTACGCCATCTCAGCTCCGGTAACCGGAACACCCCTCGGACCAAGCCGGACCATGCCTTGTGTGACGGAAAAAGGCAAGCCGCCGTGAGGCGGCTTCTTCAGATTTTGAAAGGAGGCAGGCTGGCGCTTAGCCGGCTTGCCAGGACGTGATCGCCTTTTCTACGGCTTCTGCACCGGCGGTTCCCTTTTCCAGGGTCAGGATGCCGCGCTTGCCGTTTTCGTAAAGCATCGGAATGTCGATCCAGCCGCGTTCACGCAGCAGGGCGAGATTGCGTTGCTGCTCGTTCGGCAAGCTGGAAAGGGCAATCCAGAAAAAGCCCGGAGACACTTTCACGGAAGCGCCGATCAGCGCATCGCCACGAGCTTCTTCCGTAGGCTTCATGACCAGGCCTGGCACGTTGACGACGTCACCCGGAGCGAAGTTTTCCGGGAACTCGTACTTGATCTCGACCAGATGGCTGGCGGGCAAGGAGGTATCGTCATTCGGCTTGATGCGAATGTCGACCTTCACATCCCGCTCGGGGATTTCAATGGAAGCGCTCAGAACCGCGAGAGCCTTGCCGTCCAGATTCGTTTCTTCATCGACACCCCAAACGACAGCGCCTTGCGCAGCCGTTCCGGCACCGCCGGACTCTTCCCCTTCTTCATAAAGGATAGAGCGCTGCACCGAGGAATCCGCAGCCGTAGCGGACGGAGCCGGTGAAGTTTCGTCAGGCGAAATGGCCGAGAGATTGTCTTCCGGCACCGCAATCGGGCTTTCGGTGGTCGCAGAAGACTGATCGTTTTCTCCGCTCGTCACGATGGACGGCTGGGAAGGTTCGGGCGCAGCGGAAGCTGGTGTATCGACCTGCGGTGTATCGGCCGGCGCAGGCGAATCAGACTGTCCGGTAATCGTCGTCGTGGTTACCGTACGTGCATCCGGGGCAACCACATCCGTCTCGCCTTCGTTCAACAGGCGGTCGGTGTTTTTCGAAGGCTCTTCACCTTCTCCGGCAGGGGCAGCGGTCGAAGGCTCCGGCGTGGTGTCCGGCTGCGTATCGACAGGCGTTTGCGAAGAAGACGCAACCGGCACGTTGCCGCTATCGGCAGTCTCATCGCCCGCAGGCATCAGGAAATAGGCTCCGGCGCCCAGGAGCACCAGCAACAGGACACCCGCAGCAATGACGATCGGAACCGTGCGGCTGCCGGATGAATCACCACGCAGCGCATCCGAAGCACTCGGCTTGGCGCGCTTGGACCGGCTTTTCTTGGAGGCCGACTTGTCCTTCGGCTTGGCTGTCTCGTCGCCTGGATAAACCTGATCGGCGGGATCGGCCGCACCGGTGGTATCTGCAGGCTCGAACAGGCCATCATCTGTCTGTTCCGGCTGCACAGGTCCGCCGAAAGAAGGCTCCTGGCGCACAGGCGCAGCGCCCGGGTCGGCAGCTTCCTTGGCGTGGTGAACAGCCTGGCTGGCCGCGGTGCCAAGCGCTTCGGCCTGTGTCAGGGTTTCCTTCAAGGGCGATGGAGCCGGGGTATCCACCACCGGTGCTGCAGTTGTTTCAGGTTCCTGTGGTGCAGGCGCAGGCGCTTCCGGCGCAGCCTCTGCCACCGGTTCAGCCGGAGGCGGTGTCACGGGCGGCGCGGAAACCTGCGGCGCCGGGGTCGGTGTTTCGACCTTCGGAACGGTGGGGCTGAGACCGAGGCTTTCGCGGGCGGCTTCGGCTTCCACCTTGCGAATGGCTTCTTCCAGACGCAGCTGCTCGGCCGTGATCTCAGACGGCGCCAGCGGCGGCTCATAGGCTTTCAGCTGATTGACGATGGCATTGCGCGCACGGCTGTAAACGCTTCTGCGTGCAGCACCATTGTTTTCAGGTAAAGACGCGATCGTTTTCTTCAGAATTGAATAGTAATCAGCCATCTTCCTGCCTACCGGCCGACTGCAAGGATCTGTTCTGCGGGCCCGAGATTTCGTTTCATTCTCAGGCTTATAGCAAGTTTTTCGAAAACCGGTGCTATTTCTTCAATAACTTCGCCGCGACAGAGAACCTCGCAGTACCCTTTTCCTAACACAGATTGTTTGTTCGGCACACACATGGAACGCCGAAAACGAAAGGTGGTTGCGTGCGGTGATTCGCAGCACGCAACCGCAGTCCTTAATAATGTGCTTCTAACGTCACAGATCTCAATCCTGGAAGGGATTCTGCACAAGAATTGTGTCGTCCCGTTCCGGACTTGTCGACAGAAGAGCGACCGGAGCACCGATCAGTTCTTCGACGTGACGCACATATTTGATCGCCTGCGCCGGCAGATCGGCCCAGGTGCGAGCACCTTCGGTCGATTCCTTCCAGCCCGGCAGGCTTTCGTAAATCGGCTTAACGCGCTCCTGGGCACCCTGCGAAGCCGGCAGATAATCGATGCGTTCGCCGTCCAGTTCGTAACCGATGCAGATCTTGATTTCATCAAGACCGTCCAGAACGTCCAGCTTGGTCAGCGCGATGCCGGTAATGCCAGAGGTGCAGACGGTCTGACGCACCAGCACAGCGTCGAACCAGCCGCAGCGGCGGCGGCGGCCGGTAACCGTACCGAACTCATGGCCGCGCGTTCCGAGGAACTCGCCGATCTCGTCCTTCAGCTCGGTCGGGAACGGGCCCTCACCGACGCGTGTCGTGTAGGCCTTGGTAATACCGAGCACATAGTTGATCGAATTCGGGCCAAGGCCACTGCCTGCCGCAGCCTGGCCGGCGACCGTGTTGGACGACGTCACGAAGGGATAGGTGCCGTGGTCGATATCGAGCAACGCGCCCTGTGCGCCTTCGAAAAGGATACGCTTGCCCTGACGGCGCAGATCGTCCAGCAGGTACCAGACCTTGTCCATATAGGGCAGAACCTTGTCCGCAACGCTGGCAAGTTCGTCGTAGATCGCCTGGGCGGAAACCTCATCCTGGCCAAGACCCCGGCGCAGCGCATTGTGGTGCGTCAGCAAGCGGTCGATTTTGGCTGGCAGAGTGGCAAGGTTCTTCAGGTCCATCAAACGGATAGCGCGGCGGCCAACCTTGTCTTCATACGCCGGTCCGATACCGCGCTTGGTGGTGCCGATGCGCGTTCCGGTGTTGGAATTTTCGCGCAACGCATCAAGCTCGCGGTGCAGAGACAGGATCAGCGTTGCGTTCTCGGCAACACGCAGGCTTTCCGGCGTCACCACGACACCCTGCTTGCTGAGGCGTTCGACTTCCTCTGCCAGCGCATGCGGATCCAGCACGACGCCGTTGCCGATGACGGACAGCTTGCCTTCGCGTGCAACCCCGGACGGCAGGAGAGACAGCTTGTAGCTGACACCGTCGATGACAAGGGTATGACCGGCATTGTGCCCGCCCTGGAACCTTACGATGACATCGGCTTGTTCCGACAACCAGTCGACAATCTTGCCTTTGCCTTCGTCACCCCATTGCGAACCGACAACAACCACATTCGCCATCTAGACTTTGCTCTCCTGAAGCAGCTTCCGCACCATCCGAAACTTGTCCGGGGCGCCAACACGACAAGCCCCGGCAACCGGACCGGGGCAAACGGCGCGGACTATAGACAGGTTTCCCTGCTCATGCGAGTCTCCGCAGGGAGATTGAGAGCTAAAAGCAGGTTTTTTTGCCAGCTCTCCTGATCGGCCCGGTCACCCCTGTGACAATTGACCAGTCATGACGTGCACCTGAACGGACTTTTCCCGGATTAGACTGCATTTGCGGCAATGTCGCGACGGCAGATTATTTAGCCGGCGGCTCACCTGCATCCGGCTTGTCGTTGCGCGCAAGCCTGAAAATCATCGGCGACGTGCGCAGCAGCCAGACAAAGCGATGCCGCTTGCTTGCGGGAACAGCGTCCCGGCTGACGATCCGCGCGAAGATGAACACCACGAGGGAAAGGTGCAGTGTGGCGGTATAGAGGAAGAAGGCCGAGGGGCCGAATTGCTCCATCACCAGTGAGGCAATGAACGGCCCCGCCATGGCGCCGACGCCATAGGCAAGCGTGAGCCCCGCCACCACATCGATGAATTGTCCCGGCTCGGCATTGTCGTTGGCGTGGGCCGCACAAAGGGAATAGAGCGGCAGGGCAAATCCGCCGAACAGGAAGACGCCTGCAAAAAGCTCCAGCCGGGTCGAAGACCCCGAAATGAAGAGACAGGCCAGCCCGGCACCGACGGTAAAGACACCGAGCACGACACGCCGGTCGAGCCGGTCGGACAGCCAGCCTGCTGGATACTGGAAGATTGCCCCGGCAAAGACCCAGATCGCGATGAATGCGGCAACCGTTTCAAGCCCCAGTCCAATTCCTTCCGCATAAACCGGACCAACCATGCGGAACGCACCGTTGGTAAGGCCGATGGTGAAGACGGCGACAAGGGCGACCGGAGACACGCGCCACAACATGAGCGGATCGAAGAACCGCGCGGGCGGCGCTGCGGGATTGCGCTCACTTGTCAGGGAGATCGGCACCAGCGCGAAACAGAACAGGATGGCCAGAACGATCAGAATATCCGGACCAAGCGGACCGAATGCGGGCAGCATGAACTGGCTGCCCATGACGGCGATCATATCGACTATCCGGTAGACGGAAAGGATCCGCCCGCGGGACGAATTGGTGGCGATGGAATTGAGCCAGCTTTCCAGAACCATCGTCGTGCCGCAAAAAGCTGCCCCGCTCACCAGACGCACGACCATCCAGAGCCAGCCGGCGGGTGTGAAGGCAATCGCCAGAATGGCGATGGCGCTGATTGCAGCCAGCGTGGAAAAGACGCGAATATGCCCTGCCCGCGCGATCAGAAACGGTGTCAGCAGCACACCGACGATCATGCCGCCGAAATAGCTCGACCCCAGCAACCCGATGAGCGCATCGGACATGCCTTCCGATTTGGCGCGCACCGAAATCATTGTCACGGAAAGTCCGTTCGCGCCCAGGAGGCAAGCGGCAGCAACCAGCAACGTTGTCAAACGTCCGGCAAGCGATCTGGAATCCGCTGCGGGGGCAACCTGGGTCATGAATGAAGAACTCTTCCGAGCAGCCGAAGAAAACGCGGCCTCGATACTGTTGCCGGAGTGAACCGACTGCGCAAGCCCAGGACCGACGCTTGCACAGACAAAACGGACAGGCGGCCGCAATTCGTCGTCGAAAGCAGGAGGGTAGCCCGGACTATGCCCATCTTCACCTCACCCGTCTTGGCGGCCCAACGAACAAGGGGCGCCCCAAAGCATCACACCCCATCCTCACAAGCGACCAGTCCTCTACTCGCGTTTCGGGTGTTCTTCCTTCCGGTGGGGTGATACCTGAGAGACATCACTCAATCAGAGATCGTGCAATGCCACTTCGTAACTGGATCATGCTGACCGTCCTTGGCGCCATCTGGGGCGGTTCCTTTTTGTTCGCAAAGGTGGCCGTTGCCGAAATCCCGCCGTTTGTTCTCGTATTCCTGCGTGTTTCCATTGCCTGCACGGTCCTGCTGATGATCCTTTGGCATCGTGGCATGTTGAACCGGCTGGAGAAAAAATATGCTGTGCCGTTTCTGGTCATGGGACTGCTGAACAACGCCATTCCCTTCTCTCTCCTGTTTCTCGGACAGACAGAAATCGGTGCGGGCCTCGCATCCATCCTGAATGCAACGACGCCTGTCTTCACGGTGATCGTGGCTGGTCTGCTGACGAAACAGGAAACGCTTCAGGGCAACAGGATTGCCGGTGTGGTGCTGGGTGTTGCAGGTGTCGCCATCATGTTGTGGAGCAGCCTGTCGGGCCTTGCGAGCGACCCGTTGTGGGCACAGCTTTGCTGCCTGGGTGCCGCGATCTCCTATGCCTGCGCGGCGACCTTCGCCCGCCGCTTCAAGACACTGCCGCCGCAAGTGACGGCAACGGGTCAGTTGCTCGGCTCGACCACCCTCATGCTGCCGGTCGCTCTTCTGACTGCCGGTAACTGGACCATGGCCGATCCCAGCCTGACGGCCTGGCTCAATGTGCTCGCGCTCGGCGTATTGGCAACCGCCCTTGCCTACCTGATCTATTTCCAGATTCTGGCCGAAGCCGGCGCGACCAACGCTTCGCTGGTCACGCTCCTTGTCCCGGCAAGCGCTCTCTTCTTCGGCTGGCTGATCCTGGGAGAAAATCTGGGGGTGCTTCAGCTTGGTGGCTTTGCCGTACTGCTGGCAGGCCTCGTCGTCCTTGACGGGCGCATCCTCAAAAAGCGCCGCGCGCCGGCAGTCTGATCGGTTCGGGAAAAAAGGAGCCTTCTGCAAAAGGCAGAAGGCTCAAGCGCCAGGAACTTGGGCTGCACCTGACGTACATCCGGAAGGCGCGATTAGGGGCACGCACCCTTTTTGACCGGATAGCGGATCAGCGGGCGTTCCGTCGAACGCCAGCCATTCTAGAAATGCAAGGCCTTGACCTGCTTGACGTGGGAAACGGCCTCCAGCCGTGCCAGAACCTCCGGAGACACGTCGCCATCCACCTCCACAAGGCAGATTGCATCGTCGCCAGGGGCCAGACGGCCGAGATGGAAGGTCGCGATGTTGACACCGCTGTTGCCGAGTTCCATCCCGAGATGTCCGATGAAGCCCGGCTTGTCCTCGTTGGTGATGTAAAGCATCTGCGGGCCGAGCTCGGCCTCCATGTTGATGCCCTTCACCTGGATGATCCGCGGTTTTCCGTCGGCAAAGACCGTGCCTGCGACCGAACGTTCCTGACGCTGGGTGATCACCGTAAGGCGCATGTAGGTCTCGTAGGCGCCGTCTTTTTCGCGGCGGATTTCCTCGATCTTCATGCCCCGTTCCTTGGCAAGGATGGGCGCGGAAACCATGTTGACCGTCTGCAGGAGCGGCGTCAGCAGCCCCGTCAACGCAGCTGCAGTCAGCGCCTGCACGTTCATCTCGGCAACAGCACCGGCATATTCCAGGCGAACCCCTTCGATGCCGGTCTCCGTCAGCTGCCCCGCGAAAGAGCCCAACTGTTCGGCCAAACGCACGAATGGCACCAGCTTGGGCGCTTCCTCGGCAGTAATGGACGGCATGTTGAGCGCGTTGCGGACTGCGCCCTGTAGCAGGTAGTCGCACATTTGCTCTGCCACCTGCAGTGCAACGTTTTCCTGGGCTTCCGTGGTGGAAGCACCCAGGTGCGGCGTCGAGACGAAGTTCGGCGCGCCGAACAGCAGGTTTTCCTTGGCAGGCTCCTCGACAAAGACGTCGAACGCCGCCCCGCCGAGTTTGCCCGCGTCCAGGGCCGCCCGCACTGCCGCCTCATCCGCGAGCCCGCCTCGGGCACAGTTGATCAGATACGCGCCCTTGCGCATCTTCTCGATGGCCTTGGCATCGATGATGTTGCGCGTCTTGTCGGTGAGCGGTGTGTGCAGGGTGATGAAGTCGGACCGGCACAAGAGGCCGTCAAGCTCGACTTTCTCGACACCTAGCGCAACGGCCCTTTCCGGCGTCAGGAAGGGATCGAAGGCGATGACTTTCATCTTCAGGCCGATGGCCCGGTCCGCCACGATAGAGCCGATATTGCCGCAACCGATCAACCCGAGGGTCTTGCCGGTAAGTTCACGGCCCATGAAACGGGATTTCTCCCATTTGCCTGCCTGGGTCGAGGCATCGGCCGCCGGGATCTGGCGCGCAACCGCCATCATCATCGAGATGGCATGTTCGGCAGTGGTGATCGCGTTGCCGAAGGGCGTGTTCATGACGATGATACCGCGCGCGGTCGCCTTTGGAATGTCGACATTGTCGACGCCGATCCCGGCACGGCCGATCACCTTCAGATTTTCTGCCGCTGCAATGATTTTTTCCGTAACCTTGGTGGCCGAACGGATTGCCAGACCATCGTATTTGCCGATGATCTCCAGCAGTTTTTCCTTGTCCTTGCCGACGTCCGGCAGGAAGTCCACGTCGATGCCGCGATCCTTGAAGATCTGCACGGCAGCGTCCGACAGCTTGTCGGAAATCAGTACCTTGGGAGCCATTGGAGCCTCTCCTTGAATACGAGAAACGATCCGGGCAGCGCACCGCCCGGGACTGTTGTCGTTGAAGGATGAACAGGCTCAGGCGGCCTGGGGCAGCTTCGCTTTTTCCGACTGGAATGCCCAGTCAAGCCAATGGGTCAAGGCCTGAAGATCGCTCGTCTCGACGGTCGCGCCGGCCCAGATCCGAAGACCGGACGGTGCATCGCGGTAAGCGCCGATGTCATAGGCGATGCCTTCAGCGTCGAGCGTACCGGCAAGAGCCTTGGCAAAGGCGGCCTGCTGGTCTGCTGTGAGCGAAAGAATCCCCGGATCCGTGACCTTGAGGCAGACGGACGTGTTCGACCGCGTTGCCGGGTCAACTGCAAGGAAATCGACCCAGGAGGTCTTTTCCGCCCAGTCGGCAAGCACCTTGAGGTTGGCATCAGCGCGGGCACGCAGGCCAGACAGCCCACCCAGACCGTCGGCCCACTTGAGGGCGTCGATATAGTCTTCGACACAGAGCATGGACGGCGTGTTGATGGTCTCGCCCTTGAAGATGCCCTCGATCAGCTTGCCGCCCTTGGTCATGCGGAAGATCTTCGGCATCGGCCAAGCCGGCGTATAGCTTTCGAGATGCTCGACCGCGCGCGGGCTGAGGATAAGCATGCCATGTGCAGCTTCCCCGCCCAGCACTTTCTGCCAGGAGAAGGTAACGACGTCGAGTTTGTCGAACGCAAGGTCCTGCGCAAATGCGGCGGAAGTCGCGTCGCAGATGGTCAGGCCTTCGCGATCGGCCGGGATCCAGTCGCCGTTGGGAACACGGACGCCGGAAGTGGTGCCGTTCCAGGTGAAAACAACGTCCTTGGAGAAATCGACCGAGGCAAGATCCGGCAGTTCGCCGTAAGGCGCTTCCAGGACCCGGGCATCATCGAGCTTGAGCTGTTTGATGACGTCGGTAACCCAGCCGGAGCCGAAGCTTTCCCAGGCGAGCATTTCGACGCCACGTGCACCGAGCAGCGACCAAAGCGCCATCTCGACAGCGCCGGTGTCGGACGCCGGGACGATACCGATTCGATATCCGTCCGGCACGTTCAGCACCTTGCGGGTCAACTCGATGGCTTCGGCAAGTTTGGCCTTGCCGGGCTTGGCGCGGTGAGACCGCCCGAGCGGCGCATCGCCCAAGGCCTCAAGCGACCAGCCGGGACGCTTGGCACAGGGACCAGAAGAAAAATTGGGATTGGCCGGACGCACGTCCGGCTTGGCGGTGAGGTCTGTCATATCTGTCTACCCTCGCAGATAGTTGCCTCTCGTTGGGGAGAGGTGGCCCACCTATGGGGATAGGACCTTCCTGACCTTTGGTCAATTCAAATCACGGGTGAACGGATAAATTCGGTCACACCCCCTCGCCTTCCGGAAGCGTTCTCTCAGGCAAGCCACCCGCACCTGAAATCAGGATTGTCGTCGCTTGGCTCAGGAGAACTCAAGGGAAAGTGTGAGCGCAAACAGGAAAAGGCCGGTCGATTGACCGGCCTTTCAAATTCGCTGATCGGAAGATCAGAAGTTGCTGGTGATCGGACCCTGCGGCTCGTAGTAGACCGGGCCGGCTGGGGCTGCGAACGTGTTGAAGGTGTAGCGCGCACCAAGGCGGAACTCGTGAGCAGTGAGATCCTCCCATTTTTCTCTCGTTCCGCCGGTGCCAGCATCCTCAAGCCTAACACTCTTTGCTTCCCCGAGGTTCTTATACCGGTACCCCGCATCCAGGCTCCAATTAGGAGTGAAAGCGTACTCAGCACCGGCCATCAAAGCCCAAGCAAAATTCCACTGACCGTTGTCACCGTCATAAGTCGGGTTTGAACCATCAGGGTTAAACGATTTCTTGTTGCTGGTGTTAACGTAGGCTGCACCGATACCAGCACCCACGTAAGGCGTAATCCTGTTCCAGGTACCAACGTCAACGTAAGCATTGAGCATTACTGTCCAGACGTCGATGTCTGCTTGCTCTTTTGAATACTGGCCGGAAGTGGCACAACCAACGCACTCTGCGTAGCCCGTTGCAGTTGCCCGTGTCTCATAATCCAGCGTCAAGTCTGTTCGAAAGTAGTCGTTAAACTGGTAACCAACACCAACACCAAACATCCAGGCGTTGTCCATGCTGGTTCGTTCATATCGCAGATCCCCAATAGCAGGATCGTTAAAGCTACCGTCCGGGTCACTGTACAATTTGTAGCCAATATCGCCACGCAGGTACCAACCGCCAGCAGCCGGGACTTGCGGGATGTGCTCGATGACCGGGGTTGGCAAATCCGCGGCATATGCAGCAGTGGAAAGCGCAACAGCAAAGCCGGTCAAAGACAAACGCTTAAAGAAATTGTCCATGTCCTCGTCCTTTTCCAGTGAGCGTCCGCGTTAACCAATGCCGGACACATCAAACTTGAAAGCATACTGACGGGAATTCATTAATTGTGACTTAACTCTGTTCTTTAACCGCGTTTTTTTACCTTAAGGAAACCTTAACAGCCGAAGAAACGTCGAAAGATCAGAAACAGGCCTGCAAAATTATCAGGCAGGCCGGGGACATAGCTGCCAGAGCCGCTTGTTGTCATCCAGGTTAAGTGAAACAGAAGGCGGAACCGAGGATCTACCTATCGCCACGTTTTCTGAAGCTTGTTAGGACTTTTCGAGAAAATGGCATCCGGTCGCCCTGTCTCGAGCCTGCATCCCAGGTGTCATCCGGGGTTGTCCGCGAATAAGGGTGCAATAAAAAAGCCGCCTCAAATGGGCGGCTTTTCTTATCACTTGCTGACTCGCTGATCAGGCAGCGGTTGTTGCCACCACGCCGGCGATATCATTGACCACCTGCTTGACCAGCTCTGCATCGTCGCCTTCCGCCATCACGCGGATCAACGGTTCGGTGCCGGAAGCTCGAATCACGAGGCGGCCTGAATTGCCGAGGCGGGCTTCACCATCCTCGATCGCGGATTTGACCAGGTCCTGCTCAAGCGGCTTGCCGCCCTTGTAGCGCACATTCTTGAGGATCTGCGGTACGGGCTCGAACCTGCGGCAGACTTCCGACACGGGCTTGTCCTGATCCTTGACGCACGCAAGAACCTGCAGGCCCGCGATCAGGCCGTCGCCGGTCGTGGCAAAGTCGGACAGGACGATATGGCCGGACTGCTCTCCGCCGACATTGTAGCCGTTGGCACGCATATGCTCGACCACATAGCGGTCACCAACTTTGGTCCGGGCAAGGCCCAGCCCGAGGCTCTGAAGATATCGCTCCAGCCCGAGATTGGACATGACCGTCGCCACGATGCCGGGCGCGGACAGGCGGTTGCTTTGCTGCCAGGACTGCGCCACCACGGCCATCAGCTGGTCGCCATCCACCACTGAGCCGTTTTCATCGACGATGATGACCCGGTCCGCATCCCCATCGAGCGCAATGCCGATGTCGGCGCGCACTTCATGTACCTTGCGGGACAAGGCATCGGTCGACGTCGAGCCGCATTCCTTGTTGATGTTGAAGCCATCCGGGGTGACACCCATGGTGATCACATCCGCACCCAGCTCCCACAACGCCTCGGGCGCGACCTTGTAGGCTGCCCCGTTGGCGCAATCGATGACGACGCGCAGACCTTCCAGGCTCATTTCCCTTGGCAGCGTCCGCTTGGCAAATTCGATGTAGCGCTGCTGCGCACCGTCGATCCGCTTTGCGCGGCCAAGCTCGCTGGCGCTCGGCAGGTGGGATGTCAGGTCGCTTTCCATCAGCTCTTCGATCGTCTTTTCGATCTGGTCGCTGAGCTTGAAGCCATCCGGGCCGAAGAACTTTATGCCGTTGTCCTGGAAGGGATTGTGCGAGGCAGAGATCATCACTCCGAGATCGGTTCTGAGCGAGCGTGTCAGCATCGCGACCGCGGGCGTCGGCAGCGGGCCCAGCAGGAACACATCCATGCCGACCGAAGTGAAGCCTGCCACGAGGGCGTTTTCCAGCATGTAGCCGGAAAGGCGGGTGTCCTTGCCGATAACCACCCGGTGGCGGTGTCCGCCGTTCTTGAAAGCCAACCCGGCGGCCATGCCAACCTTCAGCGCCATCTCGGCGGTCATGGGATAGCTGTTCGCCTGACCGCGGATGCCGTCGGTGCCGAAAAACTTGCGCATCAAATATGCCTTGCTGATCTATCTGTCTTGGTTGCGCTCTTTGTAACGCAATCAGCCGAAGTCACGATTCAAAATATGTGAGCAATTGTTACCATTCCCTGATGGCTGGCAACCCTGTTCATTCACCGCAAACGAAGATGCCCGGCACAGGCCGGGCATCTGGGTTGTTCAGAATATCGGAACCGATCAGGACTGCGGCTGCGGCTCCATGCCACCGCTGGCCTCGTCGCCGCCACGCTTGGCACCGGCGGTCGGTACCGCGGACGACCGGCCGACCGGCTGGTCGTCGTCCGTGTCGCGCACCGGTGGCTTGCCATCGAGCAGACCCTTGATCTCGTCACCCGACAGGGTTTCGTACTCCAGGAGACCCTTGGCGATCGTATGCAACTGGTCTTCGTGGTCGCCCAGGATCTTCTTGGCGGTTTCATAGCCCTGGTTGACGAAGGACTTGATTTCCGCATCGACGATCTTCTGGGTTTCGTCGGAAACGTGCTGGTTCTTTGCCACGGAGTGTCCCAGGAACACTTCTTCCTGGTTTTCACCGTAAAGCAGCGGACCGAGCTTGTCGGACATGCCGAACTGGGTCGCCATCGCGCGGGCCAGCTTGGTGGCCATCTGGATGTCGCCGGACGCGCCCGAAGTCACTTTCTCGTAGCCGAAGATCATTTCTTCGGCGACGCGGCCACCCATGGCAACAGCAAGGTCGGCCTTGCACTTGGCGCGGGTAAGCGACACCTGGTCCTTCTCCGGCAGGCGCATGACCATGCCAAGCGCACGTCCGCGCGGAATGATGGTCGCCTTGTGGATCGGATCGGAAGCTTCCTGGTGCAGAGCCACCAGCGCGTGACCGGCTTCGTGATAGGCGGTCAGCTTCTTTTCTTCCTCGGTCATCACCAGCGTACGGCGTTCCGCACCCATCATGACCTTGTCCTTGGCGTCTTCGAACTCTGCCATGGTCACCAGGCGCTTGGAGCGGCGGGCAGCCAGAAGCGCGGCTTCGTTGACGAGGTTCATCAGGTCCGCACCGGAAAAGCCCGGCGTACCGCGTGCCAGCGTCTTGACGTCGACATCCGGTGCCAGCGGAACTTTCCGCATGTGCACTTTCAGGATCTTTTCGCGGCCGGTGATATCCGGGTTCGGCACAACGATCTGGCGGTCGAAACGGCCCGGGCGCAGCAGCGCCGGGTCCAGAACGTCCGGCCGGTTGGTCGCGGCGATGATGATGATGCCTTCGTTCGGCTCGAAACCGTCCATCTCGACCAGCAGCTGGTTGAGCGTCTGTTCGCGCTCGTCGTTACCGCCGCCGAGACCGGCGCCACGATGACGACCGACCGCGTCGATTTCGTCGATGAAGATGATGCACGGAGCATTCTTCTTGGCCTGTTCGAACATGTCGCGGACGCGGGACGCACCCACACCGACGAACATTTCCACGAAGTCGGAACCGGAAATGGTGAAGAACGGGACGTTGGCTTCACCGGCAACCGCACGCGCGGTCAGCGTCTTACCGGTACCCGGAGGGCCAACCAGCAGTACACCGCGCGGGATCCGGCCCCCAAGACGCTGGAACTTCTGCGGGTCGCGCAGAAACTCGACGATTTCCTGAAGGTCTTCCTTGGCTTCGTCGATACCGGCCACGTCCTCGAACGTTACCCGGCCGTGTGCCTCGGTCAGCAGCTTCGCCTTGGACTTGCCGAAGCCCATGGCCTTGCCGCCGGAACCCTGCATCTGGCGCATGACGAAAATCCAGATACCCAGGATGATCAGCATCGGCAGCCAGGAGAACAGCGCACCAAGCAACGGAGAGCTTTCCGCCGGCGGGCGGGCGTTGATCAATACGCCCTTGCTGCGCAGCTCATCGACATATTGCGCGCCGTCAGGAGCGTAGGTCTGGAAGGCACTGCCACTGCTGTAGGTACCGGTGATCTTCTGTTCCTGAATGATGACCGATCGGATCTCGCCGTTGTCGACCTGCTTCATGAAGTCCGAATAAGCAATGTCATTCGTTGCGCCATGCTGCGCGGGACTTTGAAAAAGCTGGAACAATGCGATCAATAGCAGGGCGATGATCACCCAGAGAGCGAAGTTGCGAAAATGTGCGTTCATTTCGTTTCCTTAACCGCCCAACGCGACTAACTGCACGCGGTTACGTTTCTTTAGAGCGAAGATAGGTCGCCCAAAGCCCGCTGCCAAGGCGGTGCGCCATAGTTGCGCAGATGCGCTGACTATTTTCTTAAGCACGGACCTCTAACAGATGTTCCAGATGGGGAAAACCTCAGATTTCCTCGTCTGCGTCCTCATTGTCCATAAAGTTATCCGGCAATTTACCTTGGATCGGCATTCGCTCCAAATTCAAATCTGCGCTGCTGCAGGAATTGCCAATGGTCAAAACAGCCGTCGCGGAAGCCGGGGTCAGGATCTCCCCTGCCCGCCACAGGACCGGCGCGCAGTCGAAGGCGGCCTTGGGCCAGCCCGCCGGCCAGTCGATTTCCCGGGACGCTACAGGCGCGTTCATCAGCGGCCCCAGGCACAAGGGGGCATCACTTTCGCCAACAGGACAAGTGGAGACCCGGTAAAGGTAGCGGCCATCCCATGAGCCGGATCCAGCAAGACCCGTGAGAATGCCCGGCGGCTCGCGCCCCGGTTCTTTCCACACTCTGATGACGCTTGCGTCTGCGTCGAAAACCGATCCTTGAAAGGTTTGACGGTTCGTCTCACCGGACATCAGCACCCCGTCCAGAGCCTGAAGCCTGGCAAGTCTTGGTCGGGAATTCTTGCCCGAGACACGCGCCATCAGATAGACGAGCAGCCGGAGACGGAGTTCTTCCGGTTGCTCGCGGTAGGCTTCACGCTCCAGGCGCGCCGGTCCTGCCGGGTGTTCGGTGATCAGCCGAGCGACCAGGTCATCGGCGGTCCGCTCCAGGGCTTCCCGCGCCCGGCGGATATTGGCAGCGGTCTGTGCAAGACGCTCTGCGCTCAATCCCTCCTCGGCCAACAGCGACAAGATGGCGCGGAGCCGGCTGCGCTTGTATTTCGGGTTCCGGTTGGATGGATCCGTGCACCAGGAATGGCCGCGCTCTTCAAGCGTCACCTCGAGGTCGGATTTCGAAACACTCAGGAGCGGGCGCAGCAGGCGCAGACCTTCCGGACCGCTGCCTTCGTCGGCCGCCATCCCGCTGAGGCCGGTAACGCCGCTCCCCCGGGTCAGACGGTCCAGAAATGTTTCCGCCTGATCGTCAAGGTGATGACCAAGAACAAGCGCCTCCGCGCCGATGTCCCGCATACGCGCAGCCATCAACCGGTAACGGGCAACGCGTGCCGCTTCCTGGAGGTTTGCAGCCGGTTTGGTGTCGGTCCAGCACAACACCGTGCAGGCAAGGCCGCGCGCACGCGCATTCGTTGCAACGAATTCCGCCTCCTGACCGCTTTCAGGCCGGAGTTGATGATCGACACACAGCACTTCGACGGCACCCTGCCAGCCGGTGCGTTTGCGCCATTCATCGAAAAGAACAAGAAGACAAAGGGAATCCGAGCCGCCGGACACTGCCAGCGCCAGATTGGAAAAAGAGCTTAGCTTTGAAAAAAGAGCATCGACGCGATCGGCCGGGAGCCTCAGGGGCTCAACCGGCCCGTCAGGAGCACTGGGCACGACGGCGTTCATCCCGCGCCTGGGACAAAACGGCTGGAGCGGCATTCGGATATTTGTTCAGCAGTTCGGAAAACGTTGCGCAGGCCGCATCCGCTTCGCCGAGACCACGCAGCGAGACACCCAGCTTGAGCAGGCTGTCGGGGCTCTTGGCGTTGCCGGGATGGTCCGTGTAGGTCTTCAGGAAGGCATCGGCTGCCTCGCGGTAGTTCTGCTGCGCCAGCAGGCTTTCGCCCAGCCAGTATTGAGCGTTCGCCGCCTGTGCATCGTCGGGATAGGTTTCCAGAAAATTCCGGAATCCGCGCTCGGCACCCGCGTAATCGCCATTGACCGCCAGGGAATAGGCCTGATTGTAGTCAGAGCTCGGGTCGCCGCTGCCGATGACGCTGGCAATCTGGTCATCGTCGGTGGCAAGACCAGGATCGGGCGCGATTTCCTGACCGGTGCCAGGCAGGTTTTCAAGCCCGTTGGCCAGCCGCGAAAGGTCGATCGGACCGTCGCTCGGCAAACCGCTTTCATAGCCGCCGGACTGATCCCAGTTGCCGTCTCCAGATCCGTCCGTAGGGAGTGTCGCAAAACCTCCACCCGGCGCGATAAGGTTGCCCGACTGCGGAGTACCGTCCGGGCCTAGGCCCGGAGCGGTCGATCCTGGAGCGACATCCGAGCGCTTGCCCGGGGTGCCGCCTTCCAGCTGCTGGAAGCGGTATTCATTGTCTTCCTGCATGCGGCGCATCTGATCCTGCAATTCCCGCATCTGATAGGACAACTGTTCGATCTGACCGGTCAAAACCCGGATCCGTTCCTCAAGCTGACCGATCCTTACGCTGGAATCGTCATTCTTGCGTCCGAACAGCTGGGCTTGCGACGGTGTGGCAGTGGCGAAGGTGATGACCAACGCCATGATGAGACCTGCCAGTCCCTTTAGTTTCAGCATTCGCTCCTCCGGTTGGATTTGCTGTACCAGTGTCTGGCCGTGGTCCGACAAACGCCAATACTCAAGCAGATCCACGCGCATGATGTCTTACCATGCCCGGCTTCTTACTCAAGTGCACAGAGCGCTTCGACTTCGGCCAAATTTTGACGTTACCGGCTGACATTGAAGTGATTTCGCCATTTCCGGCCGGCCCAACAAAAAAGGCCGGGCAAGCTGCCCGGCCTTTTTGTTCGGCATTTGCCGGATCAGTTGGTCGCGTTGTTCAGGACTGTCACCGCACGGCGGTTCTGCGACCAGCAGCTGTTGTCGTTACAGACAGCAACAGGCCGTTCCTTGCCGTAGGAAATCGTCCGGACACGCGAGGCGTTCACGCCCTGCGCCACCAGATAGTCACGTGCGGACTGGGCACGGCGTGCTCCCAGCGCGATGTTGTACTGACGCGTGCCGCGTTCATCCGCATGCCCCTCGATCGTGATCGTGTACTGGGGATAGCGGTTCAGCCACTTGGCCTGATTGGCAAGGGTTGCCTGACCCTGCGATGTCACCACCGACTGGTCTTCTTCGAAGAACACGCGGTCACCCACGTTCACGACGAAGTCCTGGCCCGTGCCCGGCTTCACATTGCTCGACAGCCCGTCCGGTTTGTTCTGGGCACATGCTGCTGCGAACAGAACCACGAAGCAGACTGCAATCCAGCGCGCGCCCCGTCCGGCGTTTAAACTCTTGAACATTCCTGTCTCCTACACCCCAGCCCGCCAACCTGACATTTCATCCGTCCGGTTCTTGGTAAACGCTTTCTAGCCAAAACCGGTAAAAAACGCCTTTTCAAACATGGTTAGCGAAAGCTTAACACGGCCTGCCTTCACAGGCCGCATGTCTCCATCAGTCGATCAGCGGCGACCAGGAGGGATCCGACGCGAAGGCCGGGGTCTCCACCCGCTGTTCGTTGTATCCTGTCAAGTCCACGGTCCAGACCTGCGGCCCGCCATTGGCACCCGGCGTATCCCGGAAAAACACCAGCACACGGCCGTTCGGCGACCAGGCCGGACCTTCGTTGTGATAGCCCTCGGTCAGAATACGCTCACCCTTTCCGTCAGGCCGCATGACGCCGATCATGAATCGGCCCTGGTGCTGCTTGGTAAAGGCGATCAGGTCTCCACGCGGCGACCATACCGGCGTGGAATACCGGCCAGGCCCGAAGGAAATACGCTGCGCACCGCCGCCGCCTGCGCTCATCACATAAAGTTGTTGTGTGCCGCCGCGGTCGGATTCGAACACGATCTGGCGTCCGTCCGGTGAGAACGACGGGCTCGTGTCGATGGCCGCGTCGTTCGTCAGACGCGTCGTCTGGCGAGAGCGCAGGTCCATCTTGAAGATGTTGGCATTGCCACCCTGCTGCAGGCTCATCACCACGCTCTGGCCATCGGGCGAAAACCGCGGCGCAAAGGTCATGCCCGGGAAGTTGCCGACGATTTCGCGCTGACCCGTTTCAATATTCAGCAGATAGACACTCGGATCGGCGCCGCCATAGGACATGTAGGTGACTTCCTGGCTCGTCGGCGAGAACCGCGGTGTCAGCACCAGATCGTCGCCGCGCGTCAGGTAACGCACGTTTGCGCCGTCCTGATCCATGATCGCCAGGCGCTTGACGCGCTTGTCCTTCGGGCCGGTTTCATCGACATAGACGATCCGGGTGTCGAAGTAGCCCTTTTCACCGGTCAGCCGCTCATAGATCGCGTCAGCGATGATATGCGCCAGACGCCGCCAGTTTTCAGGTGTCGTGTAGAACTGCTGGCCCAGCATCTGCTCTGACGCGAAAACGTCCCACAGACGAAACTCCGCCCGCAGACGCCCGTCCGGCTGCTTGATCACCGTACCGGTGACAAGCGCCTGGGCACTGATCTGGCGCCAGTCGCCGAAACGCGGCGTGGAATTCACGCTCATGTTCTTCTGAATGAAGCTGGCCGGGTCAAGCGGCCGGAACAGGCCGGATCGTTTCAGGTCGGCGGCAATGACGTTGGTCATGTCCGCGGCCAGCTTGCCGTCTCCGCCTTCGGCGGAAAACGACGGCAGTGCGATCGGCAAGGGCTCGATGTTGCCCTGGGTAATATCGATTTCGACAAGCGCTGCCGCCGGCAGCGGAGCAATCACCACAAAAGAAGCGAGAACAAATGCGAGCCCTCTGGCTTTCCGGCTTGTGAAAACAGAAAGTTTTTTCAGTATTCCGCGCATGAGCACAACAGCTCCCTTATGGACGTTTGAACTGGCCGGGCCAGTCTATCCCCCGAGCATCTCTCTGGGGTCGAAATTGATGATGACTTCCTGCCAAGCTTCATACTTGGAAATTGGCAGATTGTATGGCTGGCAGCGCATGATCGCGCGCACGGCACTGCTCGAGGCTGCTCCGAACGCCGGATTGCCGCTGGAATTCATGACTTCCGGCTGGCCCGAAACCTGACCGTCCTGGGACAGGTTGAAACGGACACGAACCTTCAGGTCTTCCGCACCGACGGCACCCACCGGCGGGTTCCAGCATTGCGCCACCATTCCGCGCAGCGCATCCAGCTCGGACTGGCTCATACGCACGTTCTGCTCCCCGCGCCGGGAACCGAGAGAGGCCGGGTTCTGGCTGGTTTCGCCGGTCTGTTTGGCCGGTTCGACCTTGTTCAGAAGCGCAGCGATGTCGGTGCTGTCGAAATTATCCTTCGGCGGCTCGGGCGCATTCCTCGGCGGCGTCGGCTTGGAGCGCGGCGAAACCTTGGTCACGATCGGCTGGGGCGCAGGCGCGGCCTCCTGCTGCGGTACAGGCTCCGGCGCCGGGGCAGGATCCGGTGCAGGCGCAGGTTCGGCCACCGGCGCTGGTTCGGGCGCAGGCGCCGGAGCCGGTTCCGGATCCGCAACGGGCGTTGGTTCCGGTGCCGGAGGAGGCGTCGGAGACGGCGAAGGTGTCGGCTGCGTCAGCTGCTCAACCTTGCTTTCACCCGGCTTGTCGGCCGGTTTCGGAGGTTCCTCGGCCGGGGTATCGCTTGGGTTCACCGCCGCGACATCCCGGACTTCGGCGGTCTTTTCGCCGACCCGAAGCCTGGTGATTTCCTCGATGGGCACCAGTTCGACAGGCAGAGAATCCACCTGCGGAACCGCAAAGCTCTCAGCGTCCGGAAAGGCGATCAAGCCCCAGAGCAGGAAAGCCGAGTGACCGGCCAGAGACGCGATGAGACCTGCGCGCATGACGCGTTACGAGTCCCGTTCTTCCAGAGTGACAAGACCGAGGCGTTTAAACCCGGCCGCGCTGATGCGGCCCATCAGCTTCATCATGGTGCCGTAGTCGGCATCCTGATCGCCGCGCACGTAGATACGTTCCTCGTAACCATTGGCGGCAATGGCTTCGAGCTTTGGCACGATCTCCTCGATCGTGATCGGGGTATCCTGGATGAAGATTTCACCAGCCGCGTTCACCGAGATGGTTATCGGCTCGGTATCGCCTTCCAGGGCCTTGGCGCTGGTCTCCGGCAGATCGATCGGCACACCGACCGTCAAGAGCGGAGCAGCCACCATGAAGATGATCAGGAGCACCAGCATCACGTCGACCATCGGCGTGACGTTGATTTCGCTCATGGGTGCGTGGCGACGCCTGCGCCGCCCGCGCCGTCCGCTTCCTGCCTGACCTGAACCGACCTGCATGGCCATGGATCAGCCCCTCTCGTCGATCTGACGGGACAGGATGGCGGAGAACTCGTCCGCAAAGCCTTCCATGCGCGAAACCGCCTTGCCGACGTCGGCCGAAAACTTGTTGTAGGCGATAACAGCCGGAATCGCGGCCAGTAGACCAAGCGCGGTCGCAAACAGCGCTTCGGCAATACCGGGCGCCACGACGGCAAGGTTGGTGCTTTCCGATGCCGCGATCGCCTGGAACGCCGTCATGATGCCCCAGACCGTTCCGAACAGACCGATGAACGGTGCCGCGGAGCCAACGGTTGCCAGGATCAGCAACCGGCTTTCAAGCCGCTCGGCTTCGCGCTGGATGGTGACATCCATCACCCTGTCGATACGCTGCTGCAGGCTGCCGATGGCAGGCCGCGCGCCCTCGTGGCTGCGCTTCCATTCACGCATGGCTGCGACGAACAGTGCCGCCATGGAATGGTTCACA
>MDSZ01260301.1_pt1 | contig 39164 bp, 66 predicted proteins | sample 811201 | NCBI WGS metagenome assembly MDSZ01 (sample SAMN05326647, study PRJNA326480) | marine metagenome | isolation source: seawater | place: Indian Ocean: North | collected 2010
AGCAAAAAATGGGTCGGTGTTTTTGTCGCCATACATACTCATGCCAGCTCCATCGCTTTTTGAGCGCGTGCCTCCACGTACTCCCAATTCACGGCCTGATTCAGCACATTTTGGATGTAATCACCTCTGAGATTTTTGTAGTCGAGGTAGTAAGCATGCTCCCATACGTCCAATCCAAACAAAGGAATCTGTCTACCATACTTGGACATTTCGGGGAACTCTTGGTTGGGCGTGCTGAAAATGCTGGTTTTACCCGTAGCAGGATTCAAGGCCCACCATGACCAACCACTCCCAAAACGACCTTTGGCTTCTTTGGTGAACTCTTCTTTCCAAGCGTCAAATGACCCAAAGTCGCGCTCGATAAGCTCTGAGGTGGTCTCAAATGGCTCTTGAGGGCTTTCGGTGGGTCGGAGCATAAACCAGAAATTTGAGTGGTTCAGATAGCCCCCAAAGTTCTCTGCGAGCTTTTCTGATGCGCTCCACTTGTCACCCTCCATCATTTGCTCAATGCTTTCAGCTTGGATGCCCAATCGGGCCATCTCCTCCAGCATCTTGTCGTAATAACCCTTGTAGTGCTTGTTATGATGTGTTTGCATTGTGTCAGCACTGATAACAGGCTCAATCGCGTTGCCATCATAGGGTAGTTCGTAAAATTTAAGCATCTTCAGATGTATTTTCAGGCTCCTCTACCACTTCATCTTCTGGTGGTGAGACAGGAGCGGGTTCTTGAACCTCAGGCTCGGTGTGGGGTTCCTCTTGTTTTTGAGCCTCTGCAAAAAGAGACGGGAAATACTTTTGGAAGGCCGCGTCGTACTCTTCCTCACCTTTTACGCCAACCAAGGCTTCCAACACCTCCCCTTCGTTGACGAATACAAGCGTCGGGATTTGGCTTTGCTTGAGCTGGAATCCATAGCTCTTGGCCTTCTCCTCGTCAGCGTCTAAGCGAATAAAATCAACTTTTTCCTTGTATTTGTCAAAGATTTTAGTGGCTGTCTGCTCATTCTTTTTGCAGGCGGGACACCACTTGGCTGAAATGTAAACCACGTTCTCATCAATGTCGATGTGGGGCGGAGGGGTGACTTGTGCCGCTTGGCCTGCCACTTGCTTAGTCTCTTCGGCAGGTGCGGATTTTTCATCCTTTTTTTTCTTGAAATATCTCCAAGCAAAGAATCCACCAATGCCCAATGTTGCGACAGACGCAACGCTAATCCAAAGAACTTTTTTATTCATAGAAATGAGGTTTTTCGCAAGATTACGAATCAAGCGTATTCAGCACAACAAATGTTGCGTTTAATTACGATTATCAAAAAGAGAACCCGCCCTTGGGCAATTCATAATCTTCAAACGGCTTTGCTGGCTCGTCCACTTCGTCTTCGTCCATGTTTTCGGGAGACACGTTGTGGTTGAGCTGTTCTGATTTGTCCATTTCGGCATTTGCAAAGAGAAACAGGGTGGTTTCCGAGGTGGCACCAAGGGTTAAAGTCAGTTTGGTTTGTCCATCCAACAAATTGAAGTTTGGCAACGTGCGCCTTGAAACGTCCATATAGGGGTCAAGGTTGGCCGACAGGAAGGTTTGAATGGTTTGACCTGTTACATCGTCACGCCCAACAATAATGTCGTTGGTTTGAATCACACTTGGGTTGCTACTCTCGAAAAAATTTCCCTCCATGGACATGGGTCGAACACTGATTTGCTGAAGTACCTCCTGATAAGTAGACCTCGCACCACCATACGCCAAAAATGCTGTATCGCTCCTCGTGAGGTCTTGCGCTGAAGTGCTGGTAAATTTGACTTGCGTTAAATTCGATTGATTTGTTGCAATTTTTACCTGTAATTCATTGGTCGTCCCAATTTGATTAATGACAACAGAAATATCTCTGAAAATTGGTATTGTGCCAACATTTTCCGTTTCTGTCATGATGACCTGTGCGGCCTCATCAAGTGTCAACCCACCAATGAGGTAAATGTAAAAGTCCGATGGCGCTGTAAAAATTACCAACCCCACGCCAGCATTGAATGTCTGTGATGTCGTGTCAAAATCACTTTGAGCGACATAGGCAGTTGTGTACTCATAATCAACATTCACCGCAGTACCCGAAGGCAGTCCAAACCCCGCTTTCGGAATGTTGTTTTGAGCATCAAAAATGGTGACTTGCTTCGTTGTATTTCCTTGATTCAGCAAGTAAATGATATACGGGTCAGACTTTTGCGTGTCGTAATACTGACGTACCCGCGCTAAAATGGGATTGTCGTGCGCGATGCTGAAATTCCTTTTTCTAATCATCCTACTAAACGATTTTTTTCATAAATGTAGAGGTCGGCTGTGGTGTTTCGTGGAATATCAAACCTCACCTCTGTGGCTCCATCAATCTTTTTGAGGTTAGACAAGATACGCTGATTTTGTCTCAAATATGGAGTTCTGAGGAGCCGAACTTGCTGTTCATTTTTGTTTCCATTGGCATCCCTTTGTGAGACAAAAATTGGATTTTTTGCCAACTCAGGCATTTTTGGCGATTGAATCAAAATACTTTCAATGCCCAGAGGAGCAAAGTTGCTGGCCTGCAAAATCTCTTGGTAGGTAGACGCATTTGGATTCTCACCTGTATTGAATCCCGTTTGTGTTTGAATCAGCGTTTTGGAATCACTACAGGGATAAGTGGTTGTGTTTCTCACATTCATTGTTACGATGTCCCTTGTGCCTAATCGCTCAAAGTTTGGAACACCGAAAACAAAACGATATGAGCCGCTGCCCAAAAAGCCTTCTTCGCCTGTTACGTTCAAGGGTAAAAATTCTTGGTTGCGAGCATCAATTTTATAGAGGCTGTCATTGATGAAGCCTGAATAACCGCCCGAAATGATTTTTGAGGCCGATGTAAAATAGTCGGCAAACGACGTGAAATATCTGATTGCGGCTGGGCTACTGCTCAAAGTAATTGAAAAGTTTGTGCCCGAACGGAAACCACGTAGCGGCTCGAAACAACTAAAAACTTCTGGCGATGCCATTTCGTAGATAGAATCCTGATTTACCAATACTCCATCAGGCAAGTTCTGATTTTCAGCAGTCAAATTCTCTTGAGCGTTGAACAGCTTTACCTCTGCCGACGAATTGGTTGTGTTGGCGACAGAAATGATTGTAGGTTCTACTCCTAAGGGATTGTTGTAACCTGCGTATGTAAAAAAGGGGTTGTCAAACATCCTTGCAATTTACGAAATTGCCTCATGGGTTTGGAAGTAAAGTCAGGTTGACATACCTTGCCCCCGTTATCCATTGTTCAACCCAAAAAACCCATCACATGGAAAACTTTGAAAAAGTGGTGAAGCTGGCAAGTTTTAAGCTCGGCAACGACATCACAATCAATTACAACAACGGCCAATTTTCATGGTCGTGCGGAGCCTACGGGCAAGACAACCTCAACAACCTCAACGACCTTGAGGAGTCAGTAAAACAAGCTATGTACAAGTCATGGCTCGTGCGCGAACTCATGCAAATTGAAGATACCGCCAACGAAGACAATGGTGGACGGAAGTTTGTCTACGAGTCAATTTTAGATTCCTCCACTGAATATCACCAAGTCGTGCCAACAAAAACGCGCACAGAGTGGTCAAGAGGAAAGCAGGGAGACCCACGAAAGCGTCAAGCGGGACAGAAGTTCATTCACACGAAAACTCAGATTTTGGCTCTGATGGCTAAAGCTGTTAATGGTCGATTTTCTTCTGAAGAAATCACCCGTGAGCAGTACGTCAAAGAGTTCAAGTACGAGAACAAAAAGGCGGTGGGCCGATATAATTGGCACAATCGTTACAAGGCCCAAAAGCAGAAGGTAAGCGCATAATCCTTCGCCCTCGTAGCTCAATCGGATAGAGCAACGCACTTCTAATGCGTAGGTTTCAGGTTCGAGTCCTGACGGGGGTACATGGTCGGGTGGTGGAATTGGTAGACACGACAGACTTAAAATCTGTTGAGCCGAACGGCTCGTGCGGGTTCGATTCCCGCCCCGACTACAAATAACTTTTTCATGGATTACTTACCTCTTGCCGTCGCGGTTTTTATCGCGCTGGCCTCCTCAGCTTTTGTCTATTGGTCGAACAGAAAGAATGGCCCCAGCGATGCCATGACGAGCATCAGGCTCGGTCGGCTTCTCCACTATCGTGACAAGGCCAAAGCCCTTGACCAATACATGGACAAAAAAATTGATGCAACACAGCTTGTGATGCGCTACAACAAAATTGAAGAGGACAAAAAAAATTGGAAAAATGCCAAGCGGAATCATTAAGCGCATCCACATCAATCAGCACAAAATCAAATCCAATTCAAAGCATGGTGCTGAGGAGCCTGTAATCACTTGCAAAACCAGCAAGGAAAATGTTTACGGAAGCAGGGTTGAGATTTACCATGAAGACCAAGTGGTGGCTACAATCAAATACGAGCCAAATAAGCCACTTTCATGCGGGGCAAAGGTATGGGTGGAGACAAAGAACCATTGTGTCGTATGGGGGCCTGAAAATGCTTTTGAGGAGCTATGAAAAAGGCGTTTTACGACAAGTTGAAACGGGACATTGGTGCATCTCCTGTATCGCATCCCTTTTTGATTGAATATCTCAGAAAAGAGGGGTTTCGTAGAAGGCAAATAAATGTAATTGTCCATCGCTACTTCACCCCATCCATTAATCACTACAAGCTAAAACCTTGGACAGATGAGTAAAGACCGATTGATAAGTCAGAGCATTCTTAAAAGAATGAAGGACTACATCAACAACGAAGAGTGTGGATTGAAAATCAAAGCTCAGTATGTCGATGGTGTGGTCTTTCCCCCTTCAGAGGCACAACTGCTTGGGCAATGGTTTGAGTATATCTGCACAGGAGCCATGCCGCCCTACGACAGCGAAAGAGTCCCTGAAGCCAAAAAGCTCAAGAACGGCAACCTTGCCAAATCCTACGAGCGCATGGAATATCAGGTGGCAAACTTCAAAAACCTCCTGAAGCATTACAACATCGAAATCGTCTCTATTGGGGAGGAGATTCAGTATGGAAACGCACGCGGGACAACCGATATTATTGCCATCGTCGATGGGCAAAAAGCAATCATTGACCTCAAGGCTTCAGGATTGATACGCGACAAGTGGAATCCTCTTGGATGGGAAGACATCGCCAACCCATACAAGCCAAAAATGAAGGTTTTGACTCAAGCGATTCACTACAAGTACATCGCCAAGAATGCTTGGCAATGTGATGACGTTCCCTTCTACTTTTGGATTTTCAGCACCACAAACGAGAAGGACAATCGCATTATCAAAGTCGAGATTGATGAAGACGAATATGCCCTTCACGAAAGAGAATTGGCGGATGCCAAGGTCTACTTGGAGAAGCAGTTAGAAAATGGGTTCAAGGCCAAGCCCTCCATGCTGAGGTGCCGTAATTGTCCCCTCGCACACTCATGTGAGCACAAGACAGAGTTTGCGGAAGTTGAAGTTGTGCATTACTCAAGCGAATTGACGTTATGATGAAAGGATTGAATTACCCCCTTCTTAAAACCGACCACGACAAGTGGCTATGGGTTGAAAGCGTAATCAGCGGTCTTCGGGGCCATGGACTAACATGGCCTGAGATTTCACGAATTACAGGCAGGAGCAGAACTTCATTTTCCCATGTGAAAAGGGGTAAGAATTTGCCCTCTGCGAGGTTTGTTGAAAGCGTCGCTCAAAAGTGTGCCATTCATGGGTTTCCGTTGAACACTGAAGTTTGGATGAGCTTGCCTGAATCACAAAAGGAATCAGGTTTATTTGTTCTTAAAAAAGAGGATAAATACACACCAAAAAAAGTTAGCAGTAAAGTTCCCACAACTCAAGCACCGCAGTACGCCTACCGATTCACGCTTGAAGTCTACGACAAGAAAATGCTTGAGGAGGTGTGGTCAGAGAAAGGCATGGTTATCGTGCCAGCAAAGATTGGAGCGGTGGAGCGTCACTCATCAAAAAACGAATCTTTCGCCTCGGTCTGGAACTCTTTTTACAGGATGGTTCAAGAGGCACACAAAAAATGAAAATGGATATGGAAAATCTGAAATTGCATAAGCTCGTCAATAGCATGAGGTCAAGCCATGTGCAGGGCCTCTTCATGTACATGTTTGTCGAGAAAAAGAACATGAATGAAGTTGCGTGGGAAACAGGCATCAGCCGACAAACCCTGAGCACTTGGAAGCGCGGTGGAAACGTAACCCACGGCAACGTTGAGAAGGTGGCCCAGCACTACAGCCTCAAAACTCATTTGCTTTACGACGCAAGTAGTTTGATGCGGCATCTTATCGCCAACGAAAACGACCCTCAAGAACGAGCGCGAGTGAGCATGTTGCTGGGTGAATATGCCTACTTAACCCAAGACAACCCTGAAATTGTAGAGTCATGAGCATTTTATATTTTTTGGCAAAAGTTTACCTTTTTTTGAGCTTGTGCTATACCATCGTGAATTTTGAGCGAAACGTAGCATATCACTACCGACACGCAGAATATCGCACCAAAGCGATTATGGGCGCATTTACGGCCATTTTGCTTTCATTGGTGTTTGGCGGGGTCAGCCTTATCTCCAAGGCCGTCACAACGGCTAAAAAGAAGTTTCAGGAATGGCGAGCGTGGTACCACCTCGCAAAGACGGCAAGAGAACTCACCAAAACGATTGAAAATGCCTTTGACGACCACCAAGAAAAATCGAAATGACATCAAAGATATTGCAAAGCACAGCAAGGAACTCTTTGACTACATGCTTCACATCTGCAACATCTTAGCAGACCCACCCAAATACAAACTCCACGAACGCGAAATGCAGGGCTTCAAAAAAGACTTGGCCCTGACACTCAAAAAAATCGACGAAAACAACGGACTCATTTTAGGCCACCTTGCTTATGAAGACATCAAGCACGAAGCCTTTTCAACCACTTTCAAAATCGACCAATACTTCGACTTCCATGTCTACATCCAAAACAAATCTCGCCAAGACAAAGGCGACAGAGACGTTTAAGAACACTCTCTACGCCTACAAAGACCGCGTAGAGGCCCTTCTTATCAATCAGCCCAACATCAATGTGGAAACGTTCCTTGCCATCGCTTTGAACGCGGTCAAGAGGGACAAGAAATTGCTTGCCGTTGTCGAAAAAGACCCAGCAAGCCTCTTCGCGTCTCTTTTGCTGTGTGCAGAACACGGCCTTAGCCCATCGCCCGAAATTGGAGAAGCATATCTCATCCCATACGGCAACCATTGTCAGTTCCAATTAGGTTATCAGGGTCTTATCAAAATCGCATACCGCAACCCGCAGATTAAAAGCATCAGTGCAGAGGTTGTGTACGAAATGGACGAGTTTGATTGGGGCTTGGGCTTGGAGCCGTTTTTGAATCACAAGCCCGCCACGGGCCAGCGCGGGTCTTTGAGTCATGTGTATGCCGTCGTGAAGTTCCGCGATGCCGAACCCATGTTCAAAGTCATGACCGAACAAGAGTTGAAAGACATCCAACGCATCAGCAAGGCAGGCAACAAAGGGATTTGGTTCAACAAAGAGAAAGACCCTCAGGGTTGGATGCTCAAGAAAACATGCCTCAAACAGCTCCTCAAACTTGTTCCAAAAGAACTTCAGCTTGGAAAAGGTATGCACTACGACAACATCGCGGAAGGAGGCAAATACGTCACCTTAAATTCAGACGACGAAATTGTCGAAATCAAAAAAGGAAACCCTAACTTTGGCAAGCCAAATGTCTTTGCTCAGGCTCTTGAAGAGGTTGATACAAGTGTCGAAGTGATTGACGAAGGCGATAGCGGACAAGCAAATCTCTTTTAAGGAACACGAGAAATGCATGCTGTTTTTTTGAATGAAGGAGGGTTTCGGCCCTCCTTTTTTTGTGCATGAAAAAAGGGGCACGTGGCCCCTTTTAATCCTTTTTGTAGGTCTCTCAGATTTTCACACCGCTCTTAGTACCCGTCTTGAAGCCGAAACCAGCCGCAAAAGCGAGTAAAGCAACGCCGACTAATCCAGAGACAACTCTTGCTACTCCTTGCATATCATTTTCGATTTTGTGCCCTTTCTTGCTGAAGTGCATTAGAAACGGCTTGTTTTCTGTCATGCAATATAAGACTAATTAATGTATTTTTTTCTTCGTATGTCAAACCCTCCGTTGCGCGAACAAAGGCAATGCTGTTAAAGAATGGGTCGCTCATGCGACCAACTGCGGAAACTTCTCTTTCACCTTGAAACTTGGGCATTCCTTTCGGTCTGTAAAATCATTGTGTCCGTACAATGGTATGCCTTTTCCGAATACCAATCGCAAGGATTCGACCAATTTAATGAGGCTTTGTTCTTGTGCCGCAGTCATGGTGTCTTTGGATTTCAAGTCTTTATCCACACCTCCGACGTATGCGATGCCAATAGAATCAGCGTTGTGACCCGCTACATGAGCACCCGCCCTCTCTACGGGTCTTCCCAGCTCAATCGTGCCGTCTTGGTCGTTTCTAATCAAAAAATGGTACCCGATGTCAGACCACATACGCGGTTCTCTCATGTGCCATTGGCGTATGGTCTGGACGGAATAGTCTTTGCCCTCTTCTGTGGCTGTGCAATGCACAATGATTTTTTTGATGTGCCTCACTGCTTAGTGATTCCGTGGGTCGCCAAAAGGATTTTTACCTCGTTCACGGCTTCAAGCAGCGAGGTCAGCATACCCTTAACCTCATTGTCACTTTTCTCAAGCGTCTCCACGCGGCCTTTCAGCTTCAAAGTGTCCGCATTCAGCTTGATGTACACCCCAATCAATCCCGCCAGTAATACAATCAATTCGTATTGTGTAAGTGCCTCAAGCATTTTCTTGCAATAATTCTAACAAATATAAGCCTATTAAACCTCAGAAATGCCGTAAAATTCAAGGATTTGACCCTTTTGGCTCTCGCTCCACACTAATTCACCAAGCATCACCAAAAAGAACACCCATCCCGCGAGTTCTGCGGTCGTTTGCATCACCTCATCTGTGATTCCAAGGGATTCAAGCGTTTTTTGCATGTAATAAATTTAAGAAAAACTGATGGTAAGGTTGATTCTCAAAGCCACGCTTGAACTATATGAGTCGTATTGCCTAAAAGCAAAGCAAAGTAATTGGTTTGCGGCACCAGAGACATCAATGCTACTATCAATCAGAGTAAAACCATCGCTTGTTGTGCTTAAAGGCAATTCGTTGCCAACAACATAGGTAAATGTCGCGGAAGTGTCATCAGCCGCAACGGAAGCCGTGCCAACATCCAATGAATAATCTGCCGCAGAAAGAGTCCCAATCGCACTCAAAGAGCCTTGGAAATGTATCGTCGAAAAGGTAGACCCTTTGATATTGGGAAATGAAAAGTTCGCTAATTGTTTTCCCGACAATGTGATTCCCGTAGAGGAGGTTGGAGTCGGGATTTGCCCAGCCCCTTGTGTTGTCATGGGAATCAATGCTCGGCTATTGGTCAAAGTCCAAGAAAAGGAATTTGTCTCCGAGATATTGATGTAAAAAGATTTGCCCACCAAAGAGCCTGCGGAGCTTGAGCCTCCACCCCCTCCACCTTGCCATCCAAAAGACTGAAGGGTCTGCGACATCTTTTACGACTCCTCCAAGGCTTCGATACGCTCCTCAAGGTCGTTGACAAGCGCAATCATACGCTTCAAAAGGTCGGTGAGCTGGGGGAGGTCATAGATTTGGTACTCCTCCTTTTCTGTTAGTGTAATAGGCATGCTTTTAGTGTTGTGTTACGTTAATGGTAAATTCCTCCAAAGTTGTGAAGCCTCCCGATGCGCTTGAACCTGTGTATAAGAGTCCAAAATAATCAACTAACGGGCCTTGAGGCACATTGTTATTCGCTCCAATTCTGAAATCCGTGCTTGTAAATGTTGTCGTTTGTGACCCACCATTGCAAGTCACAGATTTGCCTGCTCCTCCAAAAGTGATTGACATTCCATCCACTGCTCCCTCATCTAATACGAAGTATTCAACGGAGCCTGTGGTACAACTTGTCTTAAAACTTCCTGAGATGTTGACCACATCATAGGTCGCTAAACCAGCGATACCTATACGGCCATTAGTAGCCGTTTCATTTGAAACACTGAATGATATGCGCCCAGCGTTTTTAATTGTCATTTCGGTGCTTGGAAAAGTAACGGAATCGTAAACAAATTGTTCTCCAAGAGCCGCTGTAGCATTTCCAATCTGTCCTCCGCTGAAGGTCGAAACATCGTCTTCTTCAATGGTTCCTGTTCCCGTGATGGGGTCAGGTGTACATACGATTCCATCGCCAGCGTTCACTTCAGTCACGCCCGCACTCGGCCCTCCTGTATTTGCAAAAAACCCAAAATTTGTCTTTGGCTTAAATCGTCCCATTATGAATCTGTAAAAGTGTCTATTGTAATGCTCACATTGTCAATACGGATGTCGCCTCCAGAATACGTGCTCCCCAACCTTATCGCAAAGTAATCTGAGGCACCATTTGTCGGAGACTTATCGTTGCTTCCGACACGAAAATTTGAGATAGCGAAGTTCCGTGATTGAAACGAGCCGTTGCAGGTGATTGTTGTGGGAGTTGTGGTGAATGCAACACCATCTAACACTCCTCCATGTGCGGCAGTAAAAGTCATGCTTCCTGTCGTGCAGTTCGTTTCTATCGTGCCACTTATGTTGATGAGGTCGAACATTGCAATTTGGTCGAATCCAAACCGAGAAGAGGTCGTTGTATTGACAAAACTGATAGACGTTCTATTGTTGTAGTCTTGGGTGACGTTTGAATTGGGGTATGTCTGAGCCGAATAAACAGGGACAGTGGTGCGACCAGCAAGGTTGTTATCTGCACTCTGTGTTCCCGTCAAATCCGTATTTGGGTCTCTTGTTATTGTCCCCGTTGCCGTAATGGTACCCCCTGTCAGCCCCGTTCCCGCTGTTACTGAAGTAACACCAGATGCCGCACCTGATGTTTCAGCAAAAATTCCAAATTGTCCCCTGATATTACCCATTATACGTTTTGTGTGATTGTAATGTCTATGCTTGTAAATTGCATTGAATTAGAAGGAGCTAACGAGAGGAAAGTGAATCCGATATAATCCGAGGCTCCACTTGATGGGGCGGAATTATTGGAGGTTCCAACCCTTACATCAGCATCTACATCAATGGTTTGGGCACTTCCCGTACATACATAAGTTCCAGCGGGAGGTGGGTTTCTTACAAAATCGGTGGAAGAAAACACGCCGCCAGAGGCAGGATTAAAAATAAAAATTGAACCTGCGGTACAAGTAATCTGAAATGTAGCATCAAACTGAAATCTGTCGTAGGTGCTTATCCCAGTAAAACCAATCCTTTGAGCCGTTGTGCCATCGCTCAAAAGCGTAAAACCGACCCGACCATTGTTGGTGATTGTGACATCTGAATTGGGAAACGTAGATGACACATAAAGAGGGACTGGCAAGGTCGCGCCCAAGGCAGGAGTGGATAGTGGTGTGTTTCCTCCAACTAATGTCGAGACCCTTACTTCATTGATGGTTCCCGTTGACGTGATGGGGCTTCCCGAAGCAGTTTCCAATCCATCTTGAGCTGTAATCGACGACACACCACTTCCACCGCTTGCAGAAGCCTGCTTTAGAATTTCAAGTTCGCTTGTAAGATTTACACCCATTATTTGATGATTATTCCTGACACAATTCCCACTCCAAACCAAAATTTGCCCGTCTCATAAAACCTCTTATCTTCCTGAATTTGATAGTTTTGAACCCCTTGGATGCGGACATACGGATTGGAGTTTTTGACCTCTACAAAATACGTCTTTTTTGAAAGCAGATTTTTTCTTTCCCACCGATGGCTGAATGTGATGTTGTTCGGAAATGAGATTTCCTCAATCAGCGCAAGCTCAGGGCTGACACGGCCTTGGATGTTGTAGAATGAGCTGGTGTCCCTAAACGAGTAAATGGGCATCTCACGACGATTGAAATAGATTGTGTCGATGCTTGTAACGGGAATGAAGACGCTATCGACCGACGTTCGTGTGATGACCCGCGTTTGTGCCTTCGTTCGCTCAAGGTCTTGAAAGTCGGAAAGAAGTTGGGCATAGTTCTTTTCGGACTCAATCAGCAAAACCTCCTGACGAGCCGTTTGAGCCCCTAATTTATCTACTTCGACCTCGTACCTATCCTTTTGCTCTTGGAGCGTGTAAATCGTCTCAAATTGGCTCTTCGTGTCCCATTTGTGCTCAATCTTCTCGATGCCCCACAAAAAGAAGAGGCACAATGCAATAACGACCCATCGGTTTTCCTTGAGTTGTTCCCTCATAACAAATCGTTGTCCTGAGTGTAGCTCTTTTTGATGTCCCTGCTGTTCACAACGCCATTCGCTGTTTTGCTTCCTGACTTCTTACGCGCAAAAGCATGGAGACGTGCGATGCCCCACGCCTGTCGGCTGTTGGGCCTGCCTCCCGAAATGGTTGGTCTATGCGTTGCGCTGTAAGCACCCATGCCTCTTCTGACGACCTTTTTGGCTGTTGGAAGGGTAATTTTCTTTCGAGGGTTGGCCGCGTTGTATTCCTTCAAAAACGCCTTGAGTTTGTTGGTCAAGGCCGCACTGAAATTGATGCGTGATGATGCAGAGGCGGATGCACTACCCTTTTTGTTTGTAGCACTGCCTCTGATACGTTCCTTTTTAGGTGCTGGAGTCTTTGCCGCTCCCTTACGTCCTGCTCTTTTCTTTGCCATGTCCTTAAAAAAAGAAACCCCTTCGTTTGAAGAGGCTTCAGATTTGATGTTCCAAGAAATTACTTCTTACGCAACTCCATGATGATGACTGCCAAACCAGCCAAAATCAGCAAGTTGTGAACATTCTGACCGCCCAAAAATTTGTTAGGGTCTTTGATGTCAAAAAACTTATTCATGATTATATTATTTATTGTTGAGGCTCTGTTTTCTTAATGCCGTCGGAGATGTGTTCGCCAACATTTCCTGCCGCGTAGATTCCAAAAATCCACTGAGCAAGATTTGACCAACCTCCGAAATCAGCTTTCTCGCTTAACAGAAAAAGCAAGGTTCCAAGAATGAAGAGTGCAAGAGCCAAAAAGGTCTTGCGCCCTCCAAACCAAGAGTAAAGGGATTCCATTACTTCTTGTAAGTCTTTTTTGCTTTCTGCATGGCTTGTTTAAGCGAAAGGCTTGGGTTTGCCTTTCTGACCTTGCTCAAGTGGGCTTGCCACTTTTGTAAGTGCTTAGGGACTGCCATCAGATGTTGAATTGAATTAATTTTGCCGCCAATTTCTCAGCGGAGGGTCTTGGTCGCTTAGAAGATGGTCTTCTCACGCCTGATTGAGATTGAAATTCTCCCGCTGGACGCGCGAAATTCCCATCGGCTCCTGATGCGCTACGCATCGCTCTTTTGCGTCTCTGAATGAGTGCTTGTCTCTTTGAGTTTGCCATAGTGATTGTTTTTGCTAAAATATGAAATTTACCACAAAAGTTTATCAGCATACCAGCCGTTCGACCCTCGCACCTTTCTGTCTTTGGCGTGACGAGTTTTATAGGCTTTTCTGCGTCTATTTGCGGTTCCTTTTTCGACCTTACCCTTACGCTCCAACTCCATGAAGGTCGGGTAATCATTATATCCTAATGCACCAACACTTGCGACCTTTTTTCCATCCTTGAACACGTCAATCTTTTTGCCTTTAACCTTGGATGGTCTGACTGATACCCCGTGCTTTTTGGCTTGGTCTTTTGTGTATTGTTTGATGCGATAAGCCATGTAATTATGCAGGCTTTTTTCTTAAAAATAACGCGAGTGCGACCACGGCAATGCCAGCAGGCAACGCCCACTTTGGTAAGCCGCCAAGCCCCGCTTTTGTTGGCTCTTGAGGCGTTGGCATGGACATCACAGGAAGCGGGTCAATGTTCGTGTAATCAATGATGTCTTGGCTCTCCTCTTGCAAGGCGCGAGCCTCTTCAAGCTGTGCCTGCAATTCTTCCGCAAGTCTCTTTTGCTCCTCAACAGCCGCGAGCAAAGCATCTTCCATCGCTTCATATTCGGTGCAATCGGGGGCTTGCTCGGTGAAACCTGCTGGGCATACGTCCGTATCAGGGAATCCCGTAGCCCCACCACCTTGTTCGCAGGGCTTGTAACAAAACTTTACCGAGGAAAGGTCATCAAGGCTTTCTGCCCCGCTCGCCAATTCGTCCAGCAAGTCGTTGATGTCTGTTGGTTCTTGAGGTTGTGGTGCTTGTGCCATTATTTAATTCTTAATAGAAGGGAAAATGAGGCTGTAAGGACAGCCATCAGTAATACTAAATATATGAGTTTTTGTTGACGCTCTTGGGAAACAACTTTGGCCTTTTGCGCCTGTATCTCTCGCTCATTTGCCAAGACATTTTCCAAAAACTCTTGAGACATGCGCTGACGATTCGCCAAAATCTCTTCGTCATATTCGACTTGATTGAGGGTAAGCCCACTGATTGCGCTTTCTCGCTTCTCTTTTGTCGCTTCAATGTTGTTGTAGATGGCAGAAGCCCCTGCTCCAACCGCCACCGACGCACTGACGACCTTTGCAATTTTAATCAGCGCGGCCAAGGTAACGGGGTCGATGGCATTCACGTAATCAACCTCTTTGGTAAGGATTTTTGCGAGCTTCTCATGTCCATCTTCGTCAAAAACCATGTCAGACAACACGGAGGCGAGATAGCCATTCGATGAGGTGTCTTGAACGATATAATCCGTGCGGGAACGCAAAAAGTCCACAACCATTTCTCGGTCGTAGACGATTCTTTGAGCGATGAGTTTCGCTAAATTATTTTCGAGTTCTGCCTGTTGCATAATACACGATTCCAAGGAAGGCCATAACCCCCAAGAGTAAGATGAGGTTCCTCACGTTGTTGTTTTGAAGCCCCTGTTGTTGCGCCTTTTTCAGCTCAAATGCAAAGTCTTGTCTTGCCCTTCTTTGGGCAATGTCTGTTTCCGCCTCAATGCGCTGTTGTTCAAGGGCATATTGAGCACCCAAAGCACGTCTGTCGATGTCCTCTTGCTTTGCTTGTGCCACAAGGTCAGAACCGATTTCTGCGATTTTGGTAATCCATGTCGCGGGGTTTCCCCCTCCGCCTTGAGTTCCCTCTGCAATCAACTGCGCTTCTGGAGTGATTACGCCACGATATTCAAAGATGACCTTACTCAGACCCTCGACAAATTTTGGGTCTAAAATGTTGTCCGCCACAGCATCATTCACTTTCATGATGTTGGCATCGAACGGCAACTGGGCGTAGCCGTTTTCGTTGAGGTATTGGATTACTGCCGCTTTGTCCTCAACGATAAAATCTGCCAATATCTTGACAGCATTATCCACGTTTTCTGAGGGCAAATGCAAGCACCAAAGACACGACGGCCACACCTGCAAACAGAAGCAAGGTTTGGTTATCTAAGCCTTTACTGCCTAAGGATTTATCTTCTGAGCGCAATGCGTCAATGGCATCGAGTTGCTTTTTCTCGATGTCAATTTGCTCTAATTCTCGGCACTTTTTGAAGAGGTAAAGCTCGTCAAGCTCTTTGCGCTGTTCTGCCAAGGCACGCAATTTGGCTTCTGCGAGCTTCCGTTCTTTTCCTTTGCTGATGAGCACCTCGTTTGCCAAAAGTGTTTTTTCAGCATTCATCAAGGCGTTGGTGTCCACCAGCTCACGACAAGAAATGTCACTGAACAGCGGAAACGCTTGTTCAATGGCATTTTCGGCGATTCTATTTCTTTCGCTTTTTGACATTAAATATCGCCTGAGTCAATTTCACCGCCCGTTTCCATCTGTGGTGCTGGGGCTGGGGCAGGAGGCATGGGGTCAGGTGCTTGACCGCCTTGACCAAACTTCAGCTTACCCTTCAAGAAAAGGTGATAGCCCGCGTACAAGGCTACACCGACGAGCAACGCCACCTTGATTTTTTTGCGGTTTTTCTTTGCCCACTGCTTTACACTTTTGCTCTTTTTCGGGGCTTCAGACTCCAATTTGTCAAGTCTGTCTGACAAATTCTCTTGTTCCTCTTTAATCTCCGAAATGGGCGATGGTGCAGGCTGTTGAGCCATGTTTCTGTACGAAGGGCTTGGCGTTGGAGCAAAAGCCAACTGACCTCCTCCTCTGCCCTCATTAAGCATGCGCTGTGGGAAATCGCCTGACCCCCCCACCAATGGGTCTGTCAAATTGTTTACGTCATCTACAAAGCTCATGCGTCAAGGTATTGTTGGTGCGCGGCCCTTGTTTTTGGGCCATATTTTCCGTCAATTTCATCTTCAGGCAAGTAACCAAATTCAGCCAACATTGCTTGGAACTCAAACACCTCGTTGCCACACTTTTTGTCGTTGGCATCGGGGTTCTCCACGTCTACATCTTCCTGCCTGTTGTACGAACCTGAGCATCCAATCGAAAGGTATTCAGGGTCATCTAAAAGCTCGTCATAGCTGTCTGTGGTGCCGTCTTGCCCTTGGCTTGCTTCCGCCTCTTTGATTTTCTTCAGGTACTCTTCATCTGCCTTCCTGCTCTCATTTACGAGGTAGTAGATAGCCACTGCCGCTCCCACGACAAGCAAAGTAACACCCGCAATCAATCCACCCGTTTTACGCGGAGATTCAAGGGTTTGATATGATACGATTTGATTTTCCATTTTATTTAGTCTCTATTACAAACCTCTGGCGGGCATTGGTTATCTTGATTGTTGCAGAATTGGCAAACTGACGAGTCAGAGGTTTGTGCGGTCACGTTTGGATTGTAGTTGCAAGCACTTGCCTTACCACAACCCCATAATTGACAAGAGCCATCGTCCACATTTGCTGTTGGGTTGTAGTTTGGGTCTTGCTGGAAAGTGCATCCCCAAACAGGAACATCACCTGTGTCGTATTCACATGTGCCGTCGTCCTCTTCAGCATTAGGATTGAAGTTGAGGGCTTCAGGGTCAGTGCATCCTTCAACGGGATAGATGCAAGAGCCATTGTCTGCGGTAGCTTCCTGTTGGTAGTTATTCGCGTCAGGGTCGGTACATCCGTAAACGGCAGGGGTGAAGTCACACGACCCGTCATCAAAGAATGCTTCAGGCTTGTAATTCGTTGCCGATGGGTCAGTACACCCGTAAGCACTTGGAGGGAACACACACGACCCGTCGTCAATCACAGCGGAGGGGCTGTAGTTTGTCGCTCTGTCGTCGGTGCATCCGCTTTCGTAAGTGCCAATAGAGCCGTAATCAGTAGAGTCAAATTCAAAGCACGACTCACCTGAAATTGATTGAATAAGCTCGTTAAACTCACCCAAAGTCATACTCACGGGGAATCCTGCGTCAGCCGCCTGATTGTAGGGTGTTGGACAAGTCCAATCACCGATGTTTGCCATGTCGGTTTGGTCAATGATTTGGTCGGGGCCAGCTCCAAGGAAAATGCACGAACCATTGTCTTGGCTAATACCATATTCATAGTTCAAGGCAAGCTCATTTGTGCATCCGCCTGAAGTGAAATCGCACATGTCCACATTGGGCACGAAAATGTTGTTCGGCTGGGCCTCCTGCAAAAGCTCAAGGGCTTCAGCAGTATATCCTCCGCCATTTGGATATGGGCAGTAATCAACGTAAGTAAATGTGTCCTCATCCGCCTCATATTCAGAGACAAAAGCATAACATTCAGATGTTCCTGTCTCACCCAACGCCAAGTCTTGCAATTCTTGAAGCGTAATTTCTCCTGAGGAATATGCGGAGGTTAAGAAAGCACTATTCGCATTGCTTGTCCAAGCACCCGAAGCGATGCAATTTGAAATGATAAGGGTGGCCTCATTGCTTTGTACAATCGTGTCGGGGTAAACCCCACCACTGAACATGCATGACCCGTCATCTTCGACGCTTTGTGCGTTGTAGTTGAATGCCTGCGAGTCAGTGCATCCAAACGTCAAGGTGTCGTAAGGGCAAGCCTCCGCATTGTTTGGAATTGCAATAGTATCGGGTGACGCATCAATATCGTTCGCTATTGCCACAAGGTCTGGGAAAAGGGGGTCAGTGCAAACCTCCACGTAGGAGTATTCCGTCAGACCCAACTCGCTCGTGTCAATATCAAACTCACAACTTCCGTTGTCGAAGTTCGCGGAAGTGTCGGTGTTGGTCGCGTCAGGGTTGGTGCAACCCTTAATCACACAACCGCCATTGTCAGTATTCGCGGTCGCATCGTAGTTATCTGCATCAGGATTCGTGCAACCATATACAACGCCCGAATCTTCAACTTCAAAATCGTAGAGGCACGACCCATCTTCTACATTCGCAAACTCATTTGTGTTGTTTGCGGCAGGGTCAGTACATCCTTCAATCAGGCAAGACCCGTCATCTACGTTTGCATCAGCATTGAAGTTCGTCGCGGCATCATTCATGCATCCATACACGAACTCGTCAGGATTGATAACCGAGGTGTCTTCGCCTTCAAAAATGCAAGACCCGTCATCGTAAGTGGCCGTCGGGTCATAGTTCGTCGTCCCCTCTGACTCCATACATCCACCCTTCTCGCCATATTCGCAAAGCGAGTTGTTTGTAATGATGTTTACACCCTCTTGGCTTGCTTGTGAAATATCCACAAATTCGTTTGCATTGGGGTCGGTACAAGCCATTTCATACGTTTCTGAGGCTTGCAAGGCTTCATTGGTATCAAAGAGGCATGTTCCGTTGTCAATGACAGCAGATGGGTCAAAATTCGTTGCAGTGGCTTCGCTACAACCCACAGGGAAAATACACATCGCTTCGACAGCGTGGAATGTCATGCCTTCAGGAATGAAAGCACTCGATTCATCATTAAGTGCGCCTTCTGTTCCACAACCATAGTAATGCGTTCCAATGGCCTCAATGTTTGCTTGAGCTTCTTCCGATAAGCCTGTGAAAGTACAACCCCCATTGTCAATTAAAATTGTTGGGTCATAGTTATCAGCGGCAGAGTTGGTGCATCCACCTGCGTAAGTACATGGCATACCCACATTTGCTTCAGGAATGTAGTTGGACGCGGCTTCATCCATACATCCGTAAATCACGGCTTCACCAACAGGAAGTGGGGCAAAGATGCATGACCCATCGTCAATCACATGGGAGGGGTCGTAATTTTCAATCGCAGTAGAATTGGTGCATCCAGTAACTTCCACGTAGGTGCATGACCCATCGTCGATGTTGGCTTCAGGATTCCAGTTGTCTGCAATTTCGCTCATGCATCCGTAAACAGGAGCTTGAGCAATCAATTCTGGCAACGAGAGAGTTGACTCGAACGTACATGAGCCATCGTCAAACAATGCGCCTTCCGTTTTATTTGTGGCGGCATCGTTTGTGCATCCTGACAAATACTCGCAGGTATTTGTGCATCCATCCGTGGCAACAGCGTCGGGAGAGAAATTCAGAGCTTGGTCATCACAACAGCCATAGATGGGCTGACCACCCTGTAATTCCTCTAAAGAAATTGTGGGTTCAAAAGTGCATGACCCATCGTCAATGATGGCCGTTGAGTCAAAATTCGTTGCGCCTTCATTTGTGCATCCTTCAGCATATTCGCAAGTGTCTGTCGGCTGAGTGGTGTTTGGCTCGTAATTCAGTGCCAATTCATCAGCACATCCGTACACGATTTCCAAAACGCCCGTTTCTGAGGCGAAAGAAAAACACGGCTCATAGCCCCCTTGCATAATGTAATCCCTCAGCTCCCCATAATTCTCCAAATCCGATGACAACAAATTCAAAAGACCCGTCAGCTCCATCAAACCACTATTGAAGCAATTTTCGGCAATTAACAAAGCTGTTTGACCATCTACAGGCTGGGCAGGCAAAATTGTTCCATCAAATACACATGAACCATCGTCTTGCACAGCTTCGACATCAAAGTTCAAGGCGGTTGGATTGGTACACCCTTCGTCGTACTCACACTCGTTTACATCGTAGACAATGACAGAACCCGTGCCTGTTGGCCCCTCAGGTTCTTCAGTGGCATTGCTCGCATTGGGGTCTCCACAGACGAAAATGTAGTTCGTATCGTCCTCTGGTGCGAAGGCTTCGACATCAAATGTGCAAGAGCCATCTTCCACGTTGGCAGAGGGGTCGTAATTACTTGCTAAACCATTTGTGCATCCTGAAAACAAGCAAGACCCATCGTCGTCTGTGGCCGACGAATTGAAGTTGTTTGCGGAATCGTTGGTGCATCCATAGACAACCAGCGATTCAGGAATTTGCACCGCTTCTTCATTGAAGATACAGCCGCCATTGTCAAAGTTTGCCGCTGGGTTGTAGTTATCCGCAATAGAGTTCGTGCATCCCGAAATGATGCATCCACCGCTATCAAAGTCCGCTTCTGGGTCGTAGTTGTCAGCATCAGGATTCGTGCAACCATACGTCTTCGGTTCTTGAGCCTCTTCAACATCAAACAAACAACTTCCGTCATCCACATTTGCATCCTCGTCATAGTTCGATGCGGAAGCCGAAGTACACCCTTCAACGATGCAAGAGCCATCGTCATTCGTTGCTTCAGAATTGTAGTTTGTTCCTGCTGAGTTGGTGCATCCATAAACAACCTGAACGTCTGGATTTACAGCGGTAAATTCACAATCCCCTTGGTCAGAGTTTGCGTCGGGGTTGTAATTATCGGCAAATGGGTTTGTGCATCCCTCAATGATGCATGACCCATTGTCCACGTCCGCCAATGGGTCGTAATTCGTGGCGGCAGGATTGGTGCATCCATATTCGATTTTCGGCAAGTCCTCAACTGCCTCTGTAAAATCAAATTCGCACGACCCGTCGTCTACAATCGCCTCTGGGTCGTAGTTCAAAGCCGTTTCATCCTTACAACCTTCGGGGTACTCACAAGTCAAGTTGCCAATGGTGGCATCGGGGTTGTAATTCGTAGCCAAAACGTCTGTACACCCGTAAATGGGTTCAACAACTTCTTGGCCTTCAAATTCGCAAGAGCCGTCGTCAAGGAAGGCTTCAGAATCAAAGTTTAATGCTGAAGGGTCGGTGCATCCTTCAGTGTAGGTGCAGGAATCGTCCGCATTGGTGGCCGATTCGTCGTAATTGCTGGCATCGCTGTCCTTACATCCGTAAGTCACATCCGAACTTGGGGGAGTTCCAACGCCCATACCACCGCCTCCACCAATGGGGCCGCCACCTCCCAAGCCTGTGTCTTTTTCCTCTTTGTCTTTTTTGGTCAAAAAGTAAATGGCAAGGCCCGCGCCAACTGCGCCTACAATTAAAAGTGTTCTTTGATTCTTTTTCGTCATATCAATACTCGCAAGAGCCGTCGTCTAATTCAGCCCCTTCATTGTAGTTCAACGCAATCGGGTCGGTGCAACCACCTAATTGTGTTTTGTCAATTTCTCCGCTCGAATTTACAAATTCTCCAAATTTTTTCTTGGAAATTCCGCTACCTCCAGCAAAGCCAAAGGTGGTCAGACCACCTCCTGTGTCGTCACTGCCTTGACCTTCAGGTTTGTCAGGGTCTTTGATGCCGTCAGGTTCTACTACGCCACCTCCATCGTCTGCTGACGGGTCACTTGGTGGTGGAATGTCATCTAAAGTTGTGTCGGGTACGTCTCCGCTGTCACCCACAAGACCTCCAGATGGGTCAACAGGCTCTTGAGGCGTTACCTCTTCCGTTTCCTCTTCAGGCTCAGAGGTCTGAGGGTTCACAGGCTCCCCGTTTTCATCAAAACAATCAAACCCAATGGCCGCGTTTGCTTCAGCGGGGGAAAGTGGGTAAGTCAGGGCACTCGCAACGGCATTCCACCCCATGATGGCAACACCTGTGATTCCACAAGGCTCTGCCATCGCTTGAAGCTCACCTTCATCCAAGAAAAAGGATGGAGGGGGTGCCTCCATATTTTGCCCTGTGCATGGGTCGAAACACATAGAACCCAAAGCCTCATTCGCCATGGCCGCTGTTAAGGTGCCGTCTACTTGTGCGCTCAATAAGCTCATGAAGGTTTGGTTGGAATATCCTTCGCAATAAACAAGATTTTCCCAAGCATAATTATCAAGCAAAATATCCCCATCACAATCGGGGGCCACATCTTCAAATTCCTCTTGCGGAGTTTGGGGGTCTACAGCCTCTTCGCCCTCTTCTGTCGCGCTTGCGGCAGATGAGCCTCCTGCTGGTTCGTCTGAAATTTCTTCAGGGAATTGTGCCTCAAATTCGGCTTGTGCCTCAGCCTCCCCTTCCTCTGTGTCGTCAAAATATCCAAAGTGGTCACAACCCACAGGATTTTCTAAGAAGTTATCTGGCTCAAGAACATAAGTAGGAACATCAGGGATTTCAATAATCCCCCCGCTGTCAAACGACAAACACGTCTGGGTTTGGGTTATCTCCTCATAAAAAGCGTTCGCCTCTTCCTCGGTGTTGAAGTGAGGGAGTACATCATTGACATCATTGCAATCTGTTACGCCAGCGTTCAGAGAGTTTACTGAAGTTGAAACATTAGATTCAGTAATTTCATCAAGAGTAACAACGAAACACGGCAATGTGCCATAAGCCAACTCGTAGGCCGTGCCCCCAAATGCACTCAAATAAATGTCAACGTATTCAGGTGCATCGAATGGCCCCAAAAAGAAGTTTGGCATCCCATCAAAAGTGCCTCTGACATCTTCAGCTTGCCAACATGGTTCGCCTGTTGCCACTTCGTCCTCAGTAAAGGAGTAAAGCTCTTCCACAACGGCTCCTCCATCTTGCAACAAATAACAAGTGGTCAAGAATGTGCACGACCCATCTCCCGCTGTCACATCGGCATCGTAATTCTCGGCCCCTTCGATGTTGCAACCCAAAACAGAACCCTCCTCAAACTCGCATGAATCGTTGTCAGGGGTGTTGGCCGTCTCATCAAAATTCAAAGCATCGGGAAGCATACATCCCTCTACAGCCGCTTCGCATGAGCCATCGTCCACCAAAGCCATCTCGTCATAATTGAATGCCTCAGGGTCGGTACATCCTTCATACGCTTCGGGGTCTCCAGCGTACAATAGAGCGTCATTGTACGTCTCAAATGGATATTCGGGGTAGTCCACCCCACAGACTTCGGTAAAGTCCTTCTCCTGCTCTAAAATCTCGCCATTTTCGGTGACGTTGTAACAAGTAAATGCGTCATACTTGTAGTCGTCGAAGGCCACGCCCTCATAGAAACCTTCGGGGCAGTCTTCGTCAGGGCCAACCAGTTCTGCAATGTCGTTACCCTCCTCATCTAAGCCTTGGCAAAGTTTTGAGGGAACGGCACTTCCGCCACCTGAAGGTAATGGCTCATCTCCTGCACCGCCTTCGGCTCCCTCTTGCCCCTCCTCGACTTCATAACTGACTTTTTTTGCAGGAGCTTTTTTCTTGCCCGCTTGCGTGCCCTCCTCCTCTTTTTTGGAAGAATAGTAAGCATACAAAGCACCGCCACCCGCAAGGGCGGCAATGGCGGCAAAGATGAGTTTTTTATTACGCGACATTATCCAAGCATTTCAGAGTCGGAAGCTGATTCTACCATCTCTCTGTTTTGTGCTTGTCTTGTGCTGTCGTCTTTGTTGTCGCTTACAGCTTGTCCGTGGCCTGAAAACTCCTTCATCTCTGAAGGCTTAGGCTGTGCGACTTCTTTTTCTACATCCTCGAAATCAGCACGCTTAAATGCTTCTACGAGTGTCATGCCAAGTGCCCAAGAAAGGGCAATGGTTACGACTTGAACGACGTGGCGTGTTAATCCTACTTTTGCCATTATCCTTGGTTTGCGATTACAATAAGAGTACAATTATTAGGAGCAGAAATTGTCACCGTCCCAAGTGTTTTACCACCATTTGCTGAGATTGTCACAGAATTGTCTTGAGACACTTCGATGACCTCACTTGCTTTTCCATCGACCACAGCGGCACCCGTAATTTCGCCTGCCGTTGTTGATGTACACAAAACAGAAATGGTGGCAACGCCATCCTCTTCTGTAATGTTCAATGTTTCAGCACCAGCCCCAGTTCCTACCAAGGTCTGTGTGAAGATTTCGTTTCCTAAAATTTCAATGGGCATGATTAGCTGAATAACCAATCGAACGGAATTTGTCCGATTTTTTCGTTTTTAATATATCCAAATAAGAACACGTCCTTTGCTTTAGCATCAAAGGTGCATGCGTAGATTTTAACGTCGTCAAGCGCACAAGCGTGCTTCTCACTTAATCGACCAATGGTTTTGGCAATAAATGGCTCTGCAATCTGCTCTCTGTTCTTGAAGTCCACCTTGACTCCAAGCACTTCCTTGAACGTAACACGCTTTTTTTCGTTGAAGGCGATGCAGTACGTGTAATAAGGCGAACCTTCTGCGTTGGCCCTGATAAGCAACTGATTTTCAGGGCATGTTACGTCATTTTTTTCGGCAAAATTGACCAATGCCTTTTTGAACACGCTCCGTGTTTCACTGAGCGCGAGGTCTTTGATAATATCGTTCATTTAACGAATAATTGATGAGAGTGAATACCCGACCAAATTACTCGCGCTTTGCTGATAATCAAAGGTGTAATTCTTGATTTTAATGAAGTCTGCGCCAACGTCCATTGTACCATCAATTTTGATGACTCCTGTAAGGAAGTTTTGGAGGTTGCTGAATGCCTGCTGTAAGGCTTCGCTCAATTCGTCGCGCGTCAGGGTCAAGGTCAAAGGCACGACCTGAGTGCTTCTCTTTTGAACGATGTGTGATTGAGTTGACTTCACTGACCCAATCTGCTGGTTGTTCCACAAGACCTTGAAATCAATGTTGTAGACCTTCAAATCCAAATCACTTGAATTTTCTAAAACAAGGTCAAATGTCAGTGTGATTGCTTGCGAACCAATGCCACGAATTTTGACATTTTCAAACTCGTAATCCATTGCCTCGATTTTGCGAATCTGCTTTTGCATATACGCAAACAGCCCGAACGAAAGTCCGAGCACTGCGACGATTGCGATTACTTGTTGTCTGTTCATGCGGCTACGAAAGTCTGTGCGTTTTTCTTTTTACCCATGGCAAATACGACAATGCCAATTCCGATGGCACCAATCAAAGCTGGGATAACCCAATTTGGCCTCTCGTTAGTCTTCGTTGTCCTTCTGCCCGTCGTGGTGCTCGCTGTCGCGCCTGAACGCGGTCTGTTTTGCTCCATTAAACCGCCCAAGCCTTGTGAAAGACCCTTTGCGAAGGCAGAGATGCCAGCACCCTTCTGCCCCTGTTGCCTACTTTGGCCTTGCTGAATAGGCGATGGCGTAGCTGGAGATGCAATTTGTGGCCCTTCATTCATAGCCGCAATCAAGTCAGGGTCGGCACCATATTCAAGCCTGTCAAGCTCCAAATCAGCCAAGAGGTCGTCAACACTACCATCGACACTTGCAATGCCTGATTGAGCAGAAAACTGCCCATGAAGCATCAAAAATTCCTTATCCAAATCGAGGTCAGCGGACTGCCCTCCCTCCATGTTAAAAAAGTGCTTGTCCATTACCCTGTGATTGGAATACCCATCTTAAACAGAATGTCTAAGTATTGGTCATGATTTAACCCGCACAAATTCACCTCCTCACCTGTAGATGGTTCAGTGAAGATGCAACCCTGATTGCTGTAGCCGCTGAAGTAGCCTTGAGAGCGGTTTGGTGTGCTTTCAATAAAGTCGTCCAGCGCCTCTTGGGTGGCCACGTCGAATACGCCCGTTTCAGCCACGTCAAAAGCGTCTTGAATGCGGTCAACGCATGGGCCTGAAGAACCTGCTTCAATCGGGAAGGTACACCCTCCAAAGAGCTGGGAGTAGGATGGGAATGCCCTTAATTCGGACTCTGATTTGGTCAGAGCGTAAGGCAATGCCTGTGGAGCGGCTTGAGCTTGCGTTTCTTGAGCGGGGGCGGTTTGTGAAGCATCACCCTCTTGTTGGGCCACAATCACAACCTCCTCGCCCTCGGCTGTTGCTTCAGGTGCGCTCTTGGCTTTTTTAGGCAAAATTTTGTCCTTAAAAGCATAAAAGAGAACTGCGCCTACAGCCAATCCCCCTACGATGTATAATGTGTCTTTTTTCATCTTAATGTTGTGAACGTGTCTTCCCACTCTTCTAACTCGTTATCCCAAATGCTTTCCAGCTCATTTGTGATTCTATCACGGAGGTTTTCACCATCAGTCAAATCGGAGTACGCAAGCGCGATTTTGTTCCAGCAAGCCCTTGTTTGGGCTTCCTCTGTCACATTTTGAATCGTGTTTTCATCTGTGCCTGCGCCATCCATGGCATCAAAAAGCCGTTGAGCGGCTGTCATAGCTTGAGCTTCAGTTAAAGGACACCCTGTTGTGTCCATACCTAAATCTCCTGCTCCCGTGTAATCGCCTCCATATTGGGCAATGTTCTTTTTGACTTGTGAGTACAGAAGTTTTTTCCTTCTCACAAATCCAAATGCCACAACTCCTCCGATAACGAGGGTTGCGCCTACTGCGATATTTCTTGCTCTTCTCATGCTGATACCTGAGGAGTTGCGGCTGATACAATGCGACCTTGAGGGGTAGCGAGCATCGCGCCTTGTGTAACAACTTTCATTGTCTTACCAACCTTTTCAGGGTTATAGATAAGATTGAACAAGAGCATCAAAAAGCCGAGGGCGATTCCTGCGCCCAAGGCTATATTGATGTACTTCATTGCATTGAAGAAACCGCCTACGCCACTGACGAAGTTGGAACCCATTAAACGGGCTGATTGCCCGACAGAATTGCCAATATCGACTCCCTGAGCCTCCATGTATCGTGCAAGCTCTACTGACCAAGCATTGCCACCATACCTATCCCACGCATCCAAGAACAGGGAATTGGCCCCTCCTTTTCCAAAACACCGCACCAAGCTCTGGTGCCATGCGGCCCATGCTCCAGCGGAGCTGTTGGGCTGAGGAACGGAAAGACAATTCTGCTGTTGGACGCTGAAGGACGGATTTTGTAAACGTTCCTTCAAACTCATCTTGTCTTAGCTTGCCTGTTGTGCGAGCCAATCTAAGAGTGCGGAAACACCTCCGTTTTCTGGGTCAGAAAAAACTGCAAGAGCTTCGCCTGTAGCAAAACCCGTGACTTGTCCTTCACCACTTTGACGACGGAAAGCACCGCGACGACGGCCTGAAGCTGACATGTGACCCATGTTCTTAAAGCCGAATTTGCTGTTATCTGCCATGATTCCTTAGTTTAATTATCCGACGTTGTAGGTAGCCGCGTTATAGCCAGCCAAGAACTCCAAGAGGGCAGTCACACCGCCATCTTCCCAAGCGAGGTAAGCCATCTCAACACCAGCATCGTAGTATTGTTGAGCGGTGCCACCACCTGATTGATTGCGGAAACGTCTTCCTGAAGCATTCAAAAATTCTTCCTTTTTCATAATAGATTTGATTTTGTTCAAATTTGGAACTAAAATACGATATAAGAATTACTCTTTTTCGCAAAAAAAGAAGCGTCAACCTAAGTCAACGCTCTTCATCTTTTTTCAAGATTTTCTGCAAGTTCCATCGCAACTTGCTCACCTTAATCTCTCGGCTTTTCTTTCTATCAATCAGATAGCTTCTCGCCTGCTGTAGTTTGCTGATTTTATCAGATTTACTCATGCACCACAACCGCATGCATTGGCAAATGAAGCAACGTAAGGCTGTGATTCGGGCTGTCCTTCGTGGAAGTCTCCGCTGAATCTACGGGTGCGCGGCTTCCTTTGAGCACGCTTAAAGCCTGTAGCCCCATTTCTGTAAAATCCTTCTGAATCTCTCTTAAACATTTGTTTTCTGTTTTGCGAGCATACTTTTAACAACAAAGAAGCCTGCAAATGCTATGGCTCCAATGGTCAAGTACACCATGGTTGAACCTCCCAGCCGCGCCTTTTGAATGTTGGTCGATGGAGTATATCCCAAATCACCATACGCGGCATCTAATCCCTTCTGTGCATCAGATAAAGCGTCGTCTCCGCTTCTGTAGCAGTTTTTCTCTCTCTTTTTCTCAAGCTCCTCCGTGTATTGCCCCAACATTTGAGCAATGTATTTGCGACGGGCCGATGTGACTTTGAAGTCCAAACGCTCTTCAAAGGCCGACTCCAAGTCTTTTTTCTCCAAGGCTAATAACCTATTGCCTTCAGCAATGCTTCTGTCCAACGCTTCACAATTCAGTTGACCCTCTTTGTGCTGGAGGAATCCAATGGCATCTTTTACCGCATCACGAATTGGAGCCTTGAACTTGGCACGGACGAGGTTTCCGTCAGCATTCATATAATCTTCTCCGTCTTTGTTGACGTAGTTAGCTCCTCTGTTTGGGGTTTGCATCATAAGGCCATCCCAAACCTTTTGGTCTATCATTCCATGGAAGCTCATGCTGTAACGGGTTGCGCGGGTTTACGATTTGCCATCACCAAAATCACTGCGGCAACAGCAACAAAACCAATGATTAAAAGTGGGTTCTGACCGCCAAAGACCCCAGCTTTATTCATGTTATCTGATGGGAATGGTTGTAATTCTGGGAAATCACCATTTACAGGTGGTGGCATAGATGCATCAGGAAAGTCCCCATTAGCCTCTTGCGAGGTTTCGCCTGTAGAGTCGTCAGAACTTTGCCCTTCAAAGATGCAAGAGCCGTTGTCCGCATCTGCATCAGGGTCAAAATTGGTCGCGCTTTCGTCAGTACACCCATACTTAAAATCCACTGCCGTGGCGACACAGCTTGAAATAGCGTCCTCTAATTCAGAGGCATATTGACCAGCAATATCTCGTAGGTAATTCTCGCGTGAATTGTTCTCATCCAATCGGAAATTGACACATCGACCAAACGAAAACGTGCCATCTGCACATTTCTGCAATTTATCGAGGGGTTCTGCTCCAGCCTGACAATTACCAAGCTCTTGAACTTGGTACATAGCATGAATGCCACCGCAATCTTCCACGTAACCCTCTTGGGCTTGGCGGAAACAAGTATAGCCCTTCAAAGCCTCTCTAATCTGCTCTTTGTTCGCGCCTGTTACAATGTTCTTGAAGTGGTTTTCATTTTCACCCGTTGCGGAGCGCATCCGAGCCATCTCCTCCGCAGTAGGTTGAGGTGCAACGACGGGGGGAGCGTCACTCAAAAATGAGCGCACCTCTCTTCCGAGGCCGCCTTGTGCTTTTCCTTTCCTCCGCCTTTTTTGGGTGGACTTATCAATCACGTAATCGACATTGTATGCCCCTCCATGACTCAGACCACCTTTGACCGCTCCTCGGCCCCCAAACGGGTCGATTGACGGCCTAAATCTATCTCCTGTGCTTTTCTTAAAACTCATCGTATAACATTTTGGCATGTGGGGCTAAGTGCCGCCAACGGCTCCCCAAAAGATGGTGGATTGCCTGCTTCAAAATTACTGATAAAATTTTTGATAATATCCATTCTTTCCTTGTTCTGGCGGGTCGGAGCATTCATGAAAACTCTCGTGAACGAGTTGAATGCGCTGATTCTTGGATAGCCAAGAGACAGATAAAGGGCAAGACCATTCAAGTCGGCTTCAATTTCGCTGTCGATGTTCCTATTTAGCCAATAGTGGGAAAACTCGTGTAACAACACAGCCATACGCATCGGAATGGTGTAATTTCTGAAGTATTCGGCACTCACTTCAATAAATCCCTTGTCCGCATGAATACGCGCAGGCGTTTCGGGGGCTTCGGGTATTCTGTCCATGTATTTAATGACATACTCAAACGAGCTGTCGTGATACATTTTGCCCCCTGCATCAGCAAATCCAGCAACCGCGCTGAATTTGGTGAAGAAAGGAATGGCAGTAACAATTTTGGGGTTGGAGTAATTAATGCACTGAGGCAAATCTTGTAAGGGCTTTTGAAGGATTTTTCCTACTCTATACCCTCCCTGCATTGGCACAAGGCCCATTGGCTCATTGTACACCTCTACAATGACTTTCTCTGGCGCAACGGGCATACCAACTTCAATGGTAGCTTCTCCTAAAATGGTCTTGTATCGGTCAACATAGAGCGTGTTTTGATGCTCAGTGCTTTTTACCTTAATCCCGATTTTGTGCTCCGTTGCCGTTTGAATAGGGATGAGCAAGGTCGTGGGCTGGCTTCCGATATAAACCTCAATCTGCATTTTTTATTTTCTTTTTTTCGCAATGAAGTAAATGGCAAGACCAACACCTGCAAGAATGGCAACATTCCGTAGGGCGTTAGGCTGACGCGACTTCTTTTCTGCTTCGCAACTTGAGCATTTCATACCCGTGGCTGATTTTCTTTGGGCACGAGACATGTCAGCTTTTGGTTTGGCTTTTGGCTTTCTCATCCCCAATGCCTCTTGGACTTGTTCAAGCGTCACCTCCCCTGCATTGACAGATTCCATGAATGTCTCACCGAATTTGTCTTTCATTCGACCAAGAAAATCTTGGAAATCCATGGTCAGTCCGCTTTGCTTATGAAATTGATTGGCAGTCAACATCGAGTTTATTTTGAGGGGTTTTCTAAAAATTCAATGTACAAATGGGCAATGACCAAACCAAAGGCTACACCAATAAGAACTTTCTTGCCTTTGTAAACAGCATATCCGCCTCCTAAGGCTCCGCCAAGCAGATATGTGTTTACATCCGCATTGTCGAAAATGCTTTTTTCACCGCGAATTTTGGCGATGCTTGCTTTCGCTGATTTAGGAAGTTTGTCGTATTCCTCTGAGGTTTGATTCACCTCTTCAACTTCCACAAATTCTACATCCTCAACCTTCTCCATGGCTTATGCCTTGCTCTTTTGGTAAAAGTAGAAGCCTGCCCCAAGTGCGGCAACAAGGACTACTCCCAAAAGAACTTTGGTCTGTGGAGTCATCGCCAGCTTGTTTTGTAAGGCGATATTTTCTAAGGCCAACTGACTTTTGACCAAATCTGCGTTGGCTTGGTCTGCCTTGGCCTTTTGCTCCAGCAGTTCCCCTTGCAATTCAGCCTGTTTTTCGGCTCTTTTTCCTGCCAAAAAATTTGCAAGTGCCACACCAGCAATTTCACCCGACGTTTGAATGACTTGCTGGCCCTGTGGTGTCTGAAAAAACTTATCGTTTCCGCTTTGTCTGCGAAATGGAGCAGAACCAAATGCTGATGGTTCAACGCTCACAGCGATTGACCCAATTTTGCGTTGAAGCCTGCGATTCCCCCCCAGATTCTCAATTACAGCATCTACAAGCTCCTCTTTGTCGGCATTGGGGCTGATGTTTACTCCGCTGTCAAAAAGCGCATCCTTGACCTCCACACTGCGTTGGTCAATGGTTTTTGCCAATACTCTGGCCGCATCCCTTTTATTCTTGAGCATCTTACTTGCGCTTGGCGATTAACATGGCAAGAACCCCAAATCCCAAAAGCATAATGAGGTCTTGCTGAGTCAAGTTCAAAACGCTTGCTTGGCGTGGGGGCTGTTGACCGCCAAAGCCCGTTGCATTGTTGAAGTAATCGGGCGCAATGGGCCGATATGGATTTTCAGCCGAGCGTGGGCCGTAATAAGTCGTTGTATCGAGATTTTGGATGAATTGTTCGCCCTGATAGCTGGGGTAGCCTGATTTGGCTTGTCCAGAATAATTCAAGATTTCTCTGTTGACACCATCGCCAACCAAGAGTTCTTTGTCAGGGTGAATTTTTGCCATCTCGCGCAGAGCCTCCTCTTTCTCCTCTCGCACGTAAGCCTTCAATCTACGCTCAATCTCTGTTGTTGACTTGCCTTCCCCAAATCCATTGTTTCGCAAAAGCAAATTTGCCTTGCGTGGACTATTGGAGGCGATATATGCGTAAAGATTCATTATTTGCAATTTTGCTATAAAAATAAGAAAAGGCGAGGAAAAAATTTCCCCGCCTTCTCCGTGTAACCTTGTGAAAGATTATCCCTGTGCAAGAGCATCGGCGACACCCTGTCCGAGAACAACCTTGTCTTGGCGCACCACATTGGGGTTGCCGTAGCCGCGAGCGACTGACTGACCCGCGAGGCCGCGAGTGAGGTTGACGTTTTCGGATGGGTAGAAGTAGAAGGTCGCAGAGCTGGACGCATTGATGTCCACAGCCAAAGACGTAAAGCCATCCCATCTCCAAGATTGACGGATTGCTAAGATGTCTGTTTGCTGCTGGTAGGGGTCTACCGTTGGGACGATAGTTCTTTCCTGCACGTTACCATTTGTATCACGTACCTTGAGCTGTAACGTCTTCAAAGCCTGACCTTGTGAGGTCGCATCCACGTAGGTTAAACCCACGATAAATGGCTTGTTCAACTGCTGGTACAAGAACTCCACGTAGGTTGTTCCTGAGATGCCCATGATGTACTGCATACCCGCCTGAATACCATTTCCGTTACCTGCGGTAGCGGTAATGTTGGCGAATGCCTTACCAATGATGTTGGACGTGATGTTGTTGGTAGTCGAGTTTGAAAGAGTCAAGATGTATGGTTGCGACGTTGGCGCACCACCCATTTGACCACCACCAGTTTGGTTCATGTAAGAACCGCCTGCGGCTTCCACGTAATCGTCGAAGTCAGCATCGACAGCAGGATAACCCCCGTAGTTCAAGTAGGTCTCGTTGGCCTCCTCGTTTGCTTGGGCGAAATACTTATTGTAGTCCATGATGATTTTTTTCGATAGATTAAATGAAAACTAATAACAACTAATTTTTGCTTAACCCGAATTAGCAAGCTCTCTGACTCCGCACCAACGGAGGGGAACTTATTTCGCTAAAATCAGACCTTGCGGAGAACGCGGTCGTAGAATAACATTCCACCAGCCACGCCCAATGCCGTAACAGCGATTGTAACGGCCACTTTTGTGATTTCTCTTTTCATCTTACCAAAGATTTTCTCTGCAAATATAATAGTTGCAGTCAATTAATTTTTGAATATAATCTTAACACAATCACACTAATTCCAATACCCTAATTCCAGAGGTGAATTAATGTGAATTATCCATAGTAGTTTTTCTTGAACATGGCCTTTGCCGCGCTGATAGCTTGTTCAGGAGTAAACATCTTCTTGCCTTTTGAGTCCCTTTTGTTGATGTATGGTTTCACGACTTGTCTGTGATTCATGGAGCAATACTCATCTACAGCGTAGTTGAAGAGTTCTTCGTCGTAATCGCCAAATATCTTTTCCTCATCCACGTCAACAAAAAGATAAAAGCGAGTGTCGCCATCGTAGTAGCGTTTGTTGACCATGCTTTCTACAATCGCAAAAAGGTCGATTTTGTCAGGAAACTTTTGTTTGTGTCTTTCAACTGAATCGCTGTTTTTGTGGAAGCGAATCCAATTCAGATTTTGCCAAATCTTAGACGTAATCCTTCCAATACTTTGGAAGTGCATGATAATGTCGGTATTCGTGTGTCTGTTTGTACAAATCGCACCAACCAAATCGTTTGGCAAGTGGTCTGAGATATACTTATTGATGTCCTCAATAAGCAATAATCCACCTCTATACTTCTCCAGAATCAAATACAGCGCATCTGCGATGTCCCGAAGGGTCATCCGTGCCCCGTCGTCTTTGAAGGGCCGTATGCGCCTTATTTCTACCCGTGGGTGGATGCTGAAAATCTCGACATCCTTTAGGCTCATGGCCTTGAACTCCTCAAACTCATCATTAACGTCCAAAATCAATACGCGACGAGGCTTAACACCATTTCCGCCCCTCACATATTGTTGCATCATTTGGGTCGTTTGATATGTCTTACCAATGCCCTTTTTTCCAACGGCAACACCCAGTTTACAAATCCGACTCATTCTCTACTTTTTTCAATTCCTCCATGTATCGAATGTGTTGGGCTAACAAATGACGTTGCGCCAAGAGCTTCTCTTCCAGCTCGAAGATGTCTACCCAAAGTCGTGCCCTTTCAAGGGAATCACACTTGTCTGAATTGGCCTTAGCCTTACTTTCATCAAGCAGGGATTCAAGAGCCTTGAGGTAGCCCTTTTTCTTTTCGATTCGGTTCTGAAAAACCGCGAATTTTTGTTTGCGTGTGTCTTTGTCTTTTGACAGCTCGCGCATCAGAAGTTCTTTTGTCTTTCCCATTTATTTTCCTGTGTGAACGTTTGCTACAAATTTGTCTCCGAAATTCCGCCAATCCATATTCTTGTGGAAGGCGTACATAGAGGTATCGACATGCATGGGGATTCCCATTTGGCGTAAATCCCATGCAAACCAGCTATCACAAAACCCGTCTCTTTCCTTGTCGTATCTAAACTTGATTTTTTCAAGCACACTTCGGTGAATGAGGGTGCATCCCACTCCATTGGCCCATGCATCAATCAAGGTGCCATCGTAAGCCCCATGATTGTACTTGCCCCTTACAATCGCTGACCTCGACTCCCCATCATAAAGCTCCTCTACTTGGAGCATAACGGGTTCTCTGTCTTGCCAGTCGAAGATGTCATAGCTCACACCTACGACGGGTTTTCGGTGAGCCAAAAGACGAGGTATTACATCGCTTGGGGGGAAGATGTCAGTTTCCAAGTGAAGCAAAAAATCATACCCACCTTCAAGCGTCTTTTGTCGTACCAAATTGTGGCTCTTGGTTACCCGACTGATAATGCTTTCTGATTTGGAGAATCGGGTTCTTTCCGCCTCAATCCCAAGGCTTTTCAGGAAGTCCACATTCTTTTTGTCTTCGCTATTATCAGCCAAGAAAATATCGACTTTCTCAGGGTATAGGAAAGACTTTACGTTTTCCACCCATTCGTGAACGCAGTAGTTTTTGACATCCGCTGTTGGTGCCCCAACTAAAATCTTTGGCGGCTTCCAACTCATTTTTTCTCGAAATGGTGGTTGTCGTATTTCAGGTATTCGTGGATATGAGCAAGGTCGATTAAATTGAGGTCGAGAACGTCGTACTTCCAATGCATGAAATTCATCATGGGTTGGTCTCGCTTACTGAAGTTCTCGTACTCTTTATAGAACCAATACTCAATCACACGCCAAGCGGAAGTATTCCTGCGAATGCTCAACGTCGTTTGGAAGTAATTGACCTTATCGGGACACCCTTTCTCTTTGAAGTGCTTGTAGGTCTTGAGCAAAATATCATGCTCATCCTTTTTCAATTCCGCACACAAATCAATGTCCTCATAAACGCTGTCAATGGTTGGGTGCGTAATGAAAACACCATCCATTGTGCTCATGCAATGGATGTCCACAAAGTCATTCAAATTCCCTTCAACGGCAATGTTCGCATCCATCACAATCAAAATGTCATACTCCTTATCCATTCCTTGCAGAGTGGAGAAGGGTGTGTATTTGATTTGGTTGGCCCGTCGCTTTGGGTTGTCGCTGTGCCAAAAATCTTCGGGCATGACAACCACTTCCCACCCCTCAGGCTTTTCAGCCATTTCTCGGTCTGTGAAGAGGTAAAAATCCCATTCTGGATTTTGAAAGTAGATGGGTTCAACCTTGTCGTAATTGCCAAAGTTGTAGGAAACTACAGCCTTATTCATTTTGCGTTGTATTTGTGAGCACGGACGCGGAATGGACAATCAGTTTCCTTCCTGATGTCCACATTGAGGGTGTTGAAAAAGATGTTCTTTTTCTCGTGCCTCGTAAATGCCAATGATGGTTGGTCTCTTTTGGTAGAGAACTTCAAATAATTCTTGGCCCACGCCTTTTCAAAGGCTTTTGTTCGCTTCGTATTTGTGCGAATGGATAAGTTGGTTTCATGGTAGCCATTGTTGAACTTGAATCCAAGGCGAGTCATTTCGTCAAGGGTCTCCTCCATGTTTTCTGTCGTCTCAATGACAGGGCCATTTCGTTGGCTTTTAATCTGCTCAATCTTTTGAACTTCGTCGAGATAGCTGTTACAATCAGGATGGCTCTTCACGGAGAAGTCGGCTCCCGAATGGTGTCGGTCAATCCATTCATCAAGCTCTCCGACGATTTCGATGTTAGAATCAATGACGACGACCAAATCGTAATCAATGCCTGTCAAGTTTTCAAGGGTTGTGAGAGCTTTTGCTTTGAAGTAGCTGGCTTTGCGCTTGCTACTCAAGCCGTCCAAAGCCTCGTCTTCAACCTCTAAAGGCTCAAAAAAGTATTCGTTTGAACACGCTCGGTGTTCACGAGATGTCAAGTCAGTAAACGTGTAAAAATCCCAAGTGGAATTTTCAAATGATGGCTCGTAAATCTGCTCGTAACATCCCATGTTGATGTTGACGACAGCTTTAATCATTTGGTGCTACGATTTGAGCTTTTTTTGATTTCTTTTTCTTGGCCTCCTCACGCTTGGGGTTCTGCGCTTGAGGTTGTGGTGCTGGTGGAGCTTGCGCGGGTCGAGGTGGCGGGGGTGAACCAGCCTGCTTGTATTGGTCATGCACGATTTCCAACGTAGCCGTGAGCTGACGCTTTAGCGCAATGGTCGTCGCGGTTTTTGTTACAATGTCCTTTCCAAACATCACAAGCAAAAATTGCTCATCAGTCATCCCAACGCCTTTCTTTGAGAAGATGCGCGTCATTGGCTCCCTAACACTATCCTTGAACTCGTCAGTCACCTCCATTGCCTCATTGATTTGAGTGTTGAAGGAATCCACGAAATCCACAACTCCAACACTTTCTTGAGGGCTAACGGGCACCGCCATTTGAAGGTCAATTTTCCCATCACTTGCCATTTTGAAGAGCTGGTCTTCTTTCATGTTGGCAAAACCTCCTGCGAATTGACAGATTCCAGAATACCCTTCCAAAACCATGTCGGTGAGTTGCTTGGCGGCTTTTTTCTTGTCGCCTTTGGGCAAATCATTGATGGCCTCTTTGCCAAAAATCTCGTCTTCGTCTTCCCCTCCGCCACCGAACATTTCAGGACGGATGTCTTCCAAAGTTGGAGGTTGGAATGAAGGTTCTTCGATTTCGGGCAAGCGGTTTGCACCCGCAATGTTGGCCCTTTGATAATCTTTTTCCTCTACGTTATCTCCGAGAGGGTTGTAATTGACAATTTTGGAAAAATCAGGCGCATTCTGCTCTTCCACAACGATGTCGTCGAGGTTTTGTGTTTCGCTCATATTTTAAGTGTATCTATCGCTTCCAAAATCCTCTTGTGTTGAGGAATTTTATCGTCCAAATCTATGCAGAATTTGTAGTATTTGGAAATAGATGACACATCTTTTTGAACAATGTTCGCAATTTCTCTATGCGAAAGAATGGTGTGCTTTTTTAGAAAGAATACAATGGTCAGAATCGCATTCATTCTGCGTTCATCCTTGCTACGAGAAGTAAACACCAACTCTCTGTGAACCTCAAAATGGTCACAAATCTCATTGATGTTTCTGTCGATAAATGCTTGAATATCTGTAGGGTCTAACGCTCCCATAGCTTCACGTAAATCTTATTTGACTCTGTTGTTCGATACTTCTCGACTCGCAAATCATATATCTGTCTGTCGTCTTCAATAATCTCAGCTTTTTGAAGAGCATCCATTACTCCTTTTGCAAGGTTATCAGTGTCGAATTTGTTGAATAAAGGCGCACCATCAATGCGCTTGTACTTTGGTGTGCTCTTGGGGTATTGAAAGTGAAATATCAAGTGAATGCGGCAGTAGTCTGACTTTGTAATACCCTTGGCTTGAAGTAAAGCAACGAGGGCTTTTTGATACTCCACATAGGTCTTGGGCATGTAGGCAAACTTGCCATTAAATCGTGGTCGCGGGGTTGGCATTCCCGCTACGTCCAAGACAAACTCCACTTACGCCACGGGTGTAGCCGCGAGGTCAGGTTTTTCGACAACTGCAAAGCTATCGCGTGGCCTTACAGCCAATCCGATAGCTACAACCAGCACCAAAGAACCAAATACGAGCAAAAAGTTTCCTTCGTTCATTACCATTTTCCTTGTGGGCACTCCTCCCCAGCCATTTGAACTTTGGCCTTCAAAAAGCATCCGCATTCTCGACAACGACGGAACAATGAATCGTATTCCTTACATGATTTGCAAATTGCCATACGCTCTTTAGGCGACAAATTTTGCTTCTCTTGGTAGGTCTCAAACATTCAACTGCTTTTTGATTTCAACGACTAAAGAGTTGTATTCGTTAGTGTTGACAAGATACTCTGAAATTTTCACTGCAAAATCGTTGTCTGTTTTGAAGTGAATGCCCATGGACATGCGAGAGGCCGCTACTTCTCGCGTCGGCTCATCGCTCCAAGCAACCCCCATCACATCGCTGATGAGTTTTGTAAAGAAATGAGTCTGCAAAGTGTGGCCCGATGGATAGGAGGGTGTATGCCCCGTCCGCGTTTCAGCAGATGTCAAGCTCATCTTCAAGTAGTAAGCAAGCTGGTTTGGCCTAATGCGATTGTAGAAGTATTTGGTCTCATAAATCAAAGCGTTCAAAAAGAGCTGATTTACTTGGTCAAAAATCTCCTTAAACGACTTCATGCCTGCCTTTTGAGCAAAGCCATTCAGGTATTTTCCCAACTGCCTGTCAATGAAAAAACATCGGCTTCTCCATTCCGCGTCGCTGAGTTTTTCAATCTTACTGATTACCTCGTAAATCTCCTGCTTGGCTTCGGGAGAAACATTTTCAGGATATGGGTCGGCTTGAAAGACCTTTACGTGGTCTCTAAATTCCGTGCCTTGGTCAATCATAAGCCTTTGCTCAATGGTCGGCTGACCATAGGCAAGCTGATTGAGGGATAAGAATGCTCCGTGCATGATTAAAAACCAAGAATGCTCCAAACAGAGTCGCCCTCCTCCTCTTCTGGCTCTTCAGGAGCGTTTTCAGGCTCTTGTGGGGCGTTCTGAGCCTCTGGGGTCTCTTGGGGTTCTTCGGGCACTTCGGGTGCCTCCTCGACCATGTATTCAATTTCTAAGACGACTGCGCGAGAAAGACGATTGATTTTGCGCTTTTGATTGGGGGTCATCTCCCAACCTTCACCAGCTTTTTTCTTGAGTTCGACCAAATAACTCAGGTACTCTTCAAACTCTTCAAGTGCTTCTGATGCGTCGTCGTTTAGGTCGGTAGGTAGAAGATGGTATTTCTTCAGAGCGACCTCGTGGGGGTAAATTGCCATAGATGAATTTTTGTGAATAAAGCTCGCGCTAAAAATAACACAAGCAAATTTAATCATTCACATCAATCCAGCAATGCAATCACCGCTCCGCTTGCTACGCTGAATGCGCCTACAATTAATGCCATTTTTCCAAGCTCATGGATAGGGGGCAAAGACCATTTGTGGTCTTCGCTCCCTGCTGATTGTCCCATGTTGTAGTGAATGATGGCCT